>JRHI01000250.1_pt1 | contig 61523 bp, 46 predicted proteins | sample 215371 | NCBI WGS metagenome assembly JRHI01 (sample SAMN02929681, study PRJNA255918) | sediment metagenome | biome: cave system; feature: Ice Cave; material: Sediment; isolation source: sediment from deep within a dark volcanic ice cave with no known source of... ...
TTAATGGGGAAAACATCTCTGGGTGTGGAAGGAAGATCCGTCAGACGTACGGTCGGTCTGTGTGCGTTCATACATGCTTAAATTAATACATTCTAAAAATGTTTCGGGCGGAAAACAGGCAGGACGCTCGTTTCCCGATTCGAGTCCACCGTACGGAAAACATAAGCCTTCACACTTCCGGTGTCAACCGTAGATTGTCGCTTTCGCTTCTTAGGCTAGGTTGCGGTTCGTAGATCAAGCCAGTAGTCGGTAGCACATGGACTGTTTTTGGGCGTGATTTAGAGCGAGGAATTGTATAGTACGCGAATGCACTGGAACCGCAGGAAACTCTTTGTGGACTAATTTGTGGCTCGAACGCGATTAGTGGATGTGAATACTTCCTGAGCTACTACGCACTTCGATGCGTGCAGCACCATTGCCCACACGCGCGCGCAATTCGTGCCGGCTCTGCTCTTCGATGACGATAGGGATTTGTGCATCGATGGAGCCCCCTCGCACGGATGCGCTTAATCGGAAACTAGCGTTTGCGGGGACTCCAAGATTGACGCTACCCGAACTGGTGTACAGTTCCCAGAAAGAATTCGCCGGCGGATTGCCATCGATGGTTAATGAACCTGAACCTGTCCGGGCGCTCAGGGTATTACTTGCGCCTCGAATATTAATGGACCCGCTGCCAGTCTTCGCGGTAATCCGCCCCGCAGGCTGGGTAATTGAGATCGTGCCGGAACCGGTGCTCGTGCGAATGTCGCCGTGAACTGAAGCGAGCTCTATCGTTCCAGACCCCGAGGTTGCACGCAGCTCACCTCCAACCCCTATTGCACGAATGGAACCGCTTCCGGATACCAGCTGTGCGTCGTCATGAATAGATTCCGCAGCAAGGTTACCCGAGCCGGTTGTCAGCTTCGCAGGTCCGCGAATGTTGCGAACAGTCTGATTTCCGGAGCCCACCGTCGATTCGACTTCAGTTTGTTCAGGTACCTCAATCACATAGTTGATGGAAACATCACGCATATTGTCGCGATTTACCCCGATCCGAATTATGTTGCCGCTTTGCTCGATCGGCGGATGAGCGAGGATCTCCGAAAGACTTTCCTTTGAGCCCCACATCCAGTTTGAAATACGAACGTCACCCTGTATGCGCACCTGTCCCGCGGCGCTCCCTGTTATCTGCACATTGCCTGAGCCGCTGCTGACCTCGAGATGCACGCGGCCGGTGACCGCGAGCGTGCGCTCAAAATTACCTCTCTCAGCCGCTGAGTTGAAATGCGCCCGCGTGGACCGCGCTCCAGTTGGCCCTGCGCATGCCAATGCTATAAATGCAAGTTGCACAGCGATCTTCTGAATCTTGGGCATATCTCCCCCGGCGCGAGCAGCGACGATTGGTCTCACAGTAGAGGATACGATGATATCGACGATAAAGTTCCGCGAAGAGTCGCAGGCGCGACGGCGGAGCGGCAGAACTATTTCTTGTTCGTCAGACTGATAAAGGCATTCAGCGACCCCTGGCGGTAGCCTTCGAGGTCCAGCGTGACATACGTAAAGCCTAATTCCTTGAAACGTTGCGCGAGTATGCCGGCCATTTCCGGCGTTAGCGCACGTGGCAATTCCGCAGGTGCGATCTCAATGCGTGCGAGCTCGTCGTGGTAGCGCACGCGAAATTGGAGGAAGCCCAGTTCGCGAAGTATCGATTCGCCGCGTTCGATGCGATCCAGATTTTGGATAGTCACAGGAGTCCCATAGGGAATTCGGGAGGCCAGGCAAGCCGATGCAGGGCGGTCCCAGGTAGGGAGCCCGGCCTGACGAGAGAGTTCACGTATCTCAGATTTGCGCAGATTCGCATCCAGAAGCGGCGCGAGTACCTCGTGCTCAGCGGCGGCGCGATGCCCGGGACGAAAATCGGTTGTGTCGTCGGCATTGATGCCATAAGCGATGGCAGTAAAATTGCCCGCCGAGGCGATCCTGCTGAGCTGCGAAAATAATTCCGACTTGCAATGGTAGCAACGGTCTCGATTGTTTGCGATATAGAGAGGATTATCCAGCTCGAGCGTTTGAATAAATTCATGAGCGATCTCGGTTTGACGAAGGAAGCCGGCGACCTGTGCGCGGTCATGAGCGGAAAAACTTGCCGACAACGCAGTCACCGCAAGCGCACCCTGCCCAAGTACGCGATGAGCGGCCCACGCCAGATACGCTGAATCAGCGCCACCAGACAGAGCTACCAGCAAAGACTTCGATTGCGCCAGTCGCCCGAAAAGAAGCCGTTGTTTTGCTTCGAGAGTGGCCACTGGAGACTTAATCGTCGACGCACTCATTCCTGTGGAGAGTATAACTCAGTCCCCGACTCCGGCACTGAGATAACGAGGATGCGAAATATGCAGCTCATTTGAAATCAAGAAGCACATCGACGGTGACATGAGCAGGATCGGGTCGAAGCCAGTGTCCAAACTCGCTGTAATGCACGGGAAGGTCGTCAAACACTTCCGCGCTGGGCTTTTGAAGTTTGGAAAGCAAGAGCTCGTACTGTTTGCGATCAAAAACATTGCCGGGTGAAATCTGCCAGGCTGCGCGCAGTTTTTTTTCGGCGGCTACTGATAAACCCGTGATAATGATTTCTCCCATGTGATATTGCGGGCCCTCGGTTATGGCAACGTCGTAGCGCACCAGCGCTTTGGAGTCATCAAATTGCGCATTGGGCACCAGCTTCGCATCCAGGTACCCGCGCTGCCCGTACTCGTCCTCGACGCGGATCAATGCGGCAGTGATGCTATTTCCGTTCGCGATTTCATTTGCCTTTAGGGCCAACAGGCTCTCCAGTGTTTCAGATCTGAAAGCACGATTTCCCGTCCAACGTATGCCATTCCAGCGGAACACAGGACCAGGTTCAATTGGCACGACAACGGTGACGGCTTCCGGGGGGGGCGGCCCGCCGGAGAAACGTACCTCAGGCTTCCCGAAACGCACTCGTAAGTGGCCTTTATCAAGATAAATGTGGCGTACCTGCTCGCTCAAAAAAATAGAGATGGCAAATCTGGAATAGGGTTTTCCAACAATCCTGGAAAGCTCTGCCTGGACATTGCGCGATTGCACCGCGGCCGCATCACCGAATTCGAGGCGGTCGATTTTAAGGTTGGCGCCTTCGACGCGAAACTGTTGGATTATTTCATCGGTCAGGGGATCGGTAATCAGATCATGCGCGACGCTTACGGACAGCCTACGCTGCTGTAAAAGTTTCTGCAGTGCCGCCGCAATTTCATCGACCATCGCGCCCTCTTGCGGCGCACGACCGGAAAAAAGCGGCACGGATTTCTGAATCGCTCCGGTCAATTCTGCGTCAGTGTACCAGGGGATGTTATCGAAGAAAACTGCGACCGAAGGCGCTTCAGAACATTCGAAAGTCAGGTCGATGTTCTCACCGCGGCTTCTAAAGGAATAATTAACGGTAGAGAACAAACCCAGCTGGAGAAGGCGATCTGCGGCGGCCTGGAGGCTCTCCTTTGAAACCAGATCGCCCTCGTGCAGGCCGCTGGCTCCACGAATCTGGCTTTCGGAATACGATTGCAGACCTTTGAACTTGATTGAATCAATTTTGCCCTTTTGTGATTGGCTTGAGGGCCTCTGCTGCACCTGAGAACGCACTACCCCGCAGGGTAGCAGCAGAGCGTATGTTGCGATCCGAATAAGGATGCTGCGATTCATGCTGAATTCATTGACGCGAGATCTGTATCGAAGGATGCACGCGCGATTTCATGGCAAACTGGCCGAACCTATTCTACGGTCACGGACTTGGCGAGATTGCGCGGCTGGTCGACATCGCAGCCCCGCCGCACGGCGATGTGATAAGCGAGCAACTGTAACGGAACAATTTCAAGTATCGGTGACATCAACTCCGGCGCCGCAGGGACTTCGATAATATGGTCCGAAGCGCCGCGCGCGAGCCGGTCGCCCGGTGAGACCACTGAAATTACGATTCCGTCGCGGGCCTTCACTTCTTTAATGTTGGACACACTTTTCTCGTAACGAGTCATCGATTCAGGATCATTTTCATCGCGGGTCGCAAGCACTACAACAGGGAGATTCTCATCAATCAGCGCGTTCGGTCCATGCTTCATCTCTCCGGCAGGGTAGCCTTCGGCGTGAATATACGAAATTTCTTTAAGTTTCAGGGCACCCTCGAGAGCGATCGGATAATGGATGCCGCGCCCCAGATAAAGAAAATCGGTATGCCGGAAAAATGTTCGAGCCAGGGATTCATACACTCCCTTTTCATCAGCTTGCAGAATTGTTTCGAGCTTGTGAGGAATGCGCGTGAATTCCTGGAGCAAAAGTTTGGCGCAGCCCGATGAAATATTTCCGCGGAGTTCGCCCAAATAAATGGAGAGCAGCAATAGCGCGGTCAGTTGCCCGGTAAACGCCTTTGTTGAAGCCACACCAATTTCGGGGCCGGCATGTGTCAGGATCGTACCGGCCGCTTCGCGAGTGATCATCGATCCCACGACATTGCAAATGGCCAGCGACTTCGCGCCTTTGGCCTTCGCTTCCCGCTGTGCCGCCAAAGTGTCAGCGGTCTCGCCAGACTGGCTTATACAAATAGTTAACGTAGATTCACCGACTATGGGATCGCGGTAACGGAACTCGCTTCCGTAATCCACTTCGACCGGAATCCGCGCCAGCCGCTCGATCATGAACTTACCGGCAAGCGCCGAGTGCCAGCTTGTGCCGCAAGCGAGAATTTTGATCTGATGAAATTTTCGGAATTCGTCCTCGGTAATGTCCATTTTATCGAGAAAAACTTTCCCTCTTTCGAGGGACATACGCCCGAGGATGGTGTCGCGAACAGCCCGCGGCTGCTCAAAGATCTCCTTCAGCATGAAATGCTTGTAGCCACCTTTTTCCGCCATGATCGGATCCCACGTCACATGCTGAACGGGCCGCTCTACGGTTCGACCGTCGTGATCAATGACGCGAACCCCCTGGGGAGTAAGGATCGCGATGTCGCCATCGTCCAGAAAAAAGATATCGCGGGTGTGATGCAGCAACGCCGGTATATCACTGGCGACAAAATATTCTCCTTGCCCTAGCCCGATAACGGAAGGAGGTCCCATGCGTGCCGCGACAATTTTATTCGGGTCTTTGGTGCATAGTATCGAAAGCGCGTAGACACCTTTCAGCAGGCGCACGGTTTTGCGCACGGCGTCCTCAAGCGGGCCTCCCCCAGCCATATGCTTTTCGACGAGGTGCGCGACAATTTCCGTGTCGGTTTCGGTTACAAACTTGTGCCCTTCAGCCTCGAGCTGATGTTTTAAGTCCACGTAATTTTCTATGATCCCGTTGTGCACGACCACGACTTCACCGGTGCAATCGCGATGCGGATGCGCATTCTCTTCCGTTGGACGGCCATGCGTCGCCCAGCGAGTGTGACCAACGCCATATACGCCCTCGATGGGTGATTTGGCGATGACTTCTTCGAGATTGCGGAGTTTCCCCGGTGCGCGGCGAATTTCCATCTTGCCATTCTGCTGCACGACCGCTATGCCTGCCGAGTCGTAGCCACGGTATTCGAGCCGCTTGAGGCCGTCCAGGATCAAGGGGACAACTTTTTTAGGGCCGATATAACCGACTATGCCGCACATCGTTCACAGGTCCTTGAATGCAAACTTCAACGTTAACATAGGCAAGCTGAGCTACGGAATGGCCGTTACGCAAGAGGCAACCAACATCGGGTTCGCGGGGCTGAACCTTACAACAAGATCGTGCTATTCGATAAGCTCAAAACGGAATTCTTCAATCACTGGATTAGTGAGCACTTCGCGGGAAATACGCTCGATTTGCTTCTGCGCATCTTCGCGGCTCGCGCCATTAAGCTCCAAAACAAAAAACTTCCCCTGCCGGACGTTTTTCACTGTCGCGAAGCCGAGTCCAGCAAGGGCCTGCTGGATCGTTTTTCCCTGCGGATCAAGTACTGTGGTTTTTGGCATCACCCAAACATGCGCTATCATGCTTCTATTATATCAGTTCATCGCAATTGTTCCCTAAGGTGAGTACCGAGAGTATTTCTTTCGGTCACTCGATGACAGAAAGGCCTGAGAAAAGCCCATGGCGGCAATTTTCTTGAGTTCCATTTCGCTAAGTCCCATTTTCGCCGCGGCCTGGTACTCGTTGTTCAACGAGGTATGAAACATGGCCGGGTCGTCCGTTGAAATCGATAATGCGATACCTCGGCGATAAAACTCAGGAAGCGGATGATCCTCAATCTGTGCAATCGATCGGCTCAACTGGCGTGCAAGCGCGTTCGTACGAAGATTGCTCGTGGGGCAAATCTCGAGGGGGATTCTCGATTCCGCTAGATAATCCATCAGTGCCGGGTCGCGGATGGCCGCAATTCCGTGCCCAATTCTCTCCGCACCCAGAATATCAATAGCCGCGCGAATTTCGTCAGGCCCCCCAACCTCGCCAGCGTGTACAAGCCGATGCATCCCCTCTCCGCCGATAAAATCGTAGACGCCGCGAAATTCCTGGGCGGGTACCGACAGTTCGTCTCCGCCCATACCAAACGCCACCACGCCCTCCTGCTTTGCCGCGGCCGCCAGGCGCGCTACTTCCATGGCTGCGGGAACGCCAAACTGGCGCACGGCATCGAAGATCCACTGCAACTGCAGGCCCTTTTGTTGCCACCCCATGGATACGCCACAGATCGCCGCAAAATTCGCCATAGCGTCTTGCTTTCGCCATAACATGACGCCCACCGAAAGCGTTACTTCTGCGTAGACCACATTCTGCGCGATCAATTGCTGGCAGATCCGCTCGGTAACCAGAGCAAAGTCATCGGGCGTGCGCAGGAATGAGGTAACCCATTTGAAGGCTTCCAAAAATCCGTCGAAGCCGGAGTATGCATAACGCCCACGCACATCCGCTTCGGTTAATTCAATGCCATAGCGTGCTGCCAGTTCGCGGGCTGTTGCGGGCGAAATCGTCCCCTCGAGATGCAAATGAAGCTCCGCCTTAACGAGGTCCCGAATGGTCCTCGAAACATTCGAATCAACATTCGAATCAACTTTCGGGGGAGTAAGCATTTCAGGCAATTATCGTGAGGGGATCTGGGGTTTTCCAGCGTTAACCCATGAGGTCAGCCAGAACGAGCCAACATCGGTAGCGGCATCAGAAAGCTGCCGAATCAGGATCGCGGCTCCTTGATTGTAAAACCGGTCGTAATATTCGTCCGTGTAATTGTTGAAGGCTTTGCGAGCACGCCTATCGGCAAGCAGAATCGTCTCAAGCCAACTATGCGCGCTCAGGCAAGCCTCGAAAGCAGTCTCCGTAGGATCGTTAAGGTAAACAGCATCGTTCGGGTGCATTGGAAAAAACGAAGAGAAGCGATCGATAAGCGTCGTTCCAAAGCGCTCGTTCACGCCCGGTTGGCCGGAAAGTTTCCCGTCGAAGTTTTCCGTCGTATTGAATGGATCATGAGCTTCCGCCACGAAGTGCGCGAGCAGCGCAGCATCAAGCCGGGCTTGGTCCCATTTCCCAGCTTTCATCGCGTTAGTGAGTTTTTCGCTATAAACGCCAATCTGCCAGGCAAGAAGGCCATTTGCCTCAACCTTGGCGCGGCCGAATCTAGCAACAGCCACATTATAGCTACGCGGCAGGGAACCAAAGGGGAAGCGCCCGTAGCGATCGAGAAACAGAATATGGTAGCGGCGCTCCAGCGCTGGATTATTTTTAAGTGTATCCAGAGGATCGGTGCCGTGCTGATTTAGAAAGTCTTTGTTTGTTTCGAAAAATGGCCGCAACTCCGGTGGCAACGTATCGATGGCTTTAGTGACCACTAACCGCTGGCCGTTTGCGCCCCACGCGAAGGCTCCGGCCGGCAAAAGAAATGAGGCGATAATTGCGAGTAACGCCGCACGTGTTTTCGCCAGCGCAAACGCCATTGGGCTCCGCCGAAAAAACATCAGCGCCTTCCTTCGATTTCTTGCGCCGCATTCTCAATCCGCAACGTGCTCCGCTTGCGGCTATAGCTAAAATAGATTATCAGGCCGGCAGCTAGCCACGCAAAGAAGCGAATCCAGTTCATGATCGGCAGACCGGCCATCAACAGCAAGCACGTCAAAATGGTGATAATTGGCGCCAGCGGCCCGCCAGGCGCGCGAAAACTCCGGGGACGGTTCGGTTCACGATACCGGAGAATCAGGACGCCGCCGGCGACCAGTGCAAAAGCGAATAGCGTTCCTATATTGGATAGATCGGCCAGCGTCCCGATGTCCAGCAATCCCGCCGGAATACCCACCAGAAACCCTGCGATCCAAGTGGAATAATGGGGCGTGCGGAAATCTTTGTGAACACGGCTGAAAAGGCCCGGTAGCAGGCCGTCGCGGGACATCGCGAACCATACGCGCGCTTGTCCGAGCTGAAAAACCAGCAAAGAGGAAATCATCCCCATCAGCGCTCCAAGCAGAACCACCAGCCGCACGCTTGTGAGGTTAAGCCGCTTCAATGTGTTGACTACGGGTGCTGCGTCGTCTAACAACGATTGCCACGGTACGAGTCCGGTGAGCACGACCACCACCGCGATGTAGAGTACCGTGCAAACAACCAGCGTGGCGATGATTCCGATCGGCACATCGCGTTGGGGATTTTTGGTTTCTTCAGCCGCTGTGGAAACCGAATCGAATCCGATGTACGTAAAGAAAATAATCGAGCCGCCGGTCAAGATGCCGGGCCAGCCGTTAGGCGCGTAGGGGTGCCAATTAGCAGCATGCACGTAGCGCGACGCGAAACCCACGAAAACAAGGATCGCAATAATTTTCAGCAGCACCATAACATTATTGGTTTTCGCTGACTCACGAATACCTCGAACCAGAACGATTGTCAGCAGCATTACGATTACGAATGCTGGCCAGTTGAAGCCAAAGTGCCACCCGGGCGCATAAAGAGTGTTGCCCTGTAAATCGGCCAACCCGCTCGGCAGGTACGCCGGCGAAATCCAGCGTGGATTCGGGACAAAACCAAACCAGTCCAACAAGCCAACGATATGCGCGGAAAATCCCACGCTGACCGCCATATTCGATACGGCATATTCCAGAATCAAGTCCCACCCGATTATCCAGGCAATCAACTCGCCCATTGTCGCGTAGGTGTAGGTATAAGCGCTTCCAGCGATTGGAATCATGGCGGCAAGCTCGGCATAACATAGCGCTGCGAATCCACACACCACAGCCACGAGAATGAAAGACAGCGCAATCGCTGGCCCGGCACCGGGCCTTCCAAAAGAAGGCGAGTGATAAATCAGGTATTCAAGTAGGGGTGCATTCAGAATCGACGAGACTTGGAGTTTCTGCCCAGCAATCGCCGTCCCTACAACTGTAAAAATCCCGGAGCCAATTACCGCGCCAATCCCCAGAGATGTAAGGCTCAGCCAGCCAAGCGTCCGTTTTAGGCGCTTCTCGGGATTTTCCGCATCAGACAGCAGTTTGTCGATGCTCTTGGTGCGGAATAGCTGTTGGTCCACCCAGGTCTCTCCGCGTGTGGTTGCTTCTTACCGTCACAATCGAGCAACCACTGAGAAAGCTGCGCAACTCTACAGCGTGATGCCTTCACGCGCAACCACGTACTGCATCCCTGCAGAATTAAATGAGCATCTTAGGCCGGCACGAGCTGTGCATACTTCTCGATAAATTTCTTCGCGCCGTGCCCTGCGAAACTTACGGTAAGCTTGCGATCCTCGTCGTCACCCTCGACGGCGATAACCGTGCCCACGCCGAAATTCGGATGGCGCACACGTTGTCCGATGAGCGGATCGGATTGCCCGCTGCGCGAACGCACCCGAGCTGCGCCTGAGACCACGCGGCTTGATTTAGGTGCCGCGGCATCACGTGAACTTGGATGGCGCACGCGGCGCACAAACTCCTCCGCTGAATAGGAGTATTCCGGATCGGCTTCATAGCGCCGCGTTTCTCCCGCGTCAGCCAGCGATCCGGACGCGGTTTCGATTAAGTCGGGAGGGACTTCGCTCAAGAATCGCGAGGGCGTCGAAGCCTTCAGTCGCTGCTCATCGCCAAAAACGCGGCGGTAGACCGCTCGCGTCAGCGTCAGAGTTTTCTTCGCGCGTGTCATGCCAACATAACACAAACGGCGCTCCTCCTCGAGTTCCTCCGCGTTATTACTCGAGCGGCTATGCGGAAATAAGCCTTCTTCCATCCCCGTGAGAAAAACGTGATCGAACTCCAGCCCTTTGGCGTTATGCAAAGTCATTAGCGTGACGATTGCACGTTCATCGTACGTGTCTGCGTCGCTCACCAGAGCGGCCCGATCCAGGAAATCAGTAAGCGTCTCGCCCGCCTCGGCGCCCTCGGCCATGGCATTTACTAATTCCTTCAAATTCTCCGCGCGGGCTGCATCTTCGGCGTTGTCCCGTTGTCCAAGCATGTCGAGATAGCCAGTTTTTTCCAGAACATTCCTTAGGAACTCAGCCGGAAGGGAATCAGCCAGATCCTTTTGCAACTCAAGAATCAATTCGCGAAAACCTTTGAGCGGCGCCATTGCGCGTCCCGATGATTCCGAAGAAAGCATCTTTTCGATCACTCCCCAAAGCGAACTGCTTCCGGCCCGGGCAGCTTCATCGAGCGATTCCACCGTTGTCTTACCGATGCCCCGTGGCGGCGTGTTAATCACTCGTCGTAACGCGATATCGTCGTCGGGATAAAATGCCAGTCGCGCGTAGGCCAATGCGTCTTTCACTTCGGCGCGTTGATAAAAACTGAATCCGCCGAGCAGCCGGTAGCGGATCGCCAATCGACGAAACACCTCTTCAAACGCGCGTGATTGGAAGTTTGTCCGGTAAGCTACCGCATAATGAACGCCGGAGTCTTCGCGTGAAAGCGACTGAATCGTGGTGCCCACGTACTCGGCTTCTTCTTGCGCGCCGCGAGCTTCAAAATATTTTAATCTTGGCCCGCCCCCGTTTGCGGCAACCAGGGTTTTGCCAAGCCTCTTGGAGTTATGGCTTACTACTCCGGCCGCGGCATCGAGAATGGGCTGCGTCGATCGATAATTTTGTTCCAGACGCACGACCTTGGCCCCCGGGAAATCTTCCGCGAAACGCAGAAGGATGCCCACATCGGCCCCCCGCCAGCGATAAATAGATTGGTCCTCATCACCCACAACGCACAGATTTCGCGTCGGCCCCGTGAGTAAGCGCAGCAGATCATATTGCACGCGATTGGTATCCTGATACTCGTCTACGTGGATGTAGCGGAAGCGCCGTTGCCAGTTCTCCCGAGCCTCCGTGAAATTCTTCAACACGTCGACGGCACGCAACAATAAATCGTCAAAATCCAATGCGCTGTTCTGCCGCAGCATGTCGCGGTAGCCTCGAAAGATCTTTGCGATGGTGCGCTGTTCCTCATTCTGCGCCTCGGAAGGAAGATCTTCCGGGGTCTGTCCGTGATTCTTGGCGTGGCTAATGCGGCTCAGCATTAGCCGTGGCGCCCATGCGCGATCGTCGAGCTCGAGCCGTTTTAATACGAGCTTGATCGTCGTCATCTGATCGTCGTCGTCGAAAATAGCGAAGTCGCGCCGCAATCCCAGCCTGGGCGCTTCGCGCCGCAGCAGCCGAGCGCACAGAGAATGAAATGTGGAAACCCACGCATCTGCCGCTGGAAGTGCGGCGCGGACCAGCAGTGACGTAATTCGCTGCTTCATCTGCTCCGCAGCCTTGTTGGTGAACGTCACGGCGAGAATCGCTTCACTTGGCACTCCTTGCGCGATCAGGTTGGCGATGCGATAGGTAATCGCACGCGTTTTACCGGTCCCCGCTCCGGCCAGGATCAGCAATGGTCCCTCAATTGTTTCGGCGGCGTCGCGTTGCTGCACGTTCAGGTCATCAAGAAAATTCATTAAGGATAAATCCTCGGGGTAATTGGAGTCGTCTTGAATCAACGATTCTATCTGACTGTAAGAACTGCAGCAAACCACGCTAAAAGAAGATTTTCTGGGAAGCACTCGTTAGATTAGAGACACTCGAGCAAAGTTGACTTACTCTTGTCGCGAAGGCAAAAACTGTTTCGGGCTCAGTCGTGGCGAGGTTGCAGCTCAATCTCGAAATAGAAAATATTCTTGTCTGAGCCGATAAATTTAAGCTCAGGGATGTACAGCCGCGAATGAGCGAGCAATTCGAAATGCCTGTCCAAGTCGAAGTATAACAATCCATGCACAGTGCTCTTCGGTGCTATCACTTCACTCTGCAGCGACCGAGCGCGCAAGATCGACGCAAATTCCTCCCACTTTTTGTCGTGCGGTTTCTTCATGCCGCGGCTCGGCAAAGGAATTCTGGCGCGCGACGGGGTGGGATCCTTCGCCCCCGCGGGAAGCATCACGCGATCCGCGACTCGATCCGGTTCCAGCGCCATTAATTTCTGACGCTCCCCGTCCGGGGGAGACAGCAGCAGTCGGATGGAGTCCAACTCCACTTGTATAGGTTTATCGCTTTCATTGCGGAAATAAACGTCAATCGCTGCGATCCCAGCCTCGTAAGGCGACTTTTTCTTGAATTGCCCCCTATAAGTAGCCGCATCGATCCACGGCTCTGCCGCCACCAGCAATCCCTCGTGAGATTCTCGTGCTGCTATAGTTGCCGGGTCTCTATACTGAACGATACCTGTAGCTGCGCCAGCAAGCAGCAGGCTCGCAAGAACTCCGCACATCATATTTCTGCGCATGAGAATATAATACCGGGTTTTGCGGTCCCCTGCGTGCATTGTTGCTTTTGATGAGCTGCGCGGGAGATGGGGCGTTAATAAGAACATTCAAGGCACCCTGAAAAGAGATCCATCATCGATGTACTTTCTCTACAGTTTTCTTGCCGCCGTCGCGACGCTGCTGTTGTCGCCATACTTGCTCATCAAAGGTTTGCAGCGGCGAAGGTATTTTCGCAGCCTGCCCCAGCGGCTTGGCTGGATTCCGCAGAACGCTCGCGCCCCTTCGAATTCAGATGACCGCGCCATTTGGATCCACGCGGTCTCCGTAGGCGAAACGCTGGCAGCGATACCGCTCGCGCGCCAGCTTAAGCAGCGTTTCCCAACACGCCGCTTGGTATTCTCGACGACTACCGAAACGGGACAGCATCTGGCTCGCGAGCGACTGAATTTCGCTGACGCTATTTTCTATTTTCCCCTGGACTGGACATTTGCTCTCCGCCGAACCTTTCGCGCAGTGCGTCCCGCAGTGGTCGTGGTTCTCGAAACTGAGATTTGGCCGAATTTCCTGCGCTTTGCTCGCCGCCACAACGTACCGGTGATCTTTGTAAATGGGCGCCTGTCCAGCCGCTCCTTTCGCCGCTATCAGCGCGTCTTTGGTTGGACCGGCGTCTTTCTGCGACGCTTTCTCGTCCGCGTGCTCGACAGCGCTGCATTTTATTTGATGCAAACGAACGAAGACGCGCAACGCTTACTCGCGCTGGGCGCCAAACCTTCGAAAGTTATCGTCAGTGGTAATCTTAAATACGACCAGGAGTTGCCCTTAAATTCCTCTTTTGTCCATTGGCTCGGTTCGGAATTGCGCAGCCGGGAACGCAGCCCGATTATTGTCGCTGGCAGCGTAGTTGCCCACGAAGAGCCGTTGGTCTTGATTGCGTTCGGAATTCTGCAGGGCGAATGGCGTCGCGCGTTACTCGTTCTCGCACCGCGCAAGCCGGAGCGATTTGATGCCGCCGCAGATTTCGTCTCTGAATCTAAACGCCAATTTGTTAGGAGGAGCGCCATTCCGCAGTTCCAAGCCCCTCCAATTCCTGACGACGTCAGCGTCGTACTTCTGGACAGTATCGGCGAACTTGCCTCGCTTTACGCGATTGCCGATGCGGTTTTTGTCGGAGGTTCGCTAGTTCCCGCGGGCGGCCACAATATTCTCGAGCCTGCCGCATTCGGAAAAGTGCCAATCTTCGGCCCTTCGATGGAAAATTTCAGCCAGGTGGCCGCTACGTTTCTCGCGGCGGAAGCCGCTATGCAAGTGCATAGCCCCGAGGACCTCGGCGTCGCCTGGATTGAACTGGTAAAAAACCGCGAAATTCGTGAGCGAATGGGCGGTGCCGCTCGTTCGCTTGCCGACAGCAGCCGCGGTGCCACCGCACGCGCTCTGGAAAGCATCGTCCATTTTCTTGGAGAGACCACGGCTAATGAAAGTGTCCCTCGCAGCGGACGCTTGCCAGTATCCGAGGCTTCGCAGGAACAGGGATGAAACTGCATCCGCTGCTGCGCTGGGCTCTCTGGCCGCTCTCAGTGATTTATGGCCTTATTGCTCGGTTGCGCGTTTCGTGCTACAGCCACGGATTATTTCGCCGCAAAACACTCGAACATCCCGTGATCAGCGTAGGAAACCTTACCGTAGGCGGTACTGGGAAAACTCCCATGGTACTGTGGCTTGCCGACCGTCTGCTATCGAAGGGCAATCGCGTTGCGATTCTGTCGAGAGGACATCGTCCGCATCGCGATTCCGGGGAAACGATTGCGCCATCTAGCGACGAAGTTCGTTTGTTAAGGCACCGTTTCGAAGAAAAAGTCCCTGTTGGAGTAGGCAGTGATCGGCATGCCGCTGCGTTGCGATTGGAGCAAAGTAAAATTGACTGCTTCCTCCTGGACGATGGTTTTCAGCATCTTAAGTTACAGCGCGATGCCGATATTGTGCTGCTCGATGCAACAAATCCCTTCGGCGGCGGTGTTATGCTACCCGCTGGACCCTTGCGCGAGCCGGCCTCAGCCATTTCTCGCGCGAATCTTGTGGTCATTACCCGCAGCAAGCATTCGCCTGCCTTGGAAAGCATCGTTCGCCGTCATTCCGCTGCGCCGATTTACTACGCCCAGACTCAGCTACAAGCCGTGGTGGAAATGGATCGCCCGCTCCCGGGAAATCGCACTGTGGATTTTAGACCGCACCGGTATCTCGTGTTCTGCGGCATTGGTAACCCTCAGGCCTTTCGCGAGGATCTGTCGCGATGGGGAGTGCAAAGTCTTGGCAGCACGTTCTTTGAAGACCATCATCGTTATACGCAGCCTGAAGCTGATCACTTGGAAAAGCTTGGAATTGCCATGGGCGCGACGGCACTGCTTTGCACCGAAAAAGATATTTTCAATCTGGACCGCGTCCTTTTCGCCCTTTTGCCCGTTCACTTTTGTAAGATTGATTTGCAACTGAGTGAGGAAGATAAATTCTTGAGAGCCGTCAATGACGCCTTGAAGCGCCCTCCCGCTAAGGCCCGAACATGAAGCTCCTTGTGCGCGCGGCCAATTGGGTGGGCGACGCCATTATGTCAATTCCCGCGCTTGCGGGGATTCGGAAACGCTGGCCTTCCGCCGAGATTGCGATTTTAGCGCGTCCGTGGGTTGCTGAACTGTACCGCGATCAGGGTCTCAGCGACCAGTTGATCGCATACGACTCAGCAGGCAAACACAAGGGATTTACCGGCAGGGAAGCCCTCGCGGCGCAATTACGATATGAGAAGTTTGACGCAGCCATGCTTTTTCAAAATGCTTTCGATGCCGCATGGCTATCCTGGCGCGCCGGAATTCCAGAGCGAATTGGCTACGCGCGCGATGCTCGCCGCCTTCTATTGACGCAAGCAATCGCTGTTCCTCGCCCCGGTGAAATCCCGCCTCATGAGAGCATTTACTATCTCGAATTGCTTCGCCGCGCTGGTTGGATCGACCGGGTGCCTAATCTTGAAGCGATCTCCCTGCGGATTCCCCTCTACGCGCTTGAGCGTGCCGAGCAAGCCCTGGCCCGCGCAGGAACTCGCCAGGGAAAACTGCGAATCGCATTCGCCCCGGGCGCCGCTTACGGTTCCGCGAAGTGCTGGCCCGCTGAGCGCTTCGCCGCACTGGCCGACCGTTTGATTGCTGGCTTAAATGCGGATGTGATACTTTTCGGCACGCTCGCGGAAAGATCTGTGATGGATTCCATTGCGGCGGCCATGCGACACCGTCCCATAATGCTCGCCGGAGAAACCACCATAGGAGAATTGCCTGCGCTGCTCGCTTCGTGCCGGCTTTTCATCGGAAACGACTCGGGCGCAATGCACGTTGCTGGGGCGGTTGGCTTGCCTGGTGTTGCGATCTTTGGTCCTACAAATCCGAATGGCACAGCGCCGCTTACCAACAATTTCAGGATCGTTCGGGATCCCGTATTTTGCAGCCCCTGCTTCCTGCGGCGCTGCCCCATAGATCATCGCTGTATGCGCGGAATAACGGTCGATGCCGTTGAAGCGGCAGCGCGCAGCTTGGTCGCTGCCGAAGGTGTACCTCGTGATTGATCAAGGCTTGCGCCCGGCGGTCTTTCTCGACCGTGACGGCACTCTTTGTGAAGAAATGGGCTATTTAAATCACGTGAGCCGCTTCAGAATGTTCCCATACTCTGCTGCTGCGGTTCGGCTCCTCAACGATGCAAATCTCCCTGTGATGGTCGTCACGAATCAATCCGGGATCGCCCGAGGAATATTTCCCGAATCTTTGCTCCACGAGGTGCATCAATCCATGGGTGAAGCACTGGCGGAAGCCGGCGCACACACCGACGGCATCTACTACTGTTCGCATCGCTCGGAAGATAAATGTGCGTGCCGTAAGCCCCTTACCACCTTACTGGAAGCCGCAGCTCGCGAACATCATTTGGATCTTGATCGTTCTATTGTTGTCGGCGATCGTTACGCTGATGTTGAAATGGCCCATCGCGCCAGGGCGCGCGGGGTTCTCGTGCTCACCGGGTACGGTCGCGGAGAATACGAATTTCATCGTGCTGAGTGGCCGCGCCAGCCAGACTTCGTCGCGGAAGACCTGATGCAAGCCGCGGACTGGATTCTCAAAGAAAAAGTGAGGCAGCAGAAATGAGGGTCACACAATCTTCCCGCGCTCGTGCACGAGGCCCTGCACGCATTTCTGAAAACGACGCCGTCGATCTGACGCGCCTCGGGGAAGTCGTTGAGGGCTTTGCCGGGCAAAAAGTCGTCATCTTGGGTGATTTCGTCGCCGACGAATTTCAGTTCGGCGAAATTTCCCGCGTTTCCCGAGAAGCTCCTGTCTTAATCTTGCGCCATCGGGAAACACAGATTCTCCCCGGCGGCGGGGCGAACGCCGCCAACAACCTGGCGGATCTGGGCGCACGTGTTTTCCCCGTAAGCGTGGTCGGCAATGATGCGCCAGGAGAAGCTCTGCTCAACTATTTCCGCCAAAAAGGCGTGCCCACGTCTGGCATCGTACGTCTTCGCGGTTGGGCTACGCCGACGAAGACGCGGTTCCTCGCTGGCTGGTTACACACTGTCCCCCAACAAGTTCTACGCGTAGACCATGTTTTATCTGCGTCGCTTCCTCCGAAAGTGCACGGCGTGCTACGCCAGAAGCTTCGCAGCATGCTTCGTCCGGGTACTGCCTTGCTTGTCTCGGATTACGGTTTGGGTGTTGTAACGCCGGAGCTTGTCACCAGAGCAGCATCTCAATCCCGCAAGCACCCGCTTATCACTCTCGACTCCCGTCACTCGCTCCATGATTTTCGTGGCGCGTCCGTAACTGCCGCCACTCCGAACGAAGCGGAGCTCGAAGCTCTTCATCACATCCCTATTGGTCCGGATCGGAAGGCGCTCGAAATTTCCGGTCGCCGCACCCTGGATTATTTGCGCCTCCAGGCTCTCATCGTTACGCGCGGCAAGGATGGAATGGCTCTGTTCGAACGCGGCAAGGCGCCGCTCTTAGTTCCAATTTCTGGTAGCGATCAGGCCATCGACGTCACCGGCGCGGGTGACACTGTGATCGCCGCCCTGACTCTCGCTCTTGCTTCTGGCGCAACATTTGTTGAGGCCGCGCATATCGCTAACATCGCTGGAGGCATCGTAGTTATGAAGCGTGGAACCGCCACAGTAACTGCCGCCGAGTTGCTCGCCGCTATCCGTAGCGAAGCCACCGGCTCAGCTCTGCGTCTATCCCGATGAATCCCAACTCCCCACCCTTCGACACGCGCGCCAAAATCGTTTCTCGTGAAGATCTTGTTCAGCTCGTGGCCCAATATCGTCTGCGCAAGCAACGAGTCGTCCTCGCTAACGGCTGTTTTGACCTGCTCCATGCCGGCCACGTGCGTTACCTCCACGCGGCCCGCCGGGAGGGGGACACTCTCATTGTCGCGGTGAATTCCGATTCGAGTGTGCGCCCGCTCAAGGGGCCTGGCCGCCCCATTCTGCCGCAAAAGGCCCGCGCTGAGCTGGTCGCAGCTCTGGCTGCCGTCGATTACGTGACGATTTTCGATGAGCCCAATGTCGAAGCTCTCCTGGAAGTGTTGTGCCCCGATGTGCATGCAAAAGGCACCGATTACAGCGCAGATACTGTTCCCGAGCGTACTACCGCCGCCCGACTTGGCATTGGTGTTGCCATTGTTGGCGATCAGAAAAGGCACTCGACCCGCAATCTTCTTTCGCGCCTTCGCGCAATTCCTCATGAGTAAACAGCGTTTCCTCATCATCCGTTTAAGTTCGCTCGGCGATATCGTGCTCACCGCTCCCGCCGCAGCTATGCTTCGCGGCTCGTTTGTCGACGCCAGGATTGACTGGCTCGTCGATCGCAAGTGGTCAGCGCTATTTTCCGGCTGCACGGATTTCCACGAGGTGATTGCCCTTGACGGTTCCTCGCCGCACAATTTTATTTCCACCGTCCGCCACGTTCTTGCCGCGCGTTATACCTGCGTGCTCGATTTCCAGGGTCTTTACAAATCGGCGCTGATGGCATTTCTATCGGGCGCGCCACGGCGCATCGGCTTGGCACGCGGATTTGCGCGTGAAGGCGCGGCAACTTTTTTCTACACCGAGCGCGTCACGCCTCCGCTTGGGCACATCGCCGACCAGAACCGCGCCCTCGCTCGCGCAGCTGGCGCCGGTCTCGAGTCGTTCCGTCCGGGATTTCCACGGCTCACGATTCCACCGGCGGACGTCGCACATCGCATGGTGGCCCGCAGTCCTAAGGAATTCTTCGTGGTGAATCCGGGCGGCGGCTGGGGCTCGAAATGCTGGCCTGCGGATCGTTATGGAATTGTATGTCGGGAATTAGCCGCACGCTATGGTTTACACCCAGTAGTGAATTATGGGCCAGGCGAGCATTCGCTGGTTGCGAGCGTCGCACAAGCAGCAGCGCCTGCCAATGTTGCTTTATTCTGCGGAGAGATCAGCGAACTCACATCCTTACTCGCTGGCGCGAAGTTCCTTGTCGCCGGAGACACCGGCCCGCTGCACCTGGCGGTCGCAATGGGTACTCCGGTTATCGGATTGTATGGCGCCACGGATTCCGTGCGTAATGGCCCATACAATCGCGATGACATCACTATTTGCAACCAGCGCTTCGAAGGAATGATGCATGAGCGCGGCCGCGCGCCTGCCGCCTCGATGCTCTCGATTACTGTTGAGCAAGTGCTTGACGCCGTTGCACTGCGTTTGGAGAAATTATCTTGAGCACTAGCGGCGAGCTCTTAACCCGCTGGCGCGTTCGCCTCGGCTATCCTGTTGCCGTGGCAGCATTCTGGCTAGCAAGACCCACGCTACGCTCGATTGCTTGGGGATCAGTGATTGGGGCAGTCGGATTGCTGATACGCGCAGCCGCCGCGGGTTATTTGCACAAACACGAATCGCTCGCCACCTCCGGACCATACGCTTATACGCGCAATCCGTTGTATTTCGGCAGCGCGTTGCTCATGTCTGGGTTCCTGGTGGGTGTGAATTCCTGGTGGGCAGCGCTGATTGTAGCTGTATACTTCGCGCTTTTTTACCCCGCCGTCATGCATCGCGAGGAGAGCGAACTTCGTGCGCGTTATTCGACAGCATTTGAAGAGTACCAGCGCAAGGTTCCATTATTCTTTCCGCGTCTTACGCCCGCGCGATTGCCGAGCGCCCCAGCCTCCAAATTCTCCGGTGACCAATATCGTCGCAATCGCGAATATCAGGCAGCAATGGGATTGCTTCTCGCCGTCCTTCTCTTGCTCACGCTGATGCATTGGCGAACCTGAACGCAGAGCTAAGAGGATTCCATACAAACTGTTGCGCGAGGATTAGGGGCAGGGTACGTAGCAGGTTGTTTGCGAACTCTTGCCGTCGCTCGTAAGCGTAACCGCTCCGTCGCGATCGGTGCGCAGTACGGTTACGCCGTTTGCTTCTAAGCGCGACAAAACATCGGGGTGAGGATGGCCGTAAGGATTTGCCTCGCCCACAGAAATAATTCCAATGCGCGGTGCGGTGCGCTTGAGGAATTCCTCTGTCGTTGAGGTTTTACTGCCGTGATGCGCAATCTTCAAAAAATCCGACTGTAGCGGCGCTTCACGCCCGGCAAGAACATGCTCCGCCTGCCGCTCGATATCACCGGCGAGCAAAAAGGATTCGGACCCAAATTTTAACCGCAGCACCAGCGAATCGTTATTTTTTGCTTGCGGGGAGTCTGCTGAATCCTCTGCGGGAGGCCACAAGACTTCTCCCTTCACGCCGTCCCATCCAAAAACCTGTCCTTCGTGCTCGTGGACCACAGGAATCCCGCGGCCGCGTGCCAGTGCTTCAAGCGATTCAAGTGCTGGATTAGCAGCTTCGTGGCTGATCCACAGTGCGCCAACGTGAAAGTTCTCCAGAACCGTTCGCAGTCCTCCGAGGTGATCCTGGTGCGCATGCGTCAGGGCCACTACATCAATCCTTTTCAGTCCTCGCGACCAAAGATAAGGAGAGACCACCTCCTCGCCTACGTCGAAGCTCGAACGCATGCTTGCCGCCGGGCCCATTCCAATGGTTCCGCCACCGTCAACTAGCATTGTGTGTCCACCGGGAAAGGCTACGAACAGCGAGTCACCTTGCCCAACGTCAAGGACTGTGACCGCAAGATGCCCCATCGCCAGTCGGGGGCTGAAAGGATAGCTGGCAATCGTGGCTGCCAAGACCACTAACGCAATAGCTGCCAACGCGAGCCATGGCGATTCCTTTCTGCGCAAAGCGATCCCCAGCGCGAAAAGCGTTACAAGGAAAGTTGCCGCCAGCCACAGCGGCGGTCCAGGAATTCGATAGGATGCGTGCGGAAGCTGTGAGCACCAGGTGATTGCAGTGGAAAGAATCGCAACGAGCGCGGCCGTCAGCCTTACTAGAAGATGCCCCAGGGCGTTCCAGATGAAACTTATCGCCAGTGATAAAAATCCTATGGGTACGATCAGTCCGGTAAGAGGCACGGCAACAATATTTGCGAGCGGACCGATGAGGCTCACACGATGGAAATCTCGAGTCATCAGCGGGAGCATTCCGATTTGAAGCGCGAGAGAAATCACTATCAAATCCCAAACTATGAAGCCAATTCGCAATAAGGAAGTCACCAGCGCCGCGGATCTCCCTTTGAGCCACATCGGAACTCGCGTGGCAATTGCGCGGCAAAGCGCGCGAAGATCCAGGCGGAATTGCGCAACTCGCGGCTGGAGACCGCCGTCGCGGGAGACATCCTGCAAATGCGCAAGACCGAGGCGATAAGGATCGCTGAACCGGGTAATCCACGGAATAGCAATGGCTCCGATTGTGCCAATGGCGAGAAATGAAAGTTGGAAGCTCGAATCAGAAAGCATCGTTGGCCGCGCAATCAGTAATATAAGGGCAGCGACGGCAGCGGTATTCAAAATGTCCACACGCCGGAACAAAAGTCGCGCAAGCAATACGATTGTGGCCATCAACGCCGCGCGAAGAATTGGCGGACGATCTTCGACCAGCGCAACATACAACACCAGCACCGCAAACGTTGCCAACGTGCCGCCCAGAGCCGGGATCCTCAATCGCTTGCACGCCCACAGTACAAACGCAACCACCGCCGCCACGTGGAGTCCTGCAATCACCAGAACGTGATATGCCCCACTCTTCTGAAAAGCTTCAGACTCCTGATGCTCCACAAAATGCCGATCACCTAGGAGCATCGCCCGCAGAATTGCTGCTCGCGCATCGTCATCCGTGAAAAAGGAATCGACGTGCTTCATTAAGCGCCCACGCATTCGGGCAAGACGATGCCTCAATGTCAGAGGGGGTGAGGACTCCAGCATCAGCAATGCAGAATGACGCAGATTCGCGAGTACGTGAATATTCTGTCCCGCAAGGTACGTACGCCTGTCAAATGCTCCGGGATCTTTGTAGTTACGCGGTAACTTGGCTTGGACGAGCAGCTCGACGCGGTCTCCCGCGCGCACGGCAATCGGCTCCTCCTCGCGCTCATTGCGGTAATAACTGACGCGCATTCCGCCGTACACGGAAACGAAATCGCCGCCACTCTCGACCGACTCGAGGTCGGCGTCGTATTGCAGGCCCATCGGGAGGCGGCGCGGATCTTCCCGCAAGCGCGCGTGCCAGCGCAATGCGGTGCTTGTGTCGAGCTTTCCCGACGATAGAAGCGTCGTAACGTGACTTGGTGGCTCGGGTTGCTGCGCCAGAGTCATTGCAACTCCGCCCAGAAAAATCCACGATACGGCACTAAACACGGCCGCGATCCCGAGAGCTCGCGTGCATAGCAAGAGAAGGCCGGCGGCGATTGTAACGATGGTTATAACAAGTAATGCTAAGAAGGTGGTGTGCTGAGCGGCCGCGCTCATAGGCGCAAAGGATTTCGCGAAGAAAAGTCCGGTTACAAACGCCGACGCCATCCATGCTGCCGGCAGCTTCATTCTCGTAGTCTTAGTTTCACGAGTGATTCGATGTGATAGGTTTGGGGAAACAGATCAAACAAATGAACTTCCGCAATCTCGTAGACTGCAACCCCTCCGATCCCACGTTTCTCCGCCGGATTACCGGTCAGGGCGCTGAGATCACGCGCAAGAGTGGATGGATCGCACGAGAGATAGGAAATTGTTGCGGGCCGCAATTCCAATAATCTCGCGACAGCATCCGGCGCCATACCCACTCGCGGCGGATCGAGCACTACAAATTCCGGCTTTTGTCTCAGTTGCTTCAAAAAAGCAGACGCATCGGATTGCACAGATTCAGCATAAACCTGATTCTTTTCCAGATTCATTTTCAGGTCGCGTGTTGCTGCGACATTTGCATCTACCGCGATTACGCGCTCAAACCGCCGGGCTAACGGGATCGTAAATAGCCCGACGCCCGCAAATAAATCTAAAGCAAAGTTTCCGCGAGCGTCGCCTACAACTTCATGCACCAGTTCTTCCGTCAAAAACTGATTCACTTGAAAAAACGACAAATGCCCGGCGTGGTACGTGTTCTCTCCCACGCGGTACGTCATATAGCCGGGGCCGATCAGTTCAAATCGTTCTTTGCTGCGATCGAGTAATAAGATCGATTCCAGAAATGGAAGCAATTTGCGAAACGTTTCGGCAAGCGCGGCTGGCGGTGCGGGGAATTTATCGAACGAAACGTTAAGGAGGATCTTCTCGTCACTGGAATCCGAGCTAGCTTCAATTTCATGAATGCCCGCCGGAATCGCAGTGGTTACCAGACCCTGGCGCAAAATCGCCAAAGTTTCGGCTAATCGCGGTGACAGAATCGGACACTCCATTACGGGAACCAGAGAGGAGGAAGCGGCCTGGAAATATCCGATTTCCGCGCCGCCTGCACTTGCCGGACGAACCCCCCACTGCGCGCGACTCCGATAACCAAAGGCAGGCGATTGGTGCGTTGCAATGAGTCCATCCCATTCCACTCGTCCGATCCTCGAAAGCGTCTCGCGCAAAATCTCAGACTTCAAGCGTAACTGGGAAGCGTATGAAATGTGCTGGTAATGGCACCCGCCACAAACGCCAAAATGCGGGCACGGAGGTATGCTGCGTTCCGACGAAGGATTCAGTAATCGCTCAACCCGTCCGCGCACAAATTTCTTTTTGCTCTGCAGAGGTTCTACCGAGACCTGCTCGCCAGGAAGCACGAACGGCACAAAAACCGTTTGGCTCCCGTAATGCGCGAGCCCATCGCCCCCATACACAAGTTTTTCAATTCGAACGTCGATCGTCGTCATAATTAGTATTCTGAATTCTGACTTTGAAACACTAACGCGCTAGTCAGCGGTTTTATATCATGTAGAAAAGGCTCAGCCGCGGCAACCCGAATTCCTCGAAGAGTCGTTTGTGGATGTACTGGCGCTCGACCTGCGCAAGTTGTGCAGAGGTCATTCTACGCCGATATGGAGATAGCTGCCGGTCCATTTCTCGACGGATACCGAGCTGTGTTTCGTCGGTTGCATACATGCTTGTCGCCGCCAGCAGTTTGTCTTCGAGAGTGGTAAAACGCCGCTCCAGATCTTCCAGATCCAGTGCCGCAGGCGAATCGAGCAGGGTTAGGCTCTGCAATAAATGCGCGGTCACGTCGTGTATTTGCCGGGAGAGCGCGGGCTGCCCACTGCTGCATCGTTCCGCGGCCAAATTTAGTTTCCCGGCATTGCGCTGCACATAAGCGCGCAATTCGTCACGCGAAAAAGTTTCTTGGGCGGCGCGCGCGGCAGGCGTTCGCTCCGGTCCGGTTCCCGACGCAGTGTCTTTCAGTTCACCCGCGGCCTCAAGCACAGCGTCCACACAATAGGCGAGGCTTTTCAGTGAGCGCCCCGCTGCTGCGCGTCGAGAACGCTGAAAGCTTTCAAACGCGCGATCGATTCCCTTCAAAACTGCGGGTAAAGGAATTTCCGCTTTTTGCCACGATTCCATGATGGCCCAATCGAGCGGCGAAACCAGTAAGTGCGCACCACGTTTCTTCCAGAAATGCTCTTCTATTTCGCTGAAGTAATTGAAGTAATTCAGGGCCGTCATGGTTTCCGAGGAGCTCATCGGCGCGGTTTCCTCGAAGCCACGGCCGGTCCTGAAATCCCGCGTAGTGCTCGGTTTTCCGAGGAAGCGTCCGCCGCTTGCCACGCCGGGTTGCGTTCCCAGATGATTCGCAAACCCTCGAGCGTCAGAAATTCATCAATTATTTCGATGTGCTTTGACGCTTTCCCAATCAGCGGGGCTTGCCCGCCTGTGCCAATCACTTTGGTGTTCGAACCAAGAACTTGTTTCATTCGTTGCAGAATTCCGTCGACAAGATCGGTATAGCCATAGAAAAGCCCGGCTTGCATCGATGCTGCGGTATTGGTCCCGATAATTTGTCCGGGATCCTTTATCTCCACCCGGAACAATCGAGCAGCGCGGCCAAATAACGCCTCCGAAGAAATTCCAATCCCCGGCGCCAGCACGCCGCCCATATATTCTCCGCGCGCTGATACCGCATCGAAATTTATCGCTGTGCCAAAATCCACGATGATGCAGGGGCCCCCGTATTTCTCAAATGCGGCAACACTGTTTACGATGCGGTCCGCTCCTACTTCCTGGGGGTTATCGTACTGCACCGGCATCCCAGTTTTAATTCCAGGTTCGACGAAGAGCGCTTTACGCTGGAAATATTGCTCGGCCATTCCCGCGAGTGTCCCATTGAGCGGGGGAACAACCGAACTGATGATCACGCCGCCGATTTCGCCGGGCTCAATACCGGCGAGCATAAAAAGATTTCGTGTCAGGATACCGTATTCATCGACGGTTTGATCGCGTGCCGTGGTCAGCCGCCAATTCGCGATAATTTCTTTTTCGCGGAACACGCCGAGAACCGTATTTGTGTTTCCAACGTCGATCGTCAACAGCATCACAGCGCCTCAGCTACGTCCCCGGAAATCACCGTCTCGATCCGCCCATCCTCGCGCTTCACGCGTAGCAACCCATTAGGCGCCAGCCCGTCGGTTGTTCCTACGAATGTTTCACGTCCATTTGCGATTCGCACGCGCTTTCCGCGCGCGAAGCTTGACACCTCCGCAAACCGATCGAGAATCGATCGCGATCCCTGCTTCAGGAATTGATTGTAGTAGCTCTCCAATCGTCCCAGCAACTTTACCGCGAGCTCAAGGCGCGAATGGCTACGACCGGTTTCCATGCGCAGCGACGTTGCAATCTCTTCGAGTTTGTCGGGCATGCGCGCGTGATTCACATTCAGGCCAATTCCGATGATTACAAACCGGATTCTTTCTGGTTCAGCGTGCATTTCCGTGAGAATTCCGCCGAGCTTTTTTCCACCCAACAGCAAGTCATTGGGCCAGCGCAAATCCGGGGTAATGCCAGTTTGCTCGGCAATCGCATCGCGAGCAGCCAGACCCGCAAGGAGTGTAAGCAGTGGAGCTTCGGTGGGCGAAATCTCCGGCCGCAAAAGAACGGTCATGTAAATTCCGCTGGCGCGCTCCGAATGCCACGCTCGGCCTTCGCGGCCGCGCCCCGCGCTTTGCTCCTCGGCCAGCACTACGGTGCCGTGCGCCTCGCCTTCGTGGCCAAGTTGCAGCGCGACGCGATTCGTCGAGTCGATTTTAAAGAAATGGTAAATGTGCCTTCCAAAAATCGTGTGGCGCAAGCCACGGCGCATAAGCGTCGGCGCCAGCACATCGGGATTCCTCTCAATTACGTAACCGGTGCGCGCGTGTCCTTTCACTTTTACGCCCAGTGCACGCAGCGTTTGCACCCAGCGCCACACTGTCGAGCGGCTTACCCCGATTTCTTCGGCAATTGTCGCGCCGCTAATGACGATCATTGGTTTGTCCGCCAGTAGCGTCAACAGTGCAGCAATGCGCTGGTCTGTCGTCCCGGCCATGGATCGAGGTGGCATGAATTGTTGCGTGAGCTATTCTCTTGGGTCTTCCACGAAATTTAAAAAAATCCACAAAACGAGCTGGTGGCAGCAGAGGAAGCTTACCCGCCTGCGGAGGTTTCGACAAGCAGGCTCAGGTCCGCGGCGGGGACGGAATGCGTCAATGCCCCGGAAGAAAGATAGCTCGCACCGGCCTCCGCGAAAACTCGGGCATTGGCGAGAGTGATTCCGCCAGAAATCTCAATCACCACATCAGCACGAATCGCGCGAGCAATCTTTACAAGGTGCGCCGCTTCCACTGGCGTTACGTTATCGAGCAAAACATAGCTTGCGCCGGCATCCAGCGCCGCTTTCAGTTCGGATTGGTTGCGCACTTCGATTTGCACCGGTAGCGCTGGCTCGCCAGAATGTTGCGCTATGATTTCATAGTCCGTCATTTCCCGGACTGAATCGGCTTTTGTTCGTGCGTACGCATGAGCGCGATCAAGCGTTTCTTTCACGCCCCCAGCGAGTGCAATGTGATTTTCTTTAATCAGGATTGCGTCGTAAAGGCCGAAGCGGTGATTCACGCCTCCGGCGACGCGCACGGCATATTTCTCGAGAGCGCGAAGCATCGGGGTCGTTTTGCGCGTATCACGAATCTGCGTCCCCGTCCCAGCGATTGCCTCTACAAACTTGCGGGTTAGCGTCGCGATTCCGCATAGTCGAGCCAGGAAGTTGAGCGCTGTCCTTTCCCCCGTGAGAATTGCGGCTGCGTTGCCTCGGATTTCCGCAAGAATCGATTTCATTAGAACATCCGTGCCTTCCGAAACGCGCGACGTGAAAACGATGTTGGCATCGAGTGCTCGAAACACGCGCTCCGCCAGCGGCAAACCGGCGACAACCAGTTCTTGCTTGGCGATAATATATGCGCGTGCGGTTGCTGTTTGTGGAATTATCGCGGCGACGGTTGCATCTGCGCTTCCGATATCCTCTTGCAGGGAGCTGCGAATCAGCGCGGTGATCTGTGGCGCGTCCCAATTTATCGTTGCCGAAGTTTTAGTTACTTGCATCAACTGGTTCACACTTTTGTCGTTCCGGAGAGAAGGGCGGAAGAAACCACGCCGCTTTAATTGTGATCCTAGCTCGGAGCACTCGTCGGTGCGCCAGAATCCGCAGGGCCGAGATGCTGCTCAAGTTGCGCGAGCCTTTTGAGCACCTGCTGGTACTCGGCGCTACGTTCGGCCAGCGTAGTTTCCAGACCGCGAACAATTTCCGCGGGAGCGCGGCTGCGGAACACTCGATCTGCCAGACGACTTGTTTTAGATTCGACATCACGCGCCAAGCGTTCCTTCTCTTTGCGAAGCTTGGCAAGTTCCGCTGGTAGATCCCGTCCTTCTTCCGCAGAAATGCTTAGGTCGAATTTCGTAGTAGCGCGCACCGCACCCCCGGAAGTATCGAGATGAGCTTCCGCAAACTGAATGTTGGAGAGGGTTGACAAGCGCAGCAGGGCAGCGAGGTTCGCCTTCACAAGCCTGCGTGTGTCTTGGTCCGCCGTGTACAATTCTGCCGCCACCTTGCGTTTCGGATCGATCTTCATCTCCGCGCGAATATTTCGCGCAGCAACAATCACATCCTGAAGCAGCCGGATTTCTTCTTCTGCGCGATCATTCATCAATGCGGGTTGCGAAGCAGGGAATTGCTCGAGCGCAATCGATTTCGCGCCGTCAGTTTGGGGAAGCTGATGCCACAACTCCTCGGTGAGGAACGGCATAAAAGGATGCAGAAGCCGTAGCGCGGAATCAAACAACGAAAATATATTCCGCCAAGCGGCAGCGGCTACCTGAGGATTGTCATCCAAGAGATGGGGCTTGATCCATTCGATATACCAGTCGCAGAAGTCTCCCCAAAAATAATGATAGACTTCGTGGGCCGCTTCGTGAAAACGATAGTCCGTGAGCGCGTCATTAACTTGCGCGGTGACGCGGGCCAGCCGCGAGAAAATCCAGCGATCGATGAGTGCCAATTCGCCATTGGATGAATAAGGGGCTTGGGCGCGAGTCTCCGGCGCAGCCAGTTCTTCAGGCGAAACTCCAGTCGCTTCAAATTTGTCCAAATTAACAAAGAGAAATCGCGCCGCATTCCAGATTTTGTTTGCGAAATTGCGCGAGCTCTCGATTTTATCTTCGGTCCAGATCAGGTCCTTGCCCGGAGCAGCCATGAGTGCGAGCGCAAAACGTATCGCGTCAGTGCCATACTTGCGATTCATAACCAGCGGATCGATTCCCGTGCCTTTGGATTTGGACATCTTCTGGCCATCAGCGGTCCGCACGATCGAGTGCATGTACACATGATGAAACGGAATTTTACCGGTGAATTTCAGTCCCATCATGATCATGCGGGCGACCCAGAAAAACAGGATCTCGTAACCGGTAATAAGCAAACTGGTTGGATAATACCGGCGCAAGTCGGATGTGTCTTTTGGCCATCCCAGTGTCGCAAAAGGCCAAAGCGCCGAACTGAACCAGGTGTCCAGCACGTCGGAATCCTGACGAAGTTTGCTCGAGCCGCACTTTGCGCACTTCGCCGGCGTTTCACGGGCGACGATTATCTCTCGGCAGTCTTCGCAGTGCCACGCTGGAATGCGGTGTCCCCACCAGAGCTGCCTTGAAATGCACCAGTCTCGAATGTTGCGCATCCACTCAAAATAAACTGCGCGCCAATTCTCAGGAATAATCTGAATCTCGCCGCTTTCGACCACGGCGATCGCAGGCTCGGCGAGCGGCTTCATACTGCAGAACCACTGGTTGGAAGCACGAGGCTCGATCACGGTTTTGCAGCGCTCGCAGGTCCCCACCGAGTGGGTATGCTCAACAACGCGTTCGAGGAATCCCTCAGCCTGCAAATCTTCCACAATTCGTTTCCGAGCTTCGAATCGATCGAGACCACCATAGAGGCCGGCAGCCGCGCTGATGTGGCCGTCATCGGTCATCACCTCGATTTCAGGCAGGCTGTGGCGCTTCCCTAATTCGAAGTCATTGGAATCGTGGGCCGGAGTAACCTTCACCGCGCCGGTTCCAAACTCACGGTCGACAAAGGTATCGGCCACAATCGGAATTTCGCGGTTCACGAGAGGAAGGCGCACGCGCTTCCCGATGAGATGTTCGTATCGCTCGTCATCCGGGTGAACGGCCACGCCCGTATCGCCGAGCATGGTTTCTGGGCGAGTTGTAGCAACGACAATGCTTTCGGCGGAATCCTGCATGGGATAGCGGATGTACCAAAGGTTCCCGCGGCGCTCTTCGTGAATGGTCTCCAGATCGCTGATTGCCGTCTGGCACTGTGGACACCAGTTCACCATGTAATGCGCGCGATAAATAAGGCCTTCTTCATACAGGCGCACGAACACTTCGCGCACAACAAGCGAATACTCCGGGGACAACGTAAACTGCTCGCGGGTCCAATCGCAGCTTTCGCCGATTTGACGCATCTGTTCGGTAATCGTTCCTCCGGATTCCTCTTTCCATTTCCAGACGCGTCGCTCAAATTCTTCTCGTCCCAGCTGACGATAATCAATTCCCTGAGCGGTAAGTTGGCGAGCGACGACGCGCTGAGTGGAAATGCCGGCATGGTCGGTTCCAGGAAGATAGAGCGTGTTATAACCGCGCATGCGGTGCCAACGCGCCAGGATATCGATTTCGGTATGGTCAAGCATGTGCCCGATGTGCAGCGAACCGGTGACGTTGGGCGGAGGAATAACGATGGAGAATACGGGTCCTGGCAGGGAAGGATCCGCGCGAAAGAGTTCCTGCTCGACCCATGCGCGAGCCCAACGCTGCTCAATCTTTTCCGGTTCGTAAGCTTTGGGAATTTCGCGTGTCATGCGCTCGACATTCCTTGTGAGTCGAAAATACGTTTCAGAGGATACGTTATTCCCGGCGGTGCTGAGAGAAGAATTACTATAAGTGGCGAAGGACAAGAACGTCAAATTCGCTACGGCTTCGCTTGGGTGTGTGCCGACAGGTTAAATCCGCGAGGGCTTAGGACGTGAGCGCCGCTCGGAGCTTACGCCAATCAGGGAGGGTATTCCCTACACTGTTTCTGGAAGTGCTACTTTTTTTCTAGTTCGGCGCGAACAATGGCTTCAATGACTGGCTTGAGCAATTGCTGCGTCATGGACTGAAACATTTCAGGATTCATACGAGCCAGGACTTTCGCGACCACGTCTTCCAAGTCCGAGGCTTTTGTTGGCGCTGTCGAGGGCGTTATGGAAAGTGCTGGGACCGGGCCCTCAGCAAGGGCCGCAGAATGATCCGCGGGAGCAGTGGAGGCGCTGCTGCCATCGGGGATCGATTCCAAAGAAGGAGTCAGATGGTCCTCGTAGTGTTTTGCGAGGTACAGCGACGCGGGACCGGTTTCCACCGGTTGCTGAGGCAGCGTCTTGTCGCAGCGCGCGATTTCCTCGGCCACATCCGTGATGGGTTCTGGTTTTGATTCGACGGCGCCGTTTGAAGCGTTGCGACTTGATTCTTCGACTGAAACTCCTGAAGAAATCAATTGTTGCCCCTGTTGCGTTAGCCACGAATTGCTTACCGGCGCGGGCGCGCCTTCAAGAGGTTGTGAAGACGTCTGTGAGGCCTTGAGCGGTGAGGTCTGGCCGTGAGAAGGAGCCGCTTCATGCTCCCAGTGGTTGAGCTCGGTTGCGAACGGTGCCGCCACGGAAGAGTCGGCGTGCATTGATGCCCAGTGTGGCTGCGAGAATTCGGCTTCCCCATTATCACCCGGCCAGGCAGAGGCGATCAAACGTGCCGCTTGGCGTACTTGCTCCTCCCAGAGACTGGGCAACTTGGGGGGTATCGTTGACTCCGGTGAATGAGGTTCGGAGGACTGGGTTTCGGACGAATCGGTTTCTATCGCGTGAGTTTCAGAAGAATGACACGTGGCACCGACAGGCTCGAATCCCTCAACCCCCGTCGAAAGTTCTGCGAAAGCGCTGGGTGATTCTTGCAGCGACTGTTCCGCTAACTCGAGAGGCATCGGAGGCTTTTCTTCAATGAAAAGTCCAGGAAAGGCATCACGCGTAAAAACAGTTTCGTAATCTGTGATTTGTTCCGGTTCTTCTAACTTCTGTTCGGACTGCGGCTCTGCCTGCGGCTGATGGCGTTCGGATTGGCTTCCGTGTTCGGCCGCAGTCTCGCTTCCCGCCTCGCGTTCGTTTCCAGATTCAGGAGCCGGCTCGTCCGCGACATTAACGGTGTCCGGATGCCTTTCTGCGGGAGAAGCCGCCTGCGCATCTTGCTGAGAAACGAACAAATCTTGGGCGGCGCCCTCTAATGCCACAGGAGAAATCATTGGGACAGCCGCTTCTCCAGCGGTGACGTGCGCGCCAGTGGAAGTTCCTATGTCTTCTTTCTCGGTTAGGACCGCATCTGCGTATGGGCTGGGCTCAGATACGTATTTATCGTCCGTCAGCAACTCTTCCGGAACGGAATGCGCTCGCCACGAAGATTGCGGTTCTTCCTCTTCGGCTTGTTCTTCCGTAGACTGAGTACCCCAGGTACGTGAATCACTCAGTTCCGGATGCAGTACTGGTGCAACATAAGGCTGAGTTTCGGCCTCCGTCTCCGCTGTTGTCTCGAGTAAGCTGCCGAATGCCAAGGGTCGGTCGGTATCCCCAAAGGAAACAGCCGCAGGTCCCAAAGGCATGGGCTCTTCTACGGCAGGCTCAGGATGCGCCACCGCGGCCATAACCGGCCGGGGGACCGAAACGGAGACAGCACGTTTCGATTCGGAAGCACGCGCTAGCGCTGATTTGACCATGCTAATGAGCGGATCGGGTGGTATGAATGGCTTCTTCAAAACACCATCCGCGCCGACACGCTGTGCTTCGCGCTCATCCAGTGGATCAAAGGCGCCGACCAGCAAAATAACGGGGATGTGCGAATACTGGGGGTCTTTTTTTACAAATTCACAAACCTCATAACCGTTTTTGACGGGCATAAAAATATCAGCCAAAATGAGGTCGGGATGTACATCGGGAAGGCGACGCACAGCAGCCTCGCCGTTGCCCACCGCAACGACGTCGATGCCGTGATCCTTCAGGGCAAGGCCTACCATCTTTTGGATGTTGCTATTGTCGTCAGCAACCAAAATTGTGGCCACGTCTTACCCTCCGGCACATCGCTGGTCAAACTAAAGCGACAATGCCTCACAAGTATTCGTAACATTGCCTAAGAAGGCCGTCAACACGAACGATGAAAGCGTGTGTCTACCTGAAACAGGGCTGATACGCGGCATGCATGGTGGCTAAGCGGATCCCAAGGCTGATAAGGGCGCAACTTATGCCGAAGCGGTGGGTTACCAGGGAACGATCTTGCGCAAGCCCTTTTTCTTCTTGCTCGTGGATTCTCTACTCTTGTCGAGCGACTTCGATTTATTTTTCGCAGCGACATCCGGCGAAGCCGATGTGGCGGGAGTTGCCGGACCTTCCACGGCCGGGGGAGTTGATTTTGGTATGGCGGTGGCATCCGGCGGATTGGTTGCAGGGGCTGGATTCGCGCTTGCTGGGAAAGTAGGAATTGAACTGCCACTATTCGCCGGGGCATTTGCTGAAGGATCGGGAGATGGACTTGTTCCACTCGCTGCAGGGGTACTGGATGAACCAGGCTGCACTGTCGCGATCACCGCGCTAGTGCTCGCACCTTCCCCGCCCATCGCGGTAGTTCCTCCAGGAGTTAGGCTCTCTCCACCCGACACGCTTTGCGGGGTCATGTTTGGACTCCCAAGGCGCGCCGCAGTAGTGACATCGGGCCGGGTGGTCAGGATGCCAGTCGCTTTATGGAGCACCCCTCCTCCGCGCCGCTCGAATTCGCGTTCTTTCTCCGCACGCGCGAGCGCAACGGCATCTGGCTGCGGTATGGGAGCGCCAAACTCTTTCAACTTGTCTTTTGCGTTTGAGGCTAAAGAGGAAAGCGGGTATTCGCGGATGATTCGAGCCCAATATTTCGCGGCGACTTCTTTGTGTTCGCTGCGAGCGTAAATATCAGCGAGCATCCAATTAGCCTGGTCAGCGCGGCTATAAAGAGGGTAACGCTCGGTGAGAGTAGACAAGCGCCCGGCGGCAGCGCGCGGAGAGCCTTTAATGTAGTAGTAGCGGCCGATGCGGTAATCGCCCTCGGCAAGGACCTCCTGGACGTCGCGCAGGCGTTGCTCGGCGTCCCGGGCCAGCTTGTCGTCGGGATATTTCTGCAAAAACGTCTGGAACTCTTCCTCAGCGAGCTTCGCTTCGGTACGGTCGCGATCAGGCTTTTCCATTCGCCGGTAATGCGTCATCGCGACTTGTAATTGCGCATAGGTAGCTTCGGGGAGAAATGGGAAGAAAATAATAAAATTTTTGTACTCTTCGACGGCTTGAGTGAGCCCGGTAGTTCCACCTTCTCGGTAATAGGAATCGGCAATTGCGAGTTTGGCCTTGGCGAGATATTCGCTGTCCGGGTAGGTATTAATAAGGGTTTGCAGGGTAAGCCTGCCAACCGTGTGCCGGCCGTGCTTGATGTCGTCCTGGGCCCGCTCGTAGAGCACTTTATCCGGTTCGGCTCCAGAGGCTTGCTCCTGGGAATGTTTTTTCTTGCCGCCAAAGCAGCCGCCAAGCAGCAAAGCAGCTGCCAGCGGGATGGCCAGCCATCGAAACCATAATTTTGTCGTGACAGATTTATTCACGGAAACTCCCCATTTTCAAATTTTCGTCTCGCTGGGGCTTTCAGACTCTTTGCAGGAACGCTTCTGCAGCAATCTGCTGCATATTTTTGACTGCCGCACCGGGGTCCGGGGTGTGAAATACCGATGTGCCGGCTACAAGAATTTCCGCACCGGCGCGGACCACTTGGGCCACAGTGCTCGGTCCAATCCCCCCGTCCACTTCTATGCGGAAGCCATAATTATACCGCGATCGCAAATCTTTGAGCTGCTGAATTTTGGCGACCGTATTAGGAATAAAAGATTGCCCTCCAAATCCTGGATTCACGGACATCACCAGGACGTAGTCGACTTTGTCGAGCACTTCACTCAACGCACCCACTGGCGTGGCGGGATTGATCACTACGCCTGCCGCGCGGCCGTGTTCGCGAATCACATGCAGGGTGCGATCAAGGTGTGGCGTAGTCTCCTGATGAACCGAGATCATGTCTGCGCCTGCCTCCGCGAAGGCTTCGATGTACCGGTCCGGGTTCTCAATCATAAGATGCACATCAAGGGTCAGGCGGGTTGCCTTACGCAAGGAGGCGACTACCGGTACGCCAATGGAGATATTGGGTACGAAATGGCCATCCATTACATCGATGTGAAGAATGCGGGCACCGCCGGCCTCAACTGCGCGGATGGCCTCGCCGAGAGACGCAAAATCAGCGGCCAAAATGGAAGGCGCTATCTCGACATTGACGGAAGCCATGATTCTGCGGAGATTCTAGCACAATCGCTGTGAAGGGATGCTCTTAAAGGGCCAAAACTTTGGATTATCCTAGTGCGATCAGGAAGACGCGCGGGAGATCTTCAGACACCTCCACCGGCGACGGTCAGTTCGACCTGGGCGGCGGGGGTAACCCGCGTACCGGGGGCAGGATTTTGCGTAATTATGGCGCCGAGAGGCCACTGCGGGGCAGGCTCATATTTAATTTTGGGATGAAGGGCAGCAAAGTTGAGCCGACGCTGCGCCTCCGCTTCATTTAAGCCGATGAGATAGGGCATCACATATGCTAGCTCGCGCGCGCCGCCAGACACTAGTAAATCAATGCGCGGGCTGGAGGCGCCGCTGCCCGGACGCGGGTCTTGCATGGCAACAACGTCGGCGGGGAGATCCGGCAAATAGGGAGTGGAGACCTCGCCGATTTGCAGCCGGGCACGCAGCAATTCGATCCGAGAGACGCGCAAGGATTTGCCTTCGAGGCTGGGGATTGTTAGTTGCCGCTGGCCGAGACTCAGGACGACGTGGGCTTGCTGCGACACTTTCATCTGCATTCCCGGCGGAGGGCTCTGCCGCACGATCACATTGATGGGAAAACTACTGTAAACGCGGTCGGCGACGCGAAGAACCAGGCCGCGCGAACGGAGGTCGCGATTCGCCTCAACGACGCCTTTTCCCACTAAATTGGGTAATGTAACCTCGCGGCCATGAATGGCGAAACGCATCGCAGTGATGGCGCTCAGGAAAGCCGCCGACGCGAGAATGAACACCAGCAGCGCCATGCGCAGCAGCCATTCGAGCCGTTCACGCAGAGTCACAGGGATTTCCTCACTGCGGCGAGCCTATCATCGCGATGCATACACAACAAGATTGCTCCCTCGGAGAGTTGCGGTATTTTGTACCAATTGCTTGCGGATACGCGCCTTTAAGGGGTTTGTGCTGGTGATGGCGGTGGATACTCGGGTAATTTATCTTTACTGGTATCCGCACGCTTCACTTCCAGTTCGTCAAAAAATATCGAAGGGCTGATCACGGTGCTCGGCACACCCCCCTGACGGTTGCTCACCAAAGCATCATTTCCGGCGGCAGCGAGGTTATTGCGCAGGGTGCGCACGTCAAGCTCATTGAATACAGCCCCGCGCACGAGCTCTTCGTGGCCATCTTTTTCCCATACGCGGTATAGCAGGCGAGGGCTCAAACCGGCACCGAGCGTCTCAACGAAATAACCGTAGGGGCGTCCCTGCTCGCGGCACATTTGAATCATGCGCTTTTTAAGATCGGCAAGTGTCGTGCTTCGATCCGGCCTCACAATCAAATTGCCAATTACCGGAGAGGGCGGAGCGCCAAACGTGGCACGGCCGTGACCATTGGATTCAGGGAAATCACGAATGGGCGCGCGGCTTACCAGAAAACCTACCAGCTTGCCCTTATCAACGAGTGTAACCGGGAGGGCCCTCACGCCTTCGCTATCGGTTTGATAATTTCCGACGAGACTGTGCCCCTGGAACTCTTTCAAAGTGGGATCATCAACAATTGTCAAAAAGTCCGGCAACACCCGGCTCTTATAGCTGTTTGCGAATGCGCCCGTGGTCCGCGCGGGCCTTCCGGGCGCCGGCTTACGGCCGAGTACGTTCGCGCCTACGAGTCCCGCAAAAACGTCATCAGCGGCATCGGCATAGAAAACCACGGGGCCGCGGTACTCCTCCTCCACAATAGGCGCCTGACGCAACTTGACCAGTGTCTCCAGCATTTTTACAGCGTCCGTCATCACTTGCGCATCGGATGGCAATTCATCCGGGCGCGCATACATGTAATAAGGGCTGCGGTCCAGACGCATGCCGTCGGGAGCCTGCGTCGAGCCCGAGAGAGTGAGCGAGTACGTTGTGTGGCCTTCACGCGTTACGGTTCCCTCGGAGTTCACAAGATATTCGTTGACGGCGGTAAATTTGACGGCAGCGTCCAGGGTTTGCACGTCGGGATACTTGCGATAGAGCCGGGTAACATCCTGAAGAGTTTTTTTCCAGCGCTCGGGAACGTATTCAAGCTTTACGCGCGGGCCAACCGATTGTAATGGCGTCGCCTTGGCGAAATCATCGACGGGCTGTTCGACAGTGTATTGCCGGAGCATGGCCTGTTTTGAAGTGAGTGCCTCAGTAGCCGCCTTATAAGCTTGATCGGTCACCAGCCAGATGCGGTGGCGTAGAGAGAGCGGATCATCATCCAGCGGCATGATTTCGGCGTCGCCGGTGCCCTCGCCGAAGTAGCTGTCTTGCTTATAGTCGCCCACTCGAACAACCGCGCGGAGGATCCGCACGTGCATTCTCTGATCCTCGCGGAGGGCCCCGAAGGCAGCGTCCGCGCCGTAGTCGTCTACATCGCTTAGCCGGTACTCGATGTAATAGGGCGCGAGGACATTCTCCATCTTGAGATTCGTTTTCGAGCGCTCCATCTCCGTAATCATCGCTTCGAGAATGGGATCTCCATTCGCGGCTTTGCGCGCTGCGGCGAGGGAGGCGGGGGCCGGAGCAGATGGGTTGTCTGCAGCGGAAAGCGCGACCGCTGCGAAAAGGAGCGGTACAAGACACAAATACACCAATTGTTTCACAGGGCGATTCCTCATCATCGTTATTCGAATCATCGCTGCCCCCCCTGGCCGGGCGCCGTCTTGGTCACAGCGGCGGCAGGAGCAGACTCAAAACCGGGAGGCGGCAGAATGGGGGGGCGAGTATGCGAGTGACCGCGCTTCTGGACTTCCATTTCGGAGAAAAGCATGGCGGGCGCCGAAGCGGAAACCGGCACGCTGCCCGATTCGGCACCGCAGATCCCGTTGAAGACGCGCTCCGTATCGCCTGTTAACTGAATCCGCGTCAACGCGGCGAGTGGGGTGCCAACGATATCAACACCTCGCACCAACTCATCCGCCCGACCGTCCGGATACACTCGATAAACCATCACTGGTAAAACCTGGAACGCTTGAGGAAGAGAGCGAGTGGTAAGTGTGAATCCGCCTTGAATATCGTCAAAATACAGGCCATACGGTTTGCCCTGTTTCTTAATTTCGCTGATAAGATCTTTGCGCAGCTGAGCTTCTGAGACCTTCTTGTTGGAAGTGACGAGCAAATTTCCCTGGCGGCCTGTGGGCATACGGCCGGGCTGGCTGCGACCGTGACCGTTCGAGCTGCTGAAGCCGCGGATCGGCATGCGCGACATCAGAAAATTCTTCAAAAGCCCATCGTGAATCACTTCGACGCGGCGTGAAGGTACGCCTTCGTCATCATAAGCGTAAGCGCCTGCCAGCTTAATGCCGCTGAGCTCCCGCAGAGTCGGGTCGTCCACGACGCTCAAGAATTCGGGCAATACCTTTTGCCCGATCATTTTCGTGAAGGTCTGGCCCTCTTGTTCGTCTCGCTGGCGGTGTCCTTCAAGGCGGTGGCCGAGGACTTCGTGGAAAAATACAGCGGCGGCTCGTCCCGAAAGCACGGCCGGCCCGTTAAAAGGCTCAGCGACCGGAGCGTTACGTAGCGCTTGCAGATCGGCAGCCATCGTTTCAATTTTTGAAAAAATGGCAGCGTCGGACGGCAGCTCATCGGCCTTCGGAGCTTGAAAGGTTTCAACGCGAATCAGTTCCATCCCATCGTTCGCGCGGGTGGAAGCCTCGACAACCATTCGCGTCGATGCGCTTGGCATGATTAATGCCGTTCCTTCGCTCGACGCATAGTGTGAATTCGAGCTTTGCTCTTGGAAGTAAACGCCGGAGTTATAAATTTCAGGATATTTACGGAAAGCCAGTGAGTACCGGCGAATCTTGTCTTCCCACGTCTTGCGGTCCAAATTCAGGGCCGGTGTGGGTGCTCCCGTGTAACTTGCAGGCGCCTCCTTTGAGAAGTCAGCCGATTTATCTTCTTCGGCGGCGCGCACCGCGGAGTTGGTTTTGACGTTGAGGAATGCCGGTGCGGCGCGACGATACTCTTGGTCAGTCAATTGCCAGAGCACGCGCGCGAGTGCGTCGCGATCGTCGCGAATGGGCATCAAACCGGAAGTTACGCCGGATTGGCGGCTCTCCCCGTGGGTGTTGTCGAGGGCAGGGGAGCCGATGCGCATCGTCACGTCAGCAGCGCGACGCTGTCCAGTTGCGTTGGTGATCAGGCTGCCATAAGCGCCAACGATAACGAGAGCGTTCAAGTCATGAACCGAGTAGCTGAGGAAATAGGGCGGATTCTCGGCTTTAGAAAGCTCTTTGGTCGCGCGCGCCAATTCCTGCTGCATCGTCTCCAGAACCGGGTCAGAGAACTGGGAAGGTGAAGCGGATGACTTTTTTGCGGCCTCGTTGACACCGGCTGCGGCAGGAAACGTTGCAAGATTAAAAGTTAGAGAACAGGACAACAGCAAGAGAAGGAATGAAATGGCGAATTGTTTTTTCATATTGAATAGGTAAAGAAACTTCCTATCTCCAATGGAAATTGTCAGCTAAGCGGTCGCGTGAGTTGAGCGAAAACAGCGTAGCGCAGAGCAGTAGAATCCTAGTATGCCGCGAAGAATGGCGCCGGGCAAATTTAAATGTTCCAGGCTGTCGCCAATGCAACTGCTTTTCGTACTGAGCAACCGTCTGTTCCTAATTGCTCAGACGGTTCAGGGCAGGGGAGGTTAGCCCAACGGCTCGTGCTGGCTCAGCCGCATGCCATTAGCAAAGTCCCGCGCTGAAATCCGCTTCCTCCCTTCGAGTTGGACGCTTTCGAGCTCGAGAAGGTTTCCCCCGCATGAAACGTAGAGCTTGTTGTTGTAATCAATCAGCACGCCAGGACTCACACTAGGATGCGAAATTGCGGCGGGCCGGCCCCACACATGACAAAGTTGTCCTCGAAATGTTGTGAAGGCGCCCGGCCATGGAGCAAATCCGCGAATCCGCGCATAGATTTGTTCCGCAGTAAGGGACCAATCTATTCTTCCATCTTCTTTTTTTAAGATTGGTGCGAGCGACGCTTGCGAATGATCTTGCGGCTGCGGCAAAAGTTCGTCGCGTTCTAGCGCATTCAGTGTCTGCACAAGTAATGGAGCGCCTGCCTGGGCCATTCGCGCAGCGAGCTCCGGCGCGCTTTCGTCGGTACCAATGGGCAATTCGATCCGCATGAGCATGTCGCCGGTATCGAGGCCCGCGTCAATGCGCATCGTCGTGAGGCCGGTGCGCGTTTCTCCGTTGACGATGGCCCAATTGATCGGCGCGGCACCGCGATATTTTGGTAGGAGGGACGCGTGCAAATTGATCCAGCCGAGCCGGGGAATGGCCAGGAGTCTGGCCGGGATGATTTGTCCATACGCGACAATCACGACGACATCCGGCGTAGTACGCTGGAGAAACTCATATGTTTCGTCCCAGCGCGCCTTCTGCGGTTGAAAAACCGTCAGCCCGGCATCCAGCGCTGCCTTTTTTACGGCTGAGATGCCTAGATTTCCTCCGCGACCCCGCGGGCGATCGGGTTGAGTGAGTACCGCTTCGATGCGATGGCCGGGTTGAGCAAGCAATTGGCGGAGCGAAGAAACCGCGAACTCGGGGGTACCGCAGAAAACGATTCGCATGGCGCTCCGATGAACGCGGAAGTTACCACTCGTTGCGTTTGATCATCTTGCGTATTTTGCGCTTCATCAGATCACGCTTGATCATGCTGAGATGCTGGATAAAAAGCATCCCGTTAAGGTGGTCGATCTCATGGCAGAAGGCGCGACCCAGCAATCCCTCGCCGCGCATCTCGTAGGATCGCCCCTTTACGTCTTGCGCGCGAACCGTCACAAATTGCGGCCGAACTACGGAGCCGCGGAACCCCGGCATCGAGAGGCACCCCTCTTCTTCTCGCGCTTCACCCTCGCTATGGATAATTTCGGCATTTGCGAGGACCAGTTTGGCTTCGGGGTTTTTTCCGATGGATACGTCGATCACCGCCACGCGCATGGCTTTGCCAATTTGCGGTGCCGCAAGGCCCACGCCTTGTGCGGCATACATGGACTCAAACATGTCGGCAGTGAGTTTCTCGAGCTCCGCGTCGAATTCGGTGATTGGAGTCGTCGGGCGCTCCAGAACCGCCGCCGGCCATTTAACGATCGGATAAATCATCACTGCTCCGAGTTTCAAAATTTAGGATGCTTTCAAAAACTGCTTTCAAAAGTCGTCTAATTGCCTTTGATAGCCTTCAAAATTTCGGCGCGTCTCGGAAAGTGAGTCGCCGCCCAATTTTTGCAGAAACGCCTCGGCAAGCACGATTGCCATCATCGCCTCACCCGCAACGCCTGCAGCCGGAACTACGCAGATGTCCGAACGTTCGTAAGCGGCCTTCACGGTTTGTTTGGTGACCAGGTCAGCCGTTTCCAGCGCGCGCCGCAGCGTTGAAATCGGTTTCAAATAGCCGCGCAAAACCACGTCTTCTCCATTGGTGATTCCTCCTTCTAGACCCCCGGCACGATTTGTCGATCGGCGAAAACGTTTCGCAGCCCCATCATAACGAATTTCATCCTGGACTTCGGAGCCGTACGAAGTGGCACTGGAAACGCCGGAGCCAATTTCAATTCCTTTGACGGCTTGGATAGACATCAGGGCTCGCGCCAACTTTCCATCTAGCTTCTCGTCCCATTGCGCGTGGCTGCCGAGCCCAGCTATGACATCGTGCGCGACAACTTCAAAAATTCCGCCCACCGAATCCCCCGCACGCAAGGCTGCGTCAACCTCTGCCTTCATTCTCAGCTCCGTTGCCGAATCCACACAGCGCAACGGCGAATCCAGGTTCGCACATACGGCTCGAATTTCTTCCCAGCGGACCGGGCGATCCATGCGCACCTTGCCCGCGGCCACCACATGGCTCGCCACTTCCGTGCCAAACTGCCGCAATAGCAGCTTTCCCAATGCTCCGGCGGCCACGCGCGCCGCGGTCTCGCGCGCAGATGCTCGCTCGAGTACATAGCGGGCGTCATGAAAATCAAACTTTAAGGCGCCTGCCAGGTCCGCATGTCCAGGCCTGGGCGCGGTCAGGGGACGGTGAGCATCTTCGGCTCCGTCGACATCTTCCACGGGCAGGGCCTTCTGCCAATTCTGCCAATCACGGTTTTCAATCCGCAGTACGATGGGCGCGCCTATCGTTTTTCCGTGGCGAATCCCGGAAAGCGCTTCGACGTGATCCTTCTCTATCTTTTGCCGGCCACCGCGCCCGTACCCAAGTTGCCTGCGGTGAAGCTCCGCGTTAATGAATTCAATATCCACGGGCAGGGAAGCGGGTAGCCCGCTGACCCAGGCGATAAGCGCCTGACCGTGTGATTCACCGGCAGTGACAAAGCGAAACATTCGTTCGGTAAATGGAGTTTGTGGTGCGCTCTCGCCTGCTTGTTGATGCGGGCCGAGCGCAAAACTTGAGATTGTAACGGAGCCGTCGCAGTGCGTCCAGCCGAAGTGTAATTTTTAGTTCCAGGCAGCAATACATTAGAAAGCTGCTGTTCGATCCATTTCGCTCATCGCAAGGCCAGAGTAATCGCACCTGCGCCGCGAAACGCTTGACGCGCCGCAAGCGGAACGATAGGCTTCCGTTTTGCGCTTCGTGATGGGTGGCATACTGTCGACGCCTTGAATTTAGATGAGCACAACTGATCCCAAGCTCGTCGCTGACGAGCAACCACCTGCGCCCAGTTTCTTAATGGACGCTGCCAAGCGCAGTGTCGCGCAGGTGCAAGACTACGCGTTGCTGAGCACCCGCGCGATCAAAAATGTTCTTACTCATCCCCGTTATGTCAGCGACCTATTCGAGCAAATGGATTCGATCGGCGTGGGCTCTCTGCCCATTGTGCTGCTCACAGGCCTCTTTATCGGTGCCGTGATGGTGCTACAGACGGCATCGCAATTCGCTCGCTTCGGGCAGACAGCGCTGACCGGTGATGTTGTCGCTATCGGGCTGGTAAGGGAATTGGGTCCGACAATGACCGGCCTACTCGTGGCAGGCAGAGTTTCCTCGGGAATTGCATCCGAGCTTGGCTCAATGCTCGTGACCGAGCAAGTGGATGCGATGCGCGCGATGGGCACCGACCCCAGCCGCAAGCTTGTGACGCCGCGCGTGATTGCTACGATCCTGATGCTGCCATTGCTTACGGCTATGGCTGATTTCATGGGGCTGATCGGCGGATATGCCATCGCGGCAACAACGCTTCGTTTGGGCGCCGTCGAATTTTGGACGCGCGCGATTCATGCGCTTGCCTTCTCGGACATCATGCAGGGAATGACTAAACCTATCTTCTTCGGCTTCATCCTGTCGTCAGTAGGGTGCTATCAGGGGCTGAAGGTGCAGGGCGGAACCCAGGGCGTGGGTCGCGCGACCACGCAAGCTGTCGTTGTATCCTCGGTTCTTATTCTTATCACGAATTTCTTCCTCACCCGCATCATGTTGTTTCTAGCCGGTAAAGGAGTTTAGTTTTTTCCGCGGGTCGATATTGTTTTACCAGCCGCGCATAAGCGCTTTGCCTCTATAATCAATACCATTCGCCATGGAGACCCCCGCTTCTACTGAGCCGGTAATCGTATTCGAAGATGTGCGCATGGGGTTTGGCGAGGGGGATGTTCTTCGCGGCCTCTCGTTTGGATTATTTCAGGGCGAAACCAAAGTTCTGGTGGGTGAAAGCGGCTCCGGAAAGACTCTCACCCTGAAGCTCGCCGCCGGATTGCTCCATCCGGATGCCGGCGTGGTTCGCCTTCTGGGACGCAACCTCGCTGAAATGACGGAAATCGAATTGCTGGAGTTTCGCCGTCAGATCGGATTCGTGTTTCAAGAAGGGGCGCTATTCGATTCGATGACGGTCGCCGACAATGTTGCTTACCGTTTACGTGAAGATGCGATAGCTGAAGAGGAAATTGAGACGCGCGTTCTCGAGGTCTTGCGATTTGTTGAAATGGAGAAAGCCCTGGAGCAATTCCCTTCAGAGCTTTCCGGTGGCATGCGGCGGCGCGTGTCGATTGCTCGCGCCCTCGTTAATCAGCCGAAGATAGTTTTGTACGATTCGCCGACGGCAGGCCTCGATCCCGTAACTTCGCAAACCATCATCACGTTAATTCTGCGTCTCCGCGACACTCAGGGCGTGACGTCTCTGCTTGCCACGCATCGCTTGCAGGACGCGTTCGGCCTTGCTAATTTCCGGTTCGATGCTGACGGCAACCGCGTTCTCCCAATGGGCAAGAACGGAGCAGCACCTCAGGGCGAAGCTGCTCCACCCACTGAGATCGTAGTTCTGCGTGAAGGAGCTGTTTATTTCGAGGGTGACCAGCACGCTTTCCAGGAATCACAGGACGATTACTTGCAACGATTTTTGGTTACGAAAACTGAGAAATAGGATCTTTTTTATTCGAGGAGGACGCGATGGCACAGCGCAAGCAGTTGACCTGGACGGAGCTGCGCGTAGGGTTATTTGTGTTGGTGGGGTTGTTTATTTTGGCGCTCGGGATTTTTTATGTCACCGGCTCGGGCGGCGTTTTTTCGCAGAAGTATCGCCTGAAAACCTACCTTCCTGAAGTGGAGGGGCTGGAGGCTGGCGCGCCCGTGCGATTGGATGGCGTCGAAATCGGCAACGTCAATGCGATACGCATTGCTCCGCGCGTCGGCGGCAAAGTGGTTGATCCGGAAAAAAGCATTGAGGTCGTCATGCGGATCAAAAGAAACATGCAGAATGAGATCCGCACCGATTCCTACGCCAGTCTGGTGACCGAAGGTCTGCTGGGAAATCGCTACGTGAGTGTTCATCGCGGATTGACTGGCAAGCCCCTGGGGGATTGGCAGGAACTCGAGGGCCGCGAGGAAAAAGCGATGAAACAAGTAGTGGAGCGCAGCGCTGACGTGCTCGCTAACCTCAATACCCTCTCGGCGCAAGTCAGCGACCTCATCGGCGGCGTACAGCGCGGCAAAGGCACGCTCGGCAAGATGCTGACCGATGAAACGGCCTACGTACATTTCAACAGTATCCTCGCCCGGGGTGATCAGATCGTGGCCAATGTCCAGACCGGTCACGGCACCCTAGGAAAAATTCTTTCGTCGGACGAGGTTTATCAAAAATTTGACAAAGCTGTCGGCCGCGTGGATACGCTATTGGCCGACGTGCAAGCGCAAAAGGGAACCATTGGCAAGCTGATGTACGACCCCTCCGTCTACGATAATGCGAAGCAAACTATCGAGAAGGCCAACGCGTTAGTTACGGACGTACAAGCCGGCAAAGGCTCGCTCGGCAAGTTCGCCACCGACGACGCGCTGTACGCGCAGCTCCGGGACAGCAGCGCGAACATTAAAGAAATTACCGAAAAGCTGTCGAAAAATAAGGGCACCGGCGGCAAATTCCTTAATGACCCCCAATTTTACGATAACCTGACAGGGGCCGCCGCCGACCTGCGCCTGCTTCTGGGCGAGTTCCGCCAAAATCCCAAAAAGTTTCTGCGCATCAAACTCGCCATCTTCTGAGGGATTTTTCGAGGCAAGATTGGGAGAAGGGAATTGCGGCGACGCAAGCCCCAATTGTTTGTCCTAGAAAGAAACTCGCAGCGAAAACTGAATAACCCGTTCCGGCTCTCCGGTAGCAATTACTGTGGCCGAACTTGGAACCGACGCGGTTGAGCAACATGTCCGCCCAAAACCCCCCGTAGACGTAAGTGACGAGCCGCCGATCGACGCGTTGCGCGGGTTCTCGTAATTGGGATGATTGAATACGTTGAAAAACTCGATGCGAAGTTGCAAACGCAAGCGTTCGCTGACGGGGAAGGTTTTCAGAATACCAAAGTCCATGTTCCAGAAATGTGGTCCGTTGATCGTGTTGCGCCCCATACCGCTCTCGCCTGGTTGTGGAATGCAGAAGAACGTTTGGGTGTTCACGACTTGCCGGCAATTGAAATTTGGATCACTCGGATTTTTGATCGAATCATTCGCGCGTATAAATACCGGACCCTGGATTCCCGGTGCATTCGTCAGCGCGAAATCCGGAAGCGGTCCCCGCAGATCTGGACGGGACTGATGGCTGCTATGAGCCGTGCGGACACCGCTATTCAGAGAAAAAGGTTCACCACTTTGAAAAATGTAAATTCCTGTTGTGGTCCAGCCACCCAGAATCTGATTCAAAACTCCCGACCAGTTTGCGCCCCATTTTTTGCCGCGCCCAAAAGGTAATTCATAAAGGGCATTCAGAACCAGCACCTGACGGTTGTCAAAGTCTGATCGGGCTCGATCCAACGAGAAATTGTGCACATCGGTAGGGGTGCGAGAGTTCGTCGTAGAAAGCGCGCCGCCCGACGCCGCGCCCACGGGGTCAACGGACATGTCATCAATCGATTTCGATAGAGTGTAAGCGAGGTTCAAGGTTAAACCCTTTTCGAATTGTCGCTGAAGTTGCACGATCATGCCGTGGTAATAAGAATCGCCTCCTGAATCAAAATAAAAGATCTGGCTAAATTGCGCGTTAGGCCGAAAATAGTTCGCCCCGAATGCCGGCTTCTTCGAAAAGAGATTAAACGCCGCCGCCGCGGTGTCGATATTGGCAGCCACATCACCCAAGCCGTTGAGAAAAAAATCGTTAGCCAAGTTGTTTAGCGTGGCTGCGGGCGCTAGTTGCAGAAGAAGCGCGGGGGGCGTCCCCGCAACGGGGCATTTGTCGGGTCTTGCTCCGTCGGGCCTGCTGCCATCGGGCCTGCAACCATTTAATACGTTCTGCCGCGCGATCATGAATGATTCGCGAAAGCCCGGCTGGTCAGTACGATTCTGATTGAGGTCATAGGCTCGAAAAAGATGGGTTCCACGCTTTCCCACATAGCCGACTTGCGCCACGATGTTCCACGGAAGTTGGCGCTGTGCGGTCAAGTTCCATTCATGCACTGTAGGCATCTGAAGATTCTGATCGAAGGCTCCGACGTCGGGCGCGCCAGTGAGTCGTTGAGGCGCCGGCGAGGTGTTGCTTGTAGGCTTAGAGACCGGGGTTGCCAGGGTAAAAGGGTTGACGGCGGCCAGAAGCGCCGTGAGGCGCAAATCTTTTCCGACACCGCCGCAGATCGGATCTGGTGTGTCTTGAACTCGCACCCGGCACTGCTGCGCGCTAATCCCAGGGACCTTGCCGCCGATGGCGGTCACTTGAAACGTTGACAAAGTGTCGAACGCGATGCCATAGCCTGCGCGGACAACGGTCTTGCCGTCTGACCGCGGATCCCAAGCGATACCTATCCGCGGGCCGAACGCATTTTTGTTGCTTCGCTGCCACCAAGAATCGGAAGGCACGAAGGAAACGATGCCCTTCGACCCGTCGATAGGACGATTCGGCACAAAAGTGCGGCCGCAACAGTCCCGCGGAGGACGGTTATACTCCCAACGCACCCCGTACGTCATTGTGAGGTTGCGTTTTATTTTCCATTCGTCCTGGATGTAAACGTCAAATTGTTTTGCACGCGTGCCCAGGACCGATAGTCCGGTTGTATAAGTGTTCGATACCGGATTGCCGGGGAATGCCTGCTGGATCTGCGCGGGAATGCCAACCAGTTCGAGGATAGCGTTTTCGAGAGCATTCTTGTCCGCACTGTCAATGCTGGTGGGCAAGGCGAAGCCGCACGGGCTCGGGCACGGGGTGGGCGCCGTTCTGCTGGTCGCAGTTCGGGTCAGACGGTCAAAGATGATCGTCGGCGCCTCATTGAATCCACCCGGCACGCCGCGCTGGTCATTATGGCGATACATCCGAATATTCGTTCCTAACCGCACAGTATGCGAGCTTAGCGCGTACGATAAGTTGTCTATGAATTGAAGGTTTGTAACGGCGCGCTGAGTATGTGGCGTATTGCAATAGGGCGTGTCCACATTGCGCAAAGACGGTGTACCAAAACACCTTTGCCCGTATGGCGGCGGTACGTCACCATTCTTCGAATTGGCTTCCACAAGTCCGAAGAAAAAGTTGAAACGGCTGAAGCCGGTAGTGAACTCATTCACCAAGTGCGGTGAGAACGTCCTTCGGTAACTGAGTGACAATAATTTCGATGTGCGAAAGACCTCACCGAGCGGAGCGAAGCCGGGGAATACCGACGGCCGGCCGTTCAGAAAGTCGCCGTTTTCTGTATTGAAGGTTGTCAAAAGCAGAGTGCCGGATAAATTATTGTTATCATTAAGCTTGTGATCTACTCTACTCAGATAAAAAGGTCCGCTAAATCGCGATGGCGGATTCCAGGCATATCCCGCAAAGTTCAGTCCGTCACCGACGGCATCAAATATGTTAGGCGATGGGAATTTGTTGAACATTGCCAGCATAGTCCGATCGAAACCAATGCCTGCTGGGTCTTTGTCTACAATATTATAACTTTGGATACAGCCGACGCTCGTATCGGTCGCGCAGAGCGGCACTCGCAGCGCGCCGGTGGCTGGGTCAACCAGCAAAGTAGAGTTACGAGTGACCTGAGTGCCGTTAATGATGGTCGGGTTTTTGGGATCAGGCACGAAATATCTGAACTTACCCTCTTTTTTTAGAGTGTCGGTGTAAACCCTGGGGATGCGGAATGAGGCCGATATCGGCTGGGTTTGCGCGATTCGATTATTCTGCCAGCTAAAGAAGTAAAAAGTTTTGTTCTTTATAATGGGTCCGCCGGTATCCAAACCGTATTGATGAAGCAGCAAAACAGGTCTGGGAAGCACGCCTTGAGGGTTTGAAAGGTTAAAGGACTCATTCGCATTGAGGGCCGAGTTACGATGATACCAGTAGACATCTCCGTGATAGTCATTAGTTCCACCGCGGGTGGCAATCGCCACGTTCGCTCCGCTGTTGCGCCCGTATTCCGGGGTGGCATTATGCGTGACCACTCGATATTCTTGAACGTTATCCGGAGTCAGGCGGAAAATGTTGCTCTGGGGGTTGGGTACGGAAGACTCATTGGCGTCAATGCCGTCAATGGTGATGTTATGGGCGCGATCGCGCGACCCGAACACGTGCGTTCCGGAACCGGCTCCTTTGTTGCTGCGTTGCACCAAACCGGGCTCAAGTACAATCAAACTCAGCGGATTGCGACCGTTGAGAGGCAGTTCCTGGACCTGGCGCCGGCTCACAACGTCGCCGAGAGTCGCATTGCTCGTTTGAATCCTCTCGTAGCTTGATTCCACCTGCACGGTGTCGGTGACCGCACCCAGTTGAAGTTTAGCCTCCACCACTAGGGGCGCGCCCACCGTTAAAGTGTTGTGAATACTGGTAAACGTCTTGAAGCCTTGCTGCGTAACGGTAATGCTGTATGTTCCAGGAGGTAGCGCACTGAGAGAATAGTCCCCCGCGTTAGTGGTCTTTGATCCATAGGTTAGCCCGGTTCCTTCATTCTTCGCGACTACTGTCGCCCCTGCCACAGCCGCGCCAGACGCGTCCTGCACCGAACCACTGATCGTGGATGTACTGACCTGCGCGCACAGCGACGTTGCTGCCAGCACGATCGCAACAGTCACTCGTATTGCATATTTTATTACCACCGCCCACCCCCGTTGATCCCTGGCGCGAAGCTGGGGTCCTAGTCGGCCCCATAATGCACCCCTTTGTAAAAGAGGATATTCAGCACTCAGCGGCAAGAATATTGCGTCTTAATACTTCAGAAACCGCAGCTTCGTCAATGGCAAACACGCGCGGTCGCCTATGGAATTTCTGCAAGTCTTTGCGATTTACGCCCAAAGCGGGTTGAAAACACCTTTAACCCAATATTCATCATTCCACGGTACAATCGCTAATTCGTATGCCCGAAGAAACCAAGAAAGTCGCACAAACGACCGAGGCTTCGCCAGCCATTGTGGCGATTCCCATGCCGCGCAAAATGGCCCGTCCCATGCCCGGGCGTTCCTACCCCGGAGCACTGATCGTAGTCGAAGGCACAGACGGATCTGGGAAGAGTACCCAGCTCTATCTTCTTAAGCGCTGGCTGGAAATAGGTGGCTACCGGCTGCATTTCACCGAGTGGAACTCCTCTCCCCTCGTAAAATCCGCCACCAAGCGCGGTAAGAAACGCAGACTTCTTACCCCCGTCACGTTCTCCCTTTTGCATGCTGCCGATTTTGCCGATCGTTGCGAACGGCAAATCATGCCGTTGCTCCAGGGAAATTATCTGGTGCTCGCCGATCGCTATATTTACACCGCATTTGCTCGCGACACCGCGCGCGGCTGCTCCCCGCGGTGGCTCCGCAATCTATATCGTTTCGCGCCGGTGCCTGATCTCACGTTTTATTTTCGCGCTCCGCTCGAAGTTGCCGTGGACCGTATCCTCAGCGGCAGGCCAAAATTGAAATATTATGAAGCCGGAATGGACCTCTCGCTCTCGTACGACCGTGCGGAGAGCTTCCGCGTATTTCAAGGCATGATCCTCGATCAATATGACAAGATGGCCGAGACCGATAACTTTGTCGTTCTGGACGGAACTATGCCCCTCAACCAGCTTCAAAAACAGATGCGCGAGATTGTAGCGTCTCGTATCGATTTGAAGCGCTTTGCCCCCAGCCATCCATGAGCCCGCGAAAACGTAAGCCACCCGCCAATGTTCCCGCAGGGACCTCGGGCTCCGGAGCCCCGGTCGTTCATACGCCCCCGCTTGCCATTCCAAAAATTAGGGAACGGCTCGCATCCACCGAGGCGATCGCCGACCCCGGCCGCCATTTTTTTGGCGAGCCCCTCGTCGGCGTCAATCCGGCCGAGCTTAGCGGAACGCTCATTGTTGTGGAAGGGATGGATGGCTCCGGCCGCTCGAGCCAGATTGCGCTTCTCCAGGAGTGGCTTGAGTCTGAAGGCTTCGCGGTGCAAACCACCGGATTGTCGCGGTCCTATTTAGTGGGAAAAGATATCGATGACTTGATGGCCAAAAACGCCGTGACGCGCCTTACGCTCGCGCTGATGTATGCCACAGACTTTTTCGATCAGCTGGAACACCGCATCATCCCTGCTTTACGTTCAGGCATGGTCATTCTGGCCGACCGGTTTATCTACACGCTCATTGCTCGCGGCGCCGTTCGCGGAATAAATCGCGAATATCTGCTGGGCCTCTATGCCATGGCGTTGCGGCCGGATCTGACCTTCTGGCTCAATGTGCGCCCGGAGACTGCTTTTGCGCGGGAGTTCAAGAAATCGCAGGCCATCAGTTATTGGGAGTCTGGTCGCGACATGTCCCTTTCGAACGATTTGTTTCGCTCGTTCATTCGCTACCAGACGATGATCAAGAAGGAATTCGATTTCATGGCTAAGCGGCATAATTTCCTTGAGCTCGATGGTGAGGCCAGCGTTCCGGACGTGAATAAGCAATTGCGCCAGCGTATCGGCGAACATTTGGGAATCCGCTCGAGCAAATACACGCCCTCCAACGCCCTTGCGCATATGTGGCGGTGAATCCTCTCCTTGCCTGACCCGATTCACATTGCGGCGATCGACGCAGGCACCAACGCCATCCGGTTTACGATTGCTCGCGCTCACTCCCCGCTCGATATAGAAAATCTTTTGACCGAGCGATGTCCGCTGCGCCTGGGCGAAAACGTTTTTACTACCCAGCGCTTTGCCGAAGAGACGCTCGCGGGCGCAGCCAAAGAGTTCCGCGGCTTCCGCGAAAAAATGGATGATTTTGGAGTCAGTACGTATCGCGCTGTAGCCACCAGCGCCGCACGCGAGGCCCGTAATCGCGCCAACCTCGTTTCGCGTATTCGAAGAGTTGCGGGGATCCGGCTGGAAGTGATCAGCGAACTCGAGGAGTCGCGGCTCTGCCGGACCGCGGTTCTTGATACGCTCGGCCACGAGTTAACACCGCGATTGATCATCGATCTAGGCGGCGGCAGTCTCGAGCTCAGCATCATGCTCGATAATGCTCTCCAGCAATGTGTACAGCTTCCCGTGGGTGCGGTTCGTTTGATGGAAAGCCTTGGCCTCGAGGGGGCAATGCGCCCAGTCGAGGTCGAGCAAGTTCGCCGCTATGTGCGTGCGCTGCTCGAATCGAGAATGCCCCGGCGACCCGGCCTTTCTGAAGGCGTCGCGGTGGCCTGCGGTGGTAATGCCGAAACCCTTGCTCAGATTGCGGCGGGCCCACGCGAGAAGGGACTCCGGGTGCTTGACTTGTCGCGCTTGCGCGGGCGGCTAAGTGAAATTGTGGAGCGCGATGTTCGCGAGCGAATGAAATTCTTCGGCGTGCGCCGCGATCGCGCCGATGTGATGGGCGTCGCAGCGATAATTTTTCTAGCACTGGGACGTTACTTGAATCTCCGTCACCTGCTGATTCCTGGCGTTGGGGTCCGCGACGGCTTGCTGCACGAACTGGCGCAAAAGCAATTTGCCCGCAAGCGTGAGACGCGTTACGATGCCGCCTCCAGAGAACTGCTGAATTCTGTGCGCCGATTTGGAAGGCGCCTGGACCCCGACCAACGCCATGCCGAGCATGTCCGCGAACTGGCCCGCTCGCTCTTCGATCAGTTGCGCCCGCTTCACGGCTTGCCGAACGAATCGCGCGCTTTGCTCGAAGCGGCGGCTTTGCTTCACGATATCGGCCACATCGTGAATCACAAAAGCCATCATAAGCACGGCGAATATCTGGTGCGTAACGCCGATATTTCCGGCCTCGACGGCCCGCGCCGCGAGGTCGTTGCGAGCCTGGTGCGTTACCATAATCGGAAGTCTGAGCCCGCGCGCCATCATCCGAGTTACGCCTCGCTCGGCTCAATTGCCCGGCACCGCGTGCGCCGTTTGGCTGCATTGCTGCGTATTGCCGAGGCCTTGGACCGTACCCACCAGCAAAGCGTCACCCGCATCGAGGCCGGGTTCAGGCGCGGCGAAGTGGGGCTGCGAATACACGCTCGGGGCGATATGGCCGAAAGTTTGCGCAATGCCGAGCACAGCGCGGTTTTATTCGAAAGTGAATTTGGTGTGCGTATGTTTATTCGTCAGGCAGCGCGTCGCAAGCGTGTTGCGCACTGATTCATCAAATTCGTTAAGGAAGAGGTTTTGATGCGCCTTTATATTGTGCGGCATGGAACGGCGATTGATCGCGCCGATCCCAAGTGCCCGCAGGATCCGGAACGGTATCTGACCAAAGAGGGAATTGTGAAAACCCGAGAAGCCGCTCGCGGAATCAGGCACCTCGGGATTGGTCCGGATCGAATGCTCTCCAGCCCATATCTTCGTGCAACGCAAACAGCCGCAATCTTTGCGGAGGTACTCGATTTCCCCAGCGACAATATTGTTACCACGGATTCCTTGCTCCCGGAAGCAGACCCTTCACGAATCTTTCGCGAGATAGATAAATTAAAAAAAGCCGGCGACCTATTCTGCTTTGGCCACGGCCCGAATGTTGACGGCGTAGTAGCCCGCGCCGTCGGCTCCTCCGGCGCAATCACGTCGCTGAAAAAAAGTGGCGTAGCGTGCATCGAGCTCGAGAGGCTCTCGCCGCCAATCGGGGTGCTCCTGTGGCTCGGCACCCCCAAAATCCTTCGCGGCATCCGGCCCTAACGAGATCGCAGTAAAACACAGTCGCCTCGGAACCATCAAACAGGCGTAACATACTCAGTTCTCTACGCGGTGCGACTATGGCAACTGCTGTTGCGTCCCCTAAGAAAACCAAGCCGAAAAGCAGCGGAATTCTCCATTGGATGGATCGCGTCCTTAAGGAAACGGAGCGCGTCGCAGAGGCACTCGATCCTGATGCTGTTCATGATTTGCGCGTCGCTCTTCGTCGCTGCCGCTCAATGGCCGATGCGCTCGCTGAAATAGACCCGCGGCCTTCATGGAGCGGGCCTTCGTGGAAAGCGATGAAACGCGCGGGGCGTAAATTGTTTCGACAGCTTGGGAATTTGCGAGACGCGCACGTCATGGGAGATCTCCTAAAGAGCATCGTTCCAGAAACCGGCGCGAGTCGCGGGCGAATCCTGGAAATGCTCGCGGAAGAGGAAGAACGATGCCGCGAGAAAGTGGTCGGCGCGCTCAATCGCTTTGACGCTAAGAAATGGAAAAGCTGGCGAGCTCCGCTTCGCAAACGTGCCGCGCTCGTGCGCCCTGATGGACTTGTTGCCCAAACGATTGCTTTGGAACGCTTTGAGGAGGCTCGGGCGTTGCAACAGTATGCCAAGCAACATCGCAGCGCGAAAGCCTTGCACCAATTGCGAATCGGCCTCAAACGCTTTCGTTACGTCCTTGAAAACTTTCTGCCGAATCGCGAGGAAGAGTGGGGCAAGGATTTAAGGCGTCTGCAGGATTTGTTAGGCGATGTGCACGATCTGGACGAGCTCTGGAATTATTTGGCCAAGGTGCACCCCCCATTAAGTCCGGACGAGCGTGCTCAATTGGGCCATGCGATCAAAGCGTCACGGTCCGAGAAACTCGCCGAATATCGCTCGCGCATCAGCGGAAAGAATGGAAAAAGTAATTCTTTGTGGGTTGTCTGGCGCGATGGTCTCCCACAAAAAGCGCGCATCCAGTCTGCAGCACTGGCGAGATTTCGCGCCACTGCAAGAGCTCTAGACCCGGATTTCGCTCAGTCCCGCCGTGTAGCTAGATTCGCTCTCCATTTTTTTGATGTACTTCGGGATGTGGATATTTCACCCATGCTAAATTTTCCCGAATCCCGCAGGCTGTTTCGTGCCGCCGCAACCTTGCTCGGGGTCGGAAAGATCAGGGGACCCGAGGGGCACGCGAAGGCCGCGAAGAAAATCATTCGTAGGCTTCCGCCGCCGCCTGGCTGGACCGCCAAGGAAATGGCTGTTTTAGGTGTGATCGTGCGCTACCAGCGCGGCGCGGAATCCCCGGAAACTCACAAAGGCTTCCAATCGATCGATCCGGCCGAGCGCGAGCAAATTGTATGGCTTGCAGGAATCTTGCGCTTGGCAGTTGCTTTGGCCTCTGCCGCCCCCGGGGAAGTCTCCGTCATTGGCGCGAAGAAAACTTCAGAAAGCGCGGCTATCGTTATTCGCGTTCGCGGATACATTGAATCCCCGAAAAGCGCAGCGCGGCTTGCCAAGAGAAAACACTTGCTGGAGTCTTTGGCCCACATCCCAATCTTAATTGAACCGGACGCGCTCTTCGCGCTCCAAAATGGCCACTTAGACAGAGTTAATCCGCCACGGAGAAATGAGTTGCCTGAGGCGAACACGAAATAAGAATGGAAGCGTTAAATAGAAGCAAAGGGAGGTAAGGGATGATTTTACGAGAAGGGTTCCGCGCGACGGCAGCGCTGCGGTCGCTGTCGACCAAGTTTTCCGGGATTGCAGCGCTAACCCTGGTAATTGCCGTGCTGTTTGCTAGGCCGGTAACAAGCACACAGTCGGGCGTAGCGGTTGATCGCCGCGAATCAGCTGCTGCGGGCCAACTAATCGGCTTGCTACGGCAGTTTCTGGAAGATGCCGGTCGGGGAAATCGCGCCGGATTTGACAAATTTTTTGCTGATGATGTGATTTACACGCGCTCGAGCGGACTGATCACCAATAAGACGGATATCATGCGTAGCGTTGAGAAACTAAAGCCCACAGAAGAAAGTAAAACTCGCTACTCGGCTGAAGATATTGTAGTTCACGACTACGCTGACACTGCGGTGGTTGCGTTCCGCTTGGTAGCGCAGACAGAACATAAAACCGGAAAAGTTGAAATCGCACACTATCGCAACACCGGCACATTTCTTCGTCGAAATGGAGTTTGGCAGGCCGTCGCCTGGCAATCGACGAAAACTCCCCAGAACCCCACCCACACAAACGAATCGAGCCACTAATGTCCTAAAGAAAATATGAAGGCCTCACGAATACCACGCGCTTCGGCCTCAAGCTTCGGTGGCAGTTTTGAACTTTAGAAGTGAAGGCGCACGCCAAACTGGAGTTGCCTACGGTGATACGCTCGCGGACGTCCTGGTGTCCACGTTATCGGGGATCAGCGCGTTTTGCCCGCCACCATACGAAGTGAAAATCGGAGCCGCTTTTGCCGCTTATCTCGATTAGTGCAGGCAGCGCGGGTTATCAGCTTTCCGTATTGACGCGGCATGAAGCTGGTGCGGGTCCAAGATATCGGCGAGTTACTCAAAACTGAGAGCAGAGCTGCGAGGCGAGCTCGCGAATGCGGCGCAAATCGAGTTTTCCTGTTCCCAGAACCGGCAGCGAGGCGACGTGGAAAAATTGGTTGTCGCGCGGAACCCAGAGCTTCGGCAAATCGCAATGGCTCAGTTTCTCCAGAGTCGCGTTCAGTGCGGATTCGTCGAGGATGTGCAGCACGACGATACGCTCGCCTTTTTTTTCGTCAGGGATTCCGGTGACAACAAAGGTTTGTTCCGAAACGTCCGCTAATTCATGAAGTTTTTCTTCGATGCGAATATGCGGAACCATCTCCCCGCCGATTTTGCTGAATCGCGAGAGCCGGTCGGTGATAATGAGAAATCCCTCCTCATCGATTTTGGCGATATCGCCGGTGTTGTACCAACCGTCGCGCAGGACTTCTGCGGTCTTATCCGGACGGTCGAGATACCCCTGCATGACGTTGGGCCCGCGTACCCACAGCAACCCAGTGTTCCCGAACGGGACCGGTTGATTAGTTTCCGGATCCAGGAAGCGCACGCTGATTCCCGGCAAGGGATGGCCGATCGAGCCGCGCTTCGCGCCTACCTGACGGAAGCCGGGCGCGCGAAAATCGTGGTGATTTACGCTCACAACCGGCGAACACTCCGTGCAACCGTAACCCTCTACAGGGCGGATGCCAAACCGATCTTCAAACGCGGCTGCAATCCGATCCGGCAGTTTCTCGGCGCCGACGACCACGTATCGCAGGGTGCCAAAGTCTTCCGGTTGACAGCGTCGTATGTAGGCTTGAAGAAAGGTGGGTGTCGCCAGAAGGAACGTCACGCGATACTTGCGGGTAAGCTCGGAGATCGCCGTCATGTCGAGTGGATTAGGATGATAAACGACGCCAACACCAAGAACCGCAGGAAGCCACAAAGTGACTGTGAATCCGAATGAATGGAAAAAAGGAAGGACGCCCAGAAGCCTATCGCCAGGACGGAGCATGAATGTTTGGCCAATTTGCTCGATGTTTGAGCCGATATTGGAATGGCTGAGCATCACGCCTTTTGGATCGCCAGTACTTCCGCTGGAAAAGATTACTGTAGCGCGGTCGTCGAGAGATGGGCGCTTGGTGTTGCCGAGCGAGTGCTCAAGCCATCGTGCCGGAAGCAAGATTGCCCTGAGGAGCGCGAAGAATTGTTCGGAGATGCTTGGTGACGGCGCGACGTCTTCCAATAGCAGGATGCGGCACGGAAGGCGCAGCGACACGCGTTCGAGAAACGCTTGCGAGGTCAGCACGGTTTCAAGGCCGCACTGCGTGGTGCATGCAGCCAGAATTTCCTCGGAAGCGGTGTAATTTAAGTTGACGGGAATTTTTCCCAGCAGCAACGCGGCGAAATTTACGAGTGCGCCTGCGGTCGAAGGGGGCAGCAGGATACCTACGGATTGTTGCCCGCTCCAGAATCCTCGAAGGCGCGTTGCCAGGAAAATAGTGCGTGCCAGCGCAGCACCGAAGCGCAGCCGGGGCACACGTGCGTCCGCCATGGCGAAACGCCAAGGAAAATGACGCGCGGTGTTGATAAACGCGCGGTGCAGCAGGCGCATATCTTTTTTGTGATGGCGATACGCTTCTGCAGTCAAATCTTGAACGGCCTGCCGTACCTCGAAATGCGTGGCGGTCGGAGGAAGCCGTGAGCCGAAGCTCACGACAACAGGATAGGGAATCCGGCGCGGCATCTTCCAGAAGAAACGGCCTCTTTCGAAGCTGAAAATGCTGCCCCAAATACCATCCAGACTTACAGGGATGATCGGAGCATCGAGGCCTTGCATGATGCGTTCGAAGCCGCGGCGAAACGGAAGAAGATGGCCAATGCGGGAAATCTGCCCTTCCGCAAAAATGCAAATCACTTCCCCGGATTGAATGGCCTCGCTAGCATCGCGAAGAGAGCGCAGCATATCGCGCGGGCGAAGCTGCGAAGAAATGGGAATGACGCGGAGCATTTTCGCAAAGGGTTTAATGAAGGGGTAGTCGTAAATGTCTTGGAACATCAGGAAACGGATGGGGCGATCGGTTGAAGCAATCAGCAGGCAGGCGTCCACAAATGACATATGGTTTGCGGCCAATAGCGCGCCACCACGCTCGGGCACGTTGTCGCGGCCTTCCACGCGGATGCGATAGATCGAATGAGTGAGCGTCCATAGGATCAGGCGCAGCAGGGAATCGGGCACTAGGTAAATTGCCGTGACAGATGCGGCCAGGGTCATGAGGGCGCCAGCGAGAAAAATGCCGGCAGGAGTTAGGTGAAAAGCGCTGGCAAAAAGATAGTACGCTCCGGCGGCGGCGAAAACTCCAACGAACGAAAGCAGATTGGCCGCGGCGATTACCCCGCCTTTTTGTGAGGGGTCCGGCCGGTGCTGGATCAAAGCATTTACGGGCACAGCGAAGAATCCGCCAAAGAAACCGAGCAGCGAAAGCAAAAACGCGGCGTGCCAGAATTGCAAACCGGGGCGCGCGACAAAAAAGCTTAAAACCGACATTCCCATGGCGCCGAGCGGAACGAGTCCGTATTCAATTTTTCCGCCGGAAAGATACCCGGCCAGGAGACTCCCAAGGCCGATGCCGATTCCCACGGCCGCTTGCAGGTAACTGATCTTCGCTTCGCTGACGTGCAAGATGTCGTTGCCATACACAATGATCGTAAATTGCAGCAGCGCGGCGAGAAACCACAGGTATGTGTTTCCGAGGACGGCCCAGTTCAAGACGCGATCTTTACGAATGAGGCGGAGCTGGGAGCCAAGATCTCCAAAAGGGTTCAAACGAAATTTCTTTTGTTGGTTCGCGGGAGGAACGCGCGAAATGCCGAAGCTCGCCAAAAGTCCGGCGCCAGTGAAGCCCAATAGCAAGACGCCGGACCAGATCTGACGTCCGTTAAAGGATATCGCAAGAACACCTGCGGCCATCGTCGCCGTGATTGCTGCAAGAAAGGTCCCGAGTTCAAGTATGCCATTGCCCCATGAAAGTTCTTTCTCGGGTAATAATTCGGGCAGCAGTCCGTACTTCGAAGGTCCGAATAGGGCGGCTTGCGAACTAAGCAAAAATACAGCGGCGGCTTCCATCGCCAAGTGGCGCAACCCCAGGGCAATGATGGCAAACCCCATCACGCCAATTTCCATCACCTTGGTGCCGATGGTGACGGCGCGCTTGCTGTAGCGATCCGCCAGAAATCCTCCGGCCATCGACAAAAGAATAAAAGGCAGAGCGAAAAGAGCGCCAATCACCAGCACAAGCAAGTCACGCTGCGCCGGGGCCAGCCCCATGGCCACAATCAGGTAGATGATCAAATATTTCAGCGCGTTATCGTTAAACGCGCCTTGAAATTGTGTGGCGATCAGGCACCAGAAGCCGAAATGTTTGCCAGTGGGAGAATTCTGCTCGGGAGGACTGGCGGATTCGTGCGCGTTAGCCCCGCGTTGAGAAGTGGCGGTCATGAATCTCGCGCGAGTGTATCCACGAGCTACAAACAGAGCAAGCGCACGTTCACAATGTTTGTAGAGAACACTACCGCCGTGTTATCGTTTTTGAATTACGCCGGAGTGGCGGAACTGGCAGACGCGCCGGACTCAAAATCCGGTGGCCGCAAGGCCGTGTGGGTTCAAGTCCCTCCTCCGGCACCAGCAATTCTACTGATGATTGTCACGATTTAGGATTTTGCTGCTGCGAGTACGCGGCCACTTGCGGACATTCTGCGATCTCACTAGCCTCTGATGGATGCTTGTGCTAACGGATTTCTACTCGGAAATCTTCAGCATAAGTTTGCCGAAGTTTTCTCCTTTGAAAAGCTTCAGAAATGTTTCGGGAAAAGTTTTGAAGCCTTCGACAATGTCTTCGCGCGACTTTAACTTGCCTTGCTTGATCCACGAAGACAACTCCTGCTGGGCTTGAGAATATTTCGCGGCATAGTCGAATACGAGGAAGCCTTCCATGCGAGCACGATATACGAGCAGCGCCAGGTAATTGCTCGGCCCCCGCACCGGCATGGTGTTGTTGTATTGCGATATGGCGCCGCAGATTACCACGCGAGCGTGCCGCGCAAGATTGCCGAGGCACGCATCCAAAACTTCGCCCCCGACATTGTCGAAGTAGACGTCGATTCCCTTTGGGCAGTGGGTGCGCAAGGCTTCCTTCACACCCTCTGACTTGTAGTTGATCGCGGCATCGAAGCCGAGTTCATTAACGATGTATTGGCATTTTTCTGCGCTTCCCGCGATGCCGATGACGCGACAGCCTTTGATTTTGGCTATCTGCCCAGCAGTCATGCCGACAGCGCCTGCCGCGCCGGAAACCACGACCGTCTCGCCAGGCTTTGGCTGACCGATTTCGAGCAAGCCGAAATAAGCAGTCATGCCGGGCAAACCAAGACCGTTAGTGTTCAGGACGTTTAAGTAGACCGGAATAGAAGTTGCATTGCTATCAACTTTAGTGAGCTCTTTCCCTTTACACTTTGCGTATTCCTGTACGCCGAAGCGGCCGGCAACGAACTCCCCCTCTGCGAACGCCGCGTCCGTACTGGCGATCACCCTGCCCACGCCAGCTGCTCGCATTACTTCTCCTATGCCCACCGGGGCGGCGTACGATTTACCCTCGTTGATCCAACCTCGCATCGCCGGTTCTAGAGAGAGATAAAGCACTTTCACCAGCACTTCGTTCTCCGGAAGATCGGTGATTGTCTCCTGTGTATAACTCCAGTCGCTGCTCTTCGGCATCCCTACCGGACGTGCAGCAAGCCGGAATTGGTGATTCACAATATTCAACACGGGATCTCCTTTTCGTTCACACTAACCGTTCAAAAATCGACCGGTGGGATGGCACACTCGTCGCGAACTTCACTGACGTAAATACCGGTCACCTCGAAGGTGGTCGGAGTTGTGTGACCTTCTCAACGAGCGAAGGGCCTTCGAGCAAGCGGCTTAACGCGTCGTTGCTCACGCTTCAGAATTGACCTCCTACTTAAAATTACCAATGACGGTTGGCCCGAGTATGCGATGTAGAGGCAAAGGTTTTTTATATCGGTACTCCCTTTAATCGGCGCCAGTCTAACACGCCGCCTCGGCAATTCCAGAGTGCGTCGCAAAGCAGCGAAGGCGTCGGATTAGGGCGTGAGCTGCACTGACGTACATTCGTGCAGGCTCCTCTTCTTAAAAATGTTGACCAAAATCGCGAATGTGTAATACTGGCGTCACATTCCGGGGTGATTGCAGGCATTTCAAGGAATTCGAAAGAAACCGAAGAGTGCAGATCTCGTACGAAGTACCGTGGGCTGGTGTTCCATCCGCCGATCCGGCGCGATCTTCAGAACCTCTAGAAGGAGAATCCATGAAATTCATTTCTAAACTCGCCCGCCTTTTTGTGTGGCTGCTGATAGCCGCCGCCAGCGCTTCTGCGCAGGGGGTAGGCTCATCGGGCGATATTAAAGGGACTGTTACGGAT
>JRHI01000251.1_pt1 | contig 61094 bp, 56 predicted proteins | sample 215371 | NCBI WGS metagenome assembly JRHI01 (sample SAMN02929681, study PRJNA255918) | sediment metagenome | biome: cave system; feature: Ice Cave; material: Sediment; isolation source: sediment from deep within a dark volcanic ice cave with no known source of... ...
CTGCGGCAAGCAGGCTTCGGTCCTCCACCTACTCTGACACGCAAGCGGTGTGAAAATCACTGCACAGGAGTTTTGTGCCCTGACAACGCCTTCGTTCTTATCTAGCGGCACCCGGGGAACTTAGCAATGGACGAGTCATAACTTCCGCATTGAAGACGATCCGGCCAGAGCTCGTCAAAGAGTCAATAGGGCGCAAGACAAAAGTCGGGAGAACGGCTGACTAGAACTGGACCAATCCGGGTTTGTTCTTGAGGCTCGAATGATTCGTGGCAGGCTGGCCGAATCCCCAACCGTGCAGACTTCTATTGCATTCCGGCCGCTTGAACGATCCGACTTTCCGCAGCTTCAATACTGGCTCGCCGCTGCCCATGTGGCTGTCTGGTGGAATGAACATCTTGATCTAGCAGGTGTTGAAGCGAAGTTCGGTCCACGCGTGGATGGTGCCGAGAAAACTCACGTCTTCATTGTGGAGCAGGAGGGCATGCCAATTGGTTGGATTCAGTGGTACCTCTGGGCTGACTATCCGGAACACGCCCAGCAATTGGGAGCAGACCCCGCTTGTGCGGGCGTCGACCTCGCAATTGGAGAATCTGGGATGACAATCTTGGGATTGGGTCCAATTGCAATAAGCGAATTCCTCAAGCAATTCGTTCTTAGCAACCTCGCCGTTTGCGGCGTCATAACCGATCCTGAGGAAAACAATCTCAGATCTTTGAAGGCGTTCAAGAAAGTCGGCTTCAAGGTGGTGAAGACCGTTCAGCTTGTCGGTGAGCATAGCAAACGGCTAGTTATGCGCTTGGATCGCCTATAGGCAGCAGATATGAGAAGTGTTTTCGGCTCAACAGATTTAGATCGTGTTGCATCGACCGGTTGAGCTCGCAGCGTTAATCAGGCACTACCGGTTTCCAGTAACGGTCAGCCTGCGTAGCTTATGTTAGATTCAGCGGTAGTGTCGCCGTCCTTGGAGGCAAAACTTGAAAGCGTCTAGATTTTATCGAGTCGCCGCTGTTCTTCTGCTGCTTTTTGACATCGGACACACAGTTGGTTTTCGCCAGTCCGATCCCGAATGGGGAGTGGACACACTTCTTGGCTCAATGCGGTCCATTCACTTTAACGTGCAAGGGTTCAACCGGACTTATTGGGACCTCTTTGTTGGGGCCGGACTCTTTGTCTCCGTATTCCTTCTATTCGCGGCAGTATTAGCGTGGCAACTGGGTGCTCTTTCGCCAGAGACTTTGGGGCTCATGCGCGGCACTGCGTGGGCGTTCGCCCTTAGCTTTGCCGCCCTCACGATTTTGAGCTGGAGATACTTCTTCATCTTACCTATCGTTTTCTTAACCCTGATTACGCTGTCGTTGATTGCGGCGGCATGGCTTTCAGCGAAACCAAACTGAGACGTAAAACAGTCGATCCGGCTGGAAACCGCTGGGTTGCACATGCCGCTCCTCATAAACTTGCCAATTCTGGTCACGCCTTGCTGCGGCAGGCTACGCCCTAAGCTCCTGACAGAGATGAGAAAGCCAAAATTTAAGCCAATATCAGGTTCTACGAATGAATGAGACCGCTATTTCTGGCGTTGGCTGGCGTTTGGTATAGGCTGCGTCCTGCTCAATCCAGCAGGGCGATCTTGTCGCCCGGCCGGATGGTTCCCTCGACCAAAACAACACCGTAGACCCCAGCCTTGCCGTCATGGTTGCGAGCCACCAATCGCATCAGCTCGGGGTTCGGCTGCGCAGTGTCGGGATCGAGCGTCATCATCTTGCAGCGGGAGTCGCGTTTAACCACTGCGATCACCGTCTTTGCGCCGATCCGTAAGGTACGGCCTACGAACTCGTCTTCGCCGAAAGCACTTGCGGATTCGAGCTCGACATAAAGATTCGCGCGGAATCGCCGCTTGTCCACGTCGATTCCTAACTCCTTGCTCAGCTGGCGCACGGTTTGGATCGAAATGATCGAGACCGGGCGGCAATCTGTCATTGATCGATCGGATCGAAGCAGCGTCAGCTCATGCCTATCGCGAATGCCCTCGCGCAGCATGCTCATCAGCCGAGGATCATCAATTGCGAGCCGTTCTCCTGCTGGTGTCTCAACGTCCACCATAAGATCGGAAGAGTCCGCGTAGACTGGGGTGAGACCGGCACCTATGGCTTCAGCCTCCGCGAGGTTGCCCGGCTTTGTGGTGCGCTCGGGATGCCGATATCTGGGGCGATACAAGAGCATTGCTTCCTGCTCCCGCCCTGTCAGATATGGGAATCCTTTCGGCGCCGCCGAACTCCGAAAGGCGTAAAGACGATCACCGTAGACACCAGGAAAGCCGACAAAGGCCTCTTGCAACTCTTCACCGCGCATACTCTTGACCGGGTAGCGCCATAAACTCTCGATCTTTCCGACGGCTCTCATTCCAGCCCTCCGCGACTGTTTTAAGCATTGCCCAATGTGCTTGCCGATGCGTTGAACAGTAGCACTCGTCCTGGGCGGTTGACGGGCAAGTCGAAGGTTATTCCGGGCGATAAGGGTGGCCAGGTTGACTTCCCCTAAACACCGTTTCTGGACCGCGAGACGAGACGCCGATAGATTACTTCCATATTGCCGACCACCGACCTGGAAAAATAACTTACAAGCTGGAAGTTCGGAAGACCTGTCCCGGCGTACTATTGACCAAGTGGAGAGCCATCTATAGGATTCCAATATATAGGGGAGCTAGACCAATGATCGTACCGGCCATCAAACGCGGCAGCGGGGAACTGGCGATTCTCACGGTACTCGCTGCGGGGCGCCTTCACGGATATGAAATTGCCAAGCGCATCGAGCAGCAAACCGCTGGCGTGCTGCGATTCAACCTCGCGTCGCTCTACCCGATGCTTTATGGGATGGAAAAGCGTGGTTGGGTGAAAGGGACGTGGGAAATCGCGCACTCAGGGCGCCGGCGACGCTGCTATCGACTGACGCCCGCGGGGAGAAAGCGTCTCGCTCCGCTTCGGCGAGAATGGGCGGAGTTTTTCCGTGCGCTTCAACTGTTGGCGGGGTCTGCGCGTGCCTGATTGGGAGCAGATACTGAGGGAACGACTCAGTGACATGCGGCTGGAGCCGGTGGTGCAGGAGGAGATCATCGCCGAGCTTGCGGGGCACCTGGAGGACGCGTACGACAATCTTCTGGCGCAGGGTATCGACGCGAAGGAAGCACAGAACCGAGCTTGGACTGAATCTTCTAACGGCCGCGAATTGGCGCGCAAGATTCGGCGCGCGATACGAGGAGAAGATAAAATGAATAATGGATCGAAGCAGATCTGGCTGCCCGGGCTGGTCACGACAGGACTAGCGACGATTTTGCTGTCGTTTCTTTACTTCGCAGGAATTAGGCCTCTGGTAGTGTGGCCTCCTACGGAGAGTCCGGCGCTGTTCAATATCCCGTGGCTTCTGTCGCTCCCCGTTTTCGGGTTCATCGGCGCGTATTGGTCGCGCCGCGCTGGCGGCGGAACAGGCGCAAGGATCATCGCGGGTGTCTTCCCGTCACTATTCTACTTTGCATTTCCGTATCTGATTTTGCCCCTCGCGCTCGTTGTAGATCGAGGTTTGGGCCAACGATGGCGGCACTGGGATGGTTCTTGTTCTTCAGTAAATGGTACTTGCTAAACTGGGCGGCGCTGCCGTGTATTGCGCTGCTCGCCGGAGCTTTGCCAGTGGCGATCACTCGCGGCAAAGTGAATGGCGATGCGATGAATATCAACGAGCAAGCGGTGTCGCATTCGATCTTATAAACTAAAACGGAGGAATTACTGGCCACTCGGGGAATCGCGGGATCGCATGACGCAAAATAAAGAAATCATCAGCCAATGGAGTGAGTCGGCTCCGTACTGGGAAAAGCACCGCGCGATGATCCGAGAGATGTTTGCGCCGGTGGCTCAGGCGCTTATTGAGGATGCAGCGATCAGCAGAGGCTCCGCCGTCCTCGACGTAGCGACGGGGCCGGGAGAACCAGCACTGAGCATTGCGGAGGTGGTGGGACCAGAGGGCAACGTTGTGGGAACAGATGTAGTTGCGGAAATGGTGGAAGCTGCTCGCCGAGAGGGCAGCCGACGAAAACTGCACAACACCAGTTTTGAAGTAGCGTTCACCGAAAGTCTGCCCTTTCCGTCCAACAGCTTCGATGCTGTGGTAAGCCGCTTCGGCGTGATGTTCTTTCCGGCTCCGGCTGAGTGTGTCCGTGAAATGTTAAGGGTACTGAAGCCCGGCGGAAGAATCGCGATGGCGGTCTGGCATTTCGCGGAAAGAAATCCGTTTCATTACACCGTGTCGCAAGTTGTCGAACGTTATGTCGATTCTGCTCCGCCAATTCCGGATGCGCCAGATGCCTTCCGTTTTGCGAATCCCGGCGATTTGCTGGCGGTTCTTTCCCGGGCTGGCGCGACAGCGACGTCCGAACGGCTTTTGGCGTTCTCGATACGAGTGCCCATTTCGGTAGAAGATTTCTGGACGCTGCGATCCGAAATGTCAGAAAAACTTCGCACAAAACTCGCTGTCCTTGCAAAGCCACAAGTGGCGAAACTGAAAGGTGAGGTCATCGAAGCCATCCGTGTGTATTCTTCTGACGGCGAAATTAATTTTCCCGGGGAAGTTCTGATTGTGAGTGGTGGGAAAACGCCTTCCTAGGTCATCGAACAGTGCACTGGGGCCAGTTCCACTTGTGCGGTAAGCGCGTGCTCAGGTTCTAAATCCGAAGGCAAGCAACAGAAGTTACTCGATCAAGTCTCGATGCCATGAAACGTCCCTTACCGGTCACGATCCTAGGTTGTCTGTTTATCGTTACGGGTTTAGTGGGCCTCGCGTACCACCTTTCAGAACGACCGCTCGATAAATGGATCGTCGTTATTTCCTTTGTTCGGATTATCGCTGTCGCCGGCGGAGTGCTCTTGCTAATGGGTCAAGGCTGGGCTCGCTGGCTGCTGCTAGTGTGGCTTGCCTTTCACGTTGTCGTGAGCGCGTTTCACTCGATGTCGGACTCCATAGCGCATGTTGTGCTTTTGCTGGTGGTCGCCTATTTCCTGCTAGGGCCGCCTGCTTCCAAATATTTTCAGCCGGCAGGGCACCGTGAGAGATGAAGACGGTTCCAACGCTGCCGAGTGCGCAGCATTCGCTCGGCAGATTCGTTGACTTGCCTTTAGCGCGCAAACTAATATGGCGACCACATGGCGGACCCTCAGTCTCTTCTAGGCCAAACTGTTTCGCACTACCGCATTCTTGAGAAATTGGGCGGGGGCGGCATGGGAGTGGTATACCGGGCTGAGGACGCGCGCCTGGAGCGGTTCGTCGCGTTAAAATTCCTGCCAGACGAAGTCGCCAGCGATGCGCAATCGCTAGAACGATTCAGGCGCGAAGCACGGGCAGCGTCCGCCCTCGAACATCCGGCCCGCCCACCGAGATTTGAAACGACATCCTTCGAGCCATTGCTGAATTACTGTTTTTAATCTGGCGGTAAAGTTTGAGGGCGGCGCTTAAGACAGAAGTTGGAATTATGGAGAAAAACAGCGTGGAGAAAAAATCGAACGAAGGAAAGATGGATTACATCGAACTTCCCGCGAAGGATCTCGTCAAGACAAAAGCTTTCTATGAACAAGTGTTCGGATGGAAATTCACGGATTACGGTCCGGACTATACGAGTTTTGAGGATGGGCGTCTTTCGGGAGGGTTCACTAAAGAACGGCAGGTGGCGAATGGAGGGCCGCTAATTGTTATTTATGGGCACGACCTGGCGGTTATAGAGCGGCAGGTGCGGAATGCGGGAGGCCAAATTTCCCGGGAGACGTTTTCCTTTCCCGGAGGCCGGCGATTTCATTTCACGGACCCAAGTGGGAACGAGCTGGCAGTCTGGTCGGAGACCGCATAGGGCCGAACTTAGGCTGAAGTGCGCTGGGTCGATTGAATGCGCCATGTAAAAAAAAATGAGCGGGTCCATTTACGAAAATGCCACACGCGACAATCGTATGTAAAGGCGGGGGCGTGTGGGACACCCAGAAACAAGCGAAACGCGAAGTGAAAGAGTCCGAGAAGAAGAGGACGTCAGGCGCGATAGCTGAATAACTTTCGGCACTCCGATCTTAAAAAACTGCTGAAGACGGGAATGTGCAGGCCGCCTTTTTCAAGGACGAATTTGCAGGAAATGAGGCAGGCGCGCCATTTGAATTCCTCGGTACCGTGTTTTTTGCCGTAGGCGGTGATGTCTTCCTGGGAAACGCCAAAAACCACGGCGCCTATTTTTGACCACACGCAAGCACCCGCACACATAGCACATGGTTCGTGAGTGGAATACAACACGAAATCCGGCAGATAGCGGCCGTAGCCGGAGGAGACATATTTCAGGGTCTCAAGCTCCACGTGTTTGATAGAGGAGCCGGAAGTTTTGACGCGATTACCAGCACAGGCGATAACCACTTCGCGATTTCCGGTGAGTCGGGTGATGACCGCACCGATGGCGTAGTCGCCGCGGTCACGGGCGCGCTTGGCCTCGGCGATTGCCAGCTGCATGAATTTTGTTTTCGGTTTGTAGGTCGGAGGAATCATCGTTCGATGCGAACTAATTCTACCTCAGCGCTGGGGAGACCAGGTGGTTGGTCGCGCAAAAGGGTTCCGTAAGTAGCGTCGTGGTAGTTGAGATACAGGATTCTACTGATGACTCCGCGGAATCCGCGGAATTACAAACTGAATGCCGAGGTTAGCGAGACGGGCTGCATTTCTGACCATGTGATCGGTGACGGGTTCTGGCAAGTTGCAAATACCGCAAAAGACAGGTCATCAGCATCATCTATTTTTGCGCAAAGTGGGCACCTGAACGGCACAAAACCGTAATCATTTACTATAGTGAAGTACTAGGTATCGAAGCTTGAACATGAAATCGTTGAAAATACAAGGCGCAGACGTACTTATGATGGGGTAGCAAACTGCAGAGCATAGCCCGTCCCCGGACTAGAGAGAGAACCCACCAGGAGAACCAATGAAGAGAATTCTTGCAGTTTTTGCATTGATACTGGGCGCGATTGTGTGTGCGCGGCCTGCCCAGGCGAACGACTTATCCGCAGCCAGGGCCACGGTCGATTGCAATGGCTTCACGCTGGCAGTGGATGCGAATCTGCTCGACGTGGGGAAGTCATACACCATCAACTATACCTTCACACTCACACCCAGCTCCGGCCCGGCGATAAACGTTCCAGGCTCGATCGTATTTAAGGCCAATAGCATCAATACGACGCAAACGGTTTCACGCAACTGGCCCGGCGCTCCGCTGGCGGCGTCCTATACCGTGACGGGATCGGCAGTGCTGACGAGCTCAAACTCCACGGTTCCCATCATCATTAACGGGTCAAATGCAGCGCTATTGACCTGCGGCCTGGACGGGCGGATGACCGGCGGCGGCAGCGTGTTCGAAACTGACGGCACACGCGTAACGCATGGATTCGAACTGCACTGCGACACCGAGGACGTGCCGAACCGTCTTGAAATCAATTGGGCTGGACATCAATTCCACCTGGAAACATTGACTTCGGCCTTCTGTTACAAGGACCCGACCATCAATGCCGGACATCCAACAAACCTTTTCAACACCTACGTCGGGTTTGGCGCTGGCCGTCTCGATCACGGGCTCGGCGCAAAGGCGCGGTGGACGTTCACTGATGCCGGCGAGCCCGGTAAAAATGATAAGGCCACCATCGTTATTCAAGACTCGCTAGGGAAGGTGGTACTCACGGTAAGCGGCAAGTTGGACAGCGGGAACCACCAGGCCCACAAGGACAACAAATAACACTGGCGGTCAATGCGGATGAAACGGAGGGCCTTCTCGGAGGCCCTCTTTTTTTGTGTGGGAAGGTCAGCGTGAAAAGCCCCGCCCTTCGCAAATTCTTAAAAGGGCGGGGCACACAGCTAGAGTAGAGGATGCTTAAAACGGTTCAGGATCCCGACCCTTGGAATGTTACGGATCGGTCGCCGGAGCGTTTCAACTACTGCTTGTCGTAGACSGCGGTGGTGCTGAACTTTTTTCCCTTCGCGTCGGTGCCGCTCGCGGTGACGGTGCGGGTTTTACCGTCATGCGACAGTACGATGCGACCGGTATTGATAACCTTCTCGCCCTTTTTTACGGAGAAGGTCAGCGTATGCTCATTGATTTTCTTGACGGACCGCGCGTCCGAGGTCGAATCTCCTGTAACCGGGTAGTCTTTGCCATCGAACTTACCGGTCCACTCAGTGTGTATCGGCTTACCGTCGACATTAGTACCTTCGATGGTGACTTTCATGCTGTCGCCCGCTGCCTCATATACAACCGTGGAATTCTTCGACATCGCGGAGTTCAACTTGGACTTGGCCTCGTTCAATTTCCAGGTTCCAATAAATCCATCGGACGCCAAGGTCACTGCCGATCCGGCGGTTAACAAGTTTGTTCTCGGTCTCCATCCGATGGGCCGTTTTGGAAGAGCGGAGGAAATCGCAGAAGTCGTGCTGTGGATGTGCTCTGACCGCGCATCTTTCATGACTGGCCAATCCCTGGTACTCGATGGAGGATTACTGGCGGGTCCCAATCCGCCCAGCTAGGCGCGTAGGTAACATTCGATTCGCTTCGCCTCAGGACTCGAAAGTCCAGCGGCCGCCGGCCATGGTTCGTTCCACCGGAATGGAAACGAGGGTCGACGGATCTTCCGTAAGAGGATCGCGCCCAAGAACTACGAGATCGGCGACCTTACCGGACTCGAGGGAGCCTTTTAGATTTTCCTCGTAGGAGGCGTAGGCGCCATTGATGGTTCCGACGCGAATCGCTTCTTCAACTGTAATTTTCTGTTTTGGTCCCCAAACGTTTCCCCTGGTGTCGGTGCGAGTGACCTCCGATTGCAGGGCTATCATGGGAATAAACTCCCCGGGAGGATAGTCGGAAGCCTGGGTCGCGCGGATTCCAGCATCGAGAAAACTGCGCAACGCGAACATGTGATTCAGACGATCGGCGCCGTAGTAGCGCATTTTTTCGCCGTGATAGTAGACATAGGTAGAGAAGGGCGTGGGAATCGCACCGAGTGCTTTGATGCGAGCCAGCAAATCGTCATTGATCACCGTGCAGTGTTCCAAACGAAAGCGCGGATCGGTGCGAGGATGTTCGCGCTGCAATCGCTCGTACACGCGGAGGGTGGTGTCAATCCCAACATCGCCGTTGGCGTGAGTGCCGATTTGCCAACCCGCCAAATGGGCCTTACGGCCGAGAGCGTACAGTTCCTCCTCGGTCATCACCAGGATGCCGTAGTCATGCGGGCGGCCCTCGTAGGGTGTGGACAGGCGGGCGGTGCGTTCCGAAATCGATCCGTCGCAGACAAGTTTCATGGCGCCGACACGCACCCACTCGTCACCGAGGCCAGTGCGAACACCGGCGGCAATCATGGAATCAATGTAGCGGTAATTGATGAAGCAGTAGGAGCGATAGAGCAAGTCCCCGGAATCACGGGCATCCTGATAGGCCAGGAGGTCATCGGGAGTGCCTTGCGCTTCATGGGCGGAAGTAATCCCGGTCTTCGCAAGCATTTTGGAGATAAGCTTTACGCCCTCTCGATGATCGTCACGCGTGAAATTCAGCGGAATCACCTTGTTGAAAAAATCGCGGGCACTTTCAGCGGCGCGGCCGCTTAATTTTCCCGTGGCCGGGTCGTGATCAATTTTTCCGCCGGGTGGATCGGGCGTCTTGTCGTCGATGCCGGCTTTTTGAAACGCCAGCGCATTGCAGTACACGGTGTGGCCGCCGCGATGTTCGATCTGGACAGGATGATCGGGGACGGCGGAATTGAGGTCGCCGATGGTGAGTGGTCGTCCATCCGAAGTTTTTGTGTCGTCATATTTAAACCCCAGAACCCACTCACCCGGCGGGGTTTTCGCCGCGCGCTCACGCAGAGTGGCTTGTATAGCGGCAATCGATCGAAGGTCGCAGTCGACCATGCGCAGATGCATTAGACCGGCCATGGCCGGATGGGAATGGGCATCGATGAAACCCGGCAGCACGGTTTTCTTGCCAAGGTCGATTCTTTTGGTAGCGGGGGCAGCGAGATTAAGAATGTCCGCATCGCTCCCTACGGCGACAATCCTGCCGCGAGAAATGGCGACGGCTTGAGCGCGTGGCTCCCGAATATTTACGGTGAAGACATTGCCGTTGTGGAGGAGGAGGTCCGGCTTCTGCTTTTCGAGCGGGAACAGGGAGAAGGCTGCAAGTGTGCCGAGAAATTCGCGGCGACTGGGTTCGTTTGGCATGAATTCCTTCGCGGACGATTGAGAGCGGTCGAAATAATACGATGCTCCGGCAACGACGTCAATTCACCGAACAGAAGCTGGGATTGATGGCGGTGAAAAGAGAGCCGGCGGCGATGCACGGGTGTATAGTGAAGGTCTTCTGGGCCCCAAATCGAAACGTTGGTTAGGGAGGTCCCCATGCCGTTCTTTCTGCATCAAGTCAGTTACACACCGGAAGCTCTCGCAAAACTCATTGCGAAGCCGCAGGACCGCTTTGAAGCGGTCCGCCGGCCGATAGAAAAACTGGGTGGCAAGATCAAGGAGTCGTACTTCGCGTTCGGCCCATACGATGCCGTGCTGATTACCGAGATGCCGGACAATGTTGCGGCCGCGGCAATCGCACTGGCTTTTTCCGCAGGCGGCGCGTTGCGCAGTTGCCAGACTACCGCGTTGATGACCAACACGGAGGCGCTCGATGCCATGCGCAAAGCTGGCACGTGTGGCTACAAGCCGATGACGGCCAGCGCGGCCGCGGCAGGCTAAGGAAAAAGTAAAGTAGTTTGAAAATGGCGTGGTCGCCGGGAGCAGGCGAGCACTAAGTAGATGTGTGTGCCTGGCCGAGTTTAATAATTGACGTCGATTGGGGCGGAATTTGTCTACGGCTTCTCGGCTTTGGGCTTTGGCGGAGAATCTTTCTGGGCCAGCGAGCGAAGATAGTTGATCGTGTTCCAGATTTGTTCGGGTTTCAGGCGGCCTTCTTCACCGGGCATCTTGCCCTTACCCTTGACGATGATGTAGTACAGCTCGCCATCGGTCATATCTTTCAGCGCGGCTGAATCGCGATAATCGCGCACCTTGAGCTGCATCGACTTAACGAGGTCGCCCTTCCCGTTGCCATCCGTGCCGTGGCACATTTCACACTCGAACCCATATCTCTTCTTGCCATCGGCAAGCGAGACGGGAGTTGCCTTCACTGGATTTTGACGGTGCGCTTCTTCTGGAGGAATTTTCGATTCAGCAGGCGGCAAATCTTGCTCAGCTTTTTGTTTCTCCTGCGCAGTGGCAGCGAAAAGCAGAAATGCGAGGGACAGTGCAATGTTGGCTTCCTTCCACACGGCAACCTCCAATGAAACTTATTTCACCTCGGGACGGAACCTCGCCAGGGTCGCAAATGGGGAAGCCATCTGGGGACATTTGCGCAAAACTCTTCGTACTCAAGCCCGAAACTTTTCCGCAAGGTAGGCTCCTCGTAGACGAGGACGAAAAGATTGAATGCCACCCCCACTGCAAAAGCGTATTCAAGAATGCGCACGCTGCCGAAAAAAAATCCCTGACCGAGAAGCAGTGTCACGACCGCTAGATACATAGGATTTCGCACATATCGAAATAAGCCACCGACGACTAAATGGCGCGTTGGGAAGATTGGCGCAGGCGTGCCGCGACCCTGAATAGCGAAACGGGCGAAGGAATCCAAAAGGACAGGAAGACCTGCGGCAATTAAGAGCACTCCGACGAGCCGAAAGGAGGCGGTTCCCAATAGCGGCGGAGCAAAATGCCACCGGCAAATCCGCCAAGGCACGTAACCTGCGATGGTGCCGGGAGCAATAACGAGGAATACTGCAGAGCCAAGAATGGCGAGTATTCGTCTCATGGAGTTGATTGCAACTTCCTTCGTTGAGCAGAGGCTATTCCTGCAAACCTCTTATGTAAACCGGAATCACGTTTTGCCATCAAATGGTAACCATCGAACAACTGTCTGGAGTGCTGCACGGTGAACTGCGCCATGGACTCGATGCGGGAAGCCTTGTAGCATCGCGCGCATGAAAAAAGTGAAATCTGCCAAGCGCAGCTCTGCGGCGAAGGGCAAGGGTGCGCCGCGATTCGGTCGGCGGTGCCACGAGACGCCGTGGAAACCATCAGCTATGGGATTCCGGCGTTCAAGGGCAAAAGAGTCTTGGTGTGGTTTGCGGCGTTTTCGGAGCACTGCAGTTTGTTCCCGACGGCTGCGGTGATCGAAACGTTCGAGAAGGACCTTACGGGTTTTTGCACTTCCAAAGGGACTGTTCAATTTCCGATCGATAAGCCTGTACCAACTGCGCTGATCAAAAAGCTGGTGACGGCACGGGTGGCGCAGGACGCTCGTTGAGTGGGGGGGGGTTGTTGAGCAAAATCGCTGTCTGCGGCAGGCAGGTTCAACTGCGAACCTGGTTACTCCTCCGTGCATCTGTGATTTGAACCGGGGATTTCTCCTATAACCCCGCAGTTGCAACATCAGCAGCAAGCGGCACAGTATCGCCAGCAGCTTGCGTCGGTCAATCTCAGAAGATGCCCATGTCCACGAAATTCGCACTGGATATTGGCGGGGAATTATTTTTGCAAGATTTTTTCTACGCGTTCGACGTCGGCGGGGACGTCTACGCTGACGGCGTCGTGCTCAACTTCGGCTACGCGCATCTTCCAGCCATTTTCCAGCCAGCGGAGTTGTTCGAGCTGCTCGATTCTTTCGAGCGTGCCTTGCGGGAGCGTGGGATACTCGAGCAGTGCGGCGCGCTGAAAGGCGTAGAGGCCGAGGTGTTTGAGGTGGCGCACCTGAATTTTGCTGGCGGAATCGCGGACCCAAGGAATGGGCGCGCGTGAAAAATAAAGCGCGTTGTCATCGAAGTCGAGAATAGTTTTCACCACGTTGGGATCCATGATGTCGGCAGGAGTTTTGATGAGGGTGGCGATGGTGGAGACGGAAGCGGCGGGCTCCTCGAGCAGAGCATTGATGGCGGTGTCGACGGCGGCGGGATCGAGAAGCGGTTCGTCGCCCTGCACGTTGACGAAAACGTCGCCGCCGGTGTGCGAGGCGACTTCGGCGACGCGCTCAGTCCCAGTACGATGTGTCGAGCGCGTCATGAGCGCCTCACCTCCAAAAGATTGGACGGCTTTCATGATGCGGTCGTCGTCGGTGGCCACGATCACACGTTTGGCGAGCTTGGATTGGCTGGCGCGCTCGTAAACCCTTTCGATCATGGGCTTGCCGGCGAGAGCGACCAGCGGCTTGCCAGGCAGGCGCGTGGAGCCGTAGCGCGCTGGAATGACGATGATCACGGCCACGGAGTTCATAAAATTTCTCCAGTTTTAGTACCAAAGGCACAATTTTCGGTTGAACCTTGTGTTGAATGAAAACTCGGCGCGATACTAACATAGCGTTGAGTGCGAACTGTTCCATTCGAGACAGAAAGTTTTTTTAAAACGTCGCGAGTGGTACGCATTCGATGCTTGTATTCATTTGAACGAGTGGTTAGTATTTCTGATAGCAGCAGTGGTCGCGCGGCCGTCCCGGCAGGCCGAGTTGACAGGGGGTGCCGCCGTGAAACGCGCTTCTAGCGCAGTGAAACGAAGCTACATTCTGGTGTTACTGGCCTGTTTGACCGGATCGCTTGGCACGATCTCCCTCGCGGCAACAGCCCTCCCCGACGGAAAAAACGAAAATAAAGAAGTCACGAAAGATACACCCGGCACGCCGATCAATAATGGAAAAACGGTGCATATGGATGTGGACCTGGCGCTGGTCAACGTCACGGTGACCGATCCTTATAACCGCCTGGTGACGGGATTGGATACGGACAACTTCAGAATTTACGAAGACAACGTGGAGCAGGAGCTGGTGACGTTTTCCGCGGAAGATGTGCCGATTTCGATTGGCGTGATTTTCGATTTCAGCGGCAGCATGGCGAATAAAGTGGCGAAAGCGCGAGAAGCGGCGATTCAGTTTTTCAAGACTTCCAATCCGCAGGATGAATTTTTTCTGGTGAGCTTCAATGAGCGCGCGGAATTGACGAGTGCGTTTACGAAGAGCGTTGAAGATCTGCAGAGCCGCATGATGTTAACCGTTCCAAAAGGCCGGACCGCGCTGCTGGACGCCATTTATCTGGGATTGAGCCAGATGAGGGGTGCACGCAACGCCAAGCGCGCCTTGCTCATCCTATCGGATGGAGGAGATAATCATAGTCGTTACAGTGAAACCGATATCAAGCGGTTGGTGAAAGAAGCCGACACCCAGCTCTATGCGGTTGGTATTTTTGATCCACTTGGATATCGCAACCGCACACCGGAAGAACTCAACGGCCCGTCGCTCCTAAGTGAAGTAACGGAGTTGACTGGGGGAAGAGTCTTCGCCGTCGAAAAACTCGACGAGCTTCCGGACATAGCGTCAAAAATCGGGATGGAGCTGCGAAACCAATATGTCATCGGATATCGCCCAAGCAACAAGGCGCACGACGCACGCTGGCGCAAAGTTAAAATCAAGATGCGCGCACCCAAGGGACTTCCTCCGCTCAGTGTTTATTCCAAGACGGGCTACTACGCCCCCAGCCACTAGTTGTTTATTCCGTGCATTTAGATCGAACCTGCTCGCGTTGATTTACGCGAGTGTGTTTGCCTTGCCGGCGTTCGCGCAAATTCCAATTCCTGACGCGCAGCCGGCGCCTCCGGTGCAAAATCCCAGCGCAAACGCGCAGGGGAGCATCAAGGTGGACGTCAACCTGGTGGTACTGCACACGACGGTGCTGGACGATCGCGCGCGTTTTGCTGAAGGCTTGAAGCAAGAAAATTTTCGCGTGCTGGAAGACAAGGTGGAACAGAAGCTCGCGGTGTTCAAGCGGGAGGATGTTCCGGTAAGCATGGGGCTAGTGATCGACAACAGCGGAAGCATGCGCGACAAGCGGCCGCGCGTGAATGAAGCGGCGTTGACGCTGGTGCAGACCAGCAATCCGCAGGATGAAGCGTTCGTGGTTAATTTTAACGACGATTTTTATCTGGACCTGGACAAGGATTTTTCCAGCAGCATCCCGGAATTAAAAGAAGCGCTGGAACGCATCGATTCGCGGGGAAGCACGGCGCTGTACGATGCGATTATCGGTTCGCTGGATCATTTGAAGAAAGCTTCGAAGGACAAGCGGGTGCTGCTGATCGTGACGGATGGCGAAGACAATACCAGTCACAATTCGCTGGACCGGGCCATCAAGGAAGTGCAGAAGACGGATACGGTGATTTACACCATCGGGCTGCTGAGTGAAGAGAGTAAAAAGAATTCCAAGCGGGCGAAAAAAGCGCTGGAGCAACTAGCGCAGGCGTCGGGCGGGCTGGCGTTCTTCCCGGAAAATGTGGATGACGTACACTTCATTTGTGAGCAGGTGGCGCGGGATATTCGCAACCAGTACACTCTGGCGTATTACCCAACGAACACCAAGCGGGATGGAACTTATCGCACGGTGCAGGTGGAAGTGATTCCGCCGAGAGGGCGCGGCAGGTTGGTGGTTCGTACGAGGAACGGTTACTATGCGCCGGGTGGTGGGGCAGCTGCGGGGTCGGCGGGGAAGTAGAATTTTATAGCGCGCGAGTTAGCGCTGGCTCTATCTCCGCGACAAAAAAATATTTAGTGCTCGTTACCCCAAGACCCACCCTTAAAAATCAAGTGTGGGGCACCCTCCGCGTTGGCAAAGTTATTTAGCCGGGGTAGATTCATCCAGGACCGTTTTCCTCTCAATCGTTGGAACTTTTTCAAGAAATACTATTTAAGAAACTTTTGCCGTGCGGAATGCTGGCGCCGAAATTTTCGGTTACGGTTTGGCCCATGTCGGCGAGCGATTCGCGCGTGCCAAGTGCAACACCGGTGCGGTTGGGCGAATACGCGAGAATGGGCACGTACTCGCGGGAATGATCGAAGGTGGGCCAACGGGGATCGGGATCGCAGCCATGGTCGGCAGTGATCAGGAGTAGATCGGAATTTTTCAGATTTGGCAGAAAGTTTTTTAGCCACGCGTCAAATTCTTCCAGGGATTTCGCAAAACCTTCCACATCTTTGCGGTGGCCGTAGAGCATGTCGAAATCCACGAGGTTGCAGAAGATCAAGCCGGCGCTTCGTGTGCGCGTGGCTTCGGACAACTTTTCCATGCCGTCGGCATTATTTTTGGTGGTGATGTAATCGCTGACGCCGCGGCCATTGTAGATATCGTGGATTTTGCCGATGCCAAAGACGGGAATGTTTTTTTCGGCGAAGACGTCGAGCAGCATGGGCTTGGGTGGATCGACGGCGTAGTCATGGCGGCGAGGAGTGCGCGCGAAGTTTCCGGGCGCGCCAGCGAATGGGCGGGCGATTACCCGGCCGACGCGGTGCGGTCCATCGAGCAATTTGCGGGCGATCTCGCACATGCGATATAGCTCCGCGACCGGGACTACGTCTTCGTGCGCGGCGATCTGGAAGACGCTGTCGCCGGAGGTGTAGACGATGAGCTTACCGGTGCGGAGGTGTTCTTCGCCTAGCTCTTTGAGAATTTCTGTTCCCGAGGCGGGTTTGTTGCCTAGCGTTTGGCGGCCGATTTGTTTTTCGAAGGCGGCGATTAGTTCGGCGGGGAAACCGTGGGGATAAACGGGGAAGGCTTGGGGAAGCCAGATGCCAGCCATTTCCCAATGGCCGGTGGTGGTGTCTTTGCCGGGGGAGTGAGTGGCGCCTTTTCCGTAGGAGGCTTGCGGAGTTGGGGTTGGCATGAGATGCGCGAGTGGCGCGATGTTAGCGAGGCCGAGTTCTACGAGTGTGGGTATATTCAGCGCGCGGGATTCCGCGATGTGGCCTAGGGCGTTGCGGCCGACATCGCCGTAGTCGGCAGCGTCGGAGAGTTCGCCTATGCCGACGCTGTCGAGAACGATCCAGACGATTCGCTTGAAGGTTGGCATGCGATTTCGCTCGCGATTTAGCGAAACAATATTATGCATGATGTTGGGGCACATGCTGCAGAGTGCAGGATTGCGCAGGAGATTTCGGATGTGAATAAGGTGGGTGGAGTTTGTTTTAGCGAAACCCTACACGCAAGTGGAGGCTCTATGGCGTTACCCAAACGACGAAGGTCAGCTCGTCGCCGTGATACTCCCCGGTGATTTGCCAGCAGCCGAGTGTGGGAATGTCAATAGCGTCTACCATAAATGCATGGTCTCGGTCGTCGTCCGTCCAACTAGTGTTAGCGTGATCGTCAGATTTGAGAGGCGGGCTTGCCGCGTCCAGACGTTTGCCCGTAACCGTCAATGTCGGCGCATGTTCCGTACGCCAGTCGTAGCCTTGTCGCCACCAAAAAAGCTTCTGCCTTAATGCGGATTCGTTAAGTTGGTAATGTCCCAGCCCTTTCCAAGTTCCATTCGCCGGCAAACGGGTCCAAAGCATCTCCGTACCGAACCAAAAACCATGAGGATAGCCATTAGCTGGATAAGGTGCCGGCGGAACGAAGGATTTTGGAGGCGCCTGGGTAACCGGACAAGACGCGGGTGGACTGTCTTCAACGGTAGCGGCTTGGGGAATTGAACTGCTTTCTGGAAATCTATTCGCGGGTTCCGTTATCAGCGCGATCCCGATGCCAGTCAATAAGGTGGTTAACAAGAACGATGCGGTTGGTTGCAGAGAAAATATCTGGGGCCTCCTCTTTACGTCCGGGAGACATGATGGAGGCCAGTTTAGCACGCTCTATGTGATGACCGGGGCACGGAACTTATAAGCTACGATCACTGGCAAATGGAAACTGAAGCAGCGCCACCATCGCGGGCGTTTGCTCGGGGTGCGAGGGGGACGTATAATTTAAAGTTTAGGCGGTGCTTGTTGAGGGCGCTGTCTGGGCTCACCCTTGGCTAAGACCGAACCTACAAAGACCAGCATTTCCAAGATCGAAGATCCGACGATGGAAGTCACTGGGACTCAGCAGACCACTGCTGAGCGTGATTCGCGCAACAGCGAGCAGGAAGCGATTCATGTGCGCGGGGCGCGCGTTCATAACCTGAAGAATATTACCGTTGCGATTCCGCATAACGCGATCACCGTGGTTACGGGTGTGAGTGGATCGGGGAAATCGTCGCTGGCGTTCGATACGGTTTACGCGGAAGGGCAGCGGCGATACGTCGAGTCGCTCTCGGCGTACGCGCGGCAATTTTTGGAACGGATGGAGAAGCCGGACGTCGATGAGATTTCCGGCATCGCGCCAGCGGTGGCGATTCGGCAGAAAAATTCCACGCGGAACCCGCGGTCCACGGTGGCAACCGCTACGGAAATTTACGATTATTTGCGGCTGCTGTTTGCGCGATGCGGGCAGACGTTCTGCATCAAGTGCGGAGCCGAGGTCAAGCGCAACAACCCGGACGAGATTGCTACGCGCGTGTTGATGATGACACCGGGGCGGCGCTTTTACGTGCTGCATGAATTCCGCGTAGGCGGAAGCGGGTTACACGTGGAATCGAGCGCCGTAACTTCAGCGGCGCGGAGACCGGCGAAGAAAAAAATTGCCGCGCCAGCAGCTGAGTCATTGCGGCAAGCGCTGATCGATCTGCAGAAGCGCGGATTCAACCGCCTTTATCAGGACGGGCGTGTGCACGAATTTTCTTCTCCGGAAACGCTGCTGGATGTGGATTTTGCCAAGCCGGTGTACGTGGTGGTGGACCGGTTGTCGATCAATCCGGAAGCGCGCGCGCGGCTGGTGGACTCAATCGAAATTTGTTATCGCGAAGGTCATGGCGAAGCGCTGCTGGAGTTTCTTCCGGCCTCGGCGGGCACAGCTGATGCGGCGAGCCCGGCGGAGCGGCTTACTTTTAATGAGCGGTTTGAATGCAAGAACGACGGGACGCTGTATCAGGAGCCGGAGCCGAGGCTGTTTTCGTTCAACAACCCGTATGGCGCGTGCCCGCGCTGCCAGGGGTTTGGGAATACCATCGATTTTGACTTGAATTTAGTGGTGCCGGATTCGAGCAAGTCTTTGGATGACGGCGCGATTGTGCCATGGACCAAGCCGCGTTATCGCACGCTGCTGCAGGAGGCGAAGAAGTGGGCGCGTGGGCGCGGCATTCCGACCAACGTGGCGTGGCGTTACCTGACGGCGGAGCAGCGGCGGTTGGTGCTGGAAGGCGACGAAGAAAACGGTTACGAGGGGATCACCGGATTTTTTAAATACCTGGAGCGCAAGAAATACAAATTGCATGTGCGCGTGTTTCTCAGCCGTTTTCGCGGATACGCGATGTGCTCGGAGTGTGGCGGCACGCGGTTGCGCCCGGAGGCGCGGGCGGTGCGGGTGGCGGGCAGATCGATCACGGAGATCTGCAAGCTCACGGTCAAAGAAGCGCGGGCGTTTTTCCTGAATACCCACCTGAGCGAATCGCAACAGAAGGTTGCCGATAAGATTCTGCAGGAAGTGCGTTCGCGGCTGCAATTTCTGGACGAAGTGGGGCTGGATTACTTGACGCTGGACCGGCTCACGTCGACATTGTCCGGCGGCGAGTCGCAACGGATTCAGCTGGCGACTTCGCTGGGGTCGCACCTGGTGGGCGCGCTGTACGTTTTGGATGAGCCGTCTATCGGGCTGCATCCGCGCGATACGCAGCGGCTGATCGACATTTTGAAATCGCTGCGGGATTTGGGAAACACGGTGCTGGTGGTGGAGCACGATCCGGATACGATTCGCGCGGCCGATTACATTATAGATCTTGGGCCGGGAGCCGGGGAGCTTGGGGGCAAGCTGCTTTTCGCCGGTCCTTATACTGCGATGCTGGAAGAGCCGAAATCGCTAACCGGGCGATATTTGACGGGCGATTTGCGCATACCGACTCCCAACAACCGGCACAAGCCCAACGGGAAATTCCTGAAATTATTCGGCGCGCACGTTCACAATTTGCAGGATGTGGACCTGATGCTGCCGCTGGGCACGCTGACGGTGGTTACCGGAGTGAGCGGGTCGGGGAAATCGACGCTGGTGCATGACGTGTTGTACAAAGCGCTGGCATCGAAGCGCAACGGGTCCGGCGTGAAGGAATTCTGCGAGCGCATTGAAGGCGACGCGCAGATTCGCGAAGTGGTGATTGTGGACCAATCGCCAATCGGGCGCACACCGCGCTCGAATCCCGCGACATACCTGAAGGCGTTCGACAGCATACGGGAAGTTTTTTCGGACACGCCGGATGCGAAGCGGCGTGGTTATGGCGCGGGGCATTTTTCGTTTAACGTGCCTGGCGGACGCTGCGAGACATGCCAAGGCGACGGCACGGTTACGGTGGAAATGCAATTTCTTGCGGACGTGGAACTGGTTTGCGAAGAATGCCGCGGCACGCGGTTTAAGAGCGGTGTGCTGGAAGTGCTGTATCACGGGAAGAGTATTCACGATGTTCTGCAGCTGACCGTGCGGGAGGCGCTGGTTTTCTTCATCAATGTGCCGAGGGTGGTTAACAAGCTGCGCGTGCTGAATGAAATTGGCCTGGGTTACTTGCGGCTGGGGCAGTCGGCGACGACACTTTCTGGCGGGGAAGCGCAACGCTTGAAACTGGCAGCACATCTGTCGCGGACGGAAAATCAGGGCATCCTTTATATACTCGATGAACCGACCACCGGTTTGCACTTTGACGACATTGCGAAACTACTGGCCGCGTTTCGTAAATTGCTGGAGTCGGGGGCGTCGCTGCTGGTGATCGAGCACAATCTGGATGTCATCAAATCGGCGGACTGGCTGATCGATATGGGGCCGGAAGGCGGCTACCAGGGCGGGAAGATTATTGCGACGGGCACCCCGGAACAGGTGGCACGCTACGCGCAGTCGCATACCGGCCGGTACCTGGCGCGCGTTTTGAATGGAAATGGGCAGGCAAAACGCGGGACTAACGGGGCATCGAATCTAGCGGGAGCGGGCAACCTGGTGGGTGGTGCGAAAGTGTCCGTCATCGAACCATGAAGCGCAATTTCGTCTGCTCGATGCGATTTTGTTTAGGGTTAGCTGTGGTGGTATCGCTTTGCGTCACACTTCTTGAGTCACCATCCTTAAGAGCCGGATTTACACGGAATATTTCTGAGCAAAGTGCCGCCAAGCAGCCGGCGACAGCTTCGCCTGCGCGGTCGAAAAAACAGACGATCAAAAATCCGTTGAACGAGTTGCTGGAAGAATCGCAGCGGGATATTGAGAAGAAGGACTTCGAAGCGGCGCTCGATCCGTTGCAGAAGTTTGTTGCTGCACAACCGGACATGGCTTACGGGTATTTTCAACTGGCGTATGTTTTCACCGCGCTGCAAAGAACCGATGATGCTCGCGGGGAGTACGAGCGGGCGATCGCGCTCGATCCGAAAATGGCCGAGGCTTATTTGAATCTCGGGATTTTGCTGATCGAGCGGGACAGCTCATCGGCGGTTAGTTATTTACGAAAGGCTGTAGAGTTGCTGCCGGGGCAAAGCCGGCCACGTTATCTGCTGGGCGTGGCGCAGGAACGAGCTGGCGACTTGCCGGGCGCGGCGGATTCGTTGGAAGGCGCGTACCGGCTCGATCCGCACAGCGTCGAGACTGCGTTTCATCTGGCGAATTTATATCTTCAACTGAAACGTTTTGTGGAAGCGGAAGGAAGATTCCGCAACATATTGGAAGCTCAGCCAAACAATCCGGGCGCGCTGCTGGGCGTCGCGGAAAGTCTGGATGCACAGAAAAAGCCGGAGGCGGCGGAGGCATTCCGTAGTTACCTGGCGGTGCAACCGTCTGATGCGCGCGCTCGCGGGCGGCTGGTGCATTTGCTCGTCGAACAGCAGGAATACGATGTGGCTCTGGCGGAACTGGATCGCGCGGATGGAAGTAGTGCAGAGGGAAGTTCGACGGGCGATTCGGCGAATGCGGATTCATTGCGACTGCGGGCGGACATTCAGGTGGCACAAAAAAAATGGGACGATGCGATTGCCACGATTCGGAAGGCTATTGTGCTCGCACCAAATGATGCTGAGCTTCACGCGGGGCTCGGCCACATCTATCTGCAAAAACATGAATATGTTCCGGCGGAGAAAGAGCTCAAGACCGCGCTGCAGCTGGATAAAACTCACATCGACTATTGGAAGGATTTGAGCAGCGCCTATTATCTTGCGGGAGATTATCCAGCGACGCTGGCGGTGCTTGATGAGCTGGCGAAAGCGGAAACGCCGGGGCCGGGGCCGTGGTTTATTCGCGCGCTCTGCTACGATAAGTTGAACCAGCCGAAGCCCGCTTTGGATGCGTATCAGAAATTTTTAAGCCTGGATCAGGGGAAAAATGGCGATCAGGTCTGGCAAGCGCAAGAGCGGAGCAAAGTTTTGCGGCGCATTCTGGAGCACAAAAGGTAGCGGAATGACCGTGCGGCGTGTAACCGGTGCATTATTGTTTTGCGCAGCGACGATGGTTTGCCTGGCGGCCGCCGCGGGCGACAAGACGGCGGAGTTGCAGGCGCGATTCGATCGCGAAACGAACGCGGTGCACCGAGCGAAGCAACTGGAGAAGCTCGGCGACGCGGAATTTGCGCAGATACGAAATGCCTTCAAAGCGAAAGACATGGTTACAGTCGGCACGGTGTTTGAGAAATATCGCGACAACGTCCGCGCGGTGCTGAATGGTTTGAAAAAGGAACACCCGGATGCGGAGCGCAAATCGAATGGGTACCGGCAACTGGAAATTCACGTGCGCCGAGGAATTCGAGAAGTGGATGAAACGCTGCTGATGGCTCCGGACGAGTACAAGCCGCCGCTGCAGATCGTGCGCGGCGATCTGGATTCCATGGACAGGGAATTGATCCGGCTGTTATTCCGGCATCCGGGCGAGCAACGGCCGCCAGCGCCCGGCGCGGCGGCGAAGCCGTGAACAAGCGCAGCAAAAATATTTGCGCGCTGAGTTTGGTGTTGTTTATCGCTGCGGCTGGCGGCGCAACTGGACCGGCTGCGGTTTCGGGGATGGGGCAGCAGCAAAAAGATTATCTGTCGTCGCTGGAGGCGGACAAGATTCGCGACGCGGAGACGACCAATGAACGGGTGAAATTGTTTCTGCTATATGCGGATGACCGGTTGAAGAAGCTGCAGTATGAGATGGAGCATCCGTCCGGGAACCGGCACGGGGACATGCTGAATTCGCTGCTGAACGCTTACGTGGGTTGTGTCGACGATGCGGCGGATCTGATTCAACTGGGGATTGAGAAACAGGAAAATATCAGGACGGGCATCGACCTGATGGTTTCGCGGGCGAAAGAATTTTTGGCGATACTTGAAAAGATGTCAGCTGGCGGAGCCGATGAAACGTATAAGAGTAATCTCGATGACGCCATCGAAGGAACGCGGGACGCGATGAACGAGGCGCAAAAGGCGACGAAGAAGGTGGCTCCTCCACCGGTGCGGCAGAAGAATTAGTTCGGCAAGGGACTATTTTCTCGTGAAAAACATTTTATGAAATTGGCGATTTCGGAAGTGTCACGGGTACCCGGCGGTGCCGCTCTTTTTCAGCGGGTGTTTACGCGACTGGGATGCAACGGCCGGCCACCGCGATTTCGCGTGGACTTTTATCCGTATGCCAGCCTGGTTCTGACGATTCGGCGGCGCGACGAAGTAATGTATGTGCGATTTTCGGATTTGCTGCGACGCGCCCCACTGGCGGTACTGGAAGGGGCCGCGGCGTTGCTGCTTTCGCGGGTTTACCGGCGGAAACCTCCGCGCGGGGTTGTTGATCCGTATCTGAATTACGCGCGATCGCATCGCACGCGCAGCCGCATCAGCCAGATGCGGCGCGGACGAGTACGCATGACGCATGCGGATCCTCGCGGGCAACACTTCGATCTTTCGAGATTGTTCGACGCGCTGAACACGAAATATTTTGGCGGAGATTTGGAGAGGCCGCACATCGGATGGAGCACGCGAAGCTGGCGTCGGCAATTTGGCTGTTACGATCCGGGACCGAATCAGATTTTATTGAACCGGCGCATGGATCGCCCGGGAGTTCCCGCGTGCGCCGTGGAATATGTTTTGTTCCATGAAATGCTGCACGTGAAACATCCGACGCGGCGTTCGGGTTGCAGCCTGGTATCGCATTCGCGGGAATTTCGTGAAGAGGAAAAACTGTTTACGGAATTTGAAAAAGCGCGCCGTGCGCTGGACCGTTTAGCTCGCTGACTTGTCTTTGTTCCTGCCTTTGCTTCCTACTTCGCTCCACAGCTTGTCGATTTTCTTGCGGATCTTTGCGGCGTCTTCGGCGTGCGGGTAGAGATCAAGGTAGCGGGTGTAGGATTTGATGGCTTCGCGTTTCTGGTTCTTTTTTTCCTGCACTTCACCCATGTAACGGTACGGAATTGCGAAGCCGGGTTTAGCGGCCGCGGCATCCTGAAAGCGATCCATGGCGGCGTCGAGGTCGCCCTTCTTCATATAATACTGACCGACTTCCATGTCTTTCTCAGCGCGCAGCGGGTCCCAGGCGGGCTGGTCGGGGGCGGATTTGGTGGCGGTGTCTTTGTTCTTCCTGGTGGGGGTTTTGGAATGAGGAGGAGGATCGGGAACGGGTGCAGCGGGAGTGGATGAAGAAGATTCTCCCGGGTCTTGGGCGCGCAGGGTTGTTTCGCAGATAAAAATGGAGGCGGCTGTTGCGAGGAGCAGAAATTGTTGGAGGGTTTTGCGATTCATTACTGCGTCCTTGTACTGAGCGATTTGAATCGACGCTGCCGCCGATTGGTGCTGAGTGCCTGGAGGTGGCGCCGTAACGTTACCAAAATCCCTACACGCAACTACGGCGTGTGGGACACCCAAAAGCCACTCAAACAAAACACCATAGAAGCCGAGGGCAACATCAAACACTCGAAACGCGGTGGGCGCTCGACTTGCATCGCGGATTCCTTCGCGCGCATCCAATTAAGACGGGCGGATAGCGGAAATTCATTGCGATTGCGAAGAACGCGTTTCGTTTGCGATTCGCCTGTCACTCTCTCCGATTCACACTTGTATCATAATAGTTGTACGGCGGTGGTTGTTCTCCGCGCATAAACTTTAACTTCAATGGAACCACGCGAAAAAGCCGCGCTGCTACCCGAAGCACCCGGGGTGTATTTATTTAAGGATGCCGGCGGCACGGTGCTGTATGTGGGGAAGGCAAGTTCTCTGCGGAGCCGGGTGCGGTCGTATTTTCTGGAGTCCAGCTGGAGCAATGCCAAGACCGGGTCGCTGGCGCGAGAGATTGCCGATCTGGAAACTATCCTGGTGGCCAATGCGCGCGAGGCGCTGGCGCTTGAACACAACCTGATCAAGCAGTACCGGCCGAAGTTCAATGTGGTGTTGCGGGACGACAAAACTTATCCGTACATAAAATTTACAGCTTCGGAAAAGTTTCCACGGGTTTACTTCACGCGTCGAGTAAAGAAGGATGGCTCGCTTTATTTCGGGCCTTATTTTCCCGCCAGCCTGGCGCGGCGTATTCTGCATTTCATTCATAAGAGATTTCTGGTTCCTTCGTGCACGGTGGATCTGACGCGCAACCATCCGCGTCCGTGCTTGCAGTACTACATCAAGCGGTGCCAGGGACCGTGCGTGGAAGGACTAACGACGGAAGAAAAATATGCCGAGGCGGCGCGCGACGTGCGGCTATTTCTGGACGGCCGGCGGCACGATCTGATCAAGAGCCTGGAACAGCGCATGGGAGTAGCGGCGGAGCAGGAATTGTTTGAGCAAGCCGCGGCGTACCGCGATTTGCTACGCACGCTGGAGGATATTGAAGAGCGGCAGCGGATTGCGTCGTCGCACGGCGACGACACCGACGTGCTGGCGTATCACGCGGAAGCGCCGCTGGTGGCGGCGAATCTTTTCCATTTGCGCGGCGGGCGCGCGGTGGACCGGCGCGAATATTATTGGGAAGACCTGGAAGAGTTCGATGCGAAGGAATTTATTCCTTCGCTTTTGAAGCAACTCTATCTGGAAGCGGCGTATTTGCCGAAAGCGATTCATGTGCCGGTAGATTTCGAGGACCGGGAGGTTTTGGAGGAAGCGCTGACCGAGCGCGCGGGACACAAGGTGGAGATTTTTACGCCGCAACGCGGATCGAAGCGGGCGTTTCTCGATCTGGTTGCCAACAATGCGGCGCATTCGTTCGAGCAACGTTTCCGCGTTTTAAAGCCGACGTCGAAGGCTATCAATGAAGCGGTGCAGGCGGCGTTGAATTTGCCTGAGGAAGCGAATCGCATCGAGAGCTTTGATATTTCGCATATTCAAGGGACCGATACGGTGGCTTCGATGGTGGTGTGGGAAAACGGGCGGATGAAGAAATCGGATTACCGAAAATTTATCATTCGCGGGGAAGGCGGCGTGGAGGGCGGGCCGCCGCAGAATGATGACTTCGCCAGCATGCGTGAAGCGGTGTCGCGGCGGTACAGCCGCGTGCTGACGGAAAAGCGGCCGATGCCTAATCTTGTTTTGATTGACGGCGGGATTGGGCAACTGCGCGCGGCGGCGCAGGCGCTGGAGTCGCTGCAGATCATCAACCAACCGCTGGCGAGCATCGCGAAGCGGGAAGAGATTTTGTATATATACGGGCAGGAAGATGAGCCGTGCGTGCTTGATCACCATTCGCCGGTGCTGCACTTAATTCAGCAAATTCGCGATGAGACACACCGGTTTGCGGTGACATTTCACCGGCTGCGGCGAGGGAAGCGGCAGACCAAGACGGCGTTGAGCGAAATTCCTGGAGTGGGACCGCTCACGGCGCGGCGATTGCTGCGCGAGTTTGGCAGCGTGGCGAATCTGCAGCGCGCGGGCATCGAGGGGTTGAGCCGGGTGATTACGCGAAAAAGCGCGGAGAAGATTCTGGCGCATTTGAATGCGGAAGCGCAGGAAAGCGGCTCTGTAGTACCTAACAGGTAGACTGTATTGCGGGGTGTTTGGTGCTATGCTACGGTTTCGACGGAGGTCGATATGTCAGACAATGTAGGTTCCAAAGTAAGTTATTTTCTGGTTGGTCTGGGCGTAGGCGCGCTGGTTGGCGTGCTGTTCGCTCCAAAGTCTGGTGAAGATACGCGGGATTATCTGACGCAAAAAGCGGATGAAGGCAAGGATTATGCACAGCGCAAGGCTCGTGAGCTGCGGGAACGCGCGGATGAATTGATCGAGCGCAGCAAAGACGTAGCGGCGCGCAAAAAAGAGTCTTTCTCCGCAGCGGTGGACGCGGGACGCGAAGCGTACGTACGCGAGTCCTCGAAGTCCTAGCTAGGGTTTTTAATCTGAACGTCCGCCCAGAACTTGGGCGGTTGGGGCGCTCATGGAATTCTGGCTTGAAGTCTTCAGCATCATCGCGGCGATCGCGCTGGTAGTTCAAGTGGTGATCCTGGGCGCGCTGTTTTTTGAGCTGCGGCGCACCACGGAAAAAGTTAACAAGCTGGTCGGCGACATGCAAACGCGCGTGGGGCCGATATTATCGCGCGTGCAGATTCTGCTGGACGATACGCAGCCGAAAATTTCCGAAATGGTCAGCGATGCTTCGCACATTGTGTACCTGGCACGCGGACAGGCGCAAAAGATGGATCGCGTGTTGACGGAAGCTTCGGACCGGTTGCGCGGACAACTGGTACATGCCGACCGAATTTTGACCGGGACGCTGGGCGCGGTGGAAGATGCCGGCTCTCGGATTCGCAGCGGATTCTGGGGACCGGTGAGGAAAGCTTCGGCGGTGGTGCAGGGAATCAAGGTGGGGCTGGACTTACTGCGGTCGCGGCGGACGGTACGGCGGCAAGACGAGCATCACGAGGAAGAGCTGTTTATTTAGAACTGAGCGAAACGAGAGAAGCTTTATAAGGGCTGACGATATGTCAGCCCTTTTTTATTTACTGTGCGTTATTTATCTGCAAAACTAATTCACATTTTGGTACTTTAACGATTTATTATCGTGGTGCTCCGGGCGGCGACATGTCACTAAACTCGTTTTCCGGTGCTCGGGTAGTCAGGAGTTCTTCGGCACGATTGGTGTGGCAGGGTTGGGATGGCTCGGCGAAAGTGTTGTTTGTGCCGTCTAGGAAGGTTGAAGATTGAATCTGACCTTATCGCCGCTCGTCGTTACGTTGCTGCTGCTGGCGGCACACTACGCTTCGGACTGGCCTGCGCTCGACGTTGCAAGTTCCCTAGACATGACAACTTCCCGTCCTTCATCGGACCCTCGAAGTAAACCCATGACAGATCGTGAAAAAGCCGGGCTTCGAGGCCCGGTTAAAAGCTGCGTTGAAGAAACCAGTTTCCCCGGTCGTTACAAATACCTCACTACTACGGAATACGGTTTGGGTGGAGAGATTTTAAGGACCACGATGAGCAACCCGGACGGTTCCGAGTGGGTTACGGCGCAAACTTATGACGCTGACGGACGGTTGGTGAAAATGGTCTCTGGCAAACCGGGTCAATCCGACATCGAATCGACTTACTTTTACGATGAGGCAGGAAGGCAGTTGAGCATCGCTAACAGCGATGGACATGGTGGACGAACTGACTTTCGGTACGACGAACACGGACGAAAGACTTCAGTGCAAATTTTTGACGCGAAAGCCCTGCAAGGAATGCAAAACTCCGGGTATGGGGGTTCTCCCTGGGACGCTGCTGTAGCGGGTGTTGGCGTCCCTATCGGCGGAAGAGTTACAACAATTTACGACGCGAACGACCGGCCGACCGAAGCTCAGGTCCTTGACGCCGAAGAGCACGTTGTCAGTCGGTTTGTGCGCAAGTACAACGCGAAAGGGCAAATCATTGAAGAGAAACCGATTTGGGAAAATCCCGCGCTACTACTGGGCGACAAGTTAGCAGCGAAAGAAAGCGATCAACTGACGCCGGAACAGATCAGACTACTGAGTAAGGGAATGAGTACCATCCTGAGCGGGCAAGCGGAAGCAGGAACGTTGTACACATATGACAGCGAAGGTCGCGTAACGAAGATTCGTGAACGTAACATGATCTTCGAAAAAACTACCGAGATCACGTACAACGATCAGGGTGATAAGGCCGAGGAGCATGCCAGTTCCACGGAAAACTCCGTGATCCCGCCAGGGGCTACGTTCACCATCGATGACAACGGCAACCCCGTTCCCAACGAAACCGTCACAATGCCTCAGGCATCGCTCGGTCTGCCCGAACAGTCCGAAATTCATTATGAGTATCAATACGACGGCCAGAGCAACTGGACACAACAAACCTCGAAGGATTCCGCTCAGCCCGCCGCGCCGCAAACCGTTCGCCACCGCAAGATCACGTACTACTGATTGAGGTGCTGAGTTCGAATTCTATCGCAGCATGCTTTGGGGTGAAATAAGCCCCAATGGGATAGCCCTTATGACACGGCTATGGTTAAGCGAGGTTTGCGTAAACTTCTCGAAGGGTGCTTAGCGGAGCCAGCCACCGGCTAAGACGCGTTCGTTGTCGTAAAAAACGGCGGCTTGGCCGGGAGTGATGGCGCGCTGGGGATTGTCGAAGACGATGCGGGTATGGGTGGCGTCGAGTGGTTCGACGGTGGCTGGGGCGGCTTCGTGCTTGTGGCGGATTTTGACGTGCGCACGGATGGGCGAGTCCGGGAGCGCGCAGGAGACCCAGTTAACGCCTTCGACTTCGGTGGTGATTTTGCGCAGGGCGTCGTCTTCGCCGACCACCACGCGATTTTTTTGCGGATCGATACTGAGCACGTAAAGCGCTTTCGCGCCGGAGAAGCCCAAACCCTTTCGTTGGCCAATGGTGAACTGGTGCACGCCCTGGTGATGGGCGATTACGGTGCCGTCCTCGGTGACAATTTCGCCTGCGCCATTTTCCAGAGAAATTTTCTGTTCGCCGGCGTAGGCGTGGATGAATTGCACGTAGTTGCCGCTAGGGACAAAGCACAACTCCATGCTTTCGGGTTTTTCCGCGACAGGAAGATTGGCAAGGCGGGCGACTTCACGCACTTCCTCTTTGGTTAATTCGCCGAGAGGAAATTCGCTGTTGGAAAGCTGCTCCTGCGAAAGGCCCCAAAGAAAATACGATTGATCTTTACTGTCGTCGCGGGCACGGAAAAGTTCCCAGCGTTTTGTCGATTCATTTTTGCGGATGCGCGCGTAGTGACCGGTGGCCAGTCGGCCCGCACCGATCTGGCGGGCCATGCGGAGTAACGGCTCAAACTTCACGTCGGTATTGCAATTGGTGCAGGCGATGGGCGTGCGTCCGGCGAGATACTGGTCAACGAACGGGCGGATGACGCGAGCTTCGAACTGTTCTTCAAAATTCACAACGTAATGGGGAAAATCAAGATGCTGCGCGACGCGCTTGGCGTCGTAGACATCGTCGATGGAGCAGCAGCGATGGCCAGCGGGTGCGGCGGCAGGATCGGCGGATTGCATCGCGGGGAGACGACGCTGATTCCAGAGCTGCATGGTGAGACCGATGACGCCGCGATTTTGTTGTTGGAGGAGGGCGGCGACTACGGAGCTGTCGACGCCTCCGCTCATGGCGACGGCTACGAGGTCGGCGCGCGGGGATTCCGTGCGGTCGTGGAGAGCGGGTTGGAGCGTGGTGGACATTGTTTGATCAGGTCTATTGTACTGAAATTTTGGAGGTGGCGCTTTGGTCGTGTGAGCCAGGATTTATTTGATTGGAGGCCGAGGAAAAATTCGAAACAAACCCAAGACCCAGGTTCATAACCTCCCTGCGGCAGGCAGGCTCAACTGCGAACCTGAGGCACCCTGCTTAGGCTTTATGTTTGGAGGTGAGGAGACGGGGGGTGTTGCGTTACTGGTTGGCGGCGAGTTGGTTGTGATAGGTGGGGGAGAGTTGGCGCAACTGTTCGACGGTTTGGGGAATTATTTTTAAGGCGAAATCGATTTCTTCGCGGGTGGTGGGGCGGCCGAGACTGAAGCGCAGGCTGCTGCGGGATTCGGCGGCGGGAAGACCGATGGCGGTTAGAACGTGCGAGGGTTCGACGGCCCCGGAAGAACATGCGGAGCCGGTGGAGCACGCGAGGCCTTTTAGGTCGAGGGCGATGAGCAGGGCTTCGCCATCGACGCCGGGGAAAAAAATGTTCGTCGTGTTGGGGAGACGGGAAGCGGAGGCGGCGTTGACGCGAGCGTGCGGGATGCGGTGAAGAAGACCGCGCTCCAGTTCATCGCGCAAGGCGGTGACGCGCGCGGCGCCGTGGCTCAAGGATTGGCGCGCTAACTCGGCAGCTTTCCCGAGGCCGACGATGCCGGCGACGTTTTCGGTTCCGGGGCGGAATCCGCGTTGATGATGGCCGCCGTAAAAAAATTGTTTCAGCGGGGTGCCGGTGCGTACGTAAAGTGCGCCGACACCTTTGGGGCCGTACAGTTTGTGGCCGGAAATGGAGAGCAGATCGACACCGAGCGCGGTCACGTCGACAGGAATTTTGCCGGTGGACTGCACGGCGTCGGTATGAAAGTAGATGTCGGCTTCGGCAGCGATGCGACCGATTTGTTCGAGCGGCTGGAGGCTGCCGAGTTCATTGTTCGCGTGCATCACGGAAATGAGTGCGGAGTTAGAGAAGTTTTTTAGGATGCTGCGGAGTTCTTCGGGATTGATGCAGCCGTTGCGATCAACGGCGAGATAGTGGACGGCGACTCCGCGTTGAGCGAGGTGCTGACAGGTGTTTAGCACCGCTTCGTGTTCGATCGCGGTCGAGATTAGATGTTTGTTGGCGTAGCCGGCGGGATCGAGCATTCCGAAAATAGCGTGATTGTCGGATTCGGTGCCGCCGCTGGTGAAGAAAATTTCCTGGGGGCGAGCGTTAATGAGTGCAGCGACTTGTTCACGCGCGATTTCGACGGCGGCGCGGGCTTTTTGCCCGACAGTGTGAATGGAGGCAGCGTTTCCGAAGGATGTGGAAAAATAAGGGAGCATGACATCAAGCACAGTCGGATCGACGGGCGTGGTGGCGTTGTAATCGAGATAGACAGGCGTGGCCATTGCGTCTGTTGAGGATAACAGGAGTGGGGGCGCGAAAGAACGTTCGCAGATTGCGGAATACTAGCGTGTCGGCTGCGGGGGCATACATGGATGGGGGTATGGCGTGGGTTGATGCCGAGGGCTAGGTTGAAGGGACCAGCTCATTTCTGAGGAGGAAACAATGGGAATATTCGACCAAATGTTTGGAAGCGGCGCGAACAGCGCTCAGGACGCAAATTCGCAGAAGCGGTTTGGAGAACTGAAGGCGAAATACCAATCCGTGCTGCGCAGTATCGAGCAACAACAAGTGCAACTGCAGAACCTGCACGTGCAGGACAACAAGCTGGTGATTAAAGGAACAGTACCCTCGGACCAGGTAAAAAATAAAATCTGGGACGAGATTAAATTAGTGAATCCGAATGCGGATGACATCACAGCCGAATTTACCGTGGCGCAAGCGGCTACGCAGGCTGCGGCAGCAGGTGCTTCGGCATCCGGGCCGGCAGGGAGCCAAGGAGGACAGAGCTACACGGTGAAATCCGGGGATAGCTTGTCGAAAATCAGCCAGGAGTTTTATGGCAACGCGCATGACTACATGCGTATCTTCTATGCGAACAAAGACAAGATCAGCGATCCTAACAAAATTCAACCGGGGATGAATCTGACGATTCCTGCGGCCGAAAAGAAATAGTTTTAGTCGTTTTGTTGGGAGCTTGTTCAGAATTGGTGGAGAGGGGCCGAAAACTCGGCCCCTTTTTTATTGGTGGGAAGGACTACAGGAGGACATTGTCGAGTTAGAGAAGATTGAGCTCTTGGCTGAACAAAATCCCCACACGCAACTGCGGCGTGTGGGGCACCCTCCGTGTTGGGACGGAAGGAGGTCCGACTATGGGGGACAGGGGAAACACTAACGCGTACGCGGGGGACTCCGCAGGCTTTGGGGCGACGTGTTAGAGTTTTCATTTGCGGGCTCGTTCGAAGTGTGAGTGGTACGGGAGTTTCGTTTTTTTAATGGAGGGAATTGTGGGGTATCGGGATTTGCGGGAGTTTGTGGCGAGGCTGGAGAAGGAAGGGGAACTGAAGCGCATTCGCACGGAGGTTGATCCCGTGCTGGAGATCACCGAAGTGACGCAGCGCATCGCGCGGGCGGAAGGCCGCGCGGCGAATAGCGTTGGACCGGCGCTGCTGTTTGAGCGGCCCAAGGGATCTAAGGTTCCGCTGCTGATCAATACCTTTGGCAGCGTGCGGCGAATGGAACTGGCGTTCGACGTGGCGAAGCTGGATGACGTGGCAGCGCGGATTCAGGGATTTTTAAAAATGGAAACGCCGCAAGGATTGTTTGACAAGATCAAAATGTTGCCCAAGCTGGCGGAGCTGGGATCGTTTTTTCCAAAGAGCGCGAAGTCCGGCGTGTGCAAGGAAGTGATTCGCAAGGGCGCGGATGTAAATCTGCTCGAATTTCCGATATTGAAATGCTGGCCGCAGGATGGCGGGCGGTTCATTACGTTTCCTCTGGTGTTCACGAAAAATCCGGAAACCGGCAAGCGCAACGTGGGCATGTACCGCATGCATGTGTATGACGAACGCACAACGGGGATGCATTGGCAGACGCAGAAACATGGCGCGGAACACTTTCGCCGCGCTCGCATGGCGAATCCAGACGGGAAAATACCGGTGGCGGTAGCGATCGGTTCCGATCCGGCGACGGCTTTGGCGGGCATGCTGCCGATACCGCCGGACCTGGACGAAATGATGTTCGCGGGATTTCTGCGCCGCGAGCCGGTGGAAATGGTGAGCTGCGAAACCTGCGACCTGGAAGTTCCGGCGAATGCGGAAATTGTTTTGGAAGGGTACGTTAATTTGTCGGAGTTGCGTGTGGAAGGACCGTTTGGCGATCACACGGGCTTTTATTCGCTGGAAGGGGAGTATCCCGTTTTTCACGTGGAGTGCATTACGCATCGCAAGGAGCCGATCTATTTGACGACAGTGGTGGGACCGCCGCCGCAGGAAGACTTCTACATGGGGTATGCGGTGGAGCGCGTTTTCCTGCCGGTGATGAAGATGCAGTATCCAGAAATTGCGGACGTGGCGATGCCAGCGGAAGGGATTTTTCACAACTTGATGATTGTGGCGATCCGGAAGAGTTATCCGGGACACGCGCGAAAAATCATGAACGCGATCTGGTCGCTGGGGCAGGCGATGTTCACGAAAGTAATTGTGGTGGTGGATCACGACGTGGATGTGCACAACTACAGCGAAGTGGTGTGGAAGGCGTTGTGCGCGATCGATCCCGAGCGGGACGTGCAGTTCAATCTGGGGCCAGCGGACACACTGGATCACGCTTCACGGATTCAGGACTTTGGTTCGAAGATGGGAATTGACGCGACACGTAAATGGGCGACGGAAGGATTTGCCCGGCCGTGGCCGGATGAGATATTGATGGACGCGGGGACGAAGGCGCGGATTGATGGCATGTGGAAAAGTTTGGGATTGTAAAGCGGGAAGATAATTAAATTGAAATGACGGATTTGTGCACATGGCGAGGTTTTTGCTGCGATTGAAAGCAGGCACAGTTTGTTTAGCAAAATCCCCACGCGCCAGGATCGCCTGTAAATGCGGGGGCGTTTGGGGCACCCAGAAGCGTTGAACAACAAAGAAATAAAAATTGAAACCGAAGAGAGGTCCCTCCACGCGCCCAGGCGGGCAAGCCCCGCACGAGGGCAAGCAGGGGCGAAGGTGCGGGAAAAGATCGGCCCACTTCGGTCGGGATGACGGGTTTCCTACGCGCGACAAATTTCCGGAATTATTTTGTTGGTACCTGTTAGCGAGGCGTAATTGCGGCGGAAACGATAACCGGTCGAGCGAACAGGTGCGGCGCTGGTGGTGATACAAGATGTTGTGGTACCGATAGAACCATACCGCTATACCTGAATGTACCTGCCCTTAGAGCCCTACAACTGCCTGAAACTACCGGCATTCTTAGGACAACTCCCTACATAGAATTTCTTGACGCTGCTCGCAACGAGGTGTCATAACGATTCCACCAGGGGCGCTCTGCAGTTCTACCTAGTGGCGTGGGGTGCACCAAAAATGATTGCAAGTTCGGGTTTACGTGCGGATGCCAGGGTGGATTTCCTCGTGACGGAATCGCGAGAAGTAATGAATGTCAGGCAGGCGTCTCAGTATCTGGGGATTTCTCCGGACACTCTGTACCGTTACATCACCGAGGGCGAAATACCTGCCTTTAAACTCGGCAACCGATGGAAACTGCGTAAGACCATTTTGGACCGTTGGATGGAACGGAAAATGAGCCAAGCGCACGCGAAGCGCCGCTAGTTCAGGGAAGTAAGCAGGAAAGAGGCCGTGAATATGTTTGGACTTGGCGGGAAGAACAAACAACTGGTGGGCCTGGATATTGGGTCCAGCTCGATTAAAGCGGTTGAGCTGAAATCCACCAAAGCGGGATATGAGCTGGTGAGCTTCGGTCTGGAGCCATTGGCGCAGGATACCGTGGTGGACGGCGCGATTATGGATGCGCCGCAGGTTGCAAACGCCATCACCAAGATTTTTGATGTGCAAAAAATCAAGACCAAGAACGTGGGCACTTCGGTTTCGGGGCACTCAGTCATTGTGAAGCGGGTTCCGCTGCCGCTGATGACCGAAGAAGAGTTGTACGACCGGATACCTTCCGAAGCCAGCCAACATATTCCCTTCGATATCGCCGACGTCAATCTGAGCTACCAGTTGCTGGAGTCCATGGACGCGCAGATGGACGTGCTGCTGGTGGCGGTGAAGAAAGACAAAATCCTGAACCACACCAACGTACTGGCGCAGGCGGGAAAGACCCCGGTGGTGGTGGATATCGATGCGTTCGGTCTGCAGAACTGCTTTGAAATGAATTATGAACCGGATGCCGGGCAGACGGTGGCGCTGCTGAATATCGGCGCGAGCGTCATGAATATAAATATTGTGCGCGGGGGAGTGCCATTGTTTACGCGCGACGTCAGCGTGGGTGGAAACCAGTATACGGACGCGCTGCAAAAGGAATTGGATCTGAGCTTCGAGGACGCCGAGAAATTGAAAATGGGAGAAACGCTTCCCAGCGTGACCGACGACCAGAAGCAACAAATACTGCGCAGCGTTTCAGACATCCTGACGCTGGAAATTCAAAAGACCTTCGATTTCTTCCGGGCGACGGCGAGCGGCGAAAACATTCAGCGCATCGTGGTCGCGGGCGGCACGGCACGCGTGCCGGGACTAGTGGACTTGTTGCGGGAAGAGTTTGCCATGCCGGTGGAAGAATTGAATCCGTTCCGGAAAGTGGTCATCAATCCCAGCCGGCACAGCGATGAACAGATTCGCGAGTTGGCGCCGCGACTGGCCATTGCCGTGGGCCTGGCGCTGAGGAGCTTCGACTAACCATGATCCGCATAAATCTTCTCGGACAAAACAGACCGAAGGCGGGACGCCGGCCGGCGGATACCGGGTCGACGATGCCTGCACTCTTCATGCTGTCTGGCGTGTTGCTGGGACTAGCGTTTCTTGCCTTTCTGTACTTCACCTGGCAGAAGCAGTTGAACGAAGAGAACGCCAAGATCGCGCAACTGACCACGCAAAAGCAGGAGCTGGAGCAGGTCAAGCTGCAGGTGGAGAACTTTCAGAAACAGAAGCAGGTTTTGCAGCAGCGCGTAGCAACGATCGAGCAACTGCAGCGCGACCGCACGGGCGGACAGGAATTGCTGGACATGGTGGCAAACACCGTTTCGCGCACGGAAAATTTGTGGCTGACCTCGGTGTCGCGCAAAGGCAACAACCTGGTGCTGCTCGGATCCTCCGCGTCGATCAATTCGGTGGCGAACTTCATTACGGCGCTGAAGCGATCCGGATATTTCCAGAAGGTGGAGATTAAGGAATCGAAGCAGGACGACAAAAACTTAACAGTGCAGACGTACCTGTTTGAAATTTCCGCGGAAATCACGCCGCCATCAGCTCAGGCCAAACCGGCAAGTGCACCGGCGCCCGCGGCGGTACCGGCGAGGAAAGGGTAAGCCATGGCCAATCCGTTTCGAGACATGTCAGTGATCATGCAGGCCCTGGTAGCCGCGGCGATAGCGGTGGTAATCGTGCTGATCGGCGTATACCTGCCATTTTCCCCCGTGGCGCAGGAACGCACTTCGGTAGATACGGCAGTGCAGCAGAAAAAAGTTTTGCTCGATGAAGTCACGCAGCTGCAGGTTTATAAGCAGCGCTACGGGGAACTGAAGCAGCAGATGGACGCTCTTTCTAAGCAGATGGATACGCTGAAAGCCATCGTGCCGGAAGAGAAAGAAGTGGACGAATTCATCCGCCTGGTACAGGGCGCGGCTGCGGCGTCCAACGTGCAAATCCGGCGGTTCACGGCGCAAGCGGTGGTGCCGAGGGAATATCACTTCGACATGCCGTTTGAGCTGCAGGCCGACGGGCCGTACTTCAACCTGCTGGACTTTTTCGGCCGCATGAGCAGGCTGTCACGCATCATCAACGTGGGCGATTTGAAATTCGAAGATCCGGACAAATCCTCGGGGACCAAATATCCATTGCGTCCAGGGACCACAGTATCCGCAGTGTTCACAGCAACTACATTTTTCACCAAGCCGGCTGATCAGAGCACAACTCCCGCAGCTGGAGCCAAGCCTGTCGCGGCTGGAAAGCCCTGAGCGGGAATGAGCGAACTATGCGTTCAGTGATCACACTGGTAGGCGGAATTTTAATCACGGCAACCGCGACCTGCTCACACGCGCAGGGGCAACCGGGGAAGGCGCCAGGTGCAGCGCCGGGCAGTGCGCCGGTGGCCACGTCCCAAAAAGCGCCGGGAATCGCGACTGCCTCGGGCACAGGGGCGAAGCCAGCGGGCAAGGCCCGCGTAAAAACAGTATCGAAGAAACATTCGACGGCAACTTCTTCGACGGGAACTACAGGAGTCGAAGGGGAAACGCAGCAGGGCAGGCCAGGCCGGCGCGATCCGTTCGAGTCGTTGGTGAACCGGCAGAAGGCCTTGTCGGATGCGTCAAAAAATCTTCCTCCGGGCAAAGGTGGTCTGCAAATCGGGACACTTCGCGTAGATGGAATCGTGCATTCGCCAAACGGCATGATCGGGGTAGTCAGCAACCCGCAGCAACGTACTTATTTTCTGCGCGAAGGGGACCAGCTTTACGACGGGCGCGTAGACAAAATTGCAATGGATGGCATTTCGTTCCACGAGATGGGCAAAGACACATTTGGAAAGCCTGTGGAACGGCAAGTAAACAAGAGAATTTATTCGACTGCAGGAGAACAGCAATGAAGACGAATTGGCCGGCCTTACGGTCTGGTGTGTTGATCCTGGCAAGCGTGACCGTGGGTGCAAGCGGCTTGCTTGCCCAGACGCACGAGCTTGGTGGCGCGACTACCACGCCAGCGGTGATCTCCAGCGTGGCGATCCTGCAATCAGCCTCGCAACAAGCGAGCGTGCGCGTGGAGGGCGAAGGCCGCCTTGACGCTCATGCGGCGCGGTTGCAGAATCCTGACCGGCTGGTCGTGGATTTCAATGACGCGCGGCTCGCGTCGCAGAAGACGGCGATTCCCAGCGCGTTAGCTCCGGTGCGCGGCGTTCGCCTGGCGCAATTCAACAGCAGAGTGGCGCGGGTGGTAATCGACCTTACCGAAGCGGCGCACTACCAGTTGTCGCATGACGGCACCGCAGTGGTGATCGTATTCAGCCCGCAGTCGCCGAACGATGCGATTTCCAATAGCGCGACGATTACTTCACACAAAGCTGGCGGCGCGAACGGGCAATTGCGCAACAGCAACGCTACTTCGCGAACGACGCACGCAGGCAGTGCACATACTACAAAAGTTTCGTCTCCTCGCTTTGCCTTGCCGGGCGAACTGACCCAGCCCTCTTACACCCTGGCATCGTATAGCGGTAAGAATGAACCGTCGGCGCCGACGACACGCGCAGGCGAAGCCGCACAGCAAGCTACGCAGCAGGCCACCACGGCTGCAGGAACGGTGGCCGGTAATTCGGCGCAAATGTCGCCGGTGGTTGCGGCTCCGGGAAGATATACGGGCGAACCTATTTCCGTGAACTTGAAGGATGTGGACCTGCGCGATTTCTTCCGGTTGATCCACGAGATCAGCGGGTTGAACGTAGTGCTGGACCCGGCGGTGAAGGGCACGCTGACGATCGTGCTCGACGAAGTTCCCTGGGACCAAGCGCTGGACATCGTGCTGCAGAATAACGGGCTCGACAAACAATTGAGCGGCAACGTGCTGCGCATTGCAACGCGCGATACGCTCAAGCGAGAAGCAGAGACACAGCGCGACCTGGAAAAAGCGCAAGCGGAAGCGGTGGCGCCGGTGACGGTTACTCGCGTCCTGAGCTACGGCAAAGCGGCGTCGATGAAGGACACGCTGAAGAAGTTCCTAAGCGCTCGCGGAGATATTCTTTCCGACGACCGTTCCAACCAGCTGATCATTCGCGATATTCCGTCGGTAATTCCGACGGTAGACAACTTGATTCGCCAGCTTGACCGTAAATCCCAGCAGGTGGAGATCGAAGCACGCGTGGTTTCGGCTTCGCGTTCCTTTGCGCAGGATATCGGCACGGAACTGGGCTTCGCCGGATCGACCACCAGCGGGCGTTCGCTCTTCAGCGGCACGCCGGCGGTTGGCGGTAGCGGCGTCACATCCGGAGCGGGTGTACCGCCTTCGCCGGTCAGCATCGGTACCGGCAGCGTTTCCGGCAATGGACGCACCAGTGGAATCCCACTGATTACGTCATTCAGCGCTGGGGTACCGACCAGCGGCTTTGGGTTCTCGCATCGCTCGCCGAACTTTGCGGTGGACTTCTTTATCACCGCGGCGGAAGCGAAAGGCGTAGGTAAACTGCTTTCCAAGCCGAAAGTCATCACGCAGAACAACGAGAAGGCCACGGTAAAACAGGGAACCAAGATTCCTATTCAGACGACTATTAATAACACGATCTCCGTACAGTTCATCGACGCAGTGCTGAAACTGGAAGTAACGCCGCAGATTACCGCGGAAGGCACCGTGTTTATGGATGTGATCGTGGAGAACACGCAAATCGATTCCGGTATTCCTCGCGTGCAGGGCATCCCGGCGTTGAACACACAATCGGCGGAAACGAAGGTGCTGGTGGCCGACGGCGGAACCGTGGTAATCGGCGGGATCATCGTTTCGTCGCAGCGAGTGGACATCACGCAGGTACCGGTAGTCGGAAGCATTCCGATCATTGGGAACCTGTTTAAACGCACCAACGTTTCGGTGCAATCGCAGGAGTTGCTGTTCTTCCTGACGCCGCGAATCATACCCGGGTAAGTAAACCTCGGGCGCGGTACTTGAAATTTTCCTGAAAGGAAATTCGTCGAGGAGACTTCGGTCTCCTCGATTCTTTTTATGGGCACGCGATTCGCAGAACGACGCAGAGCGCTGGTGGAAAAATTGCGGGATGCGCAGGTGGATAGCCTGTTGGTCATGCATCCGGCCGACTGGTATTACCTGACGGGATTTACGGGAGAATCGGGCGCGCTGATTGTTACTCGGAAGGGAAGCACGCTCATCACGGATGGGCGGTTTGTGGGCCAAGCAAAGGCCGAGACCCTAGGTGTGAATGTGGTGCTGCAGAAACCAGCGTTATATGAGGCGACCGGCAAATTTATCGCGGGGCAGAGCGGGAGCAGCGCGGGGTTTGACGCGACGCAATTGTCGGTGGCGCAGTTCCAAACCCTGAAAAAAGCTGCAGGGCGAGGCGTGAGCTGGAAGCCGGTGGTGGGGCTTACTGGAACGCTGCGGATGCGGAAAGAGCCGCAGGAACTGGCGGTAATGCGCCGGGCAGCTATCCTGGCGGGGCAAGTTGTGGAGGGGGCACTGAGCTTATTGAAGACCGGAGTGAGGGAAATTGAGATTGCTGCGGAGATCGAATACCAGATGCGCACGGGGGGCGCGAGTGGTCCGGCGTTTGAAACGATCGTAGCTTTTGGGGAGAGGTCGGCGCTGCCACACGCGCGACCTACCTCCAAGCGATTGAAGAAAAATGAGTTGGTGGTGCTGGACCTGGGTGTTATACTCGCGCACTATTGCAGCGATATTACGCGAACGATTTATTTCGGGAAGGCTCCGAAACGCATCCGGGAGTGGTACCAGGGCGTGCAGGATGCGCAAGTGGCAGCCATCGCCGCGGTGAAAAACGGGGCATCGTGCGGGGATGTGGATGCGGCTGCAAGACAGGTCCTGGAACGCAACGGACTGGGACAATATTTTGTGCATAGCACCGGGCACGGTCTTGGGCTGGAAGTGCACGAAGATCCGCGCATCGCGCGCGGACAGAAGCAACGACTGGAGCCGGGCAACGTGGTGACGATCGAACCCGGTGTTTATGTCGAAGGCGTCGGAGGCATCCGGATTGAGGACGACATGGCAGTGCACTCCGACCGGACAGAAGTCTTGACCCGCATACCGCGGGATCTCATCGAGATTTGAAAACAGGCATGAAACGCAAAAAGACTTCGAAACAAGAAGGCCCGAGTTTTGCCGCCCCGGAAATCCACCAGATCGAACAACTTTTGCAATTCATGACCGAGCATAATCTGGAGGAGTTTGAATACTCGCGCGGGGATTTGCGCATCCGGCTGCGGAAGCCTTCAGCGAACGTGGTGATGACGGCCCCGCGCGGCGGATATGTACCGGAAATAATTGTTGCAGGGGCGGGGTCCGGGACTGGAACGGCGAGTCGGAGTGGAAACACACAAGAAAGCGAGCAAGGTTCGAGTGCGGGCGGCGAGCAGAGGTTGGGCGAGGATCTGCACCTGATCAAGTCCCCCATCGTGGGAACGTATTATGGAGCGCCGAGTCCGGGCGCGGAGGCGTTTGTAAAAGTAGGATCGCACATCGAAACCGGACAGACGCTGTGCATCGTAGAAGCCATGAAGCTGATGAATGAGATTGAATCAGACGCCAGCGGCGAAGTGATAAGAGTGTATATGGAGAATGGCCAGCCGGTGGAATACGGACAGCCGCTCTTTGGCATCCGACCCGGCAGGAAGAAGTAGCCGGACACCCCCGCAAATGTTCCAGAAAATTCTAGTTGCCAATCGTGGTGAGATTGCGCTGCGAGTTATCTGTGCTTGCAAAGAATTGGGCATTTCCACGGTGGCGGTGTATTCGGAAGCGGACCGGAATTCGCTGCACGTGCGGTTCGCGGACGAAGCGGTTTGCATCGGGCCGGCGCGCAGCAGCGAAAGTTACCTCAACATTCCTCAAGTCATCAGCGCAGCGGAAATCACCAACGTAGACGCGATCCATCCGGGATACGGATTCCTTTCGGAGAATGCCAACTTCGCGAAAGTTTGCGAAGCGTCGGAGATTACTTTTATTGGGCCGACGCCCGAAGTGATCGAGATGATGGGGGAGAAGGATCGCGCGCGCCGTGAAATTCGCGCCGCCGGATTGCCCACGGTGCCAGGAAGCGACGGCGTGGTTGCCAATGAGGAACAATTGCTGGTGGAAGCGGGCAAAATCGGCTATCCGCTGATCCTGAAGGCCTCCGCGGGCGGAGGCGGGCGCGGGATGCGCGTGGTGCGGAAGCAGGAAGAATTGCTGGGCGCGTACCAAGCAGCCTCCGCCGAAGCACAGGGAGCGTTTGGAAATCCCGACGTGTACGCGGAGAAATTTATTGAACGGCCGCGGCATATCGAGTACCAGGTGCTGGGCGATCAGCACGGGCAGATCATTCACCTGGGCGAGCGCGAGTGCAGCATCCAGAGGAGGCACCAGAAACTGGTGGAAGAGTCTCCTTCGCCGGCGATTGACGCGAAGCTGCGAAAGGATCTGGGCGCCAAGGTGGTCAAAGCGCTGGGGGAAATTGGCTACACCAATGCCGGTACGGTGGAATTTTTGATGGACGAAGACGGCTCGATTTATTTCATCGAGATGAATACGCGCATTCAGGTGGAACATCCGGTAACGGAGCTGGTGACCGGGGTGGATTTGATTAAGGCGCAGATTCGCATTGCGGCGGGGGAACGGCTGCAGGATGCCACCGGGGAAGTTCACTTTTCGGGTCATGCTATTGAGTGCCGCATCAACGCGGAGGATCCGGTAACGTTTGTGCCATCGGCGGGACGCATTACCACGTTCCAGGCGCCGGGCGGCACGGGAGTGCGGGTGGATTCCGCGGCGCATGCCGATGCGGTGATTCCGCCGTACTACGATTCGATGATCGCGAAATTGATCGTGAAAGGGCGCGATCGTGCGGAAGCCATCGGACGTATGAAGCGCGCGCTGGAAATGTTCGTGATCGAAGGAATCAGGACATCCATTCCGCTGCACCGCAGGATTCTGGCGGACCCGGAGTTTGCGGCGGGACGTTTTGACACGCATTTCATCGAAAGATTGCTTGGCACGAACGGAAAATAGACCTCCATGCGCCTTGTTCTGCCGCGGCTGTATGTGATATTAGACGCAGCATTGTTGACCCTGCCTGCAAAAGATTGCGCGAAGAAACTGGTGGATGCCGGAGTCCGGTTGATGCAATACCGAGACAAGAATGCTTCCGCGCGCGAATTGTTTGAGAAATCGCGGGAACTGGCGGAGTTTCTGAAGCCACTGGGAGTTACCTTCATTGTGAACGATCGCGCGGATGTGGCGGCGATGGTGGATGCGGATGGAGTGCACGTGGGGCAGGACGATGTTGGCGTGGAGCAGGCGCGTCGCGTGATCGGCAAAGGGAAATGGGTGGGAGTGTCCACACATACTGTGGAGCAATTTCGCGGTGCGGCGGATACCTCGACGGATTACATCGCGGTGGGGCCGGTTTTTGCGACAAAGTCCAAGATGAATCCGGATCCGGTGGTGGGTTTGGAATTGATCCGGCAGGCACGCGCGATAACGGAAAAACCGATTGTAGCGATTGGCGGAATTACGCTGGAGCGTGCGGGAGAGGTGCTCCGCGCGGGGGCGGATTCCGTGGCGATCATCGGCGATATTTTGCGGGCGGAGAATTTAGGCGGACGAGCACGGGAATACGTGGAGTTGCTGGAACACGGAAATTCGGGAGTTGCGGCGGGAGCCGCCAGGCATGACGGAAAATAAGATTACCCAGACATCGAGTACGAATTCGCCGGTGGGTTCGCACGTGAGTGCGAACGACGCAGGGTTTGTGCGAGCTATCGGGCTGTTTGATGGGACCATGATTGTGGTCGGCTCGATGATTGGGTCGGGAATTTTTATTGTGGCTGCGGACATTTCGCGGCAGACCGGTTCATCGGCGGGATTGCTGTTTGCGTGGATTATTACCGGGCTGCTGACGATTTCGGCGGCGCTTTCTTATGGCGAGCTGGCGGCGATGTTTCCCCATGCCGGGGGGCAATACATTTACCTGCGGGAGGCCTATTCGCCGTTGTGGGGATTCCTGTATGGCTGGACACTTTTCCTGGTGATTCAGACCGGCACGATTGCGGCGGTGGCGATTGGATTCGCGCGCTACCTGGGAGTTCTGGCGCCAGCGATTTCCGCGCAAGCCTGGATTGTGCATCCGATGGTCATTTCTTCGAAATATGCGATCAGCTTGTCGGTGCAGCAGCTGGTGGCGTCGCTTATGATTATTTTTCTGACGTTTTTGAATACGCGCGGCTTGCGGCTGGGGAAAATGATCCAGAACGTATTCACGAGCGCGAAGGCGCTGTCGCTGCTGGGGTTGATTTTCCTGTGTGTATTCGTGGGCCGCAACGCCGCGGCGATCAGCGATAACTTTTCGCACTTCTGGGCCATACGAGATGCGCAACCGCTCGAGCCGGGCGCGAATTTTCTCCGCAGCTTTGTGCCTACGGTTACCGCGGCGAGCGGAGCGTTCGGATTATTTGTGGCGTTCGGAGTGGCACAGGTAGGTTCGCTTTTTTCGGCGGATGCCTGGAATAACATTGGGTTCACGGCGGCAGAAGTGAAAAATCCCAAGCGCGATGTGGCGTTGTCCATGGCGTTCGGAACGATGATTGTGATCACGCTGTATGTTCTGGCCAACCTCGCGTATTTGTGCGCGCTCCCGCTGGCGCAGATTCAACACGCGGCGGATGACCGGGTGGCGTCGGCGGCGCTGAATGCGGTGTTTGGACCGATTGGCGCGTCGATCATGGCGGTGGCGATTATTATTTCGACGTTTGGCTGCAACAACGGACTGATATTGGCGGGTGCGCGCGTGTCGTATGCGATGGCGAAGGATGGATTATTTTTCCGCTCGACGGGGACCTTGAATAAACGCGGGGTGCCTTCGGTTGCGCTGATTTATCAGTGTATCTGGATCATCGTGTTGATTTTGCTGCGCACGCGTCATGTGGATGCGGTGGGTGCGGTGACGTACGGCAATCTTTACAGCGATTTGCTGGATTATGTGGTGTTTTCTGTCCTGATTTTTTATGCGTTGACGATTGCGGGGATTTTCGTTTTGCGCGTTAAGCGGCCTGATGCGGAGCGGCCATATAGAGCGTTGGGGTATCCGTTTGTGCCGTTACTTTACATTGCTGCGGCGTCGGCGATTATGTTCGTGTTGCTGCTGTACAAGACGCAGACGACCTGGCCGGGATTGGTGATTGTCTTGCTGGGCGTGCCGGTTTACCTGCTGTGGTCTCGGAAAGGGAAGACGGTGGGGGCGGTGGAATGAGTTTTGATGATTATGTTATAGGGCAAACGATGGCGGGACTTTACAATGTCAAGGAACTAGTCCATTTTGGCCTGATTTCTGCATCGTAGTAAGTCAAAGGAGCCGTTGCATGGGCAACCCCCTATTCGCAAAAAAGCCAATGAGTGCGCTGCTGGCGGAATCGAAAGAGGCCGGCGCACATAGCTTGAAGAGGACGCTGGGCCCTTTTCAGCTGACGGCTTTGGGTGTGGGCGCGATTATCGGCGCCGGAATTTTTGTGCTTTCGGGGCTGGGGGCGCACTACGCGGGTCCAGGCTTGATGCTGTCGTTCGTGCTTTCGGGGATGGGCTGCGCGTTTGCGGGGCTGTGCTACGCGGAGTTCGCGGCGATGATTCCACTGGCCGGGAGCGCTTATACCTACGCGTACGCGACTCTTGGCGAATTGTTCGCGTGGATTATCGGCTGGGACCTGACGCTGGAATACGCGATGGGCGCGAGTACGGTGTCGTCGGGCTGGTCGAATCACTTCATCGAGTTGCTGAATATTTTTCACATTAAGATGCCGTTGTGGCTGGCCTACGATCACTGGACCGGGCTGGCTACGGCACAAAAAATTGTGGCGCGGGAGATTGCGCGTAGTTCGGATCCGAGCCTGGTGCCGGGGACGCAAGCGTTTCTGGACAAGGTCAGCGCCATCATGGCCACGCAATCGCCGGACCTGGTGCAACGGGCGCACGAGCTGGTCAATGCGCCGCATCTGTTTGGAATGGAAATTGGATTTAATTTGCCAGCGTTTCTGATCGCGTTGGTGATTACCGCGATATTGGTAGTGGGGATTAAAGAGAGCGCGCGGTTTAACACCACGATTGTGATTATCAAGGTGGCGGTGGTGCTATTTGTGATCGGCCTGGGATTCAAGTATGTCTCGTTCTCAAACTGGGGCAGCGACTGGCACAGTTTTGCGCCGATGGGATTTAGCGGCATCAGCGTGGGGGCGGCGTACATATTTTTCGCGTACATCGGATTCGATGCGGTGTCGACTACGGCGCAGGAAGCAAAAAATCCGCAGCGCGATCTACCGATTGGAATTATCACGTCGCTGCTGGTTTGCACCGTTCTGTACATTGCGGTGGCCGGCGTGTTGACGGGCATGGTGCACTGGCAGGATGTGAACATTGAAGCGCCGATTGCGCGCGCATTTATGGATGTGGGCTTGCCGACAGCTTCGCACATCATCACGATTGGAGCGCTGGCGGGACTTACGAGCGTGATGCTGGTAATGCTGCTGGGGCAGACTCGCGTGCTGTATGCGATGGCGAATGACGGGCTGCTGCCGAAGAAATTTTTTGCGGCCATTCATCCCAAATTCCGCACTCCGTACAAAACGACGATGGCGGTTGGACTGTTGGCCGCGATTGTGGGCAGCGTTACGCCGATTGACGACATCGGGAAAATGGTGAATATCGGGACGCTGCTGGCGTTTGTGATCGTGTGCATCGCGGTGATGGTGCTGCGCAGCACGAATCCATCGCAACCCCGGCCGTTTCGCACGCCGTGGGTCCCGGTGGTGCCTATACTTGGAATACTTTTCAACGGCTACATGATGTACAAGCTGGGGTGGGTGAATTGGGCGCGCTTGATCGTGTGGCTCGTGATCGGCCTAGTGATTTACTTCGTTTATAGCCGGCACCACAGCCGGGTGAGCAATCCGGACCGTTCTTAACGATCGAACGGGGAGTTCCGAGCGTCCCTACATTCTGCTAATCGCTTCCACGCATTTACAATTCCACAGGAATTGCCGAATCGTGGAGTGGTCCGCGTTCTGCGACGCTACGTCCAAAGGAATTTAGCTTCCTGCGATCTTCATGTAGAGTATTGATTCCAGATTAGACAAATGAGTTCACCCTCTTCCAATCTCCGGAGCGTCTGGCAGCGGCTTTCGGGCATTGATATCGCCGCGCTGATAATTTTTGTTGTGGGCGCGACGGCCATGGTTGCGGAAGTGAGCGGTAGCGCTGCCAATTTCGTGAAATTTCTTGCGGTGCTCTCGGCGTTTTACCTGCTTTTCCGGTTCATTGGGTGGTGGCGGTCGCGTCTTTTGTGGAGTTTGCGGAATCGGTTGATCGTCGCGTACTTGTTTATCGCGGTGGTGCCAATACTGCTGATTGTTACGCTGGGTGTGTTGGCCGGACGCATTCTTTATTCGCAACTGGGCGCGTATTTGCTTTACGAGGATGTGAAAGAGCGCATCGATATGATTGCCGATATTTCAGAACATATCGCCGCCGCGCACGTCACGCTTCCGCCGAGTGTGAACGAGGAAGAATCCGAGCAATTGCTCGCGGCGCAATCGCACGCGGTTCACGATCATGAATTGCCGGGATTGAGCATCACGTTTTCGGATGACGCGTCACTGCTGCGGAAAGTGGCGCCGGGGGCGGAAACTTTCGCGGGATTGGTACAGGAAGAAAGCACGCTTTCGCTAACGAGCATACGAGCGATTCGAGGGCCGCGCGGGGTACGCGTGGTGAAGTTGCACGTTCCGGTGACGCCGGAATTTCTAGCGGCGGTAGCGCCCGACGTCGGCGCGATTCAATTTAACCTAATGCAGAAATTTACCGGTGCTAATAGCCAGACGGTGATTTATACGTCAGGGACAGAACAATACGCGGCGGCGGGAAGAATTACCGCGCGCGACCGCACACTGCAGCCAGCGGGTTTTTGGATCGATCCCACGGTGAGCGTGGTCTCCAGGCTCAATTCGGTGTACGTCGCGCCGGACGGAGGTGTGGAGCGCAATCGCCCGGTGCTGGCGGTGTTTAATGCGCGGCCGTCGCGTCTGAATACGCGGATTTTTAATTCGGTGGGCGAGCTGCGGGATTCGTATTTGCTGCTGCTGATTATTGTTGGCGTGGTGTTTCTGTTGATTGAGCTGGCCGCGCTAATCACCGGAATTAATATGACCCGGCGAATTACCACGGCGGTGGCGGATTTGTATAAGGCGACGCAATACGTACAAACCGGAGATTTTACGCATCGCGTGCGTGTGGAACGGCGCGACCAGCTTGGTGTGCTTGGCGAATCGTTCAATTTGATGACCGGATCCATCAGCGGACTGGTGGAAGAACAAAAGCAGCGGCAGCGCCTGGAAAATGAAATTTCCATCGCGCGCGAAGTGCAGAATCAATTGTTCCCGAAGCGGCTGCCATCGGTTCCAGGCGTGGAGGTGGAAGCGATCTGCAAAGCGGCGCGCTCGGTCAGCGGAGATTACTACGACTTCATCCAGTTGACTCCGACGCACATCGCGGTGGCCATTGCGGATATTTCGGGGAAGGGAATTTCCGCGGCGCTGTTGATGGCCAGCTTGCAGGCGGCGCTGCGCAGTCAATTGCTCACGGCAGGGAGCGAGACACTGGGGACGGCGGAGCTTGTTTCACGGCTGAATAAACACCTGGTGCGCAATACCGGCGACGATCGCTTTGCGACATTTTTTATTGCGGTGTATGACAGCGCAACACGCACGATGCGTTATACGAATGCCGGGCATCTGCCTTCGTTTCTTCTGAGCCAGGGCCACACCGTGCACCTCGATAAAGGCGGCATGGTGCTGGGAGTCTACGAGGACTACGTTTATGAGGAGAGCACGCTTTCCGTCCCCGCGGATGCGCTTTTGATTGGGTATAGTGACGGACTGATCGAGCCGGAAAATGTTTACGGCGAGGAATTCGGAATCCGGCGATTGCAGGAGGCGGCGGTCCGCGTGCAGTCCTCCACGCCGAGCACCGTCGCGGAGTCGCTGATGACCGCCGCGGAAGAATGGGCGGGAAGCGCGGACCAGGCGGATGACATGACGGTGATCGTGGCGCGCTTGCGGTAGTTCGCGCTGAGTGGCTGGGCTATACTGAATCGCTTCCTGGAACAAATGCAGTTTTGAGAGGCCAGGAGAGGGATGTCCCTGCGAAATCGAGTGGCGCTGGTAACCGGAGGAAGCCGCGGCATCGGGCGCGGAATTGCGGCACGGCTGGCGCAAAACGGCGCACGCGTGGCGATTGCGTATCGCTCGAATAAGGCGGCGGCGCAGCAGACGCTGCGGCAACTGCAGGCAAGCGGGACGGAATGCGTCGCGGTGGAGACGGATATTTCCGATCCGGCGCGCGCGGAGGAACTGGTCAAGACGGTAGTGGAACGTTTTGGTCGCGTCGATATCGTGGTGAACAATGTGGGGGATTTCCGCTGGGGAACGGTGGCGGAGACGACGCTGGAAGATTGGCAAGGTATTTTTTCTTCGAACCTGCTTACGGTGCTTTATGTTTGCCGCGCGGCGTTGCCGCATATGCGACGGACGTGCTGGGGTCGCATCGTGAATCTGGGAGCTGTGGGGGCGGAGCGCGCGTTCGGGCAGGCGAAAATTTCGGCGTACGCAGCGGCCAAGGCGGCGGTGGTGGCGCTATCGCGGTCGCTGGCGCTGGAAGAAGCGAAAAACGGAATCACCGTAAACGTGGTGAACCCTTCAAGTATCGATGAGAACGAATTGACGCTGGACGAAGCGCGGAAAATACGCGATGCGCGATTTCCGATTGGGCGTCCGCCAACCGTTGAGGATGTCGCCGCCACGGTGGCGTTCTTTGCATCCGAAGAAGCTGAGTACGTCACCGGACAGGTGATGAATGTCAGCGGCGGATGGATGCTGTAGCGCGACGTGATCCTGCCATGAAAGCACTCAGCGCCGCAGAAATGCGCGAGGTGGACCGCCTGACGACCTCGCGGTTCGCAATATCCGGATTACAACTGATGGAAGCTGCGGGGAAGCATGTGTGCGATGCCGTGGTGCGCGGCATTGGCCGCGATAGTGGGCGGCATCGTGTGCAGGAGTCAAGGCAGGGCCTGCGCGTTGCGATTTTATGCGGGAAGGGAAATAACGGTGGTGACGGTCTGGTGGCGGCGCGGCACCTGCGGGTGGCGGGAGTGGATGCAAAAGTTTTCGTTTTTGGCGATCCGGCAAAAATGAGCGGCGATGCTGGGGAAAATCTGCAGCGATGGCGTGCGGCTGGCGGCGTGGTGACTGCAGTGGAATCGGAGACCGGTTGGGAAAAAATACGGGCGGAAATTGCCGGGTCACACGTGGTTGTCGATGCGTTACTCGGAACCGGATTGCGTGGCGCCGCGACGGGATTGATCGCGCGAGCCATTTCGGATGTAAATGAGCTTTCTAACAATGCGACGTTGGCGCGACCGGCTTTGATCTTCGCCGTGGATATTCCGTCGGGATTGCCCTCGGATGGGGAGGCTGCCGAAGGGCCGGTGCTGCGGTCACACAAAACAGTGACGTTTTCCGCTCCGAAGATGGGCCAACTGGTGTCTAGAGATGCCGCGACTGGCGGAACGCTTGAAGTTTTTCAAATCGGCTCGCCGAGGGAATTGGTGGAGGAAGTTGGGCAGGGAATTGTGCGATGGTCCGAAGCGGAAGAATTTGTCGCTTTGCCGCTGGTGCGGGCCGCGGATTCGAATAAAGGATCGTATGGGCACGTGCTGCTGGTTGCCGGGTCCACAGGGAAAAGTGGAGCCGCGGTGCTTGCGGGGCGCATGGCGCTGCGCGGCGGGGCGGGACTGGTGACGATTGCCTTGCCAGCGACGGTGTTGCCGATTGTGGCGAGCGCGCAAGCGGAATACATGACGGAGCCGCTGGCAGCGACGCAAGCGGGAACAATCGCGCGGGAAAATATGGATGGGGAGAATTGGACCAGGATCGAGCAGGGCAAGAGTGTCTTGGCGATTGGTCCTGGTCTCGGAAGCGAAGCGGAAACGCAGGAATGCATTCGCGCGATAGTGCGAAAGACCGCGTTGCCAGTGATCGTGGATGCGGACGGACTGAATGCATTTGCGGGGCGCGCGGACGAGTTGCGCGAACGGAAGGGTACGTTTCTGGCTATTACCCCACATCCGGGCGAAATGGCGCGTTTGTTGGGATGCGCGATACGCGACATTCAGGCCGATCGACTGAAAGCGGCGCGGGAAGCGGCGCAGCGGTGGAATGCACATGTGATTCTGAAAGGATTTCATACGGTCGTTGCGGCACCGGATGGAAGAGTTTTTGTAAACACGATGGGGAATTCCGGGTTGGCAAAAGGTGGTACGGGAGATGTGCTCACGGGACTTCTGGCGGCGCTGACTTCGCAGTTCAAAACAGGGGACTGGTTGAGAGTTCTGGCTCTCGGCGTATATTTGCACGGGTTGGCGGCGGAGATCGCTGGTGAGCAAACTGACGCATCGGGATTGCTGGCGGGAGATTTGACGCATACGATCGGTCAGGCGCGCGCGAGACTAGTTGAGGAGTTGCAGAAGGGTGGTTGAAGAAATTATCACCAACTCCGCTGAGGAAACTACGCGCTGGGGGCGGGAATTTGCGGCGCAGCTGGCGGCACCGGTGGTGGTGCTGCTTTCGGGTGAGCTGGGCAGCGGCAAGACCACGCTGACAAAAGGGATTGTGGCGGGACTTGGCGCGGCACAGGAAGACGCGGTCACCAGCCCGACATTTACGCTGGTGCACGTTTATGGGTCGACGGCCAAGGTGTATCACGCGGATCTTTATCGCTTAGAAAATTTTCATGATTTCGAAACGCTCGGGTTGGAAGATGTATTTGAGAAACCGGCAGTGGTGATCCTGGAATGGGCCGAGCGATTCCCGTTGACGCTGCCGTGGCCGCGGTTCCAAGTGCGGTTGGAACATCTTGGCGGCGACGCTCGACGATTGACGGTGGTGTCCGAGGGCGGTGACCAAGCCGTAGCTAACTCTCTGGGAACGTAAAAAACCCCATTTCTTGCTGCACTACGCCACGGCTGGTAGTTTGATAACAGCCCCTTCTGGTGAGTGTATGGCCAAGGAATCCGTGTCGCCGAACGCAACGGACGCGGTTCGAATCGAACTCAAAAGCTATAACGTCACGCTTCCGATGGGATCGTTGTGCATCGGTGTGGACAACATCCACCACGACGTGTTTTTGAGCCCGAAGTTCACGCAAGCCGCGCGCGACTACGTCTTCGACATGATTCGCCAGAGCACCAAAGCGACGTATTTTCCGGGAATTGAGCTGCGCGGCAATCGCGGACCGGACAACGCGGCGTTCCGCAAACTGCTGATCGAACTACTGCAAAGCGCATTAACCCAAGCGAAATACCACAAAAACATTGAGATCGACGTGCTGTTCCGGTTGGCGCTGCTGAAATTTATGATCGGCGAGATCGGCAACCAGTTTGCGAACCTAATTCTGGAAGGCAAAGAGTGGATTAGGCAGCGCGGTGAACATTTCGAACGCAGCCAACAGGCGCACGTGATCAAGGCGCGGCTTTCCGAGTTGCAGTCGGCGCGGCGCACGGTGATTCGCGGAGCCGGGCAGCAGATTGCGCAAATCATCGCGGACGTGGAAGAGCAGGTGATTTCGAAGGCGCGGCGCGCGCTGTTTGGCGACGAGTTTTCGACTTTTTATGAATTGCTGAAAAACCGGCTGATCTTTCTGGATGGCGGGAAGGACGATTTTTATTTTCTGGAGCATTACGTCCTGCTGGGAAATTATGCGCGAGACCTGGATCGCTTTGAGGCCATGGACGTACTTTTCCAGAACTTCCTGCGGAATGCGGGATTGGCGATACACCAGGATCCGGCGCATCTCGAAGCGATACGGGCGCATGACGAAGAAGTGCAGCAGGAACGCGCGGTGCGCGAGGACCTTTCGAACCTGGGAGAGCAGCGCAACGCCGCTCTTAAAAAACTTGAGCGCCAGGACGGTTTCATTACCAAGTTTATGGGTTCTTCCGATCCTTCGGAGCTGAAGGCGTCGCTCTCGGATATCGAAACGCGGCTAAAGCATCAGGAAGGCAAGCTCGAGCAGCTTAGCGTGAGGATCGACACGGCAAAAGAGAAAGTGGAGTTCTGGGATAAACAATTTGGCAGCTTGTTGGGCGACTACCTTAACGATGCAGAGAATGCGAAGCGATTGTTCGATGCGTCGAATGGTCCCGCGAACGAGGCGGCGTTGCGGGCGCGATTGCTTTCGGAGCTGATAGCGAAGCTGGAGGAGCGGGGACTTCTGCACCACGCGCTGGCGGGATATGAAATACGATCACTGGCGCCGGAATACAGCCCGCCGGTGCACTTGCAGCAACTGCGCAAGGCGCTGGTATCCAAGGAAGAACTGAAGCGCGTCGCGGAAGTGCTGAAACAGGTTCCGGCGCGCAAATTGTCGCTGAAGCCGATTGAGGAACTCTCGAAAAGAGTCCATCGATACTCGCGCGAGGACACGCAAACACTGGTGCTGAAATTTGCGGTGGATTTTTTGCGGCTGCGGCGTGACTTGCGGGATGCGGAACATTTAACGACGTGCATGGAGCGCATCAACCTGGTCAGCACGGAGCAAACGCGCGAATTGTCGCGATTGAATAACCGGCTGTACGAATGCGTGCTGCAGGAAGAAGCCAAGCCGCAGCACGATCAGGTGGTGTCGCACGTGATTATCAAGGCGGACGTGCGCGGCTCGACAAAGATGACGCAGGATTTATTAGCGCGGGGACTGAGCCCGGCATCGCACTTCAGCCTGAATCTGCACGAGCCGGTGAAGAAATTGCTGGACCGCTACGCGGCAAAAAAAGTGTTTATCGAAGGCGACGCCATTATCCTGGCGATATTTGAAACGGAAGCGACACATACGTTCGCGCGCGCGGTAGCCAAGGCGTGCCTGCTATCGCGGCAAATTCTGGCGGTGTGTAGTACGTACAACGAGCGAACGGCGGGGAATGATTTGCCGAAGCTGGAATTGGGCCTGGGAGTGGCGTATCAGGGATCGGCGCCGACCTATTGGACGGACGGCGATTCGCGTATCATGATTTCGAAGGCGCTGAATTTATCAGACCGGCTGTCGGGCTGCGCGAAACTCGCGAAGCGATTGCTGACCGATCAGCAATCGGATTTTTCATTATTTCAGTTTTTGACCTCGCTGGAAGGCGCATCGACGGAAGAACTGGACGAATTCCTGGTGCGCTACAACCGAAACGGGATTGAATTGAATGAAGAAGGGTTTCAGAAGTTGTCAGAAGAAATTTCGCTGGACTCCATTGACACCAAGCTAGACATGCCGTGGGGCAAAGAGAACGTGACTCTGTTTTTCGGCGAGGTGCCGATGGGAGAGTCGGTGGAGCTGCTGGTTCTGCGCAAAGGCCTGGCGCGGCAGATTCTGGCGGACGGACGAGTGGGCGCGGCATCAACGCATCCGTACTATGAAGTGTGCACGAGCGCGGGATTATACGAGTTGGTAGGGGCGTTGCTTCGCAGCCAGCAAGTGGCCACGGTGGAATCGGCCTGAATCGTGAGCAGAAGCGCTACGCGGTAAATTTCCAAAAACAACTTAGAAAACGTCTCGGCCTGCATGCGAGAATGCTGGTCGACAGAAAATGATTAATCGCCTGCTTCTAGCTCTGTCCGAACCCACCGTAGCGCATAACGTGAGGCACTGGTTGGTGCAACTAGGCGGCCTGGGGCTGATTCCACTGGGGATTCTGGATAGCTCGGTGGTGCCACTGCCGGGCAGCATGGACGTGCTGACGATCGTGCTCAGTGCGCGTGACAGTCGCTTATGGTGGTATTACGCGCTGATGGCCACGATCGGGTCGGTGCTGGGCGGGTATCTGACGTTTCGCATCGCCCACAAGGGCGGGAAAGAAACGCTGAAGCGAAAATTTCCGCGCGCGAATATGGAAAAGGTGAGCGGAATATTCGAGCGGTGGGGATTTGCGTCCGTGGTGATCGCGGCGTTGCTGCCGCCGCCGGCGCCGATGGTTCCGTTCGTGATTGTGGCTGGCGCGATGCAATATTCTCCGAAAAAATTTGTGGCGGCGCTGGCTTTAGGGCGAGTGATCCGATACACGGCGTTCGCGCTGCTGGCGGCACGGTATGGCGCGCGAATCATCCGATGGCTAACGCACTACCGGCATCCGTATTTGTATGCGTTTGCTGGAGCGGCGGTAATCGCGGGCTTGGTGGTATTTCTTTTGATGGCTGCCAGACGGAAAAAACATGGACACCGGCCGAAGGGTTAGTTCGAGCGACATTGGCGCGTTAGTGGCCATGCAACCTGGCAGTCGTGAACTAATCTTCCTGCGCTGGAATTTTGTTGCGAGTCAAGGCCGTTTTTGTGGGAGCCGTTAAATCCGGCACGTAGTTTATACTTCAGGCGGAGGCGAAAATAGTCCGGTGACTGTCGCGGCCTTCAAAGCCGCTGATTCGGTCCTTCGCGGGTCGAATGGTGGGTTCGACTCCCACACGCCTCCGCCATATGCATTTAATATGACGGAGCTTACAAAAGTACGGGGCGGCAAAAGGCGGCATTAGCGTGGAAAGATCCGGCTCTTGTAAGCACGTTTCAGCGGCACGAGTGACAACCGGATTTAAAGCCCTTTTCATCTACAACGAATTCTATAAGACCGTTCAATGGCGACTCGAAGCGCTGCTGTGACAGAGTGCCAGTTTGCTTGAACTTAGTGATGCCTCAGCTGTTTCTGCACCACAGCGGGTGTTGCGCCGTCTGCAAGCAGAGAGCTGGTTGCACCGTGGGCCGCCGTAAATGGCGGGCCTTTGCATTTCGCATTTGTAAATGGGCGCATCATCCAGTGATTTACCGCTTCACTTCGTGAACTCAGCTTTACGTCTCCATTAATAGGCTCTCGATGGTGTGCGCGTGGTGGAGATGACCGAAGCCCTCACCGGACCTTGCTGCGTGATGCTACTCGGGGACTTGGGTGCAGATGTTAACGATCTAGAGCGGCCTAGAACCGGCGGGTGAGGCTCATCTCCAATCGAGACCCCACCCGATTACGGTTTTACCAGAAGTTATTGAGGCGCCAGCTTAGCCGGCGGTAGTTACAGATGCATCTTATTTAAGAGACACGCCGCTGCTGTTAAAGGTTCCCGCCAATGAGCTAGCCCACTGTGCGGCATAAGTTCCTTTAGAGGAGACAACGAGGTGTGCGTATCCGTTACCTTGTTGCGTGGAGTCTGACAGGAAAGCATTGCCTGTATTCATCCCTGTAATAGAGCCTTGATAGTCCGCAATTTCTACGAGGAACTCGCTCGCTACCGTTGTGATCAGGGGGCAACCGCTAGGCGTAGCACTAGAGGCTTGACTATTACCAGCGCACTTAGCGTCCACCGATTGAATGTTGGCAACCTCCCAAACTCCCAACTCTGCCGTCGCTACAGCGTTCGTCGTGACTGTTATGCTTGTTGCTCCGCCATGGCCTGCGAAGCAAGTCCAGATATCGGCAGAACTATTCGGGGTGACGTTGGTAGAGCGAGCTCCGATGACCTGAGTACAGGTGTCGCCAGCGTTATCTGTAACGCCAGTGATTAGGGCCGCGCCTTGACTATTGTTACTTGTGTATCCGACCACGAGAGAATTTCCCGCCGTGGTAGAGGTAATCGTGCAGCTGCCGGTCCAACTCTGCGATGGACAGGCGCTAAAGTGTACGAGTGAAATAGTGGTTCCCGTACCCGTCATGGTTACCGCCTGAGGAGAGCTAGCAGCGTCATCGGCAAACGAGATGGAAGCTGAGCGTGCCCCGGTGGCAGTAGGTGTGAACGTTACAGTAACGGTGCAGGTTCCTGCCGCCGCAACAGTGGCTCCGCAAGTTGTTGTCTTGGAGAAATCCCCTGTGTTGGTTCCCGTGAAAGTTATGCTGCTAATGTTTAGGGTCGCTGTCCCGGTATTCGTCAATGTAACGGTCTGGGTGGCTGAGGGATTCCCCACTACAACGTTCCCGAAAGCAAAGCTAGTCGGGCTTATGCTTACGTTCGGCGTACCGCCAGAGCCCGCGTTGTATGCGCCAGCATCCCATGTTCCGGTAGAAGGGCGCGCCACGCCATTCTTGTCCACATTCAAAGCGGCGATACCTAGACTCGTGAGATTCGTCCCAAGCCCCATTGCCGAACTGTTTGCGCCAAGGGTCATATCGCTATTGAGTTTTGGATCGGTAATCACCGCGCCAGTATCGCAACTGCAGGCAGTGCGCCAGGCTGCAAGCGTGGCATAGTAGGTCGCAGCTTTGCGCCAGGACTGATCGGGGTTCGCGTCGTAATAAACATTTTTGTCTGAAGAGGTATTGAATGCTCCGCCATCGGCCCATACAAACAAGCCGGAACCCGTGCCCGCGCCATTCTGCTGAAAAACGTTGTTATTCAGCGTCCACCCGCTGGCATATTGGTGGAACATCGTCCATGCCTGCGAGCCGGTACCACCGGCATCACGAATCGTGTTGTTGAGCAAAAATCCGTTGCTGGAGGTCGGAGCAATCATTCCGCTGGAACTGGCATTGGTCGCGCTGGTTTTGTCAAACGTATTGTTAAAGATGTACCAGGAGTCCATCGCTCCGCTGCCGATATTTTCCAGATAGATAAAACTTGTGGAGTGATTGCCCATGTCTCCGCTCATGGTGTTGTCATCGACGTAGAGGGTCCCGCGAATGGCAGTCGTTCCGGCGTTAGTAAACGGGTGGAAGAAATTGTGGTGAAAATCGTTATTGGTGTTGTCCCAGTTTACGCCTTGCACATGAGCGTTGTGATCGACTTGGATGCCGGTCAGGACTTGGCTGCCGCTGCCCGAAGGTCCCAGTTCAATGCTCTGATTGCAGCTAGAGAAATTGTTTCCGGTAATCACCAGGTTGGTTTCGCCGCCATCGAACACGAAATAGACGCCGATGTCGGCGTTGATGAAAGCATTGTTTGGCCCTATGGTTAGGTTCGATACGTTGCGGAAGTTGATAGCGTCAGCGCCAGTGCAGCAATGATCGGCTAAACCAGCCGCATCTGAGGTGTGCACATAAGCATTGAGCATCGAAAGATTCTTGACGACCACGTTGCTGCCGCCACCATTTACGCTGCCTACCAAGGACGTAGCGGTAATTTTATTGGCCAGGTTGGTGCCGTTCGCGGTGTTCTGGATAATTCCGTTGGTGCCGCCATCAATCACTATCCAGGACTTGCTATTAGTGCTTACTCCGCTCTGCCCAAAGTAGGGGGCTTGCACAATCGCCCCGGTATCCCAGAGCAAGGTGATCGGGCTGCCGGCCGAGCCGCTGCCCTGGAAAGTAAAAGCAGTAGAGTTGGCGATGCCTGTAAATGTTCCGCAAATGTGGACTACCGTTCCGGGACCGATCTGTCCCGCACCGGCCCCCCAATTAGAGCTACTGTTGAACCACGCGAGGTTATGCACGCCTGTGGTACAGTTCCCCGACGACGAGCCAGTCTGAGTAATGTAGACCTGTGGCCCGCTACCGGTAATCGACCCGCCGGCCCAGTTGTTGAAGCGTACATCAGCGGCATTCGCATCGGTCTGAATCATGAATCCTGCCCGACCGGATGTGATGGATGAATCCGTCGCTGTCAAAAGCGGCGTACCATTCAGATACAGCGTTAGAGCGGTTCCCTGTACGGCAATCCGAATAACGTCACCGACGGCGTAGGCGTGCGTGCCCGTTGCCAAACCGGTTATCGCGCTTGCGACTCGTTTCTTGATTTGAAAGGTTACGGACGATCCAAAAGAGCCATTCGTGGCCCCGCCGTAGTACATGGTGTTGACCGTCGTGCTCATGCGAACCGCGGCCATCATATTGCCGATTGAACCGGCGCTGTCGGCCTGTGCCACGATTTCCGAATACTGATCGTTCGGCCAGCTTACCGCGTTATAGTAATCCGTAGCCGTTGCGTTGGCAGTGGCATTCTCAACCATATTGCTCACAATCTGCGCATCTGTCGTGGCTCCCAGGGCTCGACTCCAATTGCCAGCCAGTGGATTTTGATTGGCCCGCACGAATGTGTCAGATGCTAGTTGGTTGAACGATTGGGCGTGCGTATTCGCGCCCAAGATCGTTCCCAGACAAAACAGGAGGGTGATTACTCTCTTCATTGGAACTCCTTTTTGATTGATACCCGATCGCACAAGATGGCCCACAGTTAGTGACTGGGGCACTGAAGCTTTTATACGCGATTAGCAACAACCTAAGATCAAAACGTTTAGCAGTTGCGTCCGGGCTGGGCGTGGCAGGACTTCTGAAACGAGAGCAAACTTTATTCTGGTATAGAGGTAAGTGCAAGTACTATTTTAATTAACAACGGTTTGTTATTAATTCCAAATATATCGTAACCTACTTAATACCGCTTCCCAGTTCATTAATTAATAGATGCGCTAATAGATCGCAAACGAGGGTCGGCTATAATTCCGGCGTGACAAACGCTTCTCGATGTGTCCCCGTTGTGGAGATGACCGCAGCGCTTGCCGAAACATAGCACCGTGTACCCGCCATGTACCGCATTGGGCAATTTAAGCGTTTTTAGCCTTTTTGGCGTTATGCAAAATCAGTAACTTACGTCCTTTCAATGTGGGGGCCTGGGTTCGATCCCCACTGCCCCTACCATCCATCTTTCTGATGGATGGACACTTAACAAAAACACACGGGGGCAAAACGGTGCAGATTAGGCGGATCATCCGGTTCTGCGTTTATTTCCAGCGGCACGGGTGACAGCCGGATTCCGAGATCGACAGCGAGAACAATCGTTCCGCCATGCGCGACTATTCGATGCTGATGTGCCTTGGTACGCCGAAACACGTGAAGAGGAGTGTCTCTGGGCGAACAAGGCCTCCCTGCAATGCGGCCTGCTGCAAGGCAATGAGACCGTGTTTCTCCATTCGCTGATTGAGGAAGAGGGCCACGTCGGTGCGGAATTTTCGGATGTCAATCGTTTGCCCAGATACCCAGCTAAAGAAATCCGAGAGGACGTGAGCTAGGCGGTGTTTCACATCTGTGTCTCGAGCCGCCCTGCGAAACAGCGGAAGCAGCGGGTCGCATGCCAAAGCTGTCGTAGCCTGGGTGACAAAGAATACTCCTCCAATGTTCGATGCGAGGTAGCTATGACAGGGTTAAGGATTTCGGTAAGCAGGCGTCGGATACGGCTCAACGTTGCAACTACGCACACTGCGCCGTGAGCCATAAGCCTACGAACAAAACATCCCCTGATCGCGCCGACGACCGAAGTTTCGCAAGCAGAAAGCATCCATGTGGGGGGGAGAATTAAATCGCCCAATAAGTCATGAAGTACAAGAGTCCCTTTCAGATTGATGAATAACTTGTCTTCCGTCCGGTCGTAGTTGCCGTGAGCATCAAGCACAACGATGCTAGGAATGGTACTTGTGAGCACGTCTCTGAATTCCTGTGCGGTTCTCGGTGAAGCATAGGTATAGTGCTGGCCGAGCGAAGCAGAAGATGAAATGAATGCGTCCGAATCCCCACGAATTGCGTCGTGCGACTGGATGAGATCAAGAACCAGCACGGCCCCTGGTTTCTTAATGTCAATTCGAAAGGGCCGCTCGAGCACTGAGGTCAATACATCCCAGTGAGTCAAACGTAAGCGTCCGATTTTGGCCGTGTAGACAGGTTATGTTG
>JRHI01000252.1_pt1 | contig 61072 bp, 59 predicted proteins | sample 215371 | NCBI WGS metagenome assembly JRHI01 (sample SAMN02929681, study PRJNA255918) | sediment metagenome | biome: cave system; feature: Ice Cave; material: Sediment; isolation source: sediment from deep within a dark volcanic ice cave with no known source of... ...
ATGCCACCGTCGGAGGCGACCAGCCAGTAACCGTTGCCCGTGGACGTGGCGGCCATGCCGACGATGGGTTGGTTGAGCCGGATGCCGCCGGTGGATCCGAAGTAGGTGGCGTCGCCGAAGCTGAAGATGCCTCCGTCGGAGGCGACCAGCCAGTAGCCGCGGCCCGACGGGGTGACCGCCATGCCGACGATCGGGCGGTTGAGCCGGATGCCGCCGGTGGATCCGAAGTAGCTGGCGTCGCCGAAGGTGAAGATGCCTCCGTCGGAGGCGACCAGCCAGTACCCGCCACCGTCAGGGCTGGTCGCCATGCCCACGATGGGCTTGTTCAGCGTGAGCGAGCCGGTGGATCCGTCGTAGGGCGATGCAAAGGTGAAGATGCCACCGTCCGAGGCGACAAGCCAATACCCGGGCGTGGGCGGGGGAGGGGGCGGCGTGGGGGGCTTGGATGCGAACGCGGGGTGGGTCCCGGACAGAGGGACGAGCAGACACAGGGCGACGCCGACAAGGAAAGGACGGGCGGACGGCAAGAAGAGGTCACCTCTGGTTTCTCAGCAGGTCCCAAGCTGAGCCGACGATGATAGTCAGCGTCAGGCGTGGGCCCGACGGCGGGCGTCTTCGACGATGGACTCAGCGATCTCTCGCCCCGACCATCCTCCGACATCTGTCCCCTTCTTGGGCTCCAGTTCCTTGTACACCTCGAAGAAGTGCCCGATCTCGCGCAGGAGATGGGGGTTGAGGTCGCCGGCGTCGTCGATCGCGGCCCAGCGCGGATCTTTGCCAGGAACGCACAGCAGCTTCTCGTCAGGGCCCTTCTCGTCGGTCATGTGGAAGACGGCAACCGGTCTGGCCAGGACATGACAGCCAGGAAAGGTCGGCTCACCCAGCAAGAGCGCGTCGAGCGGATCGCCGTCCTCTCCCAACGTGCCCGCGACGAATCCGTAGTCGGCGGGGTATTGGGTGGCGGTGAAAAGCATGCGGTCGAGCCAGATGAGACCGGTGTCATGGTCCATCTCGTATTTGTTTCGCGATCCCCGGGGAATCTCGACGATCACTTCAATCTCCATGCCGCCACCGTACGCCGACCGCGTCAGGAGATCGCGACAGGTAGCGACAGCAGGCCCCGAAGCACCAGTTGGTCGGTGCGAGGCGGCTCATTGACGGCCAGCTCGAGCCGAGGGAAGCGGCGGACCAGCTCGATCAGGGCGGCAGTCGTCTCGACCCGAGCCAACGGCGCTCCGATGCAATGGTGGATGCCGAAGCCGAAAGCCAAATGCCGGTTCTCGGCGCGCCCGAGGTCCAGCCGGTCGGGATGGACGAACTGGCGCGGATCCCGGTTGGCCGATCCGAGCAGCAAGATGGCCGCCTGCCCCTGCGGCACGATGACCCCGCCGATTTCCATGTCGGTCAGGGCCACACGGAGAGTCATCTGAACGGGCGAGTCATAGCGAAGGAGCTCCTCGATGGCCGAACGGCCGAGCGCCGCATCGTTCTGGAGCCGCTCCAACTCTGAGCGGTGGCGCAGAAGGGCCAAGGTGCCGTTGCCGATGAGATTGACCGTGGTCTCGTGTCCGGCCACCAGCAGGAGGACAAGCGTGCCGAGCAGCTCCCCCTCGTTCAGCCGGGACCCATCCTCTTCAGCCGCGATCAGCGCGCTGAGCAGATCGGCCTGGGGTTCCGACCGGCGGCGGGCGATGAGTGAGCGGAAGTAGTCCTGAAACTGTCCGAGGGCCTCATCGCGCGCCGCCACCGCTTCGGGCGGCAGCACGAAGTCGGGGTCGAGGCCTCGAGCGAGAGCCTTCGACCAGGTTCGGAAGGTGACGTGATCCTCTACGGGTACGCCCAGCAGCTCGCTGATGATGGCGACCGGCAGGGGATAGGCCAGATCTTCAATCACGTCCATCGTCGGCGCACCATCGACGGCCGAGAGGAGAGACGTGACCAACTCCTCGGCGCGGGGACGAAGCCGCTCGACCATCCTTGGGGTGAAAGCCTTGCTGACCAGGCCTCGCAGCCTGGTGTGGTCGGGCGGGTCGCCGTGCCATGTGTCACAGTCGCTTTCTCAGATTCGGCCGAGCAACGCATGGCCCATGAGGTCGACGAAGTTGTCGCAGTAGAAGCGCTCGTGGGCTTCTTCGCCGAGTCCCTCCAGGCTGCGCTCGAATCGGGCAATAGGGTTGCGGCCCCCCTCGACGTGGGGATAGTCCGACGAGAACATGCAGACCTCCTCGCCGGCCTGCTCGATCACCCATCCGGCGTCCTCATGGGGATACGGGGTGACCCGCACTTGGCGACGGATGTATTCGCTTGGTTGAAGAGCCAGGTTGCGCAGTCGTTCCTCGTTCTTGGCGAAGGCTTGTCCAGCGGAGTCGAGCGTTCGCATCAGACCAGGCAGCCACGATGCGCCCTGCTCGATCACGCCGATCTTGAGGTGAGGAAAGCGGTCGAGCACGCCGTCGATGATCAGCGTGGCCAGCGTCTGCATGGGCGGGTAGGGGATGGCCATGTAGTCGACCGACCTGAAGTTCTCCGCGCCGCCATGAAAGTCCGGCACGGGCGGAAGGCCGTTCTCGAAGTAGGCCGGGTTGAGCAGCTGGCCCCCGCCACCCACATGAAACACGACGGGCACGCCGGCCTCCTGGGCGCGGGCCCAAACCGGGTCGAGTCCGATGTGGCTCGGCGAGTGGCCGGTAGGGCAGGCGGACGCCACCATGAGCGCGGCGCAGCCGAACGCTAACGCTTCGTCCGCCATCGCCGCCGCCCGGGCAAGGTCGGCGAGCGGCACGTAGCCGACCGGGAGGAGCCGGCGGTCGACACCGCAGAAGTCGGTGATGGCGCGGTTGTGGGCTCGAGCCATCCCGTAGGCGTAGTCGAGGTCACGGTCGTGTTCGACCGCGCAGAGGACGCCGTTGGCGAAGGTGTTGAACACCAACTGGCTGGCGAAGCCGAGCAGGTCCAGAGCCTTCGGCCGGTCCTCTTTGAGAAACGATCCGGTCGCCAACCAGTTCTTGCGCAGCATGATCTGCTCGGCGTCGAGGGCCCGGTACGCAGGGTCCTCGTGCTTCTGCCGGTACTGCTCGATGAGACTGTCTTCCCCCGGCTTCACCCGGGCCACGTACAACGGCTGCAACCGGGAGCGGATGTCCGGGTCGGCGTATTCGTCAAACCAGTCCGGTGTTTCGACCACGTGGGCGTCGGCGTCGTGCACGACCCGGCCCTCGACATACGGCATGGCCAACCCTCCTTGCCGCTCGGCTCGGCACAAGCGTACCGCCGGGCCGCCGCCGGGCCGCCGTTGGGCTGCCGCCGGGCCGCCGCCGGGCCGCCGTTGGGCTGCCGCCGGGCTGCCGCGCTCAGCGGTTGAGAAGCTCCTTAAGCGCCCCGGCCTCGTCCACCAAGGTCACGGTTCCATTGGCACGCATGAGGGTGAGGAGCGTGCCCAGCTGGCACCAGAGGCTCAGGGTGGCCATGTTCTCGGCCCGGCGGCGGGCCTGGGGAAAGTGATAGCCGATTGAGCCACACAGGCCTTCGTCCCCGCCGTAAATGTCGACTCTGACCAAAGAGCCCTTGGCCTCGACCGCGAAGATGCGGACGTTTCCGACGACCTCGTTGACGTGGTCCATGAGCAAGCTCCTCCAGCTACCACAGTCGGCACTGAGCAGGCCGATCTGAGGAGTCGCCGGCCGAGCACTACCGTCTGATGCAGTGCGCACGCTGGTGAAGCTGCTAATGACGACGGTCCTGGGTGGGGTCTTCCTCGCCTTGGTCGCCGTGGCGATGGCCGGACCGGTGCACGCCCTGGTCAAAGGTTCGGCGTCCGAGGTGGCCAAGGACGAGACGAATCTGGCTGAGCTGTCTCAGAACTCGACCGTCTACGCCGCCGACGGGAGTGTTCTGGCCGTCCTCCACGCCGACGAGAACCGGTCGCCGGTCAGCCTGGATGCAGTACCGCCGCAGCTGATTCAGGCCGTGCTCGCTACCGAGGACGCCCGATTCTGGACCCACGGCGCCGTCGACTTCCGCTCGACGGTGCGGGCCTTGACCGCCGATGTGCAGTCCGGCAAGGTGAAGGAGGGCGGTTCGACCATCACGCAGCAGCTGGTGAAGAACGCATTCCTCACCCCGCACCGGAACCTCGACCGGAAGGTCCAGGAAGCGGTTATCGCCGTGCGGCTCGCCAGGAAGCTGTCCAAGCGCCAGATCCTGGAGCGGTATCTCAACACCGTGTACTTCGGCAATGGGGCCTATGGGGTCCAGGCGGCATCGGAAACCTATTTCGGTGTGCCCGTCGGTGAACTCACCGTTCCTCAGGACGCGCTCCTCGCCGGGATCATCCGTGATCCGGTCGACTACGACCCGATCGCCCATCCGAAGGCGGCTCGCGACCGCCGTAACGCCGTTCTCGACCGGTTGGTCGCTAACGGCCATCTGTTTGCTGACGTGGCTCAGCGCATCAAGACCGAGCCGGTGCCACGGGCCATCAATGCGCCCGTCGTGCCCAAATACAGCTACTTCGTCGAGGAGGTGAAACAGCGGTTGCTCGGGGACACGTCCCTCGGCACTACCGCGACGGAGCGATATAACGCGCTGTTCCGTGGCGGGCTCAAGATTTACACCACCATGGACCCCCGCTTGCAGCGGCTGGCCGAGGACCGGGTCCGCACCATGATCCCGACCACCCCGCAGGGCTACACCGGCGCACTGGTGACCGTGGACTCGGCGACCGGGAAGGTTCGGGCGATGGTCGGTGGTCCTGGCTTCGACAAGTTCAAGTTTGATATCGCCACTCAGGCCCTCCGCCAGCCGGGCTCATCGTTCAAGGTATTTACGCTGCTGGCGTTCCTCGAGGCGGGCTACGCGCCGAGCGACTACGTCGACGGTTCCGGACCTTGTCAGGTGAAGTTCCCTCACGTGCTGACGTACAAGCCGATAGGGAACTTTGAGGGCGAGGCGCCCGGCGTGGTGTCCATCACCGACGCCACCGCGTACTCGATCAACTGCGCCTACGAGCGCATGGCCGTCACGGTCGGCCTGGACAAGGTGGCGGCCATGGCCAGTCGCCTCGGGATCAAGACGCCCGTACCTGCGTACCCGTCTATGGTCATTGGCTCGGCAGAAGTCCATCCCATTGATATGGCCGGCGCCTACGCCACACTGGCCGACGACGGCGTCTATCACCGCCCGACCTTGGTCGAGCGAGTCCTGGACCGGGACGGCAAGCTGATCGAGAAGGGCGGCGACGATGGCCATCGGGTCCTCTCGCCCCAGGTGAGCCGGGTCGCGGTGCGGACACTTCGGTCGGTCGTGCAGTACGGCACGGGTGCCAATGCCGGCCTCGGCAATCGCCCGGTGGCCGGGAAGACAGGTACCTCCGAGAACTACGGCAACGCGTGGTTCGATGGTTTCACGCCGCAGCTGACGACCGTGGTCTGGATGGGAGCGCCGTCGGGGAACGTCCCCATCATCGTCAAGAGCGTTCGCGTGGTCGGCGGGAACTATCCCGCCAAGATCTGGGGCGCATTCATGGCCGACGCACTGGCCGGTCAGCCCATCGTCGGCTTCCCCCAGCCGAACCTCAACGAGCTCCCGGCGTACGCGTACATCAAGGGCACGCCGGGCAACACGGGATACGCCTATAGCTCCGGGGGCTCGGGTAGCTCGGGAGGCCCAGCGCCCACGACTACCTCCCCGCCCTCGGCGACCACGACGTCCTCACCGCCGGTCACCTCGGCGCCGACCACCTCCGCGCCGACCGTCCCCCCGCCCACCTCTCCTCCGACCACATCTCCACCCACCACCTCTCCTCCGACGACGAGGCCGCACTAGTGAGCCTCGGCGAGGACCTCATCGCTCTTCAGGACCGAGATCTGGCCATCGATCGCCTTCGGCATCGGCGGCTCACCCTGGCCTCTCGCACCGAACTGGCCGCCGCCGAGAAGCGCGCCGTCGAACTGGACGCGGCGCGGGCCGAGGCGCGTCGGGTCGTGGATGCGGTCGCCGCCCGACAGACTGCGCTCGAAACCGAGTTGGCCGCGACCGAAGCCCGGCTGGCCGAAGTCAACCGCCGGCTGTATTCGGGCAGCGTCACTGCCTCGCGAGAGCTGGTGTCGATGTCGGCAGATGCCGACCAGTTGAAGCAGCGGCGATCGGATCTCGAAGATCATCTTCTCGGCGTGCTGGACGAACGGGACCCACTCGACGCCGGCCTGGCCGAACTGGACGCGCAGCGCGAGGCCGTCGACCGGGACCGCAACCGCTTGCAGGCCACCGTGGCGGAGGAGGAGGGGGCGATCGACGCGGAGTTAGGAGTCGAAGAAGAAGCGCGAACGTCCCAGGCCGCCGCCTTTGGGGATCCCGCGCTTCTCCGTAGTTACGAGCAGCTGCGCGCGAGGATGGGCGGCGTCGGCGCGGCCCGTCTTGTCGGCAACGCCTGCGGGGGTTGTCACTTGGTGCTGGCTGCCCAAGAGGTCGACCGCATCCGCCGGCTCCCGCCGGACGAGCTCGTCTCATGCGAGCAGTGCGGGCGGATTTTGGTCCGGTGATCCTGTGGTTCGCCGGTGGGGCCCTGGCGTGCACCTGGCTCATCTTTCATGACCCTGCCTTCGACTACCGCTTGGTCGTATTGGGAGCACTCGTCCCTGACCTGATCGACGGACCGCTCGGCGGGGCGCGGGTTCTTCATTCGGTCGTGGCCGGAGTTGGCGTGCTGGCCGCGGTCATGATCATGACTCGACACCGTCGGCGGCTGCGAAGACGGCTCTTGGCCATTCCCATCGGCATGTTCTTCCACCTGCTCTTGGACGGGGCATGGACCACTCGCCAGGTGTTCTGGTGGCCCTTCTTCGGATGGTCGTTTCACGGGGCCCGGCTGCCCGTCGCCCATCGGCCGGCACTCGTCCTTGTCGCCGAGGAGGCGGCCGGCGCGGCGGCCCTCGTCTGGGCGTGGCACCGTTTCAAAATGAGTGAGACCGACCGGCGGCGGCGCTTCTGGCACACCGGCTACCTGGGGCGTGACGTCGCTTGAGATTGCCATGCTGATCCTGGCCCGCCATGGCCAGACGACGGCCAACGCCCGCGGCCTGCTGGTCGGTCGCATGGACCCGGATCTCACCGAGCTGGGACAGCGGCAAGCGAAGGCCCTGGCCGGCGCCGTGTCCGATGCCGACAGAGTTATCTGCAGTCCTCTGGGGCGGGCCCGCGCCACGGCGGACTACCTCGGCCTTCCCATCATCGTCGACCCGCGCTGGATCGAAGTGGACTACGGGATCTACGACGGCGCGCCTCTCCGGGAGGTGCCCGATGAGGTCTGGGAGCGATGGCGGGCCGACCCCGAGTTCGTGCCGCAGGGGGGCGAATCACTGGCCGACGTGGGCAGACGGGTGCGCGACGCCTGTCGGGAGCTCGCCGACGAAGTGAAGCAACACGACGTGGTACTGGTCAGCCATGTCTCGCCGATCAAGGCGGCGGTGGCGTGGGCCCTCGGTGTGGGCGACGAAGCGGTCCTCCGTATGTTCTTGGACCTGGCCTCCCTCTGTCGGGTGGCCGTAGGCGAGCACGGTCCAGCCTTGCGCACGTTCAACGAGACGGCGCACCTGGCCGCTTTGCGCGCGACAGGATGAGCGCCATGACTGATCATGACGCGGACTGGATTGAGAGTCGACTGGCTGAGCTGACCGTGTCCGAGAAGGTGGCACTGGTGGCCGGCTCCGATACCTGGCACACGCCGCCCGTGCCTCGCGTCGGCATCCCGGCCATCAAGATGAGCGACGGACCCATCGGGGTGCGGGGCGCCGGTACGACCCGGGCTTCAGCCTGCTTCCCGTGCGGGACGGCACTTGCGGCCACATGGGACACCGATCTCGTCGGTCGGATCGGGCAGGCCATCGCCGAGGAGGCCAAGACCAAAGGCGTTCATGTCGTGCTGGCGCCAACGGTCAACATCCATCGCCATCCCCTGGCGGGTCGCAACTTCGAGTGCTACTCCGAGGACCCCTACCTCACCGCCCGCATGGCCGTCGCCTACATCTCGGGGGTCCAGAGTCGGGGCGTGGCGGCCACCGTGAAACATTTCGTGTGTAACGACTCCGAGTTCGAGCGCATGTCCATCAGCTCCGAGGTCGGCCCGCGCGCGCTGCGGGAGATCTACCTGCCGCCGTTTGAGGCAGCCGTGAAAGAGGCGGGAACGTGGGCGCTCATGGCCTCGTACAACCGCGTGAACGGCACCTTCGCCAGCGAGAACGCGCTTCTATTGGCGTCGCTACTCAAACAGGAGTGGGACTTCGACGGCGTAGTGATGTCGGACTGGTACGGCACGAAGAGCACGGTGGCGGCGGTGGAGGCCGGGCTCGACCTGGAGATGCCCGGACCGCCCGTCTTCCGGGGACGCCGGCTCGAAGGCGCCATCGGCACCGGAGAGCTTGACGCCGCCAGCCTGGACGACAGCGTCAGGCGCCTGCTGCGTCTGGCCATCCGCACCGGTGCGAGTGTCAGCGACCCTGACGACGCTCACGAATCCGAGGTGGACGATCCCGCCCACCGGACCCTGGCTCGACAAGCGGCGGCCGACGGCATTGTCCTGTTGCAGAACGACGAGGCGTTTTTGCCGATCGATCCGGTGACGGTTCGGTCGATCGCGGTGATCGGACCGAACGCGGCCGTTGCCCGCTTCCAAGGTGGGGGCAGCGCCCGGGTGACGCCTCACTACACCGTCAGCGTGCTTGACGCCATCCGCGAGCGCAGCAAGCCCGACGTCGCGATCGTGCACGAGCCGGGTTGCACGATCCAACGAGCGACGCCCGTCTTTGCTCCGCCATCCGGGCTGGCCATGGAGTGGTTCGATGGCCTCGAACTGGCTGGCGAAGCCGTACACACCGAGACGATGAAGCGGCCGGCCGGGTTTTTCTGGATGGGCACGCCGCCCCAAGCCGTGACCATGGGCCAGTTCTCACTGCGCCTTCGGGGCCTGATCGCTGTCGATCAGGGCGGGGTGCACACCTTCTCGCTCATCAGCTTGGGCCGGAGCCGCCTGCTGTTGGATGGCAATCTGCTGGTGGACAACTGGACCCGACAGACGCGCGGCTCGTCCTTCTACGGCTTCGGCAGTACGGAGGTGAAGGCCGAGGCCGACCTGGCCGCTGGGTCGACGCACGAGGTGGTCGTCGAGTTCGCCTGTCCCCCCGGAGCGCCGTCGGCTGGACTCACCGTCGGCCTGCAGGAGCCGGTTCAAGGCGATCTCCTCGAACGGGCGGTGTCGGCGGCGTCGGCCGCGGACCTCGCAGTGGTGGTCGTCGGCTCGAGCGCGGAGTGGGAGACGGAAGGTCAAGACCGCCTGTCCCTCGACCTGCCCGGCCGTCAAGACGAGCTGGTGGAGAGGGTGGCCGCCGCCAACCCCCGCACCGTCGTCGTCGTCAACACCGGATCTCCGCACGCGCTGCCGTGGTGCCCGCTGGTGCCAGCCGTGATGCAGGTCTGGTACGGCGGACAGGAGATGGGCCACGGGATCGCCGATGTCATCTTCGGCGATACGGATCCGGGCGGTCGGCTGCCGACCACCTTTCCCATGCGATTGGAGGACAGCCCGGCCTACCTGAACTACCCGGGGGAGCACGGCACCGTGCTCTACGGCGAAGGCATCTTCGCCGGCTACCGCGGGTACGACCGCCGGAAGATCGAGCCGCGCTTCTGCTTCGGCCACGGATTGACCTACACCTCCTTCGACTACGGACAACTCGAGGCGGTGGTCGAGGACGGTACGGTGCGGTGCCGGGTGCCAGTCACCAACACCGGCTCACGCCGAGGCCGCGAAGTGGTCCAGCTCTATGTGCACCACCTCGCCTCGGCGGTCGCCAGACCGGACCGAACGCTCCAGGCCTTCGCCAAAGTCGAGTTGGAGCCGGAGGAGACGGCAATCGTGTCGCTCTCCGTCGATCGCGCCGCGTTGGCGTACTGGGATCCGGTCGCAACGCGATGGGACGTGGAAGCCGGCGACGTTGAATTGCAGGTGGGCCGCAGCTCGCGCGATCTGCGCTCCGCCGTCACCCTGCGGATCGAGTGAGTCACTCCGGCTGGAAGTGGCCGAGACCGTCGGGGTTGGTGGACCGGGGCGGACGCCACCCTCCGCCCAGATGGCAGCCGCCATCGGCGAAGAGGGTGTGACCAGTGATGTACCTTCCGTCGTCGGACGCCAGGAACAGGGCGACGCCGGCACAGTTTCCCATGAGCGCGGAAGGTTGAGGTAGAACGGTACCGTGCACACCTGGCCGGGGGAGTTTTTTCCGTTGGGAAGCTTTTTCGACGGGACGGGCACCAACTTCGCCGTGTTTTCGGAGGTGGCTGAGGCGGTCGAACTCTGTTTGTTCGGACCGCATGGTGGCGAAGAGCGAGTGGCGCTGCGAGAGGTGGATGCGTTCAATTGGCACGCCTACCTGCCCGGGGTCATGCCGCAACAGCAGTACGGCTACCGCGTGCACGGACCGTACGATCCGGCGGCCGGGTTGCGATGCAATCCGGCCAAGCTCTTGCTCGATCCGTACGCGACCGCGGTCGAGGGTGAGATCCAGTGGAACGAAGCCCTTTTCCCTTACCGCTTTGATGATCCTGAGGGGTCGCGCAACGACGAGGACAGCGCGCCCTACGTACCCAAAGCGGTTGTGACCAGCCCGTACTTCGACTGGGGAGGAGATCGGCACCCACGCACCGCGTGGAACGAGACCATCCTGTACGAGCTTCATGTGAAAGGGTTTACGGCCACGCACTCGAGCATTCCGCCCGAGCTACGAGGGACATACTCGGGCTTGGCTCACCCGGCCGCAGTGGAGTATCTGGGCACGCTCGGGGTCACTGCCGTTGAGCTCCTTCCCGTTCATCAGTTCGTCCACGACTCGCACCTGGTCGAGCGCGGCCTGCGCAATTACTGGGGATACAACTCGATCGCCTTCCTGGCGCCGCACAACGGCTACTCGGCCAGCGGGCAGTCCGGGGGCCAGGTCACCGAGTTCAAGCAGCTGGTGAAGACCCTGCACGAGGCGGGTATCGAGGTCATCCTCGACGTGGTCTACAACCACACGGGCGAGGGGAACCATCTCGGCCCAGTGCTCTCGTTCAAGGGTCTCGATAACCAGGCCTACTACCGGCTGGCTGAAGATCGCCGCTACTACTACGACACGACGGGCACGGGCAACAGCCTCAACATGCGCCATCCCCACGTGTTGCAGCTCATCATGGACAGTCTCCGTTATTGGGTGACCGAGATGCACGTCGACGGTTTCCGTTTCGATCTGGCCGCCAGCTTGGCCCGTCAATTCCACGAGGTGGACCGGCTTTCGGCGTTCTTCGACCTCATCCAGCAGGACCCCATCGTGGGCCGAGTCAAGCTGATCGCCGAGCCTTGGGATCTCGGCGAAGGCGGCTATCAGGTTGGGAACTTTCCACCACTCTGGTCGGAGTGGAACGGCCGCTACCGAGACTGCGTCCGTGACTACTGGCGGGGCGACAATCAGGCGCTGGCTGAGTTCGCGTCGCGTTTCACCGGTAGCTCTGATCTGTATGAGTCGACGGGACGGCGCCCACTGGCCAGCATCAACTTTGTCACTGCGCACGATGGCTTCACACTGGCCGACCTGACGTCGTACAACGAGAAGCACAACGAGGCCAACGGTGAGTCCAATGCCGACGGTGAGAGCCACAACCGCTCATGGAACTGTGGAGTGGAAGGCCCAACCGACGACGTCGAGATCAACGAGCGGCGCGGCCGGCAGCGTCGCAATCTCCTCGCCACGTTGCTCCTGTCCCAGGGCATTCCCATGATCTTGGCCGGGGACGAGATGGGGCGGACACAGCTTGGCAACAACAACGCCTACTGCCAGGACAACGAGATCTCCTGGATCGATTGGGAGAACCGCGACGGCGCGTTGATGGCGTTCACCATCCGGCTCATCGAGTTGCGACGATCCCATCCGGTGTTTCGCCGTCGCCGGTTCTTCCGGGGCGGTCCCCACGGCCGAACGGACGCGGATATCGCCTGGTTCAGGCCGGACGGCAGGAGCATGACGGTGCGCGACTGGCAATCGGCCTTCGCCAAGTCGATGACCGTTTTCCTCAATGGTTCGGCGATCACCGAGCGCGATCGTCGCGGCGAACCCGTAATAGACGACAGCTTCCTCGTACTCTTCAACGCGCATCACGAGCCACTTGACTTCCGTTTGCCCGCAGCCCGCTCGGGCAAATCGTGGTTGCGTCTGATCGATACTGCGGACACGCTTTCCGAAGGCGACCAGTTGAAGGCCGGTGAGTCGGTAGTGGTCGAAGCTCGATCCCTTCAGGTACTCCAGAAGCTGGGTTAATGGACGGGGCGCTCGACGGAATTCGAATTCTTGATCTGTCCTGGGGGATCGCGGGGCCGCTAGGTGTGCTGCTGCTCGCCGAGCACGGAGCTGATGTCATCAAGGTGGAGCCGCCGGGCGGGGACCCGTTCCGAGCCTATGGAGGAGCGCGTTGCTGGAACCGAAGCCGCCGCTCGTTCATCGTCGATCTGAGCGGCGACGCGGGACGGCGCGACTTTCTCCGACTGGCAGCCACCGCCGACGCGGTAGTCGAGACGTTCCGACCCGGCGTGATGGAAAGACTCGGGATCGGCTTCGACGCACTTGCGGCCGTCAATCCGCGCCTCGTGCTGCTGTCCTGTCCGGGATACCCCGACGGCCACCGGCTGGCCCAACACCCGGGCTACGACGCGCTTGTCCAAGCCAGCAGCGGACAGATGTACGAACAACCAGGGTGGCGCAACGGACCGGTGTTCCTGCACATGCCGATGCCGAGCATGGGGGCCTTCTACCTGGTCGCGTCCGGCCTGCTGGCCGCCCTTTCGGCGAGAGAGCGAACCAACCGCGGCCAGCACGTGTGCACTTCGCTGTTCCAAGGCGTGTTGCTGTACACCACTCAGATCTGGCAGGAGGCCGAACACGCCGACGCCGCCTACCACGAGATGATGGGGAAGTCGTATCCGCCGGGGATCCATCAGCGCATGATCTTCGAATGCGCAGGCCGAGAGTGGCTTCATCTGTCGGCCATGTCCGGACTCCCGCCACTGGCCGGAATGGACGAGGTGTTGGGGTTGGAGGGCGCACCAGATCCGCTGACCGCCCTCGGCCTCCGACCTGACGAGCAGAGGGCGCTGGCCGAGCGGCGGAAGGAGAAGTTCAAGACATGGAACCGGGATGAGCTGGTCGAGGCGTTCCGGCGCCAGAACCACGCGGCGGAAGCCATCGTGCCGGCCGACGCCATCCTGCGTCATCCCCAGACCGTGGCCAACGGCACGGTGACGCGCGTCAACGATCCTGACATCGGCCCGACGATGCAGATGGGTGTGCCCATCCATCTGCTCGGTACGCCCGGCCGGGTGCAGGGTCCCCAACCTGTCGCCGGAGCCGACACCGCCGAGATACTGGCTTCGCTGCCGGAACTCGGGACGCCAGTGGCGCCAGTGGCGCCAGTGGCGGCATCCTCTCGTTCGGCGCCGGCTCTATCCGGGGTTCGCATCCTCGACTTCGGCCAGTATCTGGCCGGCCCGTTCGGGCCGATGCTCCTCGGCGATCTCGGCGCGGACGTCGTCAAGATCGAACCGGTCAGCGGCGACGGGATGCGGATGGCGAGCAAGCCGTTCATCGGTTGCCAGCGCGGCAAGCGTTCCCTCGCACTGGATCTCAAGCACGCGGACGGCCTGGACGTGGCCAGGCGGCTGATCTCCGGTGCTGACGTGGTCCACCACAACATGACTCGCGGCGTGGCCACGCGCCTCGGCATCGACTATGCCGCCTGCCGCCAGCTTCGCCCGGACATCATCTACTGCAATACCTACGCCTACGGTTTGGCGGATCCGCTCGGCCGGTTCGGCGGTCTCGATCCTCTGTACCAGGCGTCGGCGGGCCTGGAATACGAGGCGGCCGCCGTGCACGAAGGCAACGAACCCCTCTACCTCCGGTTTGGCATGTGCGATGCATCCAACGCTCTGCTCTCGGTGGTCGGCGTGCTCATGGCCCTGCTGCACCGCCAGCGCACCGGAGAGGGCCAGGAGCTCTGGACCTCTCTGCACGACGGCGGCCTCATCTTTTCGTCCGACGTCTGGCTTGGGCCCGACGGCGATCCGTGGGACCGGCCCCACCTGGACAAGGACCTGCGGGGGCTCAGTCCGAGGTATCGGATCTACCGCACCCAGGACGACTCGTGGATCTGTGTAGCGGCGGTGGATGACACCTCGTGGGCCGCGCTACAGCGCGTCATTGGCGTCGCGGCCGATGGCGACCTCGAGGCAGCACTCATGACCCGGACCGGCCGGACGTGGACCCGTTTGCTCGACGAGGCTGGTGTGCCAAACGAGCTTGCCGTCGACACCGTCGACGGCAGAACCGTGCTCCATGACGACGACAACGTGCGGCTCGGCCTCGTGGCCGAGTACGACCATCCCGTGCTCGGGCGCCTGCGCCAGTTCGGGCACCTGATCAACTTCTCCGAGACCCCCGGGCCCATCCCGTCGCCGCCTCCGCTCGTCGGACAACACAGCCGAGACATCCTCCGGGCTGCAGGGTTCGCCGACGGCGACATCGACGATCTGGTGGGGAAAGGGGTCGTGTACGAACCCAACGAGCACTACGCCGAGCGTTTCCGCAACTAGCACGGACGGCCGCGGCCTCGCCTGCAAACCGGTTTTCGGCCAGTTCGGCGAGTCAGTTCAGCGAGTCAGTTCGGCGAGTCAGTTCGGCGAGTCCGCTACACACTCAGAAAGAAGTCGACCAGGGCGGCCACGACAGCTTCGGGCTGCTCGAACATGCCGAGGTGGCTCGCCCGGGCCACCTCGACAAACCGGCATCCGGGGATCTGCGCCGCTGCGGCGCGAGCCAGCGCAGGCGGTGAATCGATGTCGTGTTCGAAAGCGAGCGCGAGGCAGGGCACGCTGATGTCAGGCCAGCGATCCATCTGGGCGGCGCCAATGGACCAGCTGAGGCAAGCCTCGAACTGCCCCAGCCGGCCCGGGTTCTCCCACGGGGGCGCGCCGGCCAGCAGAGCCAACCAGGTCTCGACGAGCTCGTCATTCTGGAGGGCATGGTTCGGGAAGTAGCGCAGCGTCTCGACCGCCTCGAACAGGGCTGGCAGTTCCACTCCACTGGCCGCCAGGTCGCGCTGGACGGTGGTCACCGCCACCTCCCATGCGGTTGGCCGGTTGAGGCTGCCGATGAACGTGGCCGCCCGCACGAGGTCAGGTCGCTCAGCGGCGAGCGTCTCGGCCACCCATCCGCCCATCGAGTAGCCAGCGACGGCAAAGCGGTCGATGCCGAGCGATCCGACGAGCGCAATGGTGTCCTCGACCAGGTCGTCAACCGTGTACGGGGCGGGAGGCGACGACGATGGCGGCACTCCCCGGTTGTCGAACGTCAGCACCCGGAACCCGGCCTCCGCCAACGCTGGCGCGATGGCGAACCAGCCGATGGCGGGCTGTCCACATCCACCTATGAGGACGATGGGATCACCGGACCCGATCATCTCGTACGCCAGGTCGACTCCGTCGAGGTGGGCGAGGGGCATCGCTCAGACCAGAACCTGACTCAAGACGGCCGGATCGATGTTCCGTCCCGTGACAACGGCGACCACCGTCCCCGATGAGGGCTTGACGTGACCGGCGAGCAAGGCGGCCACCGCAACCGCGCCCGAACCCTCGGCGACGACGCCATGCTCGGTAACCAGGAACCGGATGGCGTCGACGATGTCGGCTTCGGACACCGCCGCCAGCTCCGCGACGTAGTCCCTCACCACCTCGACTGTCACGCTTCCAAGCTCGAGGTTGCCGGCCAGACCGTCGGCCAGGGTGGCTCCGACGGTGATGGGGGACACCTCTCCCGCCTGTAGCGCGGCCCGGAACGCGGCGGAGAGCTCGGCCTCAACACCTACGACCCGCAGACCCGGGTGCTGGGACGCGACCAGGCCGAGTCCCGATGCCAGCCCCCCGCCTCCGACCGGGCACACCACCGTTGCCTCCGCTGCCTGCGGTTCGGTCACTTGACTCAGGATCTCGATCGCGAGCGTGCCGTTGCCGGCGATGACGTCACTGTCGTTGTACGGAGAGATGAACCGGTAACCGTCGGCGGCCATGTTGAGGGCGAAGATCTCGGTCTCGTCGTAGCTCTCACCGTGGGTGATCAGGTGGATGGGAAAGCGATCCAACGCCCGACGTTTCGCCCGGGATGCGTTGGCCGGTATGACAATAGTTGCCTCTACTCCGAGTGTCGCCGCCGCGTAGGCCACGCCGAGTCCATGGTTGCCGGCGGAAGCGGCCAGTACCGACAGCCCGGCCCGGTGGCTGTGGGCCACCGCCACCAATCCGCCGCGAACTTTGAACGAGCCGGTGGGTTGCAGCGTCTCCAGCTTGAGGTAGATCTCGTCGCCCAGAACGGGACTCGGCACCAGCGGGGTGACCGCCAGGTGCTCACGAATGAGCGTCGCGGCCGCGGTCACGTCTTCGGCCGAGGGAACGGCGACGGCGCGCCGCATCAGGGAAGCGAAGCGGGAGATCGGGCCGAACGGCTCGCCGCGTCGTCGCGCCCGTCGGGGTCGAATCCGATGAGCACGAAGGTGACGTCGTCTTCCAGCGTCGATGACCTGTGGGCGAGTACTGCCCGGATGAGCCGTCGCACCATTTCCGGAGCCGATCGGCCGCTGCCGAGCTCTGCTTCGGCGGCCTCGCAGATGCGATCAAGTCCGAGCTCTTCACCGCCGTCCGGGCGGGCTTCCGGGCCGCCGTCCGAGAGGAGAAGGAGGCGGTCGCCTGGCTGCATCGTGAACTCGCCGATCTCGGCCACATGGGTTCCGAGCCCGAACGGGACCGCAATGTCGATGTCCGGGGCCTCGATGGCGCGGTGACCGCGGAACAGCATGGGGCCCGGATGACCGGCGTTGATCCAGCGGACGCTTCCGTCGGTTGCATCGATCTCGTAGAGCTGGCCGGTCACGAATCGTTCGGCCCGGTGAAGGTGAGAAATGGCTACATCGATGGTGGTGGCCGTCTCGACCAGACTGAGCTCGTTCCTGCGGCAGTACCGGTACGTGCCCAGCGCGAGTGAGACGGCTTCGGCGGCCTCCAGACCATGACCCATGGCGTCGAGGACGGCGACGAAGGCCTTCGTTCCGTTGAGGGCGTAGTCGAAAGCATCCCCCCCGATCTCGTAGGCCGGCTCGAGCTGCCCGCTGATCTGCAATCCCTGACCGGAGAAGTTCAGGGGAGGAAGGAGGGTCCACTGCATCTCCGCGGCCAGGTTCATGGTCGCACCGCGCCTGCGGATCTCGAAGGTGTCGGAGTAACGGCTGGACGTCCGGACCAGCATTCCAACCAGCTGTCCTAGCGCTCGGAACCCGGCGAGTTCCCCGGGCTCATCCGACGACAACTCGAGCTCGAGCACGCCGAGCGGATCGCTGCGGTCCACAATCGGAATCCACACGTGGCAGCCGGTGCCACCGTTGCTAACCATCACCTCCTGGTCCAGAAAGGCCCGTCCGGCCAACGTGGTCGACACGCCCAGGCTGGTGCGGGGGCCTTTGTCCCGAGAGGCGTCGGCGACCGGGTGCAGCTCGGACCGCTCGTAGCCGACCAGGTAGAGCTCCACCCGGACGACGCCATCGGCGGTCAGCACGTCCGCCAGAACCCCGGCGACATCGGAAGGGGGGGCGAGCGGTGCCTCGGTCAGGATCGCCCCGATGTCCATGAGGGCACGCTACCTCGGTCGAACCACCGGACGAACTTGGGACAGGCCTAGTCCCGGTGGGCGATATCGAGGGGGCACTGCGGGGGAACGCAGTCGCTCCGTGGCGGCGGAGGTGGCGGGAGCGTGGTTCAGCAGCCAGGCCGTGAGATCAGAGGCCGGCTGCGGGCGGCAGTACAGATATCCCTGGGCCAGGTCGCAGCGGAGGCTGGTGAGAAAGGCTGCCGCCTCGGTCGTCTCGACGCCTTCGGCCACGACCGTGAGGCCGAGGCTATGGCCGACCTCGACGAGGGATTTAATGACGGCCCGGTCGCGGTCGTCGGTCATCTCGAGCAGGAAGGACTTGTCGATCTTGACCTCGTTGACAGGCAATCGCTTGAGGTAGGAGAGCGACGAGTACCCGATTCCGAGGTCGTCGATGGACAGCCGGACCCCTCGTTGCCGTAGTTGGGTCATCAATCCAATGGCGGCACTGGTGGTGTCGGCGAGGCCGGTTTCGGTGATCTCCAGCGTGAGGCATGATCCGGGCAGGCTGGCATCGGCGAGGGCCGAGCGAACGGTATCGACAAGGGTCGGATCGCGCAGGCTGGTAGCGGACAAGTTTACGGCCACGGTGATGTCGAAGCCCTCGGCCCGCCATCGCCGGCACTGGGCGAGCGATCGCCGGAGAACGTAGTCGGTCAGCGGTCGGATGAGCCCCGTACGCTCCGCCAAAGGGATGAACTCGTCGGGCATCATCGGCCCCCCGAGCTGTGGGCCCCAGCGCACCAAGGCTTCGACACTCAGGATGGCCCCCGTGGCCAATTCGATCTGGGGCTGATAGTGGACTTCGAGGACGCCCTCGTCGATCGCCCGCCGGAGCTGGGAAACCACGGTGAGACGGTGCCTTCGCTCCCGAAGGTCATCGCTGCTATGGATAGCCCAGGACATGCCGGTCTCCTTGGCGCGGTACATGGCTACGTCTGCCGCTTGGAGGAGGGTCTTTGGCGTGGTGCCGTGGTCGGGCAGGTAGGCGATCCCGACGCTGGCCGCCAGCATGAGCGAACTCCCGTCGAGCTCGAACGGTTCGGCGAGTGCCTGCAGAAGTGTGCTGGCCACGGTGGTGGCGTTCTGCCGGGCTCCCGGTCCGGTCAGCCAGATGGCGAACTCATCGCCGCCGAGGCGAGAGACGAGGTCACCGGGTCGGGTTCGTTCGTTCAGGCGTTGGCCTACGGCCTGGAGGACCCGGTCACCGACATCGTGGCCGAGCCCGTCGTTGATGTCCTTGAAGCCATCCAGGTCCAAGAGCAGCAAGGCGGCGCTCTCGTCCGAAATCTCCGTGCGGGCGGCGATGGCGGTGGTGAGTGCGGCGCGGTTGGGAAGACCCGTCAGGGCGTCATGGGTCGCCTGGAAGCGGAGAGCGTCCTCGGCCGCCCTCCGGTCTGTGACATCCCGGACGTTGCACACGATCCCGTTCACGGCCGTGTCGTTCAGCCGGTTCGTTCCGATCGATTCAAGCCACGCCCAGTTGCCGTCGGGACGTTGGACCCGGAACTCGGTGCGGATCTGGGCTCCGTCCGACTCGAGCACCGTCGCCATGTTCGTAATGACGTCCGCCAGATCGTCCGGGTGGATGAAGTCGGCAAGGTTGCGACCGTCATTGGCGCCCGGTTCAAAGCCGAGAATCCGCCCCGCCGCCGGAGTGGCGAAGCGCAGTGTGCCGTCGGTGTTGAGGATGGCGATGATGTCCGACGCGTTCTCTACGAGCGAGCGCCAGCGCTGCTCGCTGACCTGGAGCTCTCGCTCGGCCTGCACCTGCTCGGTCACATCGACGGCCCACGAATACGTCCCGCCGCCGAGCGGGTCTTCGAACGGCAGGGTGATGACTTCGATATCCAGGGTCGTCCCGTCCGCTCGGAGGATGCGCTGACGAACCCGAGATTGGGAGGGTACCTGCCCGTTGATCAGCCGGTTGCCTCGCTCTTTGGCAAGGGAACGGAACTCTGGGTCGATGAAATCCAAGAACGGCCGGCGCAGCACTTCATCGAGCGTGCCCACGCCGAGCATGTCGAGAGCCAGTTGATTCACATAGGTGATTGAGCCATCGCGACACGTCAGCAGGCCGACGGGCAGCCGATGGGCGAGGCCCTCCAACAGCCCCTCGACGGGGGGAGCGCTCACCGACGGCCCCGCGACGGAAACCACGGCGCGGCCCAGCCGGATCGGCCACACCAGTCGGACGCGAAGCGAACCGGCACGTGATCCTCATCGGCACCTCAGAGTCTGCGGCTTAGGAGCGTAGAGTCCGGCTCAGGCGAATTACGAGGTATCGAGGGTTTTGGGCACCTTTCGGAACCGCCCGCCTAGCCTGACCGTAGAGGACGGGTCTTCATGAATGACGGCGCCCTGCCGATGGGGTGAGTACGTGGAATCGGCTGGTCACAATCTCGGGGAAGGTCCCTACTCGGTGGTCGGGGCCGATCGCCGCGGCTGGGGCCTGAAGTGTTCGTGCGGCTGGCGAAGCGCACTCTTCACGACTCGGGAGCAGGCGGCGGCGGCGATGGGACCCCATCTTCAGGTCCCAACCGTGCGGCGCTCGTGGCGTGAGCGGCGCCGCGATCGCTTGACCGGCTCCGCGGATGACCGCCGTCACTCGGTCCCTCACCGCTAACGGGGCGTCAGGCGGCGTGGAGGCGACCGATGGCCGCCCCGGCCGACAGAGACGGTGCGACCAGGTCGGTCACGACCCGCCCGCTGGCCGCGTCGAGGGCGAGCAACCGGCCCGGAGCGGTGACAAGTACCCCGGTTCCATCGACGGTGGTGGCCAGCCCGGTGGCGCCGGCCGGAAGCGTGATGGGTGAGGACACCGCCAACGACCTGGCGTCGACCCGCTCGGCCTGGCTGCCTCGGGTGATCCACACGTAGCCGGGGCCGGCGGCAGCGAACGGCGCCCCTGCTCGTGCACCGGCCCGAAGGGCGCTAAGGGTAGCCGTGCCTCGGATGGTGAGCGTGTTCGTGTCGACGACGGCCACCTCACCATTGGGTCCGGCGACATAGAGCGTGGCGCCGTCCGGAGACAAGGTGATCGTGCCGCCAGACGGCGAGGCGCCAAGAGCGTTGAACCCTAAGGTGGCCGGGAGGTCAAGGCAGAACACCCAGCCCGCATCGAGGCTGAGGGTATGGATGAACGCGTGACCGGTCACGCCCGCCTCGGCGTAGAGGGTGTAGAGGTTCGTTGCTCCTGGGCCATAGATCTGGGTGCGGCTTTGGGCGTGCATCTCCTCGTCTGGCTGCTTGTCGCGGGTGATGACGGTGTCGATGTAGCCGGAGCCGATTTGCAGGCGCCGGATTCGATATCGGTCGGGGTGGAGGGCAGGCAGGTACTCGATTAGAAAGAGGCTCTGTCCGTCGAGCGAGAAGGCCTCGGGCAGGAAGTTGCCGTTGAGATGAAGGATCTGGGGGGCGGCCGGCGCGCCAAGCGTGACCACCGCCAGATCGGTGGTGGCTCGAGGTTGAGGGATGGTGCCGATGGTCGCCGTTCCCGGCGGGGTGAGCGCCGCCCACGCGCTCGAGGGCGAGACCGTCTTGACCTCCCACGGGCCACTCAGATGCTGGGTGCCGTGCTCGTTCCCCGTTGTCCGGTCGATAGCGACGACCGTGCTGCCGGCCGCATCAGGCCGGACCGCCACGAGTGTCGACCAGTCCGGTGAGGGGAGGGCGTTCGCCACCGCCATGCGCTGCTGGCCGGTGGCCACGTCGACGGAGAGGACGCCGCTGGCCGTCTTGGCCCACAGCAGCCCGGTCGGCGACGGCGCCGTTGTCGCGCTGGGTCCGACCGGCGCGGGGCGGTTGGCCGCCTGCACGGCGGTGGCGGAGTGCTTGACCCCGCCGCCCGTACAGGCCGACACGGCGATGGCGACGCTCCCGACGAGGACAATGCGCCGGACGTGTCCTCTGCGCCTTCGACTGATGCAAGTCATCGGTACCTCTCCTTCTTGTCGCGCGCTGGGTCCTACACCGCCACGGAGGCGGCGGTTCCCGAAGGTGTCGTCGCTCAGCGCACGGACGCGGCGATGTCGAGCGCCTGTTGTTTGGTGAGGGCGGACTCGAGGCGCAGGGTGAGGTTGCCGACGGTCCAGAGAAGGGTGTTGCCGGCCAGGCGCACCGTGGCCTGGTCGACCGTGCCGTCGGCGCTGCGGTAGAAAAATTCGTGGAGCGGACCCTCGATCCAGTAGGCGGGCTGACCGTTGACGGTCACCGACTCGAGTCGGCTGCCTTCCGGGAGGACCTTGGCGAAAAAGCCGCCCTCGACCTGACCCCGGAACTCGGCGAGGAGAAGCCCGATGCTGGGCAGGTTGGTTGCCGGCAGCTGCGGACCCGGGGGATACACGAGCAGCGCCTCCCCGCCGACCGGAGGATGGCCCACGTAGACGGCGTGAGGCGCAGCTAGCGCGGCCGACCGCGGCACGAGCACGTCGAAGCCGACCAGGCGGCTGGCCTCGCTGAGGCTCACTGCGGCGCCAACCCCGGGCAGGACGGGGGGTGGTACTGAAGGAATCGGCACCGTGTCACGGGCATGCGTGGAGATGTGCACGCCGCCGAAACCGAACCAGTCCGAGACGGCGGCGCGGGCCCGGGGCGAAGCGGCCAGTGTCGTCGCCACCACCAAAGCGGCGATGGCGACCACCATCCACGCCGGCCGCAACGCCGGCCGCAACCGCGGCAAACGCGCCCACTGCGGCCATAGCCGCCGCTCGGGGGCGTCACGGCCCGCGACAGTGACGGAGCGGAGGCGGAACACGACGGCGTCAGCCAGACTGTCGGCGGGACCAACGTCGACACGGCTGGCGAGGGCGCGCAACGCCCGGTCGATGTCGGCATCAGTGAAGCCGGTCGGCGTGAGCTCAGACATGGCTGTCGTCCTTGCTCAGTGCGACCCGCAACCGGCCCAGGGCCCGCGCCAGCCTTGACTTGACCGTCCCCGGCGCGCAGCCGAGCACCGCGGCCGTCTCCGCCTCGCTGAGCCCGGCGAAGTAGCGATACCCGACGACGAGCCGATCTCGCTCACCGAGGGCGGCCAGTGCCAGAGTAAGACGCTCGGCATCGATTTGGCCCAACGCCGTGTCTTCGGGCGATGCGGGTGGCATCGCAACGCGAGCGGGGTCGGCCATGGCCACCTGCTCGCGACGCTCCCGCCGAGTCGCAGAACGCCGCCGGTTTTTGGCCTCGTTGGCCACGATACGGAGCAACCACGGGCGAATGTCGGCGTTCGCTCGGAATCTGGCCATCGCCATGTACGCCTTCACCAAACCCTCCTGGACGGCGTCCTCTGCGTCGCCCCTCGAACCGGTGATGAAGTACGCCAGCCGGTAGGCGTCAGCGCGGTGCCGGTGCACCAGTACACCGAATGCGTCGATGTCGCCCCCGCGAGCGCGCTCCACCAGGGCTGCCTCATCCAGCCCGTCAGGCGACACCTCGTTCACGGGAACACCCATGTCCACCGATGCCTACACCACCGACCGCTGTCGGGTTCCGTGGAGATCAGATAGGGGAAAGGGCGCGGCTGGCATACGTCAGTCGGGGTGGTCGGCTTCGGGCCACCGGGGCCTGATGACGACAGGCCGTGGCAGGCAGGTGACGCCCCGCGCCCGCCGCAGGAGCCCTTCTGCGGCCTCGACGATGTCGTCGGGACGGCCGGCGCGTGACTTCAGGCAGCGCATGGCTGCGGCCAGGGCGATCGTGCTGCCGTCAGCCATGCGGACGAGTTAGGACACACTCGAATCTTCGCCATCGAGGCCGTGCAGCGACATGTGCCAGGCCTGCCTCGCCAACTGCTCGGAAGGTGGCCCGCCGAGCACGCCCCACTGGGGGCGGTGGACGGTCTGGCTTACCAGCCATGGCGGATGATTGCCGGTCGTCGAATCGCTCATCTCGGGCCTCCGTTTCTCCAACTGGAGTCACCGAGGTCTGGGGCGACAGCGGGCAGATGTGCCCAGGTCAGCGTACGCCTACGGGGCCGCCCGGCCGGGAGCCGGCCGGGCAAAAACATGAATCAGTCGGCCGGGCCGGTGGCCAAGGTCGCCGTCGCGGTGCGGGCGGCGCCGGACTGGTCGGTCCAGCCCACGGTGACGTGATCGCCCGGGCGATGGGTGCGAACCAGGGTCGACAGCGTCTGTTGGGTGGTTACGGCCTGGCCGCCGATGGACGTGATCGTGTCGCCGGCCACGATCCCGATCGCAGCTGCCGGCAGCCCTGGCTGGACGGCGGAAACGACCGCGCCGCCGCCGGGCTGGATGGCGACACCGAGGAAGCCGGGGAGGCCGATGTGGATCGTCGCGGTGGCGTGTCCGGATTCGATCTGGTGGGCGATGTTCACCGCCTGGTCAATGGGGATCGCGAATCCGACCGCTGTGCCGGCGGAGAAGCGACGGCCGCTCGACGCCGCAGTGTCGATGCCAATCACCTGTCCCGCCGCGTTGACAAGGGGTCCGCCCGAGTCACCGGGCTGTATCGGCGCGTTGGTTTCGATGAGGCCGTTCAGCGTCTCGGCGTTCGCCCCGTTGAGGTCGCTGGCCGTGATCGTCTGGTTGACCGCCTGAACGGTCCCGGTCACTGCGGCAGGTGTGCCACCCGCACCTCCGGCGTTGCCAAGAGCGACGACAGCGTCTCCGACCGCGACGGCCGAGGAGTTGCCGGTCTGAATCGGGGTGAGCCCGGATACACCCGGGACTTGGAGGACAGCAACGTCCTGGGTTGGGTCCGTCCCTACCACGGTCGCCTTATAGGTTCGGCCGGAGCTGACGAAGGTGACGCTGATGCTCGTTGCACCGTCGATCACGTGATTGTTGGTGAGGATCTCGCCCGTCGAGGTTAGGATCAGCCCCGTCCCGGCACCGCTCCCGCCCTGGAGAACCGTATTGATGTCGACAACGCTCGGGTCGACCTTGGCGGCGATGGCTGCCGTTTGCGGGGTGACGGCGTTGCCGGTTGAGGTTGAGGGCGACGATGGGCTGTTACCTGTACCCGGGCGGGTCGGATCCTCCGGCGCTGTCGGAGCCGGCGAGGAGGGAACGACCGGCGCGACCGGTGAAGCCGGTGCCGAGGCCGCCGCGCTCAAGGTTGGCCGTGTGCCGTCAAGGCGCCACTGACTGGTCAGTCCGACCGCCAGGAACGCGACGACCGCAGCGGTGCCGGCGGCAACTGCGACCATGAGCGGGCTCCACCCTCGTCGAGAGGCCGGCGGCTCAGTCGGCAGAGCCGTCGGCGACGGTCCATCCGAAGCCTCCCAGGGGTGCGGAGCGGAGACCCACTCAGGTGCGGGCGGAGACGTTCCCGGCTCATTCAGAGTGACTGGTTGGCTAGGAATGTCGCTCATCTGGGGCTCCTGAGAGTGCTGGTGGCTCGCTTGGCGAATGTTCTCTTCCATTGAGTCAACGCCTTCGACCTCATAGCCCGATGTGAGCCGCCTGGGACTCTGTTGATAAGTAGGGCCGGTCCCGCCTAGACGAGGCGCTGGTTCCAGACCAGTGCCGTGATGGCGGCGGCGATCGCCATGAGAAGGGCAATGCCGGTGAACCAGGCTGTGATCTCGCTGCGGTGCACGTCGTATCCCACGACGCGCCCGATCTCGCCGTAGACCGACTTCAGCTGGTTCGCGGTCTGCGCAGTGAAGGTCCGACCGTTGGTCTGGGACGCGATCTGGGCCATTGCCGCCGGGTCGGAGGGGACGGGGATGACCTGGCCGTCGATGTTTACGGTGCCGTCTTGCGTACCGAAGGCGATGGTGTTGATGGGCACACCGGCCTGCTTGGCCGCCGCCGCCGCCGAGGTGACGGCTTGAGCAGGCGACTCTCCGCCACGACCAATGGTCGGTGTTCCGTCACTCATCAGCACAATGGCGGCTGGAGCCGGCTTGCCGTTCGCGCCCGGCGGGAGCGCGGTGATGGCATTCAGTGACAGATCGATGGCGCCGCCTGTGGCCGTGCCGCCCCCGGCCTGGAGGCTGGCAATGGCGGCCAGCACTGTCGTGCGATCGGAGGTCGGCGGGACGAGGATCCTCGCGTTCGTGGAGAAGGCTACGAGCCCAAGCTGGACGCCAGACGGCAGAGCGTTCACGAAGCTGCGCGCCGCCTCTTGGGCGGCAGCCAGTCGGCTGGGTGTCACGTCGCTGGCGACCATGGATCCCGAGGTGTCGAGCGCAAGTACGACCGTGGCCCGTTGCCGCGGAGTTCGCACCGCTTGGGCTGGCCGCGCGAAGCCGATCACCAGTATGACCAGGGAACCGAGGAGGATGCTCGCGGGAATGTGGCGCTGCCAGCCGGGGCGGCGCGGTGCCACCGACGCCAGCATGTCCACGCTCGTGAACCGGGCCACGACCTTGCGGCGAGTCCGCTCTACAACGAGGTAGGCGGCGAGCAGCGCCAGCGGCGCGGCCAGCAGTACCAGCCTCCCGGAGGAGAGGAAAGTCATGATGCGCTCCCAGGCGTACGGGAAATCACGCGTTCGCCGCGCCTGCGCCCGACAAAGCGGACGACATCGACGAGCCAATCGCGGTCGGTGGACAGATGAAGGTGCTCGGCACCGGTCTCGATGAGAGATCGGCGGAGCCGCTGCTGGCGTTGCGCCGAGGCAGTGGAGTAGCGCTCGCGCAGCGCGGCGGAATTGGTTTGCACGTGCAGGTGGCGGCCAGTTTCGACATCAACAACCGACAGCATCCCGACCGCTGGCAGCTCGAACTCGCGGGGGTCAGTGATCTGAACGGCGATCACCTGGTGACCCCTCGCCAGGCGGCGCAGCGGCGGCATCCAATCAGACGTGTCCAGGAAGTCGGAAACAACCACCACCTGTCCCCGCCGAGGCTGGATGCGCGCCAGCCGGTTGAGGGCGGCGGCCAGATCGGCGGCGGGGTCGGGGACGGCTTCCCGCCGGGGGGTGTCGTACAGGCGGGAGAGGGCCGCGAACATCACGGCTCGTCCTGTCCTGGCCGGGAAGTGGGCGAGCCGGTCGCCGCCAGCGACGATGACACCGACGCGATTGCCGCCCCGTATCGTGAGGAAGCCGAATGCGGCTACTGCCGCGAGGGCAACCTCACGCTTCTCCCGCTCGGCGGTTCCGAAGTCGAGGCTGGCCGAACGATCCGCTACAACCCACGTCTCCAGCTCGCGGTCGGCTTCGGTCGTTCGCACGTGGGGACTCAACGCGCGCGCCGTGAGGTTCCAGTCCATGCGGCGAGCGTCATCCCCGGGCCCGTACACGCGGGCGCTGGCCGGCTCCGTGCCCGGGCCGTGCGTGCGGGCCAGGTAGTCGCCGCTCAACATCCCGTCGAGACGGCGGGTGATGTCGAGTTCGAGGCGGCGCAGGACAGCGGCCTTGGCCGCCACCGATGCCGGTGGGGCGGAAGGAGGCGGCGGCAGGGTAGACGGCGACGACCGCATCGTCCGCAGGACCCGACCGGTTCGGTCGGCGATGCTCACGCGCTGGCAGCTGTTCGTTGGATGGCCGCGTGCCGATCGCGCCGGAACGCGTTGTCGGGCTGTCCATCCGGCGAGATGCCGTCACGGTCTGGTCCGAGCGCGCCGTCTTGGTGGGGAGCGACACGCGGCGCCGTGATGGTGGCCAGCAACCGGTTGATGATGTCCTCGACGTTGACCCCTTCGGCCAGCGCGTCGTAGGTGAGGAGCAGCCGATGGCGGAGTACCTCGGGCGCCACGTCGTAGATGTCCTGCGGCACCAGAAACCGGCGGCCCCGCAGGACGGCGAGCGCTCGGCCGGCGGCGAGCAATCCGAGGGTGGCCCGGGGGCTGGCCCCGAGCGCCACGTGCTGGGCCAGCTCGGGCATGCCCCATCGGGCCGGATCCCGGGTACCGACGACCAGTCGGACGGCATAGTCCTGCACGGCATGGTGGACGAACACATCGTCGACGGCCGCGTGCAGCAACGTCAGCTGCTCAGCGGACAGGACCTGTGCGGCCTCGGGGGGCCGCACCCCCATTCGGCGGGCGATCTCTGTTTCCTCCGCATAGGACGGCTGGTTCACGACGATCTGCATCATGAACCGGTCACGCTGCGCTTCTGGAAGGGCGTACACGCCTTCGGACTCGATCGGGTTCTGGGTAGCCAGTACCAGGAACGGGCTCGGCACCCGGTTGGTGTGACCGCCGATCGACACCTGGCGTTCGGCCATGACCTCGAGCAGTGCGGACTGGACTTTGGCTGGAGCGCGATTGATCTCGTCGGCCAGAACGATGTTGGCGAAGACCGGGCCCCATTCGATGTCGAACTCCTCGCGCGACGGTCGCCAGATGCGAGTGCCGATGATGTCGGCCGGAACGAGGTCAGGCGTGAACTGGATGCGGGTGAAGCTCCCGCCAATGACCTTGGCCATGGTCGACACGGTCAAGGTTTTGGCCAGTCCAGGGACGCCCTCGATGAGGCAGTGGCCGCGAGCCAGCAGGCACAGGAGGGTTCTCTCCACCATGCGGTCCTGGCCGACGATGACCCGCTTGACCTGGAACAAGGCGTCTTCGAGAAGGGCCGCGCTGTCACCGTTGGCGGGCTCAGCCGACCGGGTTGTCTGGGCGTTGTCCATCACCACACCTCCCGGATCGGGGCCGTGGTGGTCATGCGGATGTCGGTGGTCGTAAGGAGAGACATTGGGCTCCTGGATAGTGAAGGTCGATGGGACAAGCCGAGAAATGGCCGTGGGCCGGCAGAGCAGCCGGGCCCACAACCATCTGATCAGTCCGTCAGGTTGACGGCGTTGCGGGTGTTGCTGGCGCAGCTGGAGTCGGCGTGGCCGGCGCCTGAGCGGCGGCGTTCGCATTCTCCTGGGCCTCACGAGCGGTGCCTTCAGAGGCCTCGTGCATGGGGTCCTCGTTGGAATGCCCGTTTGCTCCACCGAAATGGCCAGTGGCCTCGGCTGCCTCGCGGGCGGTTGATTCGCCGGCCTCGTGGGTCGAATTTTCGTTCGACGTGGAGGTACCGGCGCTCCCCGTACTGGGGCTGGCTGGAGTCGCGGGGGTAGCCGGTGTCGCGGCTGCCGGCGGCGCAGGCGTGTTCGGTGCCGAGGCGGCGCCTGCCGTGCCGGAGATTCCGAGCGCCAGACCGGCGACTCCTCCTCCGGCCAGCCCGACAGCGAAGCCGATCGTCGCGAGACGGTTCCTCATGCAGTTGCCTTTCCGGGCACGAACGTTCGCCGTGACCGAGGGCCACCCTGCACGCCCAAGCTCAAGGCCCGCTTGGGACATGCTTACAGCTGGGTGAGCAGTTCCCGAACTTCGAGTCGGGTTCCCAGGCGATTCTCAGGGCGCTCTGAGGTTCGGACCCGAACATGGCAGGACAAGAGAAAGCCTTGCGACATGCCTGAAGACACCCGACTCATGGTCATCGACGACGAGGAGAACCTCCACCTCGTAACCATGGGCCTGCGGTACGAGGGTTACGCGGTAGAAGCCCACGAGAATGGTCGGGCCGCATTGGCCGCGGTCTCGCGGTTTCGGCCGGATCTGATCGTGGTTGATGTGATGATGCCCGACCTCGACGGCTTCGACGTGTGCCGGCGTCTCCAGGCTGATGGAGAACGGACCCCGATCATCTTCCTCACGGCCAGGAAAGGGATAGACGACAAGCTGATCGGCTTGACCATCGGAGGCGACGACTACCTCACGAAGCCGTTCAGCTTCGAGGAGTTGCTGGCTCGCATCCGCGTGGTGCTGCGGCGCAACTCCCGATCCGGCGAGGCATCGCGACGCCTGACGTTCGCCGATCTTGAGCTCGACGAGGATGCTCACGAGGTCCGGCGGCAGGGAACGCGCATCGATCTCACGCCGACCGAGTTCAGCCTGTTGCACTCCTCATGAACAACCCGAGGCGCGTCTTGTCGAAGGCGCAAAGCTGGCGATCTCAACTGCCGCCTCGAAGGTGCTGATGATCGCAGCGAGGTCGGACGCGTCGGCGTGGCTTTCAATGCCATGCTGAACGAGATCCAACGCGCGTTCAAGCGTCGCGACGCCACCGAAGCCCGACTTCGCCGCTTCATCATCGACGCGTCGCACGAGCTATCCACTCCATTGACGTCGATCCGGGGCTACGCCGAGTTGTTTCACCGCGGCTTGGCGGACCGCCCAGCCGATCTGGCGAAGGCCATGCAACGCATCGAATCAGAAGGCGCTCACATGGGTGGCTTGGTGGACGATCTCCTTTTGCTCACATCGCTTGATAGCACCACCCCGCTCAAGCGCGATCCTGTGGACCTGGCCCAGATCGCCGCCGACGCCTCCGCCGACCTCCGGGCGGCGGCTCCTGACCGTCGTGTGACCCTGCAATCTGCCGGGCCGGTCATCGTCGTGGGCGACGAGAACCGTCTTCGGCAGGTCGCCGCCAACCTGGCCTCGAACGCCAAACGTCATACCCCGCCGGGCACACCGATCGTGCTGCGGACGCGGGTCGGGGGCGCGCATGGTGTCCTCGACGTCGTCGACGAGGGACCCGGACTGGCGCCGGACGCAGCTGCGTATGCCTTCGATCGCTTCTATCGAGCTGACAAGGCTCGGGCCCGGGCTGACGGCGGTATCGGTCTCGGACTCTCTATCCTGGCTTCCATCGCCGAGGCCCACGGCGGGCAGGCGTCGGTGGTGAGCGCCGAAGGGGCGGGCGCCACCTTCTCCGTCGCTCTCCCACTCGCCCGCACTGCGGCCGCAGAGCCGGCAATCGGAGCCGACGATCACGAGCCTGCTATGACCTACTTGCGACACAAGGAAGGATCCAGATGACGTACGGAGTCGACGACACCGCACCGGGCGCCGAACCGCCGGCCGTTGCCTCAATGGGCGCCACCACGCCCGCCAAGTCACCGCCAGGTTGGTATCCCGATCCGGGGGACAGCAGCCATCATCGATTCTGGAACGGCGAGGTGTGGACTGCGGATTCGTTCCCGAACGGCCCCGCATCGGCGTGGATCCCGCCAAGCGGTCCACCGCCGGCGTGGACTCCGCCGCCGCTGTGGACTTCGCCGCTCGATCCGACCACTCCGGTCCCCGTGGTCGCCGACCCGCCGTTCGAGCCCAGCCCGGGCCGGTCGGGGCGGGCCGTCGTCGCCATCGCCGTCGTGGCCGGGTTGCTCCTCGGCTTCGTCGGGGCGCTGACCGTGCACTTCGCGTTTGGCCGGCACTCAACGTTGAATGCGAACGCACCGGTGACCGCTCCAGCCGTGACCGCTCCCCCCGGGACGGCACCCTCCGCCGGTGCGCCCTCCACCACCGCCCCCTCGGCTGCGGCGCCCCTCGACCCAGCTCAGTCGATGCTGAGCGGGCTGGGGATCAGCCAAGCCGACCTGCCGCCCACCTTGACGGTGCAACCCATCCCCGGCGGTCGCCAGGTGGCCGGCCAAACCACCCTGGATCTCTGCAACGGCAATTTCCCCAGCGAGTCGCTGCGAACCGCCCGCCTGCAGGTGGCCGCGGCCGACCAGGGAGGCATCGTCGTGTTGAGTACGGAGGCGGTCATGTACGCCAACCCAGCCGCCACCGCGCAGGCGTTTGCCGAGCTCAAGGCGACCGCCGGCAGCTGCCCGGCCACATCGGTACTCGGTCCGGTGGGCGCACACCCGGTGACGACGCACTTCAATGCCGCTCCCGATGCGGCTTGGCCGCAGACACCAACGGTCGAGCGTCTGGCGTATGACTTCGTCGCGACCGACGAGGCCGGTCAGGCCCAGCATTTCATCACTGCGTACCTGCGGCGAGGCCGGATTCTGATGGGCGTGTACTTCGCGCATCCCGATGGCGCCCAGCCGGCCGTCCAGGGGCAGACGACGGTGGCCGGGATCGTCGACGTGCTGGCGAAGCGCATCGCGCAGCTGCCTGCCTCGGCCGTCGGGTAGACACCCCGACTCTTGTTCAAACGTGCATTCCCACGAACGGCTGTGGTCAACGGGGGATAGTCGGCGAACAGGCTGCCCTCGCCGGCGGCGAAGCCGCGCAACATGCAGCCAAACACCTCGGAGGTCACCCATGGCCGTGCTCGCCATCTGGACACGAGAGTCGGGGTCATCGACCCAATCCACGGGCACCTCATGGATGCGCAAACCGTTGTGCTCGGCGAGGACGAGCAGCTCGGTGTCGAAGAACCATCCGTTGTCCTCGACGAGCGGCAGCAGCGCCCGGGCCACATCGGCGCGCACCGCTTCGAACCCGCATTGGGCATCGGAGAATCGGTTGCGCAGGGTCGCCTTGAGAATCAGGTTGTAACCCCGCGAAACAACTTAGCTCTTCGGTCCGCGAATGACCCTCGCTCCCGCCGCCAAGCGGGATCCAATGGCCACGTCGGAGTGTCCGGACAGCAGTGGGGCGACCAAGGGCAGCAGGGCATCAAGGTCAGTCGAGAGGTCGACGTCCATGTAGGCGGCCACCGCCGCCCGGCTGGCCGACCAGGCGACCCGCGGTGCTCGGCCTCGACCCTTTTTCTCCAGGTGGATAGCGCGCACACCGTCAAGCTGGTTGGCCAGACCGCAGGCGATACCCCACGTCTGGTCGCGGCTGGCGTTGTCGGCAATGGTCACTATCCAGGTCAAGGCGAACTTCGGGCTCAGATAGCGGTGAAGTTGCAGGATGGAAGAGGCGAGATCAGCCTCCTCGATGTAGACGGGGATGACGATTTCGACGTCGATCGCCCGGTGCAGGCCGGCTGTACCCTCGAAGCTGAGCGCGGTGGTCGTCGTCATGGCCCGGATCGGCGGCGCCCCTTGGCTGGCCCTCGGCCGTTGCTTGGAACTTCCGCCGCCTTCAGCCCTTGGCGTCGGCCGCCCGTTTGGTCGCGGCGAGCGCCTCACGCTGGGCCGCATCCGCCTGCTCGCGGGCCTCGCGGGCGACCGTCTCGGCTCGCTCCGCTTCAGCCGCCGCCCGGGTCGCCCGCCGGCCGAGGCGATTCGCCTCGGCTTCGAGCTCGGCGATCCGAGCTCGGGTCGCTCGCTCTGCCTCGCGCTGGCGGCGTTCATCTTCGGCTTGGGCGGGGCGTACGCGCCGCGTCTTGGGCGGTGGTGAGGACGCCTGTGTCGATGCGGGTGTGTTCAGCTCAGGGCCGAGGCCGCTGATCTCAACGTCGTGCGCGAGTGTCCCCGTGCGGAGCAGCTCCGCCACCGCTGGATCGATGAGTGAGGCCCGAAGCGTCGTGGCGATCCGGCTCCGCTTCTGATCATTGGCCGTCTCTCCCGCTGACTCGAGTGCCCGGGCGGCGGCATTGACGACCGCCGAGATGGCCTCGCGTTCGCGCTGTTGGGCGGCGCGAGCCAGTCCGCCGCCCTGTCTGGAACCCTGCTCGAAGGCCGACCGGAGGGCCAGGCCCGCCTCCCGCATCTCGTCGATGAGCTTCGGCGCCGACAATGCCACCCGGTTGATGGCCCAAGCGGTCGGTTGCGGCCGCCGAAGCCGTTTGATTTCGGCCGAGGCAGCGGAATCTCCCGACTTGCGCAACCGTTTGGCCAACGCGTCTCGCGCCGCGGTGAACTGCTCCGGCGGGAGCTGGTAGAGGTCGCTTGGATCGTCGGCGTCAGGCACTCTGACGCTTCGATGGGCGGGTCCTCGACGCGGTCTTCTTGGCCGCTGCCTTCTTGGCCGCAGGTCTCTTCGGCGTCCTTCGGGCCGCATTCAGACTGGCCTCCAGGGCCTCCATGAGATCGACAACGTTGGTGGCCTTGGTGGCAGGCGTCTCCTCGATGACGATCTTCTCGCCCTTGGCCTTGCGTTTGATGAGGTCCTTCAGCTCCTCCGTGTAGGTGTCGTGGTAGCGCTTCGGGTCCCAGTCCGTGGCCAAGGAGTCGATGATCTGGGTGGCCAGCTTCAACTCTTTTGCGTCGGGCTTGGCGCGCCGTCCCGGAATCGCGTCGACTTCGGACTGCGGCACGACCTCATCCGCGAATCGCATCGTCGACATGGCCAAGGCACCATCAAGGGGACGGATGGCCGCGAGATATTGCTTCGTGCGCATCACGACCGTGCCGATTCCCACTCGCTGTTGCTCCTCCATCGCCGCTATCAGAAGTCGGTAGGGCCTTTCCGCGTTCTCGCGGTCGGGGGCGAGCCAGTAGGTGTTCTCGTAGTAGATGGGATCGACGTCGGCGAGGTCAACGAATGCCTCGATGTCGATGGTGCGCGTCGTCTCCGGCCGCAACTCAGCGAGCTCGTCCGGGTCAACGACCACATATTTCCCAGGAGAGATCTCGTAACCGGACTCGATGTCGTCGCCCTCGAGTTCCTTGTCCGTCTTCTCGGACACCTTGCGGTACCGGATGCGGGCGCCCGTCTTCTTCTCCAACTGATTGAAGTGCACCGAGTGGTCATGGACTGCCGCATACGCCTTCACGGGTACGTTGACCAGACCAAAGCTCACGGCGCCCGTCCAAATCGCTCTCGCCACTTGGTCCTCCTTCCGGCCGAGACCCCCAGTATGGCGCTTGAGCTCATACGCAGTAGCGTCCCGACAACAACGCTGGTCGAAGGAGACGATCGATGGCGGAGATCCGCGGCACATACGACCTGCGCTTTGAAATGGTGCGAGACGCCTTGGCGACGAACCTGGATACCGGCCTGGACGTCGGCGCGTCGGTGGCCGTCGTGTACGAGGGGAGTCCAGTGGTGGACATCTGGGGCGGGTCGGTGGATGCGGCCGGTACTCCCTGGGAGTCAGACACGATCATCAACGTGTGGTCGACAACCAAGACCATGACCGCTCTGTGCGCTCTGATCCTGGCCGATCGCGGAGAGCTCGACTTCTCTGCGCCTGTGGCCCGCTACTGGCCGGAGTTCGCGGCCGCCGGCAAGTCAGGCGTGGAGGTGCGTCACCTGCTCGGCCACACGGCCGGCCTGTCGGGTTGGCAAGAACCGATGCGGGAAGAGGATCTCTACGACTGGGAGCTAGCCACCTCCCGCCTGGCCGATCAGGCTCCGTGGTGGGAGCCAGGCTCCGCCTCGGGCTACCACGCCATCACCCAGGGGTACCTGGTGGGTGAAGTCGTTCGCCGCATCACCGGCCGGACGCTCGGTACCTTTTTCGCCAAGGAGGTAGCCGAGGCGCTCGACGCCGACTTTCACATCGGCCTCGGACCGGAGCACGACCGCCGGGCGGTCAACGTCATCCCCCCGCCGCCGTTGGCCGTCGAGGGCATCGACCCCACGAGCATCGCGGTGCGGACCCTGATCAATCCACCCCTTCGGGCCGAGGCGTCCTGGGACGAGGCGTGGCGGCGAGCCGAGATTCCGGCCGCCAACGGCCACGGCAACGCTCGTTCGGTCGCCGCCATCCAATCGATCATCTCCGCCGAAGGGGAGGCGGGGGGCAAGCGCTTCCTGTCGGCCGAGGGGTGTCGACGTATCTTCCAGGAGCAGGCCCGGGGCACGGACCTGGTGCTGGGCGTGCCCTTGGTGCTGGGCGTCGGCTTTGGCCTCAACTCCGCCGACCTCCCCGTCAGTCCCAACCCCAGGGCCTGCTTCTGGGGTGGCTGGGGCGGATCGATCGTGGTGAACGACCTCGATGCTCATCTGACCGTCGCCTACATGATGAACCGGATGGGTGAGGGCACCGTCGGCGACGAGCGAGGCGCCAGGATCGTGGCCGCGGCCTTCGCCGCCGCCGGCTCTAGCTCGTAGGCCAGGGATATTCTGGGCTGGCTCACAGCTGATCCTGCGCCGGCTCCAACATTGGCGGCCCACACTGACGACCGCGGGTCTGCCGGTGGCGATTGACCGCGCCCGATGATGAGAAAGAGGACATTGCCGTGCACCCTTCTCGTTCCACCGCCCGCCTCATCGTCGTCTCCATCGCCGCCCTCGGGGCCGGGGCCATCCTCGGCGTCACCGCCCTGTCCGGCGCGGCCACGACGACCACTCCTCTGACTACGAAGCCCCCGGCCGCCTCCAGTCCGGCTGCCCCCGGGACGGGGGGAGGGTTCCGGTCCAACGAGAATGCAACCCACGAATCCGGGGAGAGTTCCGCTCGGGAGGCAGCCGAGAACTCCGGCCAGCTCAAGCACGGCCCGTTTGGGTCCAACGAGAACCCCACCCACGAGGGATCAGAGAGCCCGGCTAGGGAAGGCCAGGAGAGCTCGACCAATCCGCGAGCGCAAGCCCCCACCTCGCCGGCCGCCCCGGCGTCGGTCGGCAACGTTTGATCGCCGCTCACCTGCGGTTGCTTCAGCCGTGATCTGCAGCCACGCTGGCTAGGGATGCCGTGGGATGGAGAAAGTTACCAGGAGCGCTTCGACGCGTTGGCCGAGCAGGGCCACGATGTGCACGGCGAGGCCAGCTTGGTGGTGGATCTGGCCCCGACTTCCGTCCTCGATGTCGGGTGCGGCACCGGCCGGGTCGCCATCGAGCTTGCCCGCCGAGGTGTCGAGGTGGTTGGCGTGGACAAGGACGCGTCGATGCTGGCGATGGCCCGAGGGCGCGGCCCAGCCGTGACCTGGATCGAAGCCGACGTGACTGGCATGCAACTCGATCGGATATTCGATGTCGCGGTCATGGCAGGGAACGTTCCCCTGTTCACGCCACCCGGGACAGAGGCCGCGTTGGTCGCCGCCTGCGCCCGCCACCTGGGGAGCGGCGGTCGCCTCGTCGCCGGCTTCCAGCTCGGGCGGGGGTACGACTTGGCGGAGTACGACGGCCATTGCGCCGAAGCCGGCCTCGAGCTGGTTGAGCGGTGGGCGACGTGGAATCGGGACCCCTTTCCCAGGGACGGCACCTATGCCGTCTCGATCCATCGGAGCGGCTCAGAACTACGCACCACCTGAGGTCAAACTGACCCCTTTTTCTGACCTCATCGTCGTGGCGGGATCGGCCGATGCCTTGGTTGGGAGGTGCCGCCCGTGAGACTGCTTCTCGACTGGACCTTCGGACCCATCGTGCGCACCTGGAAGCTCACCAGCTTCCTCATACAAGCCGCCCGGAGCCTGACCGCCCTTGAGGATTCGAACGAGTGGTGGACAGGTGCCACACGCATGATTGTCGGGGAAGTGCCAAGCAGTCTCACGCGGCGGCACCTGCCACAGCCGATGCCCACGGTGGCCGAGGCGATGGTCGCCAGCCGGCGATCACGAGTGCCGGCTCATGATCCGGTGCTGGTGTCAGTGGTTGTTGGCGAGGCGCGATCCTTACGTCACGCCGCGAGCGACGACGAGCTAATCGCCTCAGCCGGTCAGGGATGGTTAGGGATAACCAGTACCGGGCAGGGCGGATTGTGCAGGAGGCGTTGGCTCACGCTGCCGAGCACGGCACCGGCCCACGGACCGTGGCCGCGGGTGCCCACGATGATGAGGTCCGCCTTCTGCTCGACGGCGGCCTCTTCGAGGGCGCCGGCCGCACCCTTCAGTCCGGGCTCCACGTCCAGCACCGCACCGACGTTGGCTCCCAGGGCCTTGGCCGCCGCTTCGGCGGAGTGGAGGACCTCCTCGGCCTCGCTCGGGTGTTCGGGGAGCGGCGCCACGCGCCCCGGATGCAGCTCGATGACGTGGACCAGGATCAAGGTAGCGCCGATGCTGGCGGAGAGCCGCGCCGCGTCTTCGACGACTCGCTTGTTCGGCTCCGACCCATCGACACCGACGATCACCTTCTGGAACATGAGTCCTCCTTCGTCGCGCCGTCAGCCAGAGAAGCCGATTGCCGGCGATGTTAGCGGGGGGCGGCCCCGGGCACCGGTGAGGTGAAGCGCCGCTCGGAAGCCGACGCTACGGTCCTCTCGATGGAGGCGCGGCCCCGGTGAGCGGATCGACGATGCGGGCATGGGTCGTCGAGCGCCCAGGACCGATGGCGGATGCTCCGCTCCGGCTCGTGGAGCGCATCCGACCGGAGCCGGGTCCTGGCGAGATTCGGGTGATGGTTTCGGTCTGCGGGGTATGTCGCACCGACCTGCATCTCGCCGAGGGCGACCTAACGCCCAAGCGACCTGGAGTCGTGCCCGGTCATGAGATCGTTGGCGTCATCGACGCTCGCGGCGCCGGGGCGACGCGGTTCGATGTGGGTGAGCGCGTCGGTATCGCCTGGTTGCGCCGGACCGACGGCACGTGTCGGTTCTGCCTGCGGGGCGACGAGAACCTCTGTTTGTCGCCCCGCTTCACGGGTTGGGACGATGACGGCGGGTATGCCGAGTTCGCGGTGGTGGATGAGGCCTACGCCTACCCGCTGCCGCCTGGGCTGACCGACGAGCAGGCCGCGCCTCTGTTGTGCGCCGGGATCATCGGCTATCGGGCCCTTCGCCGGTCTCGGCTCCGCGCCGGGGGCCGGCTCGGTATTTACGGCTTCGGGCCTCTGCCCATCTCACCGCGCAGTTGGCCATTCACGAAGGAGCATCGGTCTTCGTCATGACCCGGGGTCAGGCGGCCCGGGACCTGGCCGTGTCCCTCGGCGCGGCGTGGGTCGGCGGTGCCCAGGACGTTCCGCCGGAGCCGCTCGATGCCGCCATCCTGTTCGCGCCGGTCGGAACCTTGGCGGCGGTCGCCCTCGCCGCTCTTGACCGAGGGGGCACGCTGGCCATTGCCGGCATTCACCTCACCGACATCCCGTCGTTGAGCTACGAGCGCCATGTGTTCTTCGAACGAGACCTGCGCAGCGTGACCGCCAACACCCGCGCCGACGGCGCAGAGTTCCTGTCCCTCGCCACGCAGATGACGCTACGTGTGGCTTCCACGATCTACGCCTTCGACGACGCGCAGAGGGCGCTCCAGGACTTGGCCGCAGGTTGCGTAACGGGCGCGGCCGTCATACGCGTCGCTCGTCAGTGAGGCCAAGTCCAGTCCCGAATATCCGGAGGATCCTCGCCGGTGACACGGGTGTGGGCCCGGGCGGCGGCGCGCCGGTCAACCATCTGCTGGCGCATGGCGGTGGCGGACTGGCCGAGCGACGGCACGCGGTCGATGACGTCCATGACCAGATGGAAGCGGTCGAGGTCGTTCAACATGACCATGTCAAAGGGCGTGGTGGTCGTCCCCTCCTCCTTGTAACCACGCACGTGGATGTTCTGGTGGTTGTGGCGTCTGTAGGTCAGACGATGGATAAGCGTCGGGTAGCCGTGAAAGGCGAACACCACCGGCCGATCGGTCGTGAACAGCGCGTCGAACTCGGGGTCGGTAAGCCCGTGCGGGTGCTCGCTGGCCGGCTGCAAGCGCATCAGGTCGACGACGTTCACGACGCGTATCTTGAGATCGGGGAAAAGCTGGCGCAGGAGGTCGGCGGCGGCCAGGGTCTCCAGCGTAGGAACGTCGCCCGCACATCCGAGTACCACATCGGGCAGCGCGCCCGCGTCGGTCGAAGCCCAGTCCCACACGCCGATGCCGCGCGTGCAGTGGGCGACCGCCGCTTCCATCGACAGCCAGCTCGGGGCCGGTTGCTTGCCGGCCACGATCACGTTCACGTAGTTCCGGCTGCGCAGGCAATGGTCGGCGACGGAGAGCAGGCAGTTGCCGTCGGGCGGGAGGTAGACACGAACCACCTCCGCCCGTTTGTTGACGACGTGGTCGATGAACCCAGGGTCCTGGTGGGAGAACCCGTTGTGGTCCTGGCGCCACACGTGGCTGGACAGCAAGTAGTTGAGTGACGCGACCGGGAGCCGCCAGGGGATCTGGCGAGTGACTTTCAGCCACTTGGCGTGCTGGTTGAACATCGAGTCGATGATGTGGATGAACGCCTCGTAACAGTTGAACAAGCCGTGCCGGCCGGTGAGCAGGTAACCCTCCAGCCAGCCCTCGCACAGATGCTCCGAGAGGACCTCGATGACTCGACCATCTACGGAGAGGTGGTCGTCGTCGGACACCGTTTCGGCCATCCACGCCCGGTCGGTGACCTCGAAGATGGCGTCGAGCCGGTTGGATGCGGTCTCGTCGGGACCCATCACGCGGAAGTTGGTGCGATTGCGGTCGGTGACGTCACGCAGCCAGCCGCCGAGCACGCGCGTCGCCTCACCGAAGGCGGCGCCGGGCGACGGGACCTCCACTGCATAGGAGCGGAAGTCCGGCAGGTCGAGGGACCGCAGCAGGCGGCCACCGTTGGCGTGGGGGTTGGCGCCCATCCGCCGATCGCCCGCCGGGGCTAACGCGGCGATCTCGGGCTTGACCCGACCGCCGTCATCGAAAAGCTCCTCGGTCCGGTAGCTGCGCAGCCAAACCTCCAGCTGCCGGAGATGCTCCGGGTTGTCGGCCAAGTTGGTCAAGGGAACCTGGTGGGCCCGGAACGTGCCTTCGACCTGCAGACCGTCCACCACAGCTGGACCCGTCCAACCCTTAGGCGTGCGCAGGACGATCATTGGCCAGGCCGGGCGAGAACGAGAACGCCCCGCGCGCCACTCGGCTTGGATTCCGCCAATTTGATCGAGGGCGTCGTCGAGGGCACCAGCCAATGCCTGATGCACCGTCGGTGGATGGTCGCCTTCGACGAAGATGGGCCGGTGGCCATAGCCCTCGAGCAGCTTGCGCAGCTCCTCGCGGGGGATGCGGGCCAGCACCGTTGGGTTGGCGATCTTGTAACCGTTCAGGTGCAGGATGGGCAACACGGCCCCATCGGTGGCGGGGTTCAGGAACTTGTTGGAGTGCCAGCTGGCGGCCAGTGCCCCGGTCTCCGCCTCGCCGTCGCCGATGACACAGCCGACCAGCAGATCGGGGTTGTCGAAGGCGGCGCCATAGGCGTGAGCGAGGGCGTAACCCAGCTCGCCTCCCTCATTGATCGAGCCCGGGGTCTCCGCCGCGGCGTGGCTGGGTATGCCGCCCGGGAAGGAGAACTGACGGAACAGGGCCAACAGGCCGGCCTCGTCCTCCGTGATGTGAGGATAGATCTCGCTGTAGCTGCCCTCGAGGTAGGTGCTGGCGACCATGGCCGGCCCGCCGTGGCCGGGTCCGCAGATGAAGATGGCGTTCAGGTCCCGTGCCGTGATGACCCGGTTCAGGTGGGCGTACACCAGGTTGAGGCCGGGTGTCGTGCCCCAGTGGCCCAGCAGGCGCGGCTTCACATGCTCGATCCGAAGGGGCTCGGCCAGCAGGGGGTTGTCGAGCAGGTAGATCTGGCCGACGGCCAGATAGTTGGCCGCCCGCCACCATGCGTCAATAAGGGCCAGGTCCCGCCCACTCAGCGGACCGGCCGGAACAACCTGTTCGTCGATCTTGGCCATGGCCGTACATCCTCGCGTCACGGCGGCGCACGCGGGAATAGTGCCGGCGTTACGGTGTCGTCAGGGGTCCAGGGGAGCCTGCACGACGGTAACGCCGGCACCGGCGAGTCTGGTCGCGAGTTGTTGCACGGCGGTTGCGGGGTGGTTGGACCCGTGTTGGACCCGATCTCTTGGCGATGTGGAAGCTGACGGTTTCGTGCTACCTCTCATCCGACCTCCCCGACGTGGCGAACTCCCGTTGCTAGGGGGGATCGAGCGCGCCGCCGGCGTCCTTTTCATCGACGTCGGGCTTCCGGAGATCGCCGCCCATGAACCATCCCCGGTCGAAGAGCTCGCCGCCTACATGGCGGCCGGCCGCGCCTGGGTCGTCATCGAGCGCGACGTACCCGTCGGCTACGCGCTGGTCGACTTCGTTGACGATGCCGCTCACCTCGAACAGCTCAGCGTCCATCCCGACCACGGTCGTCGCGGCCTGGGCGGGGCGCTCCTCGCCCATGTGGGGGAGTGGGCCCGCGGGCGGGGGTTGCCGGTCGGTGACCCTGACCACGTTTCAGCACGTTCTGTGGAACGCCCCCTTCTATGCCCGCCATGGCTTTCGGGTACTGGGGGAAGATGAGCTTGGTCCCGAACTGCGCCGCCTCCGCGCCACCGAGGCCGGCCACGGCCTCGATCCGGCCCTGCGGGTATGCATGCGCCGGGATCTCTGACCGGCCCCGCCGATCTCCGCCCGAGCCTATGGGCATTAGCAGCGCTACAGAGAGACGACCATGGGTGAAGCAGCCTGGTGGCCGAGCGACCGGATTCCGGGCATTCCTGTCTACAGCTACGCTATGTAGGGATTGAATAGGCATGAGCATGCGTTGATACTGATAACAGGAGCACTGGAGAGGAAACGGACATGATGGACAGAATTTTGTTGGCCATAGACGCCACTGATGCCTCCCAAAGGGCGGTTCAGGTGGGCGCTGAACTGGCGCACAACAGCGGTGCTGAGGTGGCCGTTCTGCACGCGCGGCGCCTGGAGGCGACGCGGGGCAGCGTGCGCCATGTGGAGACGGAGCCCGATGCTCGTCAGTTCGTCGACGACGTAGCCGACAAGCTCGGCGCCGACGGCGTCAAGGTGAGTCACCGGCTGGTCAGCTCGGCTTTGGCCAACCCGGCCGCCGACATCGTGGCCGCGGCCCAGTCCGTGGATGCGTCCATGATCGTTCTGGGCACCCGAGGTGGCATCCCGGTAGTGCAGGGCCTGCTCGGCAACGTGGCCTACAAGGTCGTGGCGGACAGCAGTGTGCCCGTGCTGACGATTCCCTCGAGGCGTCGGTCGGCGGGCCCGAGGCCGGAGACCGACATTGACGATCTCCGTCCGGAGCGAGTGGTCGTAGTCGCCGAAGACAGTGATGCCGGCCGCCGGACGCTAGCCGTGGCCCGGGCGGTGGCCGAGGACCTCGGCGCCGAGGCTGTGGTCCTTCACGCACGGGTTGTGCAGCCCTCTCGGGGCGGCTCGTGGTCGCGGGAGACCCACGGACAAGCGGTCCGGCAGGTCGAGGCTGCCGCTGAGAGCCTGGAGCGCGACGGGATCAACGTGCCTGAGCGATTCGTGGTCACAGTGCAAGGCGATCCGGCCGACGAGTTCATCAAACTGGCGGCGGCCCACCAGGCGTCCATGATCATCGTCCCCAATCGGCATCGCCCGCGGCTCGCCGAGGTCCTCGCGCCGAGCACGGCGCATCGCCTGGTGGGACGCAGCGATATCCCGGTGATGTCGATCCCCGGCTAAGCGCGGACTGACGGTTCCCGGGCCGGTCCCCGGCCCGGAGATCCGGGAGCTTGTACGTGCGGAATAGTTCGACAGATGACGAACGTTGGTTAGTTCAATGTCGATCGAACACAATCAATCATCCGTGTCAGAGCTGTCCCGGAACTACGAGCGCCGCTGGTGGACGCTGGGTGTCTTGTGCTTGAGCCTGGTCATGATCGTGGTGGCCAATGCCTCGCTCAACGTCGCCCTTCCCACCCTGGTCAAGGACCTCCACGCCAGCCCGAGCGCGCTGCAGTGGATCGTTGACGCTTACAGCCTGGTGTTCGCCGGGCTTCTCCTTACTGCCGGAGCGCTGGGCGATCGCTATGGCCGGCGGTTGGCCCTCAACGTTGGTCTTGTCATCTTCGGCCTTGCCTCCGGGGCGGCAGCTCTCGCCGGCTCGTCCGGCCAGCTCATCCTGGCGCGGGCCGCGATGGGCATCGGCGCCGCGCTGGTCATGCCGGCCACGCTGTCCGTGCTCGCCCACGTGTTCCCACCCGCGGAGCGGCCACGGGCCATCGCCATCTGGGCTGGATTCGCGGGCGTCGGCGCGGGCATCGGTGGGGTCAGCAGCGGCTGGTTGCTCCAGCATTTCTGGTGGGGCTCGATCTTCCTCACCAACCTCGGCGTCGTTATGGTGGCGTTGCTCGCCGGCAATTTCCTCGTGCCCTCATCGAGGACGGATGAGCAGTCATCGCTTGACCCGGTCGGTGCGCTCCTGTCGATCGCCGGTCTCGGAGCCCTGATCTACTCCATCATCGAGGCACCCGGCCGGGGGTGGGCGTCCTGGCCGACGCTGGTCTCGTTCGCGACCGCCGCCGTAATCCTGGTGGCCTTCGCCCGCTGGGAGCTGCGCGTCCCCGAGCCGATGCTCGATCTGCGGTTTTTCCGCAACCCTCGTTTCACGGCCGCCGCCAGCACGATCACGCTCATCTTCTTTGTGATGTTCGGGATGATCTTCATCCTCACCCAGTACCTCCAGTCGGTCCTCGGATACAGCCCGCTGCAGGCAGGGGTGCGGATGCTCCCGTGGGCGCTGGTCTACATGGTCGCGGCGCCACGATCGGCTCGTCTGGTCGAACGCTTCGGCCAACGATCTGTGGTCAGCACCGGCCTGGTCGTGGTCGCCGTCGGGCTGGGGCTCATGTCCCGCAGTGGTCTGCACGCCAACTACGGGCTGCTCGTCGCCGCCCTGGTGGTGACCGCCGTCGGCATGGGAATGGTCACCGCTCCCTCCACCGGCGCCATCGTGGCCTCGTTGCCGCTTAACAAGGCCGGGGTCGGCTCGGCGGTCAACGACACCACCCGCGAGCTCGGCGGAGCCCTTGGAGTGGCGGTCGTCGGCAGCATCCTGGCGTCGCTCTACCGCGGTGATTTCCTCGGTCGCCTCGCCGGCTTGCCCGTCGCCGCTCGCTCGGCCACGAGTTCGCTCGGAGCTGCACTCCAGGCCGCGCCTGGGCTGCCCGCTGCGGATGCACACGCCTTGACCATCGCCGCCCGCCAGTCCTACGTGCATGCCTTCGACGCCACCCTCACCGTTACCGTCGTCGTCGCGCTGCTCGCTTCAAGCCTGGTGGCCTGGCTGCTCCGGCCGGCGCCGGTCGAGGAGGCGGAGGAGGCGCCGGCTGCCTTTGAGGCGGCATAGTGGAGCCTGACTATGGACCTGCCCGCTCCTGCACCTGACGAGCCCGAGCTGGTCGACGTGCTGCACGCGCTGTCGGATCCCGTGCGGCTCCAGATCGTCCAGCTCCTGGACCGGGCGAACGGCGGGCTCGCCTGCGTGGACCTCCGTCTTCCGGTGAGCAAGTCAACGGGGAGTCATCACTATAAGGTGCTCCGCGAGGCCGGCATCGTGGAATTTCGAGACGGGGGTACGCGCCGCTTCTACACGTTGCGGCGAGACGAGCTCCAAGCCCGCTTCCCTGGTCTCCTTGACATCGTCCTGCGTGCGGCCGCCGCCGAACCGCGCGAACTGTAGATGCGGCCACGCGAGACGGACGGGGCGTGGCTGGAAAGGTCTGCGCTGGGTTACCCGAAATCGTGATCACGCCGCACAACCAGCACACCGCGCTCGAGGTGCGCGGCAAGGGCTCGCCTCGGTAAGGGTTAGGGGCGTGTCACGGGGCGACAGGCCCGCAGCTCTGACCGGCGAGGGCCGCCAGTCCGCAGGCATAGCTCCCGCTCGCCTTCCACCCCCCTTGGATGAGCACGGCTTGGCCAATCAGCGGGTAGGGCGTGTCCAGGCCGCTGGCGTCCGAGACGGTCAGCGAGTACAGAACGTCCACCTGACCGGCGCCGCGGGAGCGGACCCCGCTGATCGAGAAGTTGACGTGGCCGGCGTGGAGGGCGTCCCGGTTGAGCCCGGCGGCGATCACCTGACGCTGGGCATCGCCGTCTACGACGGCGGCCACCCGCTGGGCGAGGGTCGCGGTGGGATCGGCGATGGTGCGAAAGGCGGCTACCGCACCTGCTTGCGTGGACGGGGCGTCCCACCCGGCCGGGGGACTGGGCGTCGGGGGTGGAACCCCGTCCTGCGTCGTGCACGGCTGGCCTATGACGTTGGCCAGGTTGCACCACGTCGCCGTGGCAATCTTCCACAGGCCGCCGACGCGCACGGCCGCGCCCGGTTGTGGATCGGCGATGATCGGTGAACGCCCCGACATCCAATAGACGGCGTAGACGATCTGGGCATGGTCGGCGTCCGTGAACGTGAAGCGCTGGATCCAAAGAGTGGCCTCGCTGGCCGCCTGCGCATACCGCTGGTAGAGCGCCTCGTTGGCCGCGTTGTCCTGCCCGCCCTGCACGGCTGCGGTCCGGATGGCCCCGTCTGGGCTTAACAGGTCGAAATACGCCCGCTGGATGAGGAGTTCGTCCTGCAGTTCCTCGAGCGTTCCCAGCCGGCTGACGCCAACGACGCTGAAGCCGGCAGCCAGTCGCGAGGCGACGGCCTCACGCACCACTTCCACGTCCTGGCCCTTGGCCACCGTCACGTCCAGCCGCGTGAATCCCGCCGTGCCCGTCAACCTCTGGGCGTCGTCCACCGGCGCGGCCAGCAGGCTCACCCGGGGGAAATCGGGGGTTGCGCGGAGGGAGAAGATGCCGACGACGCTCAGAGGTGGTCCCGAGCCCTCGGCCTGAATTACCGCGCCGACCTTGATGCCCAGCATCTGGCCGACCTGGGCGTCAACGGCGACTTCCCCCGTCCCGGCCGGGCCGCGGCCAGCGGTCAGCTGGAAGTAGCCCCCGTCCCACGAAACGACGACCGTGGGCAGCAGTCGGCCATTCCACGGCGAGGAGGCCATCGGGCTACCCGTCGTCGAGCCCACGCGGGCGAAACCTCGCACGACCCCCCGCACCGACCCGACCCCGGGCACCGCGCTGACCACGGTCACCATGTTGGCCGGCAGGGGCGCCCGGCTTCCCTCGCTGGTGAAGGAACTCGATTCCACGATCAGGTCGGTGGAACCGGTCGCCACCGAAGGAGCCGCGGGCTTCAACTGTTGCACGACCTTGAGCCGCTGTGACACGTGATGGTGGTCGCGAGCGGCGATAGCGACGGCTATGGAGGCGAGGGCGAGCAACGCGGCGAGGGCGGCGACGAACCATGTCGATATGGCTCGCTTCTTCTCTGGCCGGGCCCCGTTCGCCAACTCGTCCGGTGCAAGCACGACGGTGAGCCCCTCCAGCTGCCAAAGAACCTACCTGAGCGTACTACCGAGACCCGCGCCGGTGCGGTCGGCGGCCGACGGCGAAATTCGGAGGGCGGGGGGAATAGGCCGTCGATAGCGTGGCGACGATGACGGGCGAGCGAATCGAGGCAGGTGCCGTAGTAGTAGTGACGGGCATTTCGGCGGCGGGCAAGTCCACTGTTGCCGATTTGCTCGCGCGCCGTTTCCGGCGCGGCGTTCACATCCGAGGCGACGTTTTCCGCCGCATGGTTGTGTCGGGCCGTGAGGACATGTCGCCGGATGGGCGGGACGAATCCTGGGCGCAACTTCGTCTGCGGCACGAGCTGGACGCGGCCGTCGCCGACCGGTACGCCGCGGCCGGGTTCACGGCTGTCCTGCAAGACCTCTATTTCGCCGAATTGGGCGACGTCGTCGAACAGCTCCACGCCCGACCCCGCTATGTCGTCGTGCTGCATCCCCGCCCAGACGTGGTTGCCGTACGCGAGGCCGCGAGGAATAAGTCCGGCTACCCCGAGGGCGGTTACACCATCGACCAGCTCCACCGGGCGCTGCTCGAGGGAACACCTCGGCTCGGACTGTGGCTGGACAACTCCGACCAGAAACCGGACGAGACCGTCGACGCGATCCTGGCTCGCGTCGAAGAGGCTCGCGTCGACGCAGAAGCCCCATCCCGGCCGCCGAGCGCGCCGGCGCTACGCCCGTTCGCGGCCTGGGATCTCCCCTGGGCCGAAGCCATGATTGGAGCGGACTTGGGCGGCCGTCTGCAGGCCCGCCGCGGTGAAGTGGTCGACGTACTTGGCTGTGCCGGCATCGTCGCCGAGACTCCGGAGGGACCCGTGGGACTGTTGACGTTTCAACTCGGCGATGACGATGCGGAAATCGTCTATGTCGAATCCAGCCCGAGGTTGGCAGGGGTCGGCACCGCGCTGCTCGACGCCTTCCGCCCCCTCGCCGGCGGTCGGCGCGTCTGGCTCGTGACCACCAACGATAACGTGGACGCGCTTCGCTTCTATCAGAGGCGCGGCTTTCGCATCAGCGCCGTCAGACTCGGCGCCGTGGACGACGCTCGCATCAGTCTCAAGCCCGCCATCTCGTCCAATGGCGCCTACGGGATCCCGATACGAGACGAGATCGAGCTCACCCTGTCGTAGACCTTTGACCGACGCTCCCCAGTGTTCCCAACGCAACCTCGGGTGGGCCGATCGGCCCACCCGGTCAGGACCTTCGGCCCTGTCGCGAGCCTTCCGTCAGAGCAAGGATGGTGGCGACGAAGGAGAAGCTATGGCAGCCAATACCAAGACAGAGACTACTGGCGGGGAGGTCATTGAGCCCTCTGCGGAGGAGTGCTTCGAGCTGATCGCGAGCCAGCCTGTCGGGCGGCTGGCGGTGGCCCGATCCGACGGGCCGCCCCTGGTCATACCGGTGAACTTCCGCCTCGACTCCGGCGTCATCGTGTTCCGCTCCGACCCCGGGTTGAAGCTCCGGCTTCTGCTCCGTGGCCCGGTCAGCTTTCAGGTGGACTACATCGATTGGCCGCACCGCACCGGGTGGAGCGTTCTCGTTCACGGCGACGCGTATCAGGCCACCCACTGGGAGAGGGATCACATCGAGCTGGTCCCCTGGGCGGGGGGCGACAAGGGCACCTGGGTTCGCATTGAGGCGGCGACAGTCACCGGACGTCGGCTTCTGCCGGCTGACCTCGACTGGCCGGCCGACAACCGGGGCTATCTGTAGCCGGCCGGTCCGTGTCACCGCGTCAGTGCAGGAGCCCAGCGGCACGGGCGCCGGCCTCGAGCTCGTCGCGGAAGGCAGGATGGGCGATGGCGATCAACCGCTGCGATCGTTCACGCAGCGACCGGCCGCGCAGCTCAGCCACACCGTATTCGGTGACGACGTGGTCGACGGTGTTCTTGAGTGTCGTCACGACCGATCCCTCGGTGAGCGCGACACGGATGCGACTCCGGGCGAGGTCCTTGGTCGCCGAGCGGAGCACAATGAAGGCCTTTCCGCCTTCGGAGTACATGGCGCCGCGGGCGAAGTCGGCCTGGCCGCCCGAGGACGACCAGTAACGGCCGGCCACGGTCTCTGACGCGCACTGGCCCATCAGGTCGACTTCGCTGGTGGCATTGACCGACGCGAAGTTGGGTTCCGTGCCGATGACTCGCGGGTCGTTGACCCAATCGACCCCGGCCAACTCGACGGCCGCGTTTTCGTCAAGCCAGTCGTACAGGAGCTGGGTGCCCAGGCAGAACGTGGCCACCGCCTTGTTGCGCCGGTGGCGCTTGTGGATGCCGGTGGCCACCCCGGCGACGACGAGTCCCATCAACCCGTCTGAGAACAGCTCGGTGTGAATCGCCAGGTCTCGGTGTCCACCGAGAGCGCCGACCACCGCGTTGGGGATAGCGCCGATGCCCACTTGGATGGTCGCCCGGTCGGGGATGCGCTCGGCGACGAAGGTAGCGATGGCCCGGTCGGCGGCGTCCGGCTCCACGGGGACCACCTCCTCGAGCAGGGCATGGTGCTCGCACCAGCCGGCGAGTTGGGACAGGTGCAGCTCGTTGTCCCCAGACGTGCGGGGCATATGCCGGTCGACCTCGCAGAAGAACGGCGCCCGCCCGATGAGGCTGGCGGAGTAATCGGCGTTTGTGCCCAGGCTCACGTAGCCGTGGCGGTCAGGAGGTGAGCAGCGGGCGGCGACGAGCGAACACTTGGTGGAGTGGGCGAGGAGGGCGGGCATCTCGGAGAAATGGTTGGGGACCAGGTCGACGGTGCCCCGCCAGTAGGAGGGCCGGGTGGCCGGCGACAGAAAGTAGCTCACGTGGCGCAGATGGTCGCCACGCTCGCCGCGGATGTAGGCCCGCTCTTTCAGGGCGTGCATCTGGTGGATGCGCACGCCGTCCAACTCGTCGGCATGGGCCTCCAGGGCGTCGAGGATAGCCACGGGCTCTCCGTTGGCGAGCGGAAGGATCACATCCGCTCCCGGTGGGATGTGGGCCAAGATGTCCTCTGGGGTACCGCATCGAGGGATCGCGTTCACGCCGCCAGTGTGGTGCCGAGGCGATCCGCCCGCCAACGCCGGAGCCGCGCCACCGCCTCGAAGGTACGATCCCTTTGTCGTCCCCGGAACGCGGGACGACGATCTCGGTCGATGCACTAGCCAGGGAGGATAACTATGCCTGAAAAGGGCGCGGCACTATGGCAGGGCGACCTGCGATCCGGTAGGGGCACGTTCACCGCCGGTGAGACCATCAGCGGCGAGTATTCGTTCAAGTCGCGCTTCGAGGACGGGCCAGGCGCCAATCCCGAGCAACTCATCGCCGCCGCGCACGCCGCGTGCTTCTCGATGGCTCTCTCGAACATCCTCGCGGAAGCCGGCACGCCGCCCGACTCCGTCCAGACGGACGCGACAGTAACCCTCGCTCGTGTCGACGGCGCACCCACCATCACGAAGATCGCTCTGGTCACGGTCGGCCGGGTACCAGGCATAGAGGAGGGTGCCTTCCAAGAGCACGCCAAGGCGGCCAAGGCGGGCTGCCCAGTGAGCAGAGCTCTCGCCGCCGTGCCCGAGATCACGCTGGAAGCGTCCTTGGCGGACTGAACCTGCCGACATGAACGAGCCCCGCTGACGAGCATGCCGAGCGTGGCTGCCCGGAAGCCACCGAACCTCTGGCCCGGAGCTGCGAGCGACGAGGAGGTCCGCGGATCCTCGTTGAGCATCTCGACCGGCTCGGACAGCACGTGGCCGCGGCGCGGGCGGAGCAGAAAGACGACACGTCGCGAGCGGCCCTTGCCGAGGTGGAGCTCGGACTGCTGGCCCACCGGCGGGCGCTCAGCGAGACCGTCCATGCCGTGACCCATTGACGAGCTCCCGAACTAATGGGCGCATTCGGCGCGATACTCAGGGTTTGTGATCAGCGGATCTGGTCGGACGGGAAAAGTCGCCCAGCGGAGGGTTGATCCGGTATTGGCGCGGGAAGTGGCGGCGGAGTTCCTTGCCGCGCGCTGCGCGCCGCGCGACCCTGTCGTGGTCGCCGCGTACGTGCAGCTCGAGGTCCAGTCGGACCGACTGTTCGCTCTCCTCGGCGAGTCGGCGCGACCGTGCGCTGTTCGGGTGGTGTTCTCCCGCAACCCGCTTCCGTACGCCTCTGATCGCGAGATGATTGGCGCGGTTCGCACTGACCACCTCCTCGAGGTGAGTACCGCAGCCACGGAACCCGACCGACTGCATCCGCTCATGGGATGCGAGCCGGGGGGCGCCTATGACCGCTTCCGGGCCGTTCACGACCTCGCTGGCCATGTTGGTCCGTGCTTGGGCTTTGACCGCGACGGGGAGTATGCAGCCTGGCTCGTGCAAGATCACCTCTATCGCGGTCTCGCACGGTGGGCGTTGGCGACCGAGCTTCACGGAGAGCACAGTGTGCGATGGACCACCGGCGCCGTCGCGGACCATAAGGCGATCCTGCTCGATCCACACCTGTTGCATCGTTCCCGGAGAGCCAACCGAGCGATCCAAGACGGCGGCTGGTGTCCACCGCAGAATTCGGACGGTCGGGGCGTGGTGACCGCCCTGGCCGGCTCGGCGTTCGGTGGGGGCGCGGCATAGGGTTCTGAACCGATGCCTCAGCCCGGAGCCGGGCGACTGCGGCGCCTTGGCCACCTGGCTAACGGCTGCGATCGTATGGACTCCACAACTGTCCGCCCCGAAAGCGTAATCTCCGGGCGGTGACACCAGCGATGACCAAGGCCTCAGCCCTTATCCTCCGGCCGGCCCGAACCAGCAGTGCAGCCCTGGCGGCGTCGGGTCTCGGCATCGCTCTGCAGCCCCGAGGGGCGGGCGCCGCGCTCGACCTTGCGGCGTCCTCAAGCCGTGGGGAGCGACAAGCTGGTCCAGTTCCGGTGTCGACGCTCGACGCTCGAGTGGGTCTTGCATCGAGCCCCCTTGGAGCCAGCGCGGCGTCGAGCTTTACGACCAGACAGAGGTGCTGGGGCTGGTCGCTGCGAGCGCGGTCCCGGGTCGGGTCGTTGGCATCCGCACCTCCGGCGGCGAGGTCGCCGCGGATCTTGTGGTTGACGCGTCGGGACGGCGCACACCGTTTGGCGGGTGGTGTGCCGACGCCGGGCTGCCGACACCAGAACAGGTCTCAGTCGATACCCGACAGGTGTATTTCACTCGCTGGTTTCGCCAGCGCGACCCAAGACGCCGTTCGCTGTTTCTCGCGATGAGCTGTCGTTTGCTTTGCGACGATATATGGCGCTCCTGCGGACACGGGTTGGTTTTCGGTCACCTTCTTTTCGCCTGCGGGCGACGCCGAGTTGCGCGCCGTTCTGATTGACCCTGACCGGTTTATTGCCGCCGCGCGTACGGTCGCGCGTATCGCCGCTCTGATCGAGGGCGACGTGGCCGACCCTCATGGCGACGTGCTGTTCATGGGCAGGCTGAGCAACCACCTTCGGCGTTGGGTGGCGACCGGCCCACCGTCTGGACTGGTCGCGTTGGCCGATGCCGTGGTGTGCACGAACCCGACATGGGGTCGAGGTGTCGCCCTTGCCAATGGCGAACGCGGCCATACTCATCGATGCCATCAGCGAAACCGACGATCCTGTGAGGTTGGCCGCGCGTCTCCATCGGCGTGCCATCGACCAACTCGAACCGTGGTTTCACGACACAGTCACACTCGACAACGACACAAACGCGCTGTGGACCCGAGCACCGCCTCCTGTCGTGCCCGGTCCCACCGTCCGTTCTCACACTCCGAGACGCTCGCTGCGGCGCGTATCGACCCCCGTCCTGAATGTGGCTTATACCCGTTATCGGAACCTTCTGGAAGCACCCTCCAAGTTCTGGACAACACCCTCAACGCGGCGCGGGTCGCGGCCGCTCTAGCTGACGGAGAGCCAGACGCCACGCTCAACACGCCCTCCCGTGACGACATTGCCGGTGTCGCGTGACGCAATGCAGCCGGTCTGGGGCCGTGCCGGAGTCAAGGGTCTCCAACGGGCGGTATCCGAAGCCGGGACTCCTTTTCCGTTGAACGGGGAGGCGTGAGACACGCGCCGCCGGCGATGACATGTAACACCCACAGAATGGGCGGTGGCCGTCGATCGCGGCCGGTCTCAGGTCGTAGGTCGACCCGCGGCTCACACTCGACGACCAGGGGCCGCTGACCTGTTCGCCGGCGCAGCTGTCACGGCGGCGGCCGCTGCCGTCTCGCGGCTGAGGAACGCCCCAAGCTCCTGGATCGTGGTCATGAGCGGCGCCGGGAAGACGACCGTCGTGTTCTTGTCGACGCCGATCTCCACCAGACTCTGGAGATTGCGTAGCTGCAAAGCGAGCGGGTGGGCCATCATGATGTCCGACGCCTCACCCAGAGCGGCGGCGGCCAGCGACTCTCCTTCGGCGGCGATGATCTTCGCCCGTTTCTCTCGCTCCGCCTCGGCCTGGCGAGCCATAGCTCGCTTCATGCTCTCCGGAAGCTGGATGTCCTTCAGCTCCACCAGCGTCACCAGGACGCCCCAGTCCTCGGTCTGTACGTCGAGTATCTCGCGAATGTTGACGTTGATGCGGTCGGTCTCGGCCAGCGTCTCGTCCAGAGTGTGTTGGCCCACCACCTTGCGCAGCGTGGTCTGAGCGATCTGGTTGATTGCCGACGCCACGTTCTCGATGGCCACGACCGCCTTCCTGGCGTCAACCACTCGGTAATACGCGACGGCGGAGACGTCGACGCTCACATTGTCGCGGGTGATGATCCCCTGGGATTGGATTGGCATGGTGACGATCCGAAGTGACACCTTCCGCAGACTGTCGACCACCGGCACGATCAGGGTGAGCCCGGGCTGTTTCACTTCCTTTACCCGACCCAAACGGAACAACACGCCTTGTTGGTATTGCTGAACGATCCGGACCGAGAGCGCCAGGACGAGCAATGCGACCATCACGATCACGACAACCACCACGAGGAACACGGCCATGCCGGAACTCCCTTGTCAAGCGCCACATTCGCGGCGCCACCGAAGTCCGGAGCGACGCGCCCAGAGCCCGCCGGGGTCCGGAGCAGAGTCTGGCGTCGTGGGGACGATCCCACGCCGCTCAGAGAACGGTACACGCGATGGCGCCCTACAAGACGGCAGCGCGCCGAGGCACCAACCGCGAGGAGATATACGCCACTCCTGCCGCGTTGAACGAGGTGCTTGCCACGGTAGTCCCTGGCAGTTTGACGACGTCCTTCGCCCGCGCTCGGAGCGCCGAAGCGGGTGAATCACCGTTTGTATTCGTCTATGGACTACGGCGACGCCGCCTACCACCCAAGTACGACCGGTACGGCCCGCGGATCGTCGGCAGCGTCGTCGGCCCCGCGGCCGAGGCCGTGACGATCCGCCTCGTCCCACGGGCCGCCTGATCCGTCTCGCCACACACTCCGATCGTCACGCTGCGGCGTGACAAGTACTTTCTCTCCGGTTTGATTACCGGGACCGGGTGCGATCGGCCATACATCGGCGCGGGCGTGTCGCGGGCGACGTTCTGTTCGCAGTTCTTGCCGCATTGCGGCCGAGCGGCGTCCCGATTTGAGCGCCGGCGTTACGTCTTGCCGACCGAGACGGTGCCGGATCGAGCACACTTGGGGCGTGCGAGTTTCAGCCAAGACGGATTACGCCCTCCAGGCCATGGCCGTGCTGGCGGCCGCTCCCGAGGGCGAGCAGACGAAGGCCGAGCAGATCTCCAAGGCCCAGGACATTCCTCTAAAGTTCCTGTTGGCCATCATGAATGAGCTCAAGCGGGCTCGGCTGGTGCGCAGCCAACGGGGAGTTGAGGGCGGATTCGTGTTGGCCAGGCCGGCAGACGAGATCACTCTGGCCGATGTCATCCGGGCCGTCGACGGGCCACTGGCCAACATCCACGACTCCAGTCTGCGGGACATGGCCTACCCCAGTCCGGCCGAGCCGTTGCTGGAGGTATGGATGGCCGTGCGGGCCAGCCTGCGCTGCGTACTGGAAGAGGTGACGCTCGACCACCTGGCCACAGGGAGGCTGCCCAAGTCGGTTCGTTCGTTGGCCGCCCGCTACGAGGCCGATACCCGGGTTCGTTATCCGTCCTAATTCGGCGACGCCGGCCCGAGCGGTCAGGCCGGCCGCCCGGCCACATCGAGCAGCGTCATGGATTCGAGTACATCCTGGAGACCTTGCTCGACCGACGTCCATACCGCGCCCAGCCGGTCGACGCCGCCATGAGTCGCGGCGTTGGCGCCAGACGCCAGCGCCGGCCGGACGGTGCGGCGAGCGGTGGGTCGCTCGACGGCTCGAATGATCTCGGCCAAGGTGATCGCCGACGCCGGTCGCGCCAGCCAGTAGCCGCCGTCGCCGCCGCCGCGACTGCCGACCAATCCCGCCCGACACAGGTAAGGAAGGATGTTGGCCAGGACCGGGCGGCAATGCCCTCCGCTCGGCGATGGTTGCAGCGTTGACGGGCTCGGTGAGGTCGCGCCGGGTGATGACGGTGAGCCGGTCGTTAGGCGGGGAGCAGCACGAACGGGTCCGCGCTCGCTTCCTGCAGTTCGTCGTCGAGGTGCCTCAGCTCTGACTTTGGCCAACCACGGCAACGGGCGCGACAACCTGGTCGGCGCGGTCGACCGGAGGTTGGCACCGCAGGCGCTGGGTCAGGCTGCGGGCTTCGGCGACCGGCGGCACGGCCCCCGCTTCATCCCCAATTTTCTTGGGGCCCGACAGTCCTTGGACAGGGGACTACCGCTTCTGAACCCATACATCGTCGCCGGCGGCGGCACCGCGCAGGAGGACGTACCCGCCTGCGTGCACCAGATCGAGTAATGGAGGCGGCAGGGGAATGTCCACGACGAGAACGACTGGCGGGTGCGCCGCCAGCTCCTTGATCAGGCGGGGCTCCGCACTTCGGTCAACGACGAAGGCGGTGTTCAGGCTCACATATCGTCCCGCCGGGAGACGATCGCTGAGCGCGTAGGTCCAGTGGAGTGTTCCCCACTCGAAGACGCGGTCCCCGGGTGAGGCGCGCTGGCGGAAAAGGTCGACAATCGCCCGCTGCCGGCGCATATCTGTGGGGAACAATGCCTCGTACCTGGTGGACGACACCATCCCGAGAAGCCGCTCCCACCCCACGCGGTAGTACTTGCCGACGTCGTAAGCGCTGAAAGCATCGCTCTCGATCCCGTTGAGCGACCGGCCATCGGCCCATGCCACTTCGGCACGGGGAACGACCAGGGCCAACTGCAGCGCCGGACCGGTAGCGAGTACGGCAAGTACAGCGGCCATCCTGCCCGTCCCTCCCTTGTGCCAGGCTCCGATGGCGATGCCGGCTGCGGCCAACGCCAATGCGCCTTCCGCTTGCTCCACGTAGTGGGGGAAACCGCGAGACGACAACATCGCACCGGCCAGATCGCAGCCCAGCCACCAGGAGATCACCGCCGGCCAGAAGTTCGGCCGGGACGAGAGCCGCCAGGAAACGACGCCGAGCACCACTAAGGGAACCCCGACTCGCAGGACGAGAAGGGCGACGTACAGCGCCCGATCCGTACCCGTGATCGAGGTCAGGACACTGCCGGCCGGTCCGTTGGTGAGCTGCACGTAGTCGATGTCCTGATGAACCAGCACATCCACGAGACCGCCCAGCGATCCCTGCACGGCCAGTACGAGAAATGCCGCCCCGATGGTGAGCAACGCTCCGCAGGCAATCGGCACCGCGTCTGTAAGGGCGTCGCGCGGGGGACGGCCCCGTGCGAGCGCCATCCAGAGCGGGACGGCCAAGACGGCCACGACATCAAAGGCGAAGACGGCCTTGAAGAGGAAGGCGGTTCCGACAAGTCCGCCAGCGACGACCGCATGCCACCGTCGGCGATCCCGTCCGGTGAGCAGAAACATCGCCCACAGCACGAGAAGCGCCCCGGTGACCTCCGCATTCAAGACGTCACCGTCCAGGTTCGGAAGCGACACCACCACGATGAAGATGAGCGTCGCCAGCGTCGCTGTCGCGACATCGCCCATGCGACGTCCGAGTCGCCACACGGCCACGGCGCTCGCCGCCACGATGACGGCGAGCAGCGCGTGGAACGCGGGAGCGCGAGGCCCGAAAGCTGCGATGACAGCGGCCGCCAGCCAGTACATTCCGGGCGGCTTGTTGTCCCAGACGCTGCGATACAGCGTGGCGCCATGAAGCAGTGCCCTGCCGATGTCCGCGTACGTCCCTTCGTCGGAGTACCACGTCGGTTCAGCCAGAGAGGGCAATCGGAGCAACACGAACACCGATGACAGCACCACGATGGGCGTCCAGGATCGTCCCGACCATTGGCCAGTAACGAGGGCGCGACGGCCAGAGCTCACGACTTCTTGTTAGCCCAATCACCGGACCCGCGTCGCTCACTCGGTCGCGTGTCGCTGTGTAATGACCAAGGGGTCCCTGCCCAAAACCGCTGGTCAGAGCCGGGATGACGGTGAGCCGGGCTGTAGGCGGGGAGTAGCTACAAAGGGCCTTTGACCAGCGATTTTACACCCTCGGCGAGCACCTTAGTCCTCAGCTAGTCCTCAACTCAACGGATCTTTGCCGATGCCGAGGCCGGCTATGTGTTGCGTCGACCGACACCATGCGTTCGCAAGCCTTGTCGCCGAGTTTGTCGGATCGCCTATGCACAAGAGTCACGGTTCGGCCTTTGTCCGTTAACGATCCGTCAACTTGTTCTCGCGGTGGATTCCCGGTGAGGAAGCCCTGTCGGCGAGCTGTCCGGATCTGCGTTGAGAATGTCGTCGGCTCAATGGCGAGTGAGCGGGCTACGGCCCCGACCTTCTCGCCGCCGTTCACGCAACGCTCGACGTAGACGGTCGCGGTGTCGGCCTGCTCGACGTCGGAGCGCCCGGCCCGAGCGCAGGGCGAAAGCCCTCGGCCAAGGTCGCCGGGGCGGGCTGCCCAGTCGCAGAACCCGAACAGCCGGTTATATGCGGCTGCTTCGGTGATCAGCCCGGTGGTGGCCGCGGCGATGGCCGCCGTTCGGGCCACCCGCTGGGAGCGTCGGCCCAGGCCGTGGTCGACCAGCACCTTCTGCACGGTGGTCTTGGAGATCGACCAGCCCCGCTCGGCGAGCCGGTCGGCGTATTACGGCACCCGCTCGTCGGCTCGGTCATGCCAGGGTCAACAGCTCGGCCACGACGTGGATCGGGGTGGCATTGGCCAGCTGGGGTCGCCGGCGGGCCTTGGGAGTGAGCGCCTCGAGCCCACAACGCTCGGCGGTGCCCTTCCACCTGTAGAACGTCGTGCGCGACACGCCGAAGGTTCGGCACGCCTCGCTCACGTTGCCGGTCCGAGCCGCGTGCTCCAACACGCGGGCGCGGCGTTGGGATGATCTCTGTCGAGGTCACGGTGATGGCTCCTTCGGGTCTGTGCAAGGAACCACAGGGTCCATCACCGTCTCCTCAATCTGGTGGACCTGCAACCTCGACCCCGGACAGGAAGGCCTAGTGGAAGCTGATGGGCTTGAACGCGACCTCGGCCGAGTTGAAGCCCGAGCCGGCGACGACGCATGCGCCCGGCTGGGCGGCGCAATTTATAAGGCCAGACAAAGCGCCAATGACGGGATGAACGAACAGCGTCACCGAGAACGCGCCGCTGCCGTTCACCTGCGCAGACACTCCCCCGCCACCGAAGAAACTGCTTGAGCTGCAGTACGAGAAGTTGTGCTCAATGGCGGCCTCTTTGCCGCACTGCACGACTTGCACGGTCGAAAATGGCGTGTATCCAGATCCCGTCACGGTCGTGGCCTGGTTATCGACCAACCCCGTGCTGGGTGCAACGGTGACGGCCGCGACGACGGGCGGTGATTTCGGGTCGAACCCAAGCGGAGTCGATGCCCCCTCGCTGAAGCGGAACGAGTTGGCGGCCGACACCGTGCAAACCTGGGGCGCGCTGGCACAGTCCAGTGGACCGCTGGCGAGCGACAGCATCCGGTGGACCGGGAAAGTGATGGTGAATTGACCGGTCAGTCCCGGAGTCGCGGTGGTGACGGTCCCGTAGTCGCAGTCGCCTTGACTGGCGCCTCCCGAGCGGCATTGGATCACCGCGATATTGGCACCCGGCGTGTAGCCATTGCCGACGACCTGAACCAGCTGGTGGTCCTTCAATGCCGAGTTGGGCGAGGCACTGACCGTCTGGGTCAGAGGAGGAATCTTCGGGTTGAAGGCCAACGGCGCAGTCGCCTGCTGCGACGGGCCATAAAAATTGCCCGCAAACACCACGCAAGCTCCGGGCGCGCTCGCGCAGTCGAGCGTCCCGCTCGGCAGGGAGAGGATGCGTTGGACCGGCCACAGCGCCGAGAACTTCCCGGTCGGACCCGTCTGAACGAAGATCGTCGTGGAGTATTCGCACGTGGCATAGCTCGCCGGACCCGCCGCGCATTCGGCGATCTGGACCCCGTTGTTCGGGGTCATACCCGCGCCCGTGACCTTGATCACCTGGTGATCCTTGAGGCCGGTGGCCGGCACGGCAAACACGGTTGGCGTCTGGGGCGGCACCTTCGGGTTGAACGTGAGGCCCACCGCGCTCGCTTCGAGGTAATTGGACAGATTGGCGGAGGCCATGATGCAGACTTTTGGCGCGCTCGCGCAGTCAAGCGTCCCGGACGCCGGCGAGATCATTCGTCGCACATACCTCTTCAGCGAGAAAGTGCCGGTGGAACTGGCGGGGACAATGATCAGGGTGCTGAGGTCGCACTCGTTCTGACTAGTGGCGTTCGCCGCACATTGAATGGTGGCGATCGATGCCAGAGGCGAGTAATCGAGGCCGCGCAGGTTGACGAGTTGCAAATCGGTGAGGTTGGTGCTCGGCTGAACCGTGAGCATCGGGCAATCGATGGGCGGAGACTGCTGCCCGACGGTGCCGTTCGGCGCACACGGTTGCGGGGGCGACCCCGCACCGACCGCCAGCGACGGGTTGACCGTGATGGCCAATCCGATCCCCACGGCCATCGCCGCGAAACCACCGATCCAGCGTGTGGCCATCCGGTGTGCCATGCCGCCGCCTTCCCCCCTTGGAATACCGAAATGTTAGCAGTCAGCGGGGCTGAGTTGCGTCGCGATCAGGGCAAGAGGAAGTAGTACCACAGCCGGAATGTGCCAGAGATAGTCGAACGAGCTGTGCACCAGGAGGGCGGCCAGCGCGGCAAGGGCGCCGGCGGCGAGAAGCGGACCTTGCCGCCGTGAGCGGAACAGTGCAAGCGACGTGAGAACCAACCCGCCCGCAAGTATCACCAGACCGATGGTGCCCTCTTCGGCCGTGAGTTGAAGGTATTCGTTGTGAGCGAATCGCGCCGTGACGGTGTGACCACTCGAAGCCCGGTAGCGGAGGACGAACTGTCCAGGGCCGATCCCGGCGACAGGACGGTGACGCACCAGGCGGAGCGTGGCGCGCCACTCGTCGGTTCTATCGGTCGAACTCGCGGTGAGACGGGCGGCGCGGATGCGATCCAGGGCGTCGCTGACCCGGCTCGGGTGGAGCGAGAGCACCACCGCCACCGCCAGCACGCCAACTGCGCCGGCCAGGTAGACAACCGGACGGTCGGGCCAGAGGACGAACAGCGCCACCGCGGCGCCGAGGAGCGCGCCGCCGCAGGCCAACAGCGGTCGGGCGGGGGCTCCATCAACGACCGACGGCAAGAGGCCGGCGACGGCGATGGCCGCCCCGATCAGGACGGGTATGGCGTCGCGAACCAGACGACCCGCCTCGACAGTGCCCCCGACCACGACGGCAGACGCGACGAGCACGGCCACGCCGGCAACGAAGGCAATCCCGCCGGCCCGACTCAGGGTAGCGCCGGCCCCCGCCAGCAGGGCATACGCGGCTAAGGCGGGAAGGATTTTGTCCGGGTGCTCGGACCGCCGGGCTAGGGCGAACAGGGCGAGGGGCACGAGCAATCCGGCTGTGCCGTTGGCGTAGGTGATGGGCGATGCCGCCCGCCACAGCCCCTGATCCGGCAGGGCAGCGGCGCGGGCGTGCCAGGCCACGCCATACCAACCGTCGAGAGCAACGAGAACACCGAGGGCGATCACCCCGGCCTCGAGGACCATACGGTCGGGCCTGGCCAACCGGCTCACGATGAGGGCGACGGCGGCGATGCTGAACAACAGGCCGAGCGTGGGACCTGCCCCGCGTGGATTGCCGGCCAGCGTGGCGCTGATAATGGACCAGCTCGCCAATCCGGCGGCCAGAGTGACGACCGGATGGGAAAGATCCCAGGGAAAGGGTCGTCGAGCCGCGAACGCGACGACGAGCGCAGCTGCCATGAGGACCAGCAGCCAGCGAAACCGGCCGGCATAGAAGCCCCCCTGCGCGAAAACGGCGTAACCCAGAGCCATCAAGAGCAGAGCGACGGCAGGTCCGGTAGATCGGCGGGACCCGTCGAACCCGTCCGAGGCTGGCGGTGCCTCGCTGTCCGGCTCCTCAGCCATTCGGCCATGGTGGCACGGCGCGGCGCTCGACCCTAGGTACGCGTCAGGAGGCCGCCGCGAGCATGGGTAGCCGGGGACTGTTATCTGCGTCGCGGGGCGCGATCAGGGTGTCCAGCGGCACTCTTGCATTGACGGGGCGGCGGGCTCGCCGGTCGGGCAGGCTGGGCCAATGTCCTCGCTCCGGTCCCGTCCGTTGGTTGAGCGCTCGGAGTTCGCCGGGTTCCGGTTCCCTCCCGACGTGATCGCCGTCGCCGTCCGCTGGTATCTGCGTT
>JRHI01000253.1_pt1 | contig 60882 bp, 55 predicted proteins | sample 215371 | NCBI WGS metagenome assembly JRHI01 (sample SAMN02929681, study PRJNA255918) | sediment metagenome | biome: cave system; feature: Ice Cave; material: Sediment; isolation source: sediment from deep within a dark volcanic ice cave with no known source of... ...
CAGAACTCAGCGGAGTTTAGGAGAGGAAGATACGTCTGAGGTTAGCACTCAATTGACTGCGTTGGCAGCGTCCTACATACCGCAAGTTAAACGGGTTTTTACGAATATTAAAAACCGTGTGAACACTGCGGCGCGTATGGTCTGCCCTGGTAAGCATCCTTGAAGACTCAAAGGAGAAATGGAATGGGCCCTCTGAAGGTATTACTAATCGTTCTTTTCATCGCGGTGGCGGCTTTCTCAGCGCAGCCGCTTACCGCTCAAACGAGCAGCGGCTCGATTGCAGGCAGCGTGCGTGACGCACAGGATGCGGCGATTTCGAACGCCACAATTACCATCCTGGAGCAGCAACGAAGGACCATGTCCACAGGTACGACCGATGCTGACGGCCGGTTTGTGTTTCTGCAGTTGCTCCCTGGCCGATATAACCTATCGGTGGAGGCGCCCGGGTTCAGGAAGCTCGAGCGGAAGGATATCGAGCTTGTGGCCAATGACAAGATCACCGTGGGAGTCATCCGTTTGGAGGTTGGCGCCCTTACTGGGTCCGTGGAGGTCACGGCGCAGGCAGTCCAGCTCAATACGGAGAGTTCCGAGCGCTCCGACGCAATTGTCGCCAAGCAGATCGAGAACCTCGCGGTAAATAGCCGCAGTTATCTACAGCTTGCGGGGTTGGCCACCGGCGTTGTCAGCACCGCTAACTTGTCCACAGCCGGGCACGGCGGCCTGGCGAATATCTCGGCCAACGGCCAGCGCTTCGACCACAACCAGCTTACCTTGAACGGTGTTGGAAACGTCGACACCGGCAATAACGGCGACCAGATGGCGACAATTAGTCTCGAAGCTGTGCAGGAATTCAAGATCTTGACCAGCAGCTATCAGGCCGAATACGGCCGCTCCTCCGGGGCCCAGATCAGCGTGGTGACCAAGAGCGGTAGCTCTGCCTTCCACGGCGGCGGCTATCTGTATCACCGTCACGAATCACTGAACGCTAACAACTGGAAGAATAATCGCGACAAGTTGCCGCGACAATTGTTCCGCTTCAACGATCCCGGGTACTACATTGGCGGGCCCATTTACATACCTGGCCATTTCAACAAAGACAAGAACAAGCTCTTCTTTTTCTGGAGCCAGGAATTTCAGCGGCAACTTAAGCCCCAGGGCCGCCGCGATGCCACCTTCCCGACTCTGGATGAGCGCACGGGTGACTTTTCAAAGAGCATCGACAAGAACGGCAATCCATTCCCCTACATTCGTGACCCTCTGTCCGGTAAGCCGTGCAAACCAGCCGACACTTCCGGACCACGCGACATCTCCGGATGCTTCCAGGATAAGGGTGTATTAGGCCGCATCCCAACCGACCGCCTGTACGCGCCGGGCCTCGCCGTATTAAACTTTTATCCCACGCCCAATGCCTTAGGGAACAAAGGCTTCAACTTTCGATCCCAGCTTCCCGATTCTTATCCACGGCGCGAATCGCTCATTCGCATCGACTACAACGTTAGCTCCAAATGGAAGCTATTCAGCCACTATCTGGATAACCAAGATTCGGTGACTTCCGCGTATGGGTCGTTTGTGCTGGGCTCCGGATTCCCCAAGGTCCCGATCACCGACACGCGCCCAGGCAAGAACTTCGCCGTCAGCGTAACCACTTTCATCAGCCCCACCATGACCAATGAAGCGACCTTTGGCTATGCCCACAACGTGATCCACATTGATCCGGTTAATGACGGCCTGACGCGCGCAAAGACAGGAATTAATATTCCGCTACTGTACCCAGGTGCGGTCCAGAAAGATTTCATTCCGCGATTCAATTACTCTGGATCGCGAATTGGCAGTGAACAAAGCATTGGTACGAACAACGCCCCATTCTTCAACTACAATTCGACCCTGGACTGGATCGATAACATCTCCAAAGTTTGGAATAAGCACGTCATCAAGGCTGGTCTCTACATTCAGCGCAGCCGCAAGGATCAGACTTCCTTCGCTGCTTCCAGCGGTCAAATCAACTTCGGAGATAATTCCAGCAATCCACTGGACACCGGCTTCGGCTTCGCCAACATGGCGATTGGAGTTTTCACCAGCTTTAATCAGGCATCCGGCTACTTCACCGGAAAATATCGCTACACGAACGTCGAATGGTATGGACAGGACCAGTGGAAGATCACCCGCCGCTTCACGCTGGATTACGGGATGCGCTTCTACTGGATCCAGCCGCAGTTTGACGCCGCATTGCAAACCTCGACCTTCCTGCCAGAGCGCTTTGATCCTAAACAAGCCGTTCGCCTTTACGTTCCAGCTTTTAATAGCAGCGGTAAAAAAGTGGGGCGCGACCCTGCCACAGGGAATGAGGTTGATGCTCCCGACATCGGTAAGATTGTGCCGGGTTCCGGCAATACGCTCAATGGAATTGCCCAAGCAGGCAAAGACGTCAGCAAATACTTAATCAAGAACCGGGGCGTGCACTATTCTCCGCGACTCGGCTTCGCCTGGGACGTAACCGGGAAGCAGGTCTTCGTAATCCGGGCAGGTTCCGCAATTCTCTATGATCGCTTCCAGGGCAACGAAGTGTTTGACATGATAACCAACCCGCCGACGACCGTGTCTCCGACACTGGTAAACGGTTTCCTTAAAGATGTCAGCGCCAAAAATGTGCTTCTAGCCCCGGTCAATTTGAACGCCTTCGATTACGGTGGCGAGGTTCCCACCACCTACAGCTACCATTTTGGTATTCAAGCCAAGCTACCTTACAACTTTATCCTTGATACAGCCTATGTCGGCTCGCTGAATCGCCATGAACTCGAGCGGCTGAATCTGAATGCGATTCCCTACAAAGCTACCTTCCTGGCGAAGAATCAGGATCCGACAAAATCCTCACCCACATTAGGATCTGCCGCATACGATGCGAACTTCCTGCGGCCTGATCCCGGTTTTGGTGACATCATACTGCACCAGTTCGGTGGCACCTCAAATTACAATTCGCTCCAGACCAGCCTGAACAAGCGGTTTGGGAAGAGCCTGTTTTTCGGTTCTAATTGGACATGGAGCCGGGCTCTAGGCACGACCAGCGATCGTGGTAATTTCCACCGCATCGACAATCTCACGCGGCTAGCAAATTACGGTCCGCTGTCTTTCGACCGGCATCACACCGTAAACATCTTCTATACCTATGACCTGCCCAGCCTGTTCCACGGAGGCTTGACGCATACGCTGGTAGACGGATGGCGGATCTCGGGAGGTACGATGTTCCAGAGCGGCGGGCCCTTTGGCGTAGGCTACTCGATCCCTGGTATTGGCAACACAAATCTTACCGGTTCCTACACCGAGCCGGCGCGCATCACGCTTATCGGGAATCCGCTCCAGGGGATTTCGGGCGACGAGTATCATCGTCTGAACCCCGCTGCGTTCGCCCCCCCACCGGTGGGCAGTATCGGCCTTGACTCCCCAACGAACTATTTACGCGGCCCGGGGATCAACAATACCAACCTATCGATTCAGAAGAGCTTCGCCATCCGCGAGTCGATGAAGCTTGATCTGCGTGCCGACGCATTCAACTTTTTCAACCACACTCAGTTTAGCGGTATCAACAGCACCGTCAATTTCGACAGGTTGCCCACAGCAGCCAATCCCACTTTCAAAGTCACCAATTTGCCCTTCAAACCTGACGGAACAGAAAATAACCGCAACGGGTTCGGAACGGTAAGTGGCGCACGCGATCCCCGCATCATGCAGCTTGTGGTTCGCTTCCTCTTCTAAATTGTTATCGCGGGGCGGGCCATCATCGCCCGCCCCTCTTTCTTCTTCTCGGCCATGCTAGGATGGGGCTTCAGGATTCACTTTTGAGGCTGTCCTTGTTTTCCACAAACTCTTTGCCTTTCAAAAGAATTGCTCTAGCCTGCTCTCTGCTTATAGCGCTCGGCGCAATCTCATTCGCACAAGGGACTTCGCCTCAGCTGCAGCAGCCCAAACTCGGGGACCCGCCAGTTGGCAGCCCGCCGCTCCAAAAAACGACTCCAAAACAGCCGTCGGACGCAAAAGAAGCTGCCGATGCCGAGCAGGAACTCGGACGCATTGTTCAGGAGGCTGGGAACGATCGCGCAGCTCTTGTGCGCAACCTTGAAGATTATTTGCGGCATTTCCCCGAGTCCCCACACAAATTGGAGATTTACCGCGCAATCGTCGAATCTGCAATGCAGCTCCACGATTCCGCCCGCGCGTTGAATTATGCGGAGCGCATTGCCGCTCGCGACCCTGAAGATATCTCCATGACCATGCTGGCGATTGATCTCCTCGAACGCTCCGCTGATGATGCCGGGCTCAAGCGCGCAATTGACTACGCCGGCGGCGTCCTCGACCGCGCGCAGAAATCCCCAATTAGCGCCAAGTCCGCCCGCGTATCCCCGCAGGAATGGGAAGAAAATAAGAAACGTGTGGCCATGACCGTATATTTAATCCGCGGCCGCCTGTGGATAAAACGTCGTAATTACGACGCTGCCGTCCAGGATTTAGAGGCGAGTTTTAAACTTTTACCCAATGCCCCCGCCGCGGAAAAACTTGGTGACATCGCGGAGTTGCGCCGGGATTTTCCCCGGGCCATTGAAAACTATTCAATCGCGTTCGTCCTTCAAGAGGAGTATGGCACTCCTACCGATCGCCCGGGAATTCGCAGGAAACTTGGTAACATCTGGAAGCAGGCTCATGGGAGCGAGACAGGCCTCGGCGAGAAGCTCCTGGCTACTTATGACCGCTGGCACACGCAGTCGGACAAAACCGTGCGCAACAAAGGCGCGAAGGAACCACTCGAATTTGAACTGCGCCGGATCGGGCAAGAGAAGCCTGTCCGTCTTTCTGACTCCAAAGGAAAAGTGATTGTGCTAAATTTTTGGGCCAGCTGGTGCGGTCCTTGCCGCGAACTCGAACCTCTTTTCGATCAGCTCGGACATCAATATGAAGGCAATCCCAACGTTGTTTTCCTGGCTGCCAGCACCGATGAGGATGAGGGCCGCGTTCCACCGTATATACAACGCGAGAAAATTCGCTCTACGGTAGTTTTTGCCGATGGGCTCGATCACAACTTGGGGGTTAATTCACTTCCCACCACCATCGTTCTTGATCGCGCCGGGAAAGTCGTCTACCGTGGGGACGGGTTTAATCCTCAGACTTTTCAGAAGACGCTTAGCGATGCGATCCAGCGCGCATTAACCACGCCCGTAGCCGCGAATCACTAATGTTCGCTATATTTTTCTCGATTCCTAGGAACCTGCATGGCATGTGGGTTTACCGGGCAGCGCGTGCCGAATATTTGCCGGCTACATCGCGGGCAGCCAGTATCGTGCCCACATGAATGGCGATTGTATCTTCGAGACGCCGCGCGTAGCCGCCCGCAAGCGTGATGGCCACTGGAATGCCGTAACTGCGCGCGTGTTCAAACACTAAGATGTCACGATTTCTCAACCCTTCTTGGGTCAGACTAAGCCCGCCAAGTTGATCTTCGCGGTAAGGATCTGCCCCGCCCACATAGAACAATAGGTCCGGTGTAAATTGCTTGAATGCTTTGTCCAGATGGCTTTCAAGAATCGCAAGATAATCCGCGTCCTCAATTCCATCAGGAAGATTGATATCCATGTCCGAGGGCGGTTTTGGCACCGGATAATTATTCTCTTGATGGATCGAGAAAGTGAAGACACTGTTATCGTCGTGAAAAATTGCCGCGGTCCCGTTGCCCTGGTGGACATCCGTGTCAACAATGATTGCGTTGCGAATCGCTTTATCGTGTTGCAGGCGACGAATGGCGATCGCAACATCATGAATCGCGCAAAAGCCTTCGCCGTGGCCCTTGAATGCATGATGAAAGCCGCCGCCAAGGTTTGCGGCGAAACCATCGCGGAGAGCGCACTGGCCAGCAAGAATCGAGCCGCCCGCTGCCAGCCAGCACGCCTCCACCATTTTCCGCGACCACGGGATTTCCAGCAGCATCAGCTGGCTTGCGCTGAGTGTGCCGGCCCTCAAATCATGCGTATATTCCGGCGTATGTACTCGCATTACATCATCGTCGGTAGCCGGAGTCGGCACCAGGAAATCCTCTGCTCCGGCAAGTCTTTCGCACAAAAGAAATTTTTGAATCAGATGGAATTTTTGTGAGGGAAAAACGTGCGCGCCCAAGTTTAAGTCATATTGCGGATGATAAACGAGCTTAAACGGAAGCATCTCAGGCCTGCATTAACTGTCGCGTTCGAGGATAAAGTCTGGGACCGCGAGCAGCGCGCGGCCAAAATCCGACGCAGTTTTGCCATTCAAGCAAGCCTTTGCGCGCCGCGCATAATCGTGGGCCAGGTCACGGGCGCGGTCGAGTGCGCCCGATTCATGCACGAGCGCGGTAATTTGTTCGGGCCGAACCGTCCGGAAATCCTTTTCCTGCAGCACAGTTTCCACCAAGCCGCGCCCGGCGGGGTCGCCATTCTGCATAGCGTAAATCAGCGGCAACGTCACCTTGCCTTCCTTCAGGTCGCTGAGCACAGGTTTTCCAAGTGTTTCCGGTGATGCGGTGAAATCCAGCAAGTCGTCCACCAGTTGAAACGCCAGCCCCGCGTAGCGGCCATAATTGGCCAATGCCTCTTCTTGCAAATCGTCGCTTTGGCCCAGGACCGCGCCGAGCCGCGCACACCCACTAAACAAATACGCGGTCTTGTGCGTCGCCAATCCCAGCGCTTCCTCTTCCGTTAAATCGATGCGGCCCAGCTTGGTGAGCTGAATCAGCTCGCCTTCAACCATGTTCTGCGTCAGCTCGATGAGGATATCGAGTATGCGGAAATTTCGCTCCCGCAGCGCCATTTGAAACGATTGCATGTACAGCCAATCGCCAGCCAGCACGCTGCGATGATTGCCCCAACGCGAATTCGCTGAAGGACGTCCACGGCGCGTATCCGCGCCATCAATTACGTCATCGTGAATCAACGTCGCGCTGTGAATTAGTTCGACGACCGCCGCAAGTCGAATGGCCCCGGGCCCTCGATAGTTCGCGTAACCCGCCGTCAACAGGAGGACCGCTGGGCGCAGGCGTTTCCCTCCCCCGCCCAACAAGCCAGATGAAATTTCCGCAACGGGCGCGATGGCCGCGGCGCTTTGATGGGCGAGCTCCTGCTCCACCAGCGCAAGGTCATCGCGCACAAGATCAAAAATCTCTTTGACGGTCAAAAGCGCGATGTGATCCTCTCTCACTCCCTGACGAACGGTTCAGCGTAAATTAAAAAATCCCCGAAAATTGCCGGCCGTAGCCGCGGCAAACTCTTCTGGCGCCAAGTTTCTCACACCTGACAGGGTTCTCGCTACTTCGGCGACAAATGCGGGCTCATTGCGCTTACCGCGAAATGGCTGCGGAGCAAGATAAGGCGCGTCCGTCTCGATCAACAGTCTGTCAAGTGGCAACTCGCGCGCGATATCGCGCAGGTTTTGCGCCTTCGGATAGGTCGCATTCCCGGCAAATGAAACCATAAATCCCATCTCGATTCCCGTCCGCGCTTCCTCGAGCGTTCCCGAAAAGCAGTGGAGGATTCCGCCAAGTCCGCCGCGGCGCCAATCTTCGTCAAGAATACGAAGACAATCAGTCCAAGCCTCGCGGCAGTGAATAATAACGGGGAGCTTGGCTCGCGCAGCCAATTTCAGTTGTGCGCGAAACACGCGCTCTTGTACTTCCCTCGGCGAGAAATCGTAATGGTAGTCCAGGCCGATTTCGCCCCAGGCGATAACGCGAGGATGCTGAGCTAATCGCGCAAGCTCGTCGAAATGCTTCTGCGTAACCTTCTGCGCCTCGTGCGGATGAATTCCGACACTCGCGTAAATCCAATCGTATTTTTCGGCGAACGGGATTGCGGCGTCGAGTTTCTCGGGACCTGGACCAATGCCGATGGCCAAAAGCATAGACACACCGGCGCCGCGCGTCCGCTCCAGCATTTCACTGCGGTCCACGTCAAATTGTGGAAAATCAATGTGCGCGTGCGAATCAATCAGTTCCATGATGGGAGCCGCTCAAGTACGAAACGCTCAAGAATTGCGCGCTCACTTCAGCCGCGACCCCACCTCGACCTCTTCCAGAAAAGCGGCAAGCACCGGACGCCCCTCCGGACCGAGCGACGCAGCGAGGATCATGCCGTTCGACTCCACGCCGCGCAATTTCCGCGGCTGCAAATTTACGACCACGGCAACTTTGCGTCCGACAAGCGCGTCCGGCTCGTAGTGCTGCGCGATGCCCGCTACAATCTGGCGCACCTCAGTGCCAATATCCACCGTAAGTTTCAATAATTTATCCGCGCCGGCAACGCGTTCCGCCGTTTTGATCTGGCCCACGCGCATTTCGATTCTTGTGAAATCGTCGATACCGATTTTTGCGTCCACCGGAGCCGGTGCGGGCGCCGCAGCGCTCGCAGGAGTATTTGCCGTTGAGTTTGCCGCCGTGCTTGGAGTTGCGCCGGTGCCAGGTTTTTGCTGCTCGCTTTCCATCGCTTCCATCCTTTCAATTGCCTCTTTTTTGTCCACACGCGGAAAAACTCCTTCGAGTTTTCCGATCCGGGTTCCAGGTTTCAACTGACCCCAGCCAAGCTCATCGATGCGGCGATCGTCCAACCTATCATGCTGCCCGAGTTGCAACCATATTTTCGCCGTCGTCGCAGGCAGAACCGCATGCGAAAGCACGACGACATTTCGCAGCGCTTCCGCGGCATCATAGAGCACCGTCGCGAGCCGCAATCGATTTGAATCATCTTCCGCCAAGTTCCACGGCTTCTGTTCGGTGATGTATTTATCGGTGACGGCTATAAGATCCCAGATACGTTCCAGCACAAGCGAGAAAGAAAAGTTCTCGAACAAGCTTCGAATAGCAGCCAGCTTTGCACTCGAAAACGCAGCGAGAACTTCGCCGTGGGCTCCCGTGTCGGAAGCACCAGCCGCAGAATCAGGAGTAGGCACGGCACCCGCGAAATATTTCTCGATCATAGTCAGCGTACGGCTGGCCAGATTGCCAAGCCCATTCGCAAGATCGCTGTTGTAGCGCTGTACCAGTGCGTCATAGCTGAAGTTCCCGTCCTGGCCAAAAACAGTTTCGCGTAGCAGATAATAGCGCAGCGCGTCCACTCCAAGCACGTTCACGATGGGACGCGGCCGAACTACATTGCCTCGCGATTTACTCATCTTTGCGCTGTCCATCAAGAGCCAGCCATGCGCCCAGATTTGTTTTGGTAAAGGTAATCCCGCAGCCATGAGAAACGCCGGCCAGTAAACCGCATGAAATCGAATGATTTCTTTACCGACCAGATGTAGATCCGCTGGCCAGAATCCGCGGCGCTCATAATCGGGGCCGCCCACGGCGCTCAGATAGGCCGAGAGCGCGTCGAACCAGACGTAGAAAATGTGCGGCTCTTCGCCCGGCACGGGAATGCCCCAGCGGATCGTCGTCCGCGTGATGCTCAAATCTTTCAGGCCGCCTTCCACAAAGCTCAGAACTTCGTTGCGGCGCGCCTCCGGCTGAATAAACTCAGGGTGCTTCGCGTAAAAATCCAGAAGAGGCTTTTGGAATGCCGAAAGCTTGAAAAAATAATTTGCTTCGGTAACGGTTTCGGTCGGACGGCCGCAGTCCGGGCACAAATCGCCAGCGGCCGCGTCGACAACATACGCATTGTCGAAGACGCAGTACTGCCCGGTGTAATGCCCCGGGTAAACAAAGCCGTTTTCGCGGCACAAGCGAAAAAGCCATTGCACCGTGTGCGCGTGCTTCAGGTCCGTGGTACGGACGAACTCGTCGCCTTGAATCCCAAATTCATCCCACGCCCCGCGCCATTCAGCGGCCATTCTAGCCACAAACTCCGATTCCGCAACTCCAGCCTTGCGCGCCGAGCGTTCCACGTTGACACCGTGCTCGTCCGTGCCCGTGGTCATCACCACCTCGTAACCCATCATGCGTTTATATCGGCGTATGGTGTCGCAGACGATGGTGGAGTATGTGTGACCGATGTGCGGGAGGCCGTTGGTGTAGTAAATTGGCGTAGTCAGATAATATTTTGGCCGGCTCGGCGGCATTCTTTAGCCTATCTTTCCGCGTTGCTTTTCGAATTCGAGGATGGCCTCGCTGAGCACGCGCTTCAGCGGAATATTTTTTTCTGCGGCGATGCGCTGGCAATCCTCATATTCAGGTGATGCCGTCAGAATGTGCCCATTCATTCTGGATAATTTTATGCCCACGGCGCCGAAACAAGTTTCCACAGTGGTGTTCTCTCGCTCGAGCGCGCGGCGTCTTGCAGTATACATCCGCGCGCCAATTGTAGTCGTTTCTGCAAAAAGGAGATCCATCATGCGATCGACATCCGCCGGCCGGCACAAAATACTCAGCAAGCTTCCGGGACGATTCTTCTTCATCTGTATTGAGGAGGTGTAAACGTCTAGCGCACCCGCTGTGATAGCCCGCTCGAGAAAGTATCCGTAAATTTGCGGATTCATGTCGTCGAGATTCGCTTCAATGACAGCAATGTCTTCGTCCCAAAGCGGGACGCTTTGGGACGAAGCAGGTTCGCCGAGGAACACGCGCAGCACATTTGGCTGTTCGGCTAATTCGGCCTTCCCTGCCCCGTAGCCGACGGAAGAAACTTTCATCCGCGGCTGCGGACCAAACTCCGCGGCAAGGGTCGACACAATCGCGGCACCAGTCGGAGTCACGAGTTCTCGCTCGATCCCGCTCGAATATGTCGGAGCTCCACGAAGCAATTCAGCGGTAGCTGGCGCCGGAATCGGCAGCAGGCCGTGCGCCGTCTGTACACTTCCGCTGCCAACATTCAGTGCAGAACATGCAAATCGCTCAATTTCAAGCAACTCAAAACCTATGCAGGCGCCCACAATATCCACAATCGCGTCCACGGCGCCAACTTCGTGGAAATGCACCTTCTCGATTGGCACTTGGTGCACCAGCGCCTCCGCCTCCCCAAGCCGCCGGAAAATTCGACTCGCTCGGTCGGGAACTCTCGCTGCTAGCCCTGCATTGGCAATCATGTCCAGAATCGTCCCCAGCGACCGATGGTGATGGTGCTCCGTGGTCTCCACCAGGACACGTGTCGCGGAAATCGCTTTTTTCTGAACCCGGCCCGCTGAAATCTTCCATCCACTGACGGGTAACCGGCGCAGTTCCCTCTCGATGGCCTCCACTTCGCAGCCAGCATCCACCAGCGCGCCGAGCACCATGTCACCGCTAATGCCAGAAAAACAATCAAAGTAAATAAGCTTCATCGCGTCTACGTTCTTAGAGGGAATCTTCACAGCCCGATATACAGCAGCGCCTGAGCGATTCATACTAGTCGCGCCTCAGAAACGTGTCAAATCCACGAGTCTGCGGGAAGCGAAAGGTCATCGTAGTATTTGATGGCCAAGCGGCGCGCTGCCCCCGTAAAAATCATGTATGCCGAATATGATTCTTGAACCCAGCGGACTTGGAACGCGGATTCTTTCCGAACCCATTGCAGAGATGGCAGCCTCCCGTTAGACTTAACCCGCCCACATGACACAACGCGGAAAACTAATCGTCATCGAGGGTATTGACGGCAGCGGCAAGCGTACGCAGCTCGATCTGCTCAGCGCCGCGCTCACCGCGCGCGGCCTCAACTATGTGACGTTCAGTTTCCCCCGTTATGAGTCGTCCTTCGGCCATCTCGTCGCGCGCTTCCTCAACGGAGAATTCGGCCGGCTTGATGCCGTCGACCCTCATTTTTCGGCTCTTCTTTATGCTGGCGATCGTTTTGAATCCAAGCCGGAACTTGAAAGCGCGCTTTCCGCAGGCAAAATAATTTTGTCGGACCGTTACATTGCTTCAAATCTGGCGCATCAAACGGCGCGAGTCTCCTCGGAGAATCGCCCTGAATTCTTAACGTGGCTGAAGGGTCTCGAATACAACTTGTACGCATTGCCTCCAGAGGATCTGGTCATTTACTTGCGCTTGCCCGCCGCCCGGGCCTATCAGCTCGTTGCTCGCAAATCGACGCGCAAATATACGAATCTACGCCGCGATTTGCTGGAAGCCGACGTGCACCATCTCGAGCTGGCCGCGGCAATCTACGACCAGTTAGGCCGCCAGCCCAACTGGGTCACCATCGAGTGCGTAGACACTGTTGGAGCGATGCGTCCAGCACAAGAAATTGCGCCCGTTATTTGGGCGGCAGTGGAGTCGTTCGTGCTTAAGGACGCGGCAACGGTACAAGCAGCGAAACTTTCGGGCGTTCCTCGCGTATCATAAAGCGGAAGAGAAGCGCCTCAGAAACAGGAGAACCACCATTCGCTGAAGAACGGAATGGGAATACTTCGTGCCTTTCTCAGAATATCTCGGGAACCAGCGAATTGTCACTACCCTTCGCGGCGCCTTGCGCAATAACCGAGTTCCACACGCAATGCTTTTTTGCGGTCCGCGTGGCGTTGGGAAATATGCGCTCGCGCGGATGTTCGCACAAGCCGCCAACTGCGAGCGCCTTATAGATGACTTCTGTGGTGAGTGCGAAACCTGCCTTAAAATAGGGCTTTTGTCTGACGCTTGTCCGCTGATCGTGCAGGGGTTAACGCAGCGTGGCGAAAATCCCGACGCCGCAACCGTCGAACGTCTCCCCTTGATTCTGCAGACTCATCCTGATGTCTGGGCCATTGTGCCAGACCCGGTCCGTCTGCGGACTCCCGTCGCGCGGCCGGTAATCCGCATGGGGCAATTGCGTGCCGTGCAGCGAGCCGCATATTTCAAGCCCATTGGCAAGCGCCGCGTTTTCATACTCGATGGCGCGGAGACGATGCGCTGGGATTTTTCCAACGTATGCCTTAAAATTCTCGAGGAACCGCCCGAATCGGCCACACTAATTTTGCTGGCACCCAGTCCTTATCAGTTGCTGCCTACCATTGTTTCGCGCTGTCTGCAGTTTTTTTTCGCGCCGCTGCAGGCTGAGCCTCTCGAAAAGATCTTGGCCGAGCGCACCGAAATGAAGCCCGCAGAGCGGCGTCTCGCTGCGCAACTCGCGGAAGGGTGCCCGGGAGTAGCAATGGGCCTGGATCTCGAGGCCACAGCGCGGCTGCGTCGCGATGCCTTGAACATTTTGTCGCAGGCAATTGAAGCCAGGTCCTATGCGTCTCTCTTCCGGGAGACTTCCGCGCTGGTCAAAGGCCGCCAAGAGTCCTTTGAAGTTCAACTGGAAGTGTTCTATAGTTTACTCACGGACCTGCTCGAACTATCCTGCAGTTCCGGGACGGCGCTGAGGAATCCCGCATTACGCAAGGAACTTGAAGCGGTCAGTAAGCAGGTCGATTTCAACTGGCTCAGGCGCGCAGTTGAGGGATTTGACGAGTTGTACGCTCGCGCTCGACGAAACGTGAATCGCCAGTTGGGCCTCGACTCTGTAGCTGTATCGCTCGGGGGCGGAGCGGTGGACCTTTTGTGAATCAGGCGGGAATAGAACCCGTCTTTGTCGTCTAAACAAAAGGTTCTTATAACCGCGCAGTAAGGGAGTGCATCTCATCGCACGAGCTTCTGTCGTTTCCCGACAAATAAGAAGGAGTTGTTATGGTGAATCGGAAACTGTTTCGCCCAGCTCTTACAGAGATCAAGGAGCAATTGCCCATCCGCCAGCATCACGGCGCGCCCCAGCCCCACAAAAAACCGGCTCCGCCGGAACAGACCCACGCGGAAAATTTCTACTGGGTGAAACAGATGCAGAGCAAAACCCCAGTGGCCGTGACCATGACCGATGGAGAAGTGCTTCGCGGCACTGTGGAGTGGTATGACCGCGACTGCATCAAATTAACCCGGCTCGGCAGCCCCAATTTGCTGATTTATAAGCAACGCATAAAATATGTTTATAAAGACGGCGAAGAGGCCGCGCAAGGCGGAACCAACGGCCAGTGAGACGCATCGCCCCCTATTGGGGTTGCAATTGCGTAGCCAGGATTAACTCTGCGGTGCAGCCGTTCCAATCGCGAAGGTCATCAGGGATTTGGCGGCCAGCAAATTGTCCGCATTGAATATCTCGCACTCTGAGACGATGAAATTCCGGCCGCGCCGCAGCACGCGAGCTTTTGCCACAATCGTGCCTCCGGCAACCGCTTCGAGAAAATTAATTTTTAGTTCAATGGTTGCCAAATGCGATCCGGCCGGCAATGTCGTGTAGGCCGCAATCGCTCCCGTTGTATCTGCGAGAGCGGAAAGAATTCCTCCATGAACCACGTTGTGAAGCTGAATGTGATGGTTGCGAACCTTCATTCGAATCTCCGCCCCTCCCGCGCTCGCCGCTTGCAGCTCAAATCCAAATAGTTTTGTCGTGTTGGCATTTCTGAGGCGGCGCGCCATCGCGCGAAGCTCGGTTGGTGTGAATTTATTTTTCACTGCACGCGTGCCAAAAATTGTGCCACGGTTTGCCTCCTCTAAACGGAAAGCTTGCTGCGCAAAGTGTTTGCCACCCGAAGAGCCGGTGAATTTAACACTCCGCGACGAAAGTCGCAATACATGCCGTCTAGAATTCCGCCATTTCGTAAGGCGCAAACGACGAATGCCGGGAGATCGGAGTGCAGATAGGCCGCGAGGGAGACAGCAAAGGCGACAATGCCAAACTTACTCATAGTTCTCGAACTCCACTTCTATTGGATTGATCTTTTGCCGTGTCGGAACTATTCGAGGTCAGGTTAGCGCTGACTCCTGCAGCACAGTTGCGTTGCGCCGCGATCCTGCGGTAGACGCAGCGAAGGATTGGCTTTACTCCCGGGATTTGGGCGGCCGCGTAAAAAGGCCATGCCCACCAAATTTTGCTCGCGATGAAAACGGCGGCGTCCGCCCCGCCATATTGCTTTCCTTCCACGGTGATCAGGCGCATTTCGCCCAGCACTTCTGCTTCCGGCACACCCAGCAGATCGGCAACGCGGGGATCCTGCAGAGGAGCGAGCGCAAAACCGCGCGGCAGGAGTATTGGCGCAGAGCGCTGGACGATACGGACGCAAAAGGGGCAATCAGCGTCGTAGAAAAGCCACCCAACGCTGGCGCGCCTTCCTTTGCTATCGGTGAGATCCGAGCACAGTAAAATCATGGTGCGTCCAGCGGTTAGGACTTCCCGAGAATGCGCTTCGTCTTCCTTCGTAATTTCACTAGACCTTTCATCGCTCCTGGGGGCATGCGTATAACTTTTTTGAATAGCGCCTTCATAAGCGACGAGAAACTCGAGCATGCTCGATGGTGCACGAGATCCACGCGCATTGTTCTTATTCTGTCGTGACAGAAATTACCGAACTGAAAAATGCCCCGCTCTTTCCCGTCGCTCATGCCTTCAGTTCTTACTAGGCCCCAAATTACTCCTGTGAAGGGACCTTCACTACGAGATATATAATTCGCTGGCTATCTATTTTCTGAACCCAGTGGGGTACACCGGCTGGGATCCTCACGATGTCTCCCTCCGCAATATGGCGCGACTCGCCTCCCAAAACGCTGCGCCCGCGAAATTCGCCGGGCGTGGCTTCGGCGGGTTCGGCCAAAGACCCATCGGTTACGAGAGTCCCTCCGCCTTCGATCACGTACCAGATGTCAGTTAATTTCTTGTGAACCTCGGCCGTTCCAGGTTTGGTACGGCGAATCACGCTGGCTAAATATTCCGGGGTCTTGAGGAGATCGATAACGGCAACACCTAGCTTAGGATCCGGAGCTTTCAGGATGTCGGCGTGGATCTGCTTGGCCGACACGAAGACTACTTTTGAAGCATCTTGCACCGCTGGAGCCTGAACCACTACGAGCAGTGCGGCTGCCAGAATTCTCATTGTCCTCATTTGATTTCTCCTTGCATGCACCTCGACCTAATCGTTACGTCTTCCTAGCATCCGACGATCGCACGCCCAAGACTCTAAGCCGGCGCTGGAAGCGTCAAGACGAGTTCGGGGATTTCGATGCGGATGACGGTTCCCTGCCCTTCGTGGCTAGAGATTTCCATTCGAAAGTCGGCCCCGTAGAGGACCCTCAAGCGTTCGTGCACATTGCTCAGGCCAATTCCTTCGACGTAGACGTGCTCGAGACGCGCTTCCGAAATACCTGCGCCATTGTCTTCGACTTCAATAACCAGCCGCCCAGCTTGGGTCGACGTACGGATGCTGACTTGACCGCCCTCGAGCTTGTGTGCCAGGCCGTGCTTGAGACAATTTTCGACGATGGGTTGGAGAAGCATGCTCGGGACAAAAGCTTCCAGGGTCTCTTCGTCGAGGTGTTTGATGATGTCCAGGTTATCGCGTCCGAAACGCGCAACTTCAATATCCAGATAATCGTCGATGAATTCAAGCTCCTCGCGGAGCGGGACGAAGGTTTCGTGTTTGCGCAGCAGGCGGCGGAGAATGTTGCTGAGCTTCAGGACGACGCCGCGCGCCATATCTGGGTCAAAGCGAATGAGCGAAGAGACAGTATTGAGAGTATTGAACAAAAAATGCGGATTGATCTGGCTGGAGAGCGCATCCATGCGCGCTTTGAGCAGAAGCTGCTGGTGCTGCTCGAGATTCATCTCGATGCGCGTGTTGTTCCAGATTTTGATGGGAGCGGCAACGGCCATGACGGTGGCTAGCACGATAAGTGTCAAACCCCAATCGTGGCGTACATCGATTGCAAAGAGCCAAGAAGGTTTCGTGGCGCGCGTTAAGGCCACACGAGCTACTTCGAGAATGATGACCGCTCCCAACGGCAGCATTTCCCAGGAGAATTTGGCGTGGCGGAAAAGCTGAACCACGGCGCGGCGAATGTTGAGAAAAGTGAAGGGTCCAAAATTCCAGATCTCTTCTTTGTTGGGAATAGCCTGGCGAATCAGGCCCCCTACGAGCCCGGCGAATGCCGCGGTGGGCGTGGATAGCCACTCGTGATTGAAAAATGCGGGTAGGCTGACGAGGGAGCCGCCCATGGGCCCAACGACGCGTCCTCCGAGCAGGCCAAGAAGAAACGAACCTTCCAGAGTCAAGTCGGCAAAGCGATACTGATGGCTTACCAAGCGCAGCATTACACCCATAGCCAGGGGCGGCGTCATGAATAGAAGAAGTTGAACTTTCTGATCGGAGTCGCGTTCTTCGGTGAAAAGGACTTTACGGAAGACAGTCCAGCGAGCCAGGAGGGCGGCGAAGGAAGCGGCTACGCCCACTTTCAAGAGCAGCGTGAATAAAAGATCTTTACCGGACGAGAGTATATCCATGGATGCGTCGTTATTACAGCAGCCAGACTCGGTTAAGAAACTTCTAAACAACCACGTTAGCCAAACAGCGGGCCGATGTAAAGCGTAGGCAAGGCGGCTGCTGGTATACTACTGGCCCTGAAATGAAAAACTTGAAATCGAAACCACAAGCAGCGCGCACAAAAGACTCGGCTACCGTGCGCATTGTGGCCCAAGCCGCCCTACCCACGCGATTCGGGCACTTCATGATCCTCGGAATAGAGGGCCGCGGAGCGGAAGAATCAGCCGTGGCGTTGATTCATGGCCATGTGAAAGGAAAAGTGGCGCCGGTCGTCAGGATTCATTCGCAATGCTTGACTGGGGACGTGTTGACGTCGCGGCGCTGCGATTGCCGCGCGCAACTGGAGCTTTCCCTGCGCTGCATCGCAAGCGCGAAATCAGGAGTGCTCTTATATCTCCCGCAAGAAGGACGCGGGATTGGATTGATGAATAAATTGAAGGCGTATGAGCTGCAGGACAAGGGTATGGATACGGTTGAAGCCAACGAACAATTGGGTTTTGCAGCGGACGCCCGCGATTATCGATTTTCGGCGGCGGCGCTGCGAGCGCTGGGGGTGCGGCGCGTGCGACTGCTTTCGAATAACCCGGAAAAGGTGCGGCAGCTCGAAGAGTGTGGGATTAAGGTCGTAAAGAGGCTGCCATGCGAGCCGCGGATTTCGCGGACGTCGCGAAGTTACCTGCGTACGAAGAAAAGTAAAATGGGACATTTACTGAGAGGGCTGGGCGCGTAAACCCATCCCGTGAGGTGTGCCCTAGAGCGCAGAAGGTGAGCAAATCCGTTTAGCCGCCACCGACAAAATGAACGATTTCAAATCGGTCACCCGGTTGGACTTGTGTGGCTTCCCAAGAAGCGCGCGGAAGAACTTCGAGGTTGCGCTCAATTGCGACCCTTTCGGGCTTAAATCCGAGCTGGGCGAGCAGCGCACTTACTTTTGCGCCTACGGGAAGTTCGCGCGATTCACCGTTAACTATGATCGTTATTGCGGCAATCATCGGACAATTATTGCACGGGTGGGGGAGTGGCTCGAGTGCGCGATTTAGATTTGAGATGGTAACGAATTTGATCGGATGCCGAGCCTGAGGAAGCTTGAATCACTAATGCGCCGCCTTCCGAACTCATTTTGGGTAACGGGAAGTTAACTTCAACATGTCCTTGGGCGTTGGTGGAAGCCTCAAATTCCGTGGGAGCGAGCGCGCCTTCAAGCGTAACGCGAATCGCCGCGGCTGCTTTTGGCTCCGAAGTTTCGCGGTTGCGAACCTCAATGCGAAGATTGGCGTGGCCTGCCTGCACCCAGGATGCAGCGTTGATAAGGGTTACGATGATGCTCTCTGAAGCAGGATTCTCTGTGCCTCTCGCTAATTGCGCATCAGCTGAGTGCTCGACCGGCGCAGCGGAGGGCGGAAGGTGGAGGGTTCCGGCACGAATTTCGTCGATCACGGCTCGGTGCTGGTCCTCGACTCGTTTTTGCAAGAGTGCCTGACGGTGGCCCTGGTTCTGTAAGAGATCGGCGTAATTTGTAGTTCGTCGATGTACCACGCGGCCGCCCGAATATACGGTGGTATCGATGAACGGATGGCCCGAGCCGCGATCTTCAGTTTGGACGTGATAGGCCGTTCGGCCCACCTGCACATTGGAGTTGTGTCCGAGGTTCATGCTAAAAAGTTACCAAGATTTCCTGGCCCGAAAATGTGCAGGCCGCTAAATTGGCGACTCATTTGACCGAGAAGCGCCTGGCCGCTATTATACCTTGTAGAACAATGAGCGGAAATTTTCTCGATAGCTATGCGCCGTTACTGATACACCTGCTCGTCGCAATGGGACTGGCAGGAGCACTGGTCGCCGCTTCGTCTTTGGTGGGATGGCGAAGGCCCAGCCGGGAAAAACAGCAGGCGTATGAATGCGGCGTCACACCAACGGGCGACGCGCGCGAACCTTTTTCGGTGAAGTTTTATCTGGTAGCGATGGTCTTCATTTTGTTTGACGTGGAGGCCATATTTCTTTATCCGTGGGCATACGTCTTTCGCGCCTTGCGGTGGTTCGGATTTGTCGAGATGCTGCTTTATATAGCCGTCCTTTTGGTGGGCTACATCTATCTCTGGAAGAAGGGCGCGCTCGACTGGAACAACTAGCAGCGCATCCGAAGAAGTTAACTGTGACTGATAAAGCGGATCCTGAGCAGAATCCGATTGCACTTAGACTGCGTGCGTGGAGATCGCACGCGATCCTCGAGGTATACGAGTTTCGTGGCGAGCTTACTGTCGTTGTGGAGCGGGAACATCTTCGTAGCGCCGCGGAATTTCTCCAAAAAGATTCCGAACTGCAATTCAATCATCTTTCTGATTTAACCTGCGTGGACCGCTTCCCCACGGAGCCGCGCTTCGAGCTCAACTACCACTTTTTATCCCTTCCCCGCCGGCAAAAAGTGCGGCTGCGAGTGCGCGTTCCCGGGAACGACTCGGTTGTGCCGTCACTTGTGGATCTTTGGTCCGGAATCAACTGGCACGAGAGGGAAACGTTTGATCTGTTCGGCGTGCGTTTCGATGGGCATCCGGACCTGCGGCGCATCCTGATGCCGGAGGATTGGGAAGGTTATCCACTGAGGAAGGATTTCCCGGTGGAGGGATTTCGCTAGTGCCTACCACTGTTCAAACCCCGTCCGGCACAGCTCAAACGATGGTGTTGAATATGGGCCCCCAGCATCCCTCGACTCACGGCGTGTTGCGGGTGATGCTCGAACTCGACGGCGAAACTGTGATCAAGGCAGAATCGGACATTGGCTATCTTCACACTGGAATCGAGAAGACCTGTGAAGCGAAGACGTATTCGCAAGTAATCACACTGACGGACCGGATCGATTACCTGGCGCCCCTTTCGAACAATTTATGCTACTGCCTAGCCGTGGAAAAGCTGCTCGGATTGCAAGTTCCGAAGCGCGCACAATATATCCGCGTTCTCTTGACGGAGTTGACGCGCATCGGGTCGCATCTGGTGTGGTTGGGCACGCATGCGATCGATTTAGGGGCGATGTCGGTATTTCTCTATTGCTTCCGCGAGCGCGAGGAAATTCTCAAAATTTTAGAATTTGTTTCCGGGCAACGGATGATGACCAGTTATTTCCGGATCGGTGGCCTTGCGCTCGAGCCGCCGACCGGATGGCTTGAACGAATTCAGAGATTTCTGGAACTGTTTCCGAGCCGCGTCGATGAGTATGAGACTTTGTTGACCGAGAATCGGATCTGGATGGCGCGAACCAAGGGAATCGGAATTCTGAGCCCGGATGACGCCCTCGCCATGGGCGTGACCGGGCCGATGCTCAGGGCCGCTGGCATTGACTACGACGTTCGCAAATATTTTCCTTATTCATGCTATGAAGAATTCGATTTCGACGTGCCGACTCGTACGGATAGCGACTGCTATGGCAGGTACCTTGTGCGTGTTGCGGAGATGCGCGAAAGCTTGAAAATTATCAAGCAGGCCATCGCCAAGGTGCCAGGGGAAGGGCCTATCAGAACGGAAGCGCCTGGGATTGTGCCTCCCCAGCGCGAGAAGATGAAAACGGAATTGGAGGCGCTGATTTATCATTTTAAGATTTTCACAGAGGGTTTTTCGCCGCCGCGTGGCGAAGCCTATCAGACGATCGAATCGCCCCGCGGCGAACTAGGCTTTTTTGTTTCGAGTGATGGCTCTCCAAAACCACTGAGAGTAAAAGTGCGAGCGCCATCGTTCGTGAATTTGCAATCCCTGCCGAAACTCGTGGTGGGCCGGCAAGTTGCCGACGTCATCGCGTGCATTGGCACTACCGATATCGTCCTGGGAGAAGTGGACCGTTGATGAATCTTTCCCCGCAGCTCGCTACTAAGTTCAATACCTTGCTGACGCGCTACCCGGTGAAGCGCTCGGCGCTGATTCCGATGCTGCTTTACGCGCAGGATGAGCAGGGTTATATCAGCGATGAAATTATCGCGGAGATCGCGAACCGGCTGGAGCTGAACACGCTGCAGGTTACCGAGACTCTCGAATATTACTCGATGCTGCGCCGAAAACCGGCTGGGAAGCATCACGTGCAGATTTGTACGAACGTGTCGTGCATGCTGCGGGGCGGCAAGCAGTTGCTCGAGCACGCGCAACGCAAACTGGAAATTGGGCATAAAGAAGTGACTGCTGACGGCGTATTTTCGCTGGAAGAGGTGGAATGTATTGGGGCGTGCACCGGGGCTCCGGCGATGCAAGTCAATTACGATTTCTACGAAGATCTAACACCGAAAAGGGTTGACGAAATTATCGACCAGCTTGATGCCAACGGGAAAAGCGAGCCTTCAAAATTCACGGCTGGCGCGGTTCATGAGCGGCACGCGGCCGAAACCCCGGTGATCAGCAGGAGATTTGGACTGAAGGATTCGACCAATATTGACGCCTACTTGAAAACGGAAGGCTACGCGGCGTTGGAAAAAGCATTGAAGCAAATGACTCCGGAACAAGTGATTGACGAGCTCAAAAAGTCTAACTTGCGGGGGCGCGGCGGAGCTGGATTTCCCACGGGAATGAAGTGGAGCTTTGTACCGAAAGACACTGGAAAGCCGAAATACATCCTTTGCAACGCGGATGAGAGTGAGCCCGGCACGTGCAAAGACCGGCCGCTGATGGAGATGGATCCGCACCAGTTGATTGAAGGCATGGTTATCGCGGGTCGAGCCGTCAGTGCGCATAATGGATATATCTATATTCGCGGCGAGTATCGCTACGTTCTTGACATTATGGACCGAGCGATTGAAGAGGCGTACGCACGTGGATATCTAGGCAAAAATATTCTGGGGAGCGGATTCGATTTTGATGTATGCACGCACACCGGCGCAGGCGCTTATGAATGCGGCGAAGAGTCCGCATTGATGGAGTCGCTTGAGGGCAAGCGGGGATATCCCCGAATCCGTCCACCCTTCCCTGCCGTTGTGGGCCTCTACGGTTGTCCGACGGTGATCAACAACGTGGAAACGTTGAGCTCCGTGCCGGCTGTGATTCGCGAAGGGGGCGAAGCATATGCCAGTCGCGGCACCGCGAAGAATGGCGGAACGCGATTGTTTTGCATCTCCGGGCACGTCAATCGTCCTGGCATTTATGAATTGCCGATGGGATTTAATTTGCGCCGCATGATTGAAGAAGTTGCCGGCGGCATGCGTGACGGCAAAAAACTGAAGGCCGTGATTCCGGGCGGTAGCTCATGCCCGCTCTTAAAAGCGGAAGAGACCGATTTGCCAATGGATTACGACTCATTGGCGAAAGCGGGCTCGATGCTCGGGTCGGGGGGCGTGGTCGTGATTGACGAGGATACCTGCATGGTCGATCTAGCGCGGCGGATCATGCACTTTTACGCTCACGAGTCCTGTGGCTGGTGCATACCCTGCCGCGAAGGAACAGCGTGGTTGCGGAAAATGCTGGATCGCTTTCATGGCGGCATGGGTCGCGCGGAAGATATCCCGCTGATCGGCGAGCTTGCGAAAAATATGCTGGGAAGGACGTTTTGTCCGCTCGGCGATGCCGCGGCTTTGCCGACCATCAGCATTGTGAATAAGTGGCGAAATGAATTTGAACAACACTTGAGTGGACGATGCCCCAGGCAGTCGGCCGCCGCGCTGGTCGAGGCTCATTAAAATTTTATGGCTGACGTAAAGCAGATCACACTGAAGATTAACGAGCGCGAAGTGAAGGTGCCCGCAGGAACGCTGGTGATCGAAGCGACCCGGCGCATGGGGATCGAGGTGCCATCGTTCTGCTACTACCCGGGATTGTCGCTGCAGGCCGCTTGCCGGATGTGTCTGGTGGAAGTGGAAAAAGCACCCAAGCTGCAAACAGCGTGCACGCTAGTGGTGATGGAAGGAATGGTGGTGCGCACCGAAACCGAACCAGTGAAGGCCGCGCGCAAAAGCATGCTCGAGTTTCTACTAACCAACCATCCGCTCGATTGTCCGGTGTGCGATAAGGGTGGCGAGTGCGAGCTGCAAGATATGGTTTTTCGATATGGAGCGGATTCCAGCCGGTTCGTGGAAGAAAAGATTCACTCTCCTGAGGAGAAATGGTCGGAGGTTGTTTATTACGACGCACCGCGGTGCATCCTGTGCTTCCGGTGCGTGCGTGTGTGCGACGAAGGGATGGACGTAAAAGCTTTGGGTGTTGGCCAACGCGGAGCAATGTCGGTGATTATCCCCAACCGCGAAAATCATCTTGATTGCGAAGAATGCGGAATGTGCATCGACATATGCCCAGTCGGAGCGTTGACGAGCGGCACGTATCGCTACAAAACACGCCCCTGGGAAATGAAGTACGTGTCAACGGTATGCACGCACTGTTCCAATGGATGCAAGACGACGCTGAGCGTGCGCAACAACAAAATTTTACGGGCCAACAATCGCGATCTTTCCGGTATCAACCAGGATTTCCTGTGCATCAAAGGGCGATTTGGATTTGATTTCGCGGAGCATCCGCAGCGGTTGCAATTACCGCTTGTCCGGCAAAACGGAAAGCTTCTGCCGACTACTTGGGAAGAGGCCAGCCGCGAAGCGGCGGCTCGGTTGAAGAAAATCTACGACGCGCACGGTGGAGGCGCCATCGGCTTCATCGGATCGAATCGCACGACCAACGAAGAGAACTATTTGCTGCAGCGGTTGGCGCGGGCGACATTTCATACGAACAATATTGACCATCACCGGACCGCGGACTACGCGGGATTGGTGGCGACTCTCGGCGCACAAACTCCACGCGCAATGGCCACCATCAAGCATCTTGGAGACGCGAAAGCGATTCTGTTGGTTGGAAATGATCCGACGGACCAAAATCCGCTGGTGGCATGGCAGATTCGCAGCGCCCTGCGGCACCATACCGCCAGCCTTTACATTATTAATTCGAAGCAGATCAAGCTTCGGCGGAAGGCGCGACATTTTGTGCATATTGCGCCTGGCGCCGAACAAGATGCGCTGCGATGGCTGGCGCGTGGCGGGGACTATGCAGCAGGTTCCATCGACGGTGCCGTATCCACCGGTTTGGCCGAATTAAAAAAACGTTTGGCCGCCGAAACGGACGTCTCCGTACTGTTTGGTTCGGAAGTGACCGGCGCTGCAATAGCGGATCTCGTGGCGTTCGGCTCTACTCTCCCGGGCGATACGCGTTATATGGCGCTGGGCGATTACTCGAATTCTCGAGGCGCTGCCGATATGGGTTTGCTTCCGGAGCGGCTGCCCGGCTACGCGCACTTTGATGACAGCGTCGCGCGCCGGGAATTCGAAGCGCTGTGGGGAGCGGAACTTCCGCAGAAGGCCGGTCTCACGGCTCAGAAAATGATGGACAGTGCAAATAGCGGTGCGCTCAAGGCGCTTTACGTCGTTGGCGCCAATCCGATGAAAACGTTTGCCGCGCGGAACCATGGCGGGCGTGGCAAACTCGAGTTGCTGATCGTTCAAGAAATGTTTGTCACCGAGACGGCTGAGCTTGCCGACATCGTATTCCCGGCAAAATGCGCATACGAGAAAGATGGAACGGTAACTAACACCGCGGGGGAGATTCAGTTGCTTCGCAAGGGCAGCGACATCATGGGTCCACGCAGCGATTTTGACTTGCTGCGGATCGTGTCGCATCAGCTCGCGCTGATCGGGTTGGGCGCAGCGTTTCATTTTAAGTCTTCCGAATCGGTCTTCGATGAGATTCGTAAAAATGTCTGCGGTTACGATGTTCAGATGGCGGCCCTGCTTACCGGAGGCGCGGAGAGCACCACACCGCGTTTCACACCAAACGGTCACAGGCCGTACGATGTTCCTCCGGGCCAGATTTTTTCTTCGGAGGATACGCTCTTCACGAGTGGTACGCTGGGGCGCTATTGCACAATGATTGAATCGCTTCCGGAGGCTGAAGCCAAACCGTGAGCAACTTGATCGCCCAGCATCCCATCTTGGTTGTATCCCTCGTCAAGGTCGTAGTTCTGATGTTTATTGCGCTGACGACGCTTGCCTATCTCACGTGGTTCGAGCGCAAAGTGGTCGCCCACATCCAATCCCGGTGGGGACCTTATCGCACCGGGCCGCACGGGTTGCTGCAGCCGCTGGCGGATGGCCTCAAGTTTCTATTCAAAGAGGATCCGGCGCCTGCTGGTGCCGACCGTTTTGTCTATTTCCTCGCGCCATTTCTTTCCTTGTCGCTGGCGCTGACGTCGCTCGCGGTAATCCCGTTTGGCCCAAATGAAATTGTGATTTTCGGGCACAGGACGCCACTCGCAATCGTCGACCTGAATATCGGATTGCTGGTTCTCTTCGCGATTACCTCGCTAGGCGTCTACGGAGTGGCGCTGGCGGGATGGTCATCCAACAGCAAATATCCCTTGCTGGGCGGGTTGCGCAGCTCGGCGCAGATGATTAGTTATGAATTGACCCTCACGATGTCGGTCGTCGGCGTGCTGCTGCTTGCCGGCACGTTCAACTTGCGCGAAATTATCGAATCGCAGGATGGCTCGCACTGGGGGTTTTTCCCGCGATGGAATATTTTTGCGGGCTCCTTTCCTCAAATTATCGGCTTCGTGTGTTTCTTTACGGCTGCCATTGCGGAGACCAACCGGTTGCCGTTTGATTTGGCCGAGGCGGAATCGGAGCTAGTAGCCGGTTTTCACACGGAATATGCCAGCTTCAAGTTCGCAATGTTCTTTATGGCTGAGTACGCCAGCATGATCACGGTATCCTGCCTCGCAACCATTCTTTTTTTTGGCGGCTGGCTTTCGCCTTTTGGGCACTCCAGCGCATGGGCCTGGACGCATTTTTTCCCGACGGCACTGTTTGGCCTCGCTGCACTATATTTAATTTGGGACGGTATTCACTACGAAACCGTCGTCGGGAAAATTGTATTACCATTTCTCGGAATCGCATTGGGCGCGCTGGCGGTTTTATGCACCTTTCAAGGGGTGAACGAATTCGTCCAGGGACCGTTTTGGTTTCTGCTGAAAGTCCTGATCTTCCTGTTTATTTACGTGTGGCTGCGCGGAACCTTGCCGCGCTTTCGTTATGACCAACTGATGGCGGTCGGCTGGAAGCTTCTGCTGCCGCTGTCTATCGCGAACGTGGTACTGACGAGCCTGGCGATTGTGGGATTCCGCTGATGCAGACGCGCGGCGACGGAGTGCCAGGGTGGAAAACAATCCACCCGAGAGTGATCGAGCGATGACGGCTCCTGTAATTATATTTTTTGTGCTGGCAGCATTGGCGCTCGGCGGCGCGGTGAGCCTCATTTTGCGGCGGCATCCCATCCACAGCGCGCTTTCACTAATTGTCGTAATGGTGGCTCTTGCCGGGCTGTACCTTCTGCTTGGCGCGGAGTTTGCCGCGGCGGTTCAAGTAATCGTCTATGGCGGCGCGATTATGGTTTTATTTGTATTCGTAATTATGCTGCTTAATGCCGGGATTGAAGAGCGGACAAACCTCAGCCGTATGGCGCACTTCGTGGGTCTGCCACTGGCGTTTTTTTTAACGATGCAACTTGTATATTGGGTGGCGCGTTCAGAATTTCATGCCAGTGCGGAAGGGGTTGCCGCTAGCACCTCCGTGGCGCCGACACGAGATCTGGCGATGCTGCTGTTCCGCGATTTTGTGTTTCCGTTTGAACTGACATCGTTTCTCATTCTCATCGCCGTTATCGGGGCGCTGGTGCTGGCGCAAAGGGAGGGCTAATCATGGGAGCCCAACCGGAGTTTTTAATTAACGGGTGTGTGATTTTAAGCGCGGTGTTGTTCGGTCTAGGTGTGGTCGCGTTCGTTTTCAAGAGGAACATTATTGCCGTTTTTATGTCCATCGAGCTGATGCTGAATGCGGTGAATCTGGCATTTGTGGCGTTCAGCCGGGCCTGGGGGAAATTGGACGGGCAACTCTTTGTTTTCTTTGTGATCGTGGTCGCTGCGGCAGAAGCCGCTGTCGGCTTGGCGATCATTATTCTGATTGCACGCAACCGCCGGTCGCTCAATGTGGAACGCGTCGATCTGCTCAAGTTCTGATGCCCGTGCTCAACTATTTGTGGATCATTCCCGTGCTGCCGCTTCTCGGCGCAGCGATCAACGGTTTGACGGGCCGCACGCGTTCAACGCGCTGGGTGAACATCATCGGCGTTGGCAGTACCGGACTCTCGTTCGCGGCGGCACTGGAACTGGTCCGCGAGTTCTCACGGCTTTCCCCCGAGCAAATTCCCTGGGCCCGCTCTTATTTTACGTGGATTGCCGCAGGCTCATTCCGCGCATCTTTCGAGCTTCAAATCGATCAGCTTACTGTCGTGATGCTTATGGTGGTGACTGGCATCGGCTGGCTTATCCATATTTACTCGACCGGGTATATGGCCCACGAAGGCGGATATTACCGTTTCTTCGCCTACTTGAATCTGTTTATGTTTTTCATGCTGATTCTCGTGATGGCGGCGAATTATCCGCTGCTGTTTGTCGGTTGGGAGGGCGTAGGTCTTTCAAGCTATTTGCTGATCGGCTTCTATTTTCTGCGTAAATCTGCCGCGGATGCCGGCAAGAAAGCCTTCATCGTCAACCGCATCGGTGATTTCGGCTTCATGCTGGCGATGTTCCTGATTTTCCGCACCTTCCATTCGCTGAACTTCGCGACGGTCTTCCGCGATGCGAGCAACATGCATGCGGATGCGCTGGGGGAGCTTGGATTAGCGACGGTCATTTGCCTGCTGCTCTTCACTGGCGCGGTGGGCAAGTCCGCGCAGATACCTCTCTACGTGTGGTTACCCGATGCGATGGAAGGCCCTACTCCAGTCAGTGCTCTGATTCACGCGGCAACGATGGTGACAGCCGGCGTGTATGTCGTGGCGCGCTCCCACGTGCTCTTTGTGCACGCTCCAACGGCCATGCTGGTTGTTGCGGTGGTGGGATGCGCAACGGCATTCTTCGCCGCAACGATTGGGCTTGTACAGACGGATATCAAGAAGGTGCTGGCTTACTCAACGGTTAGCCAGTTGGGGTACATGTTTTTGGCTTGCGGCGTCGGCTCTTTCACCGCGGGAATTTTTCACTTGATGACGCACGCCTTTTTCAAAGCGCTTCTTTTCCTCGCTGCGGGAAGCGTGATTCACGCAATAGGCGGCAAGCAGGACATGCGCAAAATGGGTGGCCTGCGCCGGAAAATTCCTTGGACGTATTGGACAATGCTGATGGCCACACTTGCTATTGCTGGTGCCCCGGGGTTTTCGGGTTTCTTTAGCAAGGATTCCATCCTGATGCATGCTTTTGAGAGCCCCGCGGCTGGGCGCTGGCTTTATGCACTCGGTTTGTTCAGCGCGATGCTTACGGCGTTTTATATGTTTCGGTTGATTTTTCTGACATTCCACGGCGCACCGCGTTACGACGAGCATCATGTTCATGTACACGAATCGCCGAAGAGTATGCTCGTCCCATTGGCGACTCTCGCGGTGCTTTCGATTGCCGGAGGATGGGTTGCGGCCCCAGCGTTTTTTGGCGGCGTCGATCATTTTCAGGCATATTTAAGCCCGGTAATGGGCGCCTCGATGTCTGCGGAGTCCGCAGCCGGGGGAGACAATTCACTGGAGCTTAAGCTCGCCGCTGTTGCCGTGGCCGTCGGGTTTGCCGGTTTCCTGGTGGCTTGGTGGTTTTATCTTCGGCGGAGGGATGCACCCCAACGGCTCTCGCGATCGTTCCATGGGCTCTTCGTCTTGCTGCTGAACAAATACTACGTTGACGAGATTTATAGCGCCGTGATTGTACGCCCGCTCATTTGGCTATCCACGCATGTGTTGTGGAACGTTGTGGACGTAGGCGCGATCGACGGCTCGGTGAATGGTGTTGCCCGCGGCACGCAGATCATCGGAGAGCGCGTGCGCAGGGTGCAATCCGGCAACACTCGCAGCTACGCCGCATGGGTTGTGGTGGGAGCAGTGCTTGTGATCGGCCTGCTGCTGTGGCCACTGCTGAAGCCCACGCTCGGGATGGTGCACTGATTTGGGCGATCCACATCTATTAACGGTGATTACGTTCTTGCCCGCGGTGGGCGCGCTTGCCCTGTTGTTCCTTCGCGGCGATGATCATGTCTGGGTTCGCCGGTTGGCGCTAACTACCGCCGCGGCTGAATTCGGCCTCTCGCTCCTTTTAGTTCCTGGCGTGCCTGTTGGAGCGGCCGGTTACCGCTTGGAGGAAATACATTCCTGGATTTCAAATCCACATATCACCTATCACATTGGCGTGGATGGGATCAGCTTATTCCTGGTTTTGCTCACGACATTTCTCACTCCTATTGCGATGCTCGCCTCCTGGCAAAGCATCACCATGCGCGTAAAGGAATTTTTTACCATGCTGCTGGTGCTGGAGACTGGCGTCATCGGCGTATTCCTGTCGCTCGACCTTTTTCTCTTCTTTCTGTTCTGGGAGGTGATGCTGCTCCCAATGTATTTCTTGATTGGCATTTGGGGCCACGAGCGCCGCATTTATGCATCGCTTAAGTTCGTTCTTTACACCATGGCCGGGTCAATTCTGATGTTCGTAGGCATTATCTGGCTGCATTACGTGGCACTTCAAATCGATGTGGATACGTTTGATCTTCAGGTAATTCAATCACTTCTACAAACCGGTCAAATCGGGCTGACGCCCCACGCCGAAATGCTTCTCTTTGGCGCATTTTTCCTCGCGTTCGCAATCAAGGTGCCGCTTTTCCCGTTTCACACATGGTTGCCGGATGCACACGTCGAAGCGCCTACCGCCGGATCCGTCATCCTTGCCGGCGTCCTCTTGAAAATGGGTACTTACGGCATGTTGCGTTTTTGCCTGCCACTTTTTCCTGAAGCGTCCCGCAAATTTGCACCCATTATCGCAACCCTCGCGATTATCGGCATCCTGTACGGGGCGCTGGTGGCGATGGTTCAGCCTAACTTGAAAAAACTTGTTGCGTACTCTTCCGTCAGTCATCTTGGCTTCGTGGTCCTGGGAATCTTTGCGTTCAATACGATTTCGATTCAGGGTGCCGTTTATCAAATGCTGAGCCACGGTATATCTACCGGGGCTTTGTTCATTCTGGTAGGGATGCTTTATGACCGTCGGCATACTTTCTTGATCAGCGAATATGGCGGACTGGCGGCACCGATGCCGCGCCTGGCCGCGTTCTTTCTTTTTGTCGCACTGTCATCTCTCGGGCTGCCAATGCTGAACGGTTTCGTTGGGGAATTTTTAATTCTGTTAGGCACATTCCAGCAGCACTGGGGCTGGGCGAGTTGGGCGGGGGCGGGCGTTATTCTCTCCGCCGTCTATCTTCTGTGGTCTTACCAGCGAGTATTCTTCGGTGAGATCACGCAGGACAAGAATCGCAATCTTCAGGACATTTCTCCCCGCGAAAAATGGATCTTAGCGGCAATGGCTGCGGTCATTTTGTGGATGGGCGTAGGCTCTACTATGTTTACGCGGCGGTTCGAGGCCGCAAGCCAAACCGTGCTCGACCACATGAGCCGGGCAGGCGCTTACTCAGCAGGCGGCTTGCGCACTCCCCTCCCGGTAGTTTCCCCGACACCGGCGAGTCTTTCGCTGGGAAGGTTTGGCAAGCGCTGATGTTTCCCGTGATGGATGATCTTCGCCGTCTGGCACCTGAGCTTGTGTTGTGCTCGGCAGGCATTCTTTTGATGCTGCTCGACCCGTTCCTGCCTTTGCACAAGCGGCGGCGAATCTCCACCGTGCTTGCCATTATCGGCGCCCTGCTAGCAATTGCCGCAATCATTTATCCCTTGAGGTATTCGGGCCCTGCGTTCGGCAGTCTGCTGGCTATTGACGGCGTCAGCATATTTTTCCACTTGCTCGTCGGAGTGGTGGCTTTGCTTGTAATTCTCGCGTCCGGCGAATACCTGGCACGTGAAGAACTGGCCGCTGGTGAATTCTATGCGCTGGTTTTCTTCGCCACGGCTGGCATGGGAGTGATGGCTAGCGCGCAGGAACTGGTGACCGGGTTCATCGGGCTCGAGATGAGTTCCATTTCGAGTTACATTCTGGCGAGTTACCGTCGGAATGCGCTCAAAAGCAATGAAGCGGCGATGAAATATTTCCTGCTGGGCTCATTTGCCACCGCATTCTTCCTCTATGGTATCGCGATGGTGTACGGAGCGACGGGCACTACGTTATTGCAACAAATGAATGCCGGCGCGCAAAATCCTATGCTTCTCCGCATGGGATTGGCCATGCTCTTTGTAGGACTGGCATTTAAAGTTGCCGCAGCCCCGTTTCAGATCTGGACGCCCGACGTATATGAAGGCGCGCCCACCCCCGTCACGGCATTGTTTTCGGCAGGACCCAAGGCCGCTGCATTCGCGCTCTTGCTGCGCATTTTTGCAACCGTTACAACCGCGCATCAATACTGGTTCTGGGCGCTGTGGGGCGCCTCAGCGCTAACCATGTTTGTGGGCAATCTGGGAGCGCTCGTGCAGACCAACGTCAAGCGCATGCTGGCATACAGCTCCATCGCTCATGCAGGCTACGTGCTGGTCGCATTCGCGGCCAGCAACCAAATCGGCCTCGCTGCTGTGCTGTATTACCTGCTGGCCTATGCGCTTATGAAGCTAGGCGCATTCACTGTGGTTTCTCACCTTGGCGGCCCTGGCGAGCGCTACGTCGAAATCAACGATTACGCGGGGCTCGGCCAGCGCCAGCCAGCCACGGCCGCTGCACTCACTTTATATCTGCTGTCTCTTCTGGGACTGCCCATCACGGCAGGATTTCTCGGGAAGTTTTATATTTTCAAGGCGGCGCTTGACTCCCATCTCATCTGGCTCGCCGTACTAATGGCCATAAACAGCGTCATCGGGGCGTACTACTATCTCCGCGTAATCGTCGTCATGTACATGCGCGAGCCGCACGAGAGCATCGAAAGAATTCCGGTGCCTGCTGCCGTTGGCCTGGTCCTTGTAGTTACCGCGGCGGCTACAATCTACCTCGGTCTCTTCCCCAACCAAATCATGGACTTTGTTTCACAGGCGGGATTTCTTCAGCGCTAGCGCGCACTTCCCGAACAGAGCAACTTATGAAAAAGCCCGGGAGCTTGCGCCCCCGGGCCGGCAAACCAGAATGTTATCCCACTTTGGCGAAGATAATCACCAAAGTGAAGAGGGCCAGCGTTTCGACGAAGACCAAGCCGAGAATCATCGCTGCACGAATCGCTCCGGCAGCACCCGGATTCCGCGCCATGCCTTCGCAAGCAGACGAGGCCACGCGCGACTGCGCTATACCGCAGCCCGCTGCAGCCAGGGCCATGCCGAATGCAGCCGAAATGGCAACCCAGTTTGTCCCACTAACAGGCGCCTTTTGCGCTTCTTGCGCAAAAGCCGCAGGAGCAATCGATAGCACCAATAAAAATACCACAGCTGCGAACGCAAACTTTTTCATGCTTTCCTCCGTATGAAGTATCCGCCCAGGCGGTGGCTCCCGGACATCCTCGTACAGCCGAGATCACACTGGCCGGTTGATAAAGCCATATCCGTATTCGTATCAATGGTTGATATCAATGTTCTTCGGCAACTGCAAGACCGAGATAAATGGATGGAAGAATTGTAAAGACGTACGCCTGGATGATCGCGACAAAAATATGCAGACCGATAAATGCGACGGGAATGATAGCCGGAAAAATGCCCAAGAGTATGCCTAGCGCCGGACTCTTGGCGCTGCCCCACGCCGCGGGCTGGATCAGCAAGCCTAGGAAAATAACGTACAGTAACTCGCTCGAAAACATGTTGGCCCAAAGACGAACGGTAAGCGAAAGCACGCGCGCGCTCGTGCTGATGAGCTCAACGGGGAACATTAACGGTGAGAGCCACCAGACTGGCCCGGCAAAATGCTTGGCATAACCCAGAGGCCCGTGATGCTTCAATCCCTGCCAATTGAAATACAGAAAAGTGATTATCGCGCAGCCGAGCGCAACCGACTTTTCCCCTGTCGGCGACGTGAATGCCGGAAACACGCTTAGCAAATTGCTCAGCAGGATAAATATCGAAACCGCCCCAACCATGGGAAGGAACTTGCGCCCTCCGTGCCCAACGTTTTCATCCAGCAGATCGCGGATCCCAAATCCGAGCGGATTTGTGAATAACATTTCGATGACCTGCTGCGTAGCACCAGGCTTTTCAGCCGAGAGCCTGGCCTTCAGCCAGAGAACCCCTATGCATCCGAGAATCAGGACGACGAGGGACATCACAACATGTTCCGGAATCGGAGTCGCAGGATCGCTCGGGTGAATATGCAGCGCGTTGAGAAGCGCCACCGCATATCCACCGATGTATTGATTTACGAAGTGCGTGAGCCAGCTTACGTGATGTTCCATACTTTATTCGGGCCGGACGAAAACCTCGTACAAACTTTCCAGCATGGTCGCGGCGCCCAGAGCGCAGAGGCCGCCTAGCAGGCCCAGAATGGGCACTTCAAAACGAGTGACCATACCATATAGCACCACTCCAATCAAGAGATAGCGCGCAAAGAATCGCACGTATGTCCAGAAAGGAACGCGCGGAGTGGGCTTCCCCGTCTTAGCTGTGGAGCTCTGCACCAGCGCGTCCAGTGCTCCTTGCAGCCATCGAAAGTTGATCCAGGCCAATAAGGCGCCCGTTAACACGCCAACGCCAACGCGCCAAGTGCTCCGCCACGCTGCGATCGCGGCGGCCGCGAGTCCGAGCGCAATTGTAAGCCACGCGATGCGCCCCTCAGGGCGATGCAGATCTTCAGCGTTTAATGTGGCCGGCGCCATGCCTTCACCAGGCTCAACCTCCCTTATTTCCATTTCCGCTTCCTGGTATTCTTCGGATAACATCGCGCACACCCGCGAAAAGCCCCAATCCGCCAAAGATGAGCATCATGATCGGCTTGGTATGTAGCCACCGGTCGAGCCAATATCCGAGAAACCCGCCCAGGAGAACGGCGATCACCAGCAGGAAAGGCAATTCCATCGCTGCGCCAAACTGCTTCGTATAGTTCTGCGGCCCCCGCTCCGGCGGTTCGGAAGGCGGCGATCCTGGTTTCTCAGCGGCCAAGGGGACCAAACGGCAGGAAGACTGAGTATTGAGCCAGTCGAATAAAAGGTTCCGGGTAAACGCCCGCGATTAGCGTGACTAACACTGTGACCGTCAGCGCAACAGTTTGCATTGGAGAAATCGCAATCTTTACAGTATCCGTGGGCTCGCGCAGCCACGAATGCACCACGATTCGAAAATAATAGTACAGTGCGGGAACAATGTAGAGAACCGCAAACACCGCCAGCCACGTGTGCCCGGTCTGAATCAAGGCAAGGAAAATATAATATTTTCCGAGGAACCCTGCTGTCGGTGGAATTCCCGCAAGCGACAGCATGAAAATCAGCAAGAGCACAGCGGCCCCTGGGCTCCGGTAATAGAGCCCGTTTAAATCGTCCAACTCGTCGCCGATCAATCCTTTTCGCCGCAAGATGATGATGATTGCAAAGGCGCCGATGTTCATGAAAGCGTATGCGAAAAGATAAAACGAAATGCCCCTCATTCCCGTTTCGTTTCCGGCGACAATTCCCAGCAGAACGTACCCCACATGGGAAATTGAGGAGTACGCGAGCAGGCGTTTCACATTTGACTGCGTGATAGCCGCCAGATTTCCCAGGGTTAGCGAGGCCACCGCGACTCCAGCCACCAGATACGTCCAATTCGCGCTTGTTGGCCAAAATACCGTCATAAACAGGCGCAGTAGCAGCGCGAAGCTGGCGGTCTTTGATGCGACGCTGATGTAAGCGGTGATGGGAGTTGGCGCGCCCTCGTAAACATCCGGCGCCCACTGATGGAATGGCACAGCCGCGACCTTGAAAAACAATCCTGCCGCAACGGTAGCAAACGCCAGGAACACGAGCCAGCCGCTCTCTCCTGTTCGCGCCATCCCCTGGGCGATTCCAAAAATATTCGTTGTGGCCGACATCCCATACATCAAAGAGAAGCCATAGGCGAGAATACCGGAGCTGAATGCGCCAAGCAGCAAATATTTAAGCGCGCCTTCGTTCGATCGGCGATCACGCTTCAAAAATCCCGCAAGAATATAAAAACTAATTGCCATCGTTTCGAGCCCTATGAACTGCACGATCAAATCGATTCCCGAGGCCATGAACATCATGCCCACCGTGGCGAAAAGCATCAGCGCGTAGTACTCGCCCTGTTGCTCATCTTCGATATCCAGGTAACGGACCGACAGCAAGATCACCAGCGCCGTGGCAATTAAGAAAATTGACGCGAAGAAAATGAAGAAGGGGTCGATCAGTATTGAGCCGGTGCGGTCCATCAGATGCGGACGGGCCGTTTGAGCGGCGTCCGAGGCAGCGCGGATCAAACCGGAAACTGCAAACCGCCCCAGGCTGAATCCGCCTATCGTTGTGCGCTCCAGGAAATTAACCATGCCGCGCGGCATTCCCCACAGCGTCAGGCCGCTGAATGCTACGCCGAGCATGGCCATCACGGCATTAAAATATTTTTCGCGTGGCTCGAGCCAAAAATCCGTAAGCAAAATTCCGAGCGCGAATAGCGTCAACTGAACTTCGGGCAGGACGAGGCGAAAATCTGCGCTGTTAAAGAATTGTCCCATGGGGAGTTTACCTGGACTCCGCTGGAGGCTGCGTCGGCGGTACTGGTTCCGAATGGGTATCAGGGATGGCCACTTTTTCGCCACCTGCTGACGGCAGCGTAAGGCGCTCGGCCTTGTAATACCCGGGATTTACGCGTTCCACAATCTCCTTGACCGGCTGCTCGAGATAAACAAACAGTGGTTTTGGGTAGATGCCAATCCATAGTGCCAAAGCTACGAGCGGCAGAAGGGTGGCGTATTCCCGCGGTGTGAGGTCAGGCAAATGTTCGTTGGCCGCGTTTGTGACCGGGCCGAACATAACGCGCTGATAAAGCCACAATAGATACGCTGCGCCAAGAATCACTCCAAGGCTGGCCCATGCCGCCCATGTCTTGTTAACTTCAAATGTGCCTCGAAGAATTGTGAACTCGCCGATGAAACCATTGAGCAGCGGCATTCCCAAAGAGCTCAAGCTCACAATTAAGTATACGGCGGCAAAATTCGGCATTGGTGTCGATAGGCCACCGAATTCGGAAATCAATCGCGTGTGCCTCCGCTCATACAAGACCCCCACAATTAAGAAAAGCGCTCCAGTTGAAATCCCGTGGTTGATTTGTTGGATGACGCTGCCGGCCAGCCCGTGCGGCGTCAACACGAAAATCCCCAGCGTACAAAACCCCAAGTGGCTCACCGAGCTGTAAGCGATCAGCTTCTTCATGTCTTTTTGCATCATGCAGACTAGGGCGCCGTAAATGATGCCGACGATGGAGAGGACGACCACGATGCTTACGATCTTCCCGCGCATTGCCGGATCCCATGGCAACAGCGGCAGCGAAAAACGGATAAAACCGTATGTCCCCATTTTCAGGAGGACGCCAGCCAGAATAACCGAGCCTGCGGTTGGAGCCTCGGTGTGCGCGTCCGGCAACCACGTATGGAATGGGAACATCGGCACTTTAATGGCAAACGCAAAAAAGAAGCCCCAGAATAGCCATACTTTGTAGCTGTCTGGCAGGCCGGCGGCCGCCGCCAAAAGCGTGGGCACGTCAAAAGTATTCCCGCCCGCCTTGAAATAAATCGCCAGAATAGCCAGCAACATCAGCACCGAACCCGCCAGCGTGTATAGAAAAAACTTAATGGCGGCATAAAGCCGCCGGTCGCTGCCCCAAACACCAATCAAAAAGTACATCGGGACAAGCATGACTTCCCAGAACACATAGAAGAGAAAGAAGTCTAGCGACATAAACACGCCCAGCATTCCGGTCTGGAGCAGCAAAAATAAAATGTAGTATTCTTTTTTTCGAAGCTGAATTGCGCTCCAGGACGACAGAATCGAAATGGCCCCCAGAAAAGTTGTCAGCATCACCAGCAGAAAGCTAATTCCATCGATTCCCAAGTGATATGTCGCGCCTATCGAAGGAATCCAATTAGCCGTCTCTTCAAATTGGAAGCCCGCCCGCCCTGGCTGGAACCACGCCACCAGCGGCAGCGAGATCACGAAGCCGAGCAGCGCAAATAAATTTCCCAGAATCCGATGCCCGTTCGCGCTATTCCGCGGCACCAGAAGAAGCAACAGCGCTCCCAGGAGCGGCGTAAACAGAACCACGCTCAAGATATGTTTTGCTAAGAAGTCCATTCCATCGCCTCTCAGTGTCCCAGCGAACGTACGTGGACGCCGTAATACCCGAGAAAAATCAGCACACCAATCACGATCATCAAAGCGTAACCGGACAACAATCCCGCCTGCAGCATGCGCACTGGCAAGCTGACCAGCCACACGATACGCGCTACCAAATTTACCAGGCCGTCAACGACCCACGAGTCCCACATCATCGAAACCGTCGACGTTGCGCGCGTCAGCCATCCTGCTCCGTCCACCCCCACACCATTCAAGACTTTCTCGTCGAATACGGCCAGTGTCGTGCCAAGATCCTTCGCACGATTGACGAACATCGCATCATAAATTTCATCTACGTGATATTTGTGGTAGAGCAGCCGGTACAAGCCGCCGGCGCTCTGCGCCACCCTGGCGGGGATCTCCACGCGCTTGAGGTAAAGAAAGTATGCCAGCCATATTCCGGCCGCGGCGATCAAAATGGACGCGGCCATCAACCCATATTCCGTGGTGAAGCTATGGGATTCCGCGCCGGCAGCTTCTCCGGCGCTAAGGGTCGCACTCGCCGCGTACGGATGTTCCATCACAGGCGCAAGGAACCGTTCAAAGCGATTACTTCCCCCGAGTGAGGCTGGCCAGCCAATCCAGCCGCCTATGATCGAAAGCAAAGCGAGGATCACCAGCGGCACTGTCATCGTTGACGGGGATTCATGAATGTGATGTTCCACATCGTGCGGGACGCGCGATTTGCCGAAGAACGTCATATTCACAAGCCGAAACATATAGAACGCCGTCATGCCCGCAGTCAGAAATCCTACAAACCACAAAGTTGGAGAGCGCTCAAATGTCTTGCCGAGGATTTCATCTTTGCTGAAAAATCCAGCGAGCGGGGGAATTCCCGCAATAGCCACCGCGGCAATCACAAATGTCCTGGCGGTTGTCGGGATTTTATGCCAGAGTCCGCCCATCTTGCGCATGTCCTGCTCCCCGGAGAGCGCGTGAATGACGCTGCCGGACCCCAGGAAGAGAAGCGCTTTGAAAAACGCATGCGTCATTAAATGGAAAATGCCAGCCGTAAATGCGCCCACGCCTAACGCGAGAAACATATAGCCGAGCTGGCTGATGGTCGAATAGGCCAGAACCTTCTTGATATCGTTCTGCACGAGGCCGATCGACGCTGCAATAATTGCCGTGAGCGCACCAATCGTCGCCACTACCTGCAGGGCCAGCGGCGCCAACTGGTAGATGGCGTTCATGCGCACCACCATGTACACGCCAGCGGTCACCATTGTCGCCGCATGGATCAACGCGCTGACTGGCGTCGGCCCTTCCATCGCATCCGGCAACCACACATAGAGCGGAATCTGCGCCGACTTTCCTGTCGCCCCCACAAAGAGTAGAAGACCGATTGCCGTTAACACCGGGGCGCCAAACGCCAGCGTGTGCGCGTTCATGGCGCTCGCGAGCGCTTGGAGAATCCCCGGGAATTGATCGGGATTCGCAAGGCCCTGGCTGGTGAAGCGAATTGTTCCAAATGTCGCTACCGTCAGGAAAATGCCCAGCAAAAAACCAGCGTCGCCGATTCGATTGACGATGAATGCCTTCTTGCCCGCATCAGATGCCGACTTCCGCAAAAAGTAAAACCCAATAAGCAAGTAACTGCACAGCCCCACGCCTTCCCAGCCGACGAAGAGAAGCAACATGTTGTTGGCCAGAACCAGCGTGAGCATCGAAAACATGAACAGGTTCAGGTAGCCAAAAAATCGGTAGTATCCGCCTTCCTGCCCCATGTATCCAATCGAATAAACGTGAATCAGAAAGCCCACTCCGGTAACGACCAGAACCATCACGCATGAAAGAGGGTCAAGCAGCATCCCCCAGTCGGCCACAAAGTTCGCGAGTTGGCCCGCGGCTGTGTGCATTGCGCCTGCCGGGATCCACTGAAACAGAATTACTTGCGTGACGCGATGCCCCGCATCTCGCCCGAACAACTGAAAGACCGCACCGAGAGCAAAGAGGAAAGATAAAAAAACGCTTCCAACGCAGATCGCGCTGACTGCGGAATTAGGCAGGCGCCGTCCGATAAGCATCATCAGCGCAGCCGCCGCGAGCGGAAACAGCGGAATCAGCCAGAGATGCGCAAGGAAATATTCGTTCGGCATAGCTCCCCGAAGATCTTTTCTACCACTTCAAAATATCCATCTCATCCGCGAGCACGGTCTCACGATTTCGAAAAAACGCGATGATGATCCCCAGGCCCACAGCAGCCTCGGCTGCCGCGTCCGTAATGATAAAGAGTGCGAAGATTTGCCCGTCCACCGCGCCAAATAACCGTGAGAAGGCCACGAGGTTGATATTCACGGCGTTTAAAATCAGTTCGACAGACATGAGAATGATGATCACGTTCCGGCGCGTTAGCACGCCGACGACGCCGATGATGAATAGCGCCAGGCTCAGAAATAGATAATGGCTGACCGGAATCATTGCCCGCTCACTCTATATTTCTCGCTCAAACTTTTTTCTTAGCCATCACCACTGCCCCAATCATCGCCACCAGCAAAAGAATCGACGCAAGCTCGAAGGGTAAAATATAATCGTGGAAGATACCCTGAGAAACCATTTCGGTGTTTGGTTCGAGCTTAGTAAATGCAGCTGCGGGAAGATTCAGCACGCTGGCGGCGGCTCCGTGCTTTGCCCGGTAAATCCAAAGCGCTCCCAAGCTTCCCAGCGCTACCGTCAAAATCAGCGCCACCCATTTCTGCCGGGTAAACCGTGCTTGATGTAGCATCACGTCCAAATTCACCAGCATGATCACGAACACAAACAACACCATGATCCCGCCCGCGTACAAAATAATTTGCACGATGAACAAGAATTCCGCGCGTAACTGCAAAAAAATTCCAGCCGTCGCGAGTAGCGCGGTAATCAAAAATATCGCGCTATGCACCGCGCTGCGGCGCGTGACCACGAGAATCGCGGAGATGACCGCAAGAGCGCTGAAGAAATAGAACAGCGCGTTATCCAGCATGGGCCGTTATTCCTTGCGATCTTTGCGATTGCGAGAGTGCGTCCGCGTCCAAGCGCTCACGCTCGCGCTGCGACCTCAGCAGCCACAGCGCAATCAAGAGCGTGCCCGCTGTGGTCATCAGCAATGCCGGAGCAAGTCCCCAGTTTTTTTCCCAGTGCAGCGCTAACGCCAAACCGATTCCCATTACGTTGGCAATGGATACCGGAATCAAGAAGTGCCAGCCGAGCTTCATCAATTGATCGAACCGGTACCGCGGCAGCGTGAAGCGCAGCCACATGAATATGTAGATATAAGAAAACACTTTCACCAGAAACCAGAAACCACCATGAATTGCAGCCATGTAGGGGCTGGCGAAATCCACCAAAACTGGCAAGGCGAGAATTGCCGCGAGCAAAAAGCACAAGAAACCCACCGCCGCCATGAATAACTGCTGCACACGGACTGGCTGCTTGGGCATTCGCAGGAAACAATATCCCGCAATAAGCAGCATCAATAGCGCCGGCACGTAATCCAGCGGCCGCAGCCACGTGACGTTGGGAAACGGCCGAAGCCACCCGCCAAGAAATAGCGTAGTCGCTATCGACGCAACCACGACCATGTTTGCGTATTCCGCCAAAAAATAAAGCGACCACCGGAAGCCGCTGAATTCCGTCATGTATCCCGCTACCAGTTCAGACTCCGCCTCCGGCAAATCGAACGGCGCGCGATTGGTCTCCGCGATGGAAGCCACCAAATAAATAAAAAACGCAATCGGCGCAAGAAATACGAACCAGACGCCCTGCGCGTGCTGCATCTCCACGATACCGCGAATGCTCAGCGTGCGAGACAGCAGCAGTCCCGCGACGAGCGCCATACCCGCCGCCGTTTCATAGCTCACGAGCTGCGCCGCACTGCGCAGGGCGCCCAAGAGCGAATAATGGCTATTGGACGCCCATCCGCCTAACACAATTCCAAAAATTCCGAGGGCGCTCACGCCGACAACAAATAGAATCCCGACATTAATATCACGCGCGACCTGGAATGCCGGCCCAAATGCCAGCGCCGCCATGGAAAGCATCGCCGCAGTTACAGAAATCACCGGTGCAATCCAGAAAATCCATTGGTCAGCCATTTCCGGGATGATGTCTTCTTTGATCAAAAGCTTCAATGCGTCGGCTATCGGTTGCAGCAAGCCGTGTGGACCCACTCTCATAGGGCCCAGCCGCGCCTGCATGTCGGCCATCACCTTGCGCTCCACCAGCACGATATAGCCGGCGAGCAGCGGCAGAACCGACACGATCACGACCGCGTAGATCAGCGGTAGAACGTGCGGCCGGAAGAATTCAACCAATCCATGCATCAGCGGTCCACTTCTCCCAACACGATATCGAGCGTTCCGATAATGGCCACGACGTCTGCAACCATATGGCCGCGCACCATCTTGTCGAACGCTTGTAAATTAATCAGCGATGGCGGGCGAATCCGCACGCGATACGGCTGCACCGTGCCATCGCTAACGATGTAGTACCCAAGCTCCCCTTTGGGCGCCTCAATGGCGTGGTACACCTCGCCTGCAGGGGGCTTCAGCACCTTGCCAACTTTCGCCATAATTGGACCGGTCGGAATATTTTCTATCGCTTGCAAGCAGATCAGGCGCGACTGCCTCATCTCTTCCATGCGCACTACGTACCGGTCGTACGTGTCGCCATTTTTCCCGACCGGTATCTCGAATTTGTATTGGTCGTAGGCCGCATACGGCGCAGCCTTGCGAATATCCCACTTCACGCCGCTGGCTCGCAGCACCGGGCCCGTCGCGCCCATATCGATTGCATCTTTCGCGTTCAGGATGCCGATGCCTTTTGTTCGCCCTAGCCAAATGCGGTTCTCCGTCAGCAGCGTCTCATACTCATCGATTTTCGATGCGAAGTCTTTGCAGAAGCGCTCCACATCGTGCTCCAGCGTGTCGTATGCCTCGTATTGCAAGCCGCCGATTCGAAAAGCATGAGTCGTCAACCGGGCCCCGCAATATTTCTCCAAAATCTTCAGGATTTCTTCGCGCTCGCGAAAGCAGTAAAACAGCGGCGTCAGCGCTCCAATATCCAGCGCGTGCGTCCCGAGCCATAGCAGATGGCTGGCGATTCTTTGCAACTCCGTCAAGATCGTCCGGATCACCCGGGCGCGGAGCGGCGCCTCCACATTCATTAATTTTTCCACCGCCTCGCAATACCCCAGCCCGTTGCTCACCGCCGCAACGTAATCCATCCGGTCAACGTAGGGCGCGAATTGCTGATAGGTGCGGTGCTCGGCGATTTTTTCCACGCCGCGGTGCAAATAACCGATGATGCATTCCGAACCGGTTACCCGCTCCCCATCGAGCTTCAACTTTACGCGCAGTACACCGTGCGTTGAAGGATGCTGTGGGCCCATATTGATGATGATTTCATCGGCGCCGAGAACGCTCGTCTCGACGTTGGGAAATGCGCTCGTGGGACCGTCTGGCATCCGCTACTGGCCGCTCTCAATCCCCAGGTTCTCGCGAACCCAGGCGGTGTCCTGCGTAAGGATGTCGTAATCTTTGCGCAATGGATGGCCCTGCCATTCCTCAGGCAGCAGGATACGCGTCAAATTTGGATGGCCCTCGAAGCGGATTCCAAACATGTCGTAAACTTCGCGCTCCAGCCAGTTCGCCGTTGACCAAACACCGCTAACGCTGGGGACCGGCTCGTTCTCACCGGCGTGCACTTTCAATCGCAGCCGCGTGTTATGCGCAAAAGAATAAAGATTGAGCACAATGTCAAAGCGCTTCGCGCGCTTTGGCCAATCCACAGCCGTAAGGTCGCTCAGCAAATCAAACTTTTCATCATCACGCGTGAACCTGGCAATTTCTTCGAGTCTCCCGCATTCCACCACAAGGATCGCCTGCTTGCGGTCCTCCCATGCCTCAAGTCTTTCGCCGAATCGTGCCTTGTAGCGCTTAACTAACTCGTTGTCGAGCGGAACCGGCGCCAGCGCTGGCGCCTTGGGTGCTGGCGGCGCAGCGGGCTTCACTGGGGCAACTGCCCCTGGCACTGCCGGCTTCGGAGGGGCGCCGGGCAGCGGCGCGGCCGCTTTCGGCGGCGCACCCGGAGGGCCGGGCACAGCTCCAGCGGCCGGCGGCTTTGGCTCGCCTGTTGCCGCAGGCTCGGCCGGCTTACCGCTCGGCGGCGGCTTGGGTAGCTGCTCGTCTTGTGGATCGTCGGCCATTGTCTGAGGTGCAGGCGGCTGCACTCGAAGTTCGCTTGAACCCGAACCGTAGTTTCTAACACACGCCGGAAAACGCCGTCAATTCGTTTCCCAATAAGTGCGAAGTATTTCCGGGCGCTTTTCTCCGTTAATCTTGCAAAAAAAAACCCGGCCGCTAACTACGGTCGGGAGTTGCGCACCGCATTTTCGAGCGCGCTAAACCCATTCCAACGCGCCTTTTTTATAAAGCCAGATGTACCCGATCACCAGGATGCCCAAAAACACGAACATCGAAATCAGCCCAAAAAACCCAAACCCCTTGTACTGAATCGCCCACGGAAACAGAAACATCGTCTCCACATCAAAAATCACGAACAGCATGGCAATAATATAAAACCGCACCGAATACCGGCCGCGCGCATTCCCTTCCGCGGGCACGCCACACTCATAAGGCTTGAGCTTGTCCCCAATGGCCCGCGAGTCCGGCCGGATAAACTTCATCACAATCAGCGTAACCGCAGGAAACGCCGCCACCAACCCCGCAAAAATCAAAACCGGTATGTACGCCGCTGGCATCGCTCTCCTGTTGGCGGAGGCATCCTACCACAGCTATCAATCGTCAACCACACGATTCAAGCCTCACGCCATTGGTCTTAGGACGGATTTATTCTATTGATGAATCCTCAAGATTACTTCCTTTACTAACATCTTCTGACCGCGCGTCCAGTCATTTTTCAGTAACAACGCTTGACAAGTCGTTTGGCATGAAATATACGCAATACATCTGGGTGGTGCCCTGTTTCTAGTGTATGCGCTTCTTAGCTTGAACCATTGATTTCGCGCGGGCGATGACGGCTGTTCCCTGGGGCCCTCACGAATTCGTAGAGCGTGCTTCGAAGCCTCGCTTAAAGGCGGCCACTCACGGAGGGTATATGCGAGTGGTGAGCTTTTTTTCGGCGTTGGTATTTCTATCGGTCTCCCTAGTGCTCCCAGAACGCGCCGCAGCGCAGTCGGCCACAAGCGGCACGGTGGTCGGAACGATCACCGATCCACAGGCGGCTGCCGCCGTCGGAGCAACGGTCGAGTTGCGTAATGACGCAACCAACCAAACCTTCCAACAAACCACAAATGCTTCTGGCCAGTACGCGTTCCCCAGTGTGACGCCGGGAGTTTACAAGATCACCGTCACGATGAGCGGTTTTCGGACCGCTACCATCGCAAACTTTGGCGTGGATGTGGCCAAGAGCTATACCGTAGACTTTAAACTGGAGCTTGGTCAGGTCAGCGAGGTAGTGCAGGTCGAGGCCCAAACGCGCGTCGAACTCCAGACCACCGATTCCACCGTGGGCAACGTCATCAACGTCACGCAATTGCCCCGGATGCCGGCACTCAGCCGCCAAGTGAATGAGCTGCTGTTGGGCCAGCCTGGCACCACTCCAACAGGAGAAGTTACCGGCGCACGCTCCGACCAGAGCACCTTTGCGCTGGACGGCATTGATGTGACCAACAACTCCGTTGGTGGCACTGGTACCTACATTTTTCTGCCGATTGACAGCATTGATGAGTTCCGCGTGGGCGTCGCTAATCCTAATGCCACGTTCGGCCGTGGTGCCGGCGGCCAGGTTGCGATCATTAGCCGCTCAGGTAGCAGCTCATATCACGGTGCCACCTATTGGTACCACCAGAACGACAACCTGAACGCCAACACTTGGGACCTGAACAGGCTGGGCAAGACGAGACCCGAGTTAAAGGATAATCGGTTCGGCTTCAACACCGGTGGGCCTTTGCCATTCCTGTGGTCCAAGAAGACCTTTTTTTTCGTGAACTACGAAGGCCGACGCTTTCCCCGGAACACCCTGGTTCAACGCATCGTGCCCACCGATACTCTACGCAAGGGAATCCTGCGGTTCGAAGATGCAACAGGGGCGACGGTGAATTATGACCTGAAGACCTCAACGCTCTGCGGCACCGCCAACAATCAGCCCTGTGACCCGCGAGGCCTTGGGCTGAGCCCGACCGTAAACGCAATTTGGACCGCTTTGCCTCCTGGGAATGATCCAACGCGCGGCGACCAACTCAACACCGTCGGGTTCACGACAACTGTGGGGAATCCGTTGTCAAACGATTTTTACAACCTGCGCCTGGATCAAAACGTCACGAGCAAATGGCACGCCAACGTTGCCTTCCGTTATTTCCGCCAGACAGAAAGTGACGCCGGTCAGGTCTCTTTGTTTGGCTCCAATCCAAAAGCTTTGCGAACTTTCCCCCTTAGGCAGAATTACCTCTCCGCCGGACTTGCCGGTCAGATCACTCGCCACCTGAGTGGCGAGTTTGGCTTCGGGTGGGTCCGGCAGCGAAGCAAGACTGTGGTCCTAACCCCAGATCAAGCTGCCAAGCAGGAAGCTTTCGTTGGGACAGCAGCCTCCGGTGCTCTGCCCTCCGGCTTCATCGCGGTCGACCTGGGAGCCACTAACGTCCCGATTGATGTCGGCACGCAGGTGGCACGGACACAGGGAAACGATAACCGCAATTTCCAGTGGAACGCCGATTTGAACTGGATCCGGGGTACGCACACCTTCCAGTTTGGCTCCCATGTTCGCTACCTGCCCACCAAACACCTGCGCAATGACAAGGTGCTGGGTTCGGTGGGTTCGCTGGTCGCTCAACTGCAAAGTTCTTCAACGACTATAATCCCGCAGGAGAACCAGCCACCGACCTGCCCGGCAGGATCAGCCACGACGACCAACTGCATCAAGAAGGCCAACCTGGACCAGTGGAACTCCTTTTATGCCACTGCCCTGGGACTAGTGGACAACGTAACCATCCTGGCCGTCCGCGATGGCAAGCTTAGTCCTTTACCTTTCGGCAGCCTGCTGGAATCGGACACTAGACTCTGGGCGCCGGAGATGTATTTCCAGGATGTCTGGCATATCAAGCCTTCGCTGACCGTTACTCTGGGAGTCACATACGGCTGGCAGACGGCCCCCACAGAAAGATTGGGCCGCTATACCATTCAGATCGATGGCGGAACTCAAAAACCCATCACCTCGGACACTTATTTCCAAAACCGGCAGCAGTCCGCCGCGACCGGGCAAATCTTCAATCCTGCATTTGCCTTTTTACCCGTCAACACGGCTGGCACCAGTGTCTTCAATGTGGACTGGCACGATATCGCTCCACGCGTGGGCGTAGCCTGGAACCCGGATGCCGGTAGAGGTTTCCTGGGCAAGCTGCTGGGCAATCGCAAGACGGTGCTGCGCAGCGGCTTTGGAATTGTCTACGACCGGCAGAACACCGTGCAGAGCGTGATTATCCCATCGCTGGGCATCGGCTTTGCGCAGACGCTGAACTTCACCGCTCCTGCTTGCAACATCACCGGCCCAGGCGGCGCAGGCTGCGTACCGACTGACCCAAATTTGGCGAGGAACCGGTTCCGTGCTGGAGTCGATGGTGTGCTGCCTGTACCTCAACCCCCGGCGCAAAGCATCCCCATTTCTCCATGCTGGGGTCTGTGCAATGGGCGGTTGACTCTCTTCCCCGAGCTCCTCTCCTTTCAAGTCGATCCGAACATCAAGGTAGGCAGGAACTACGAGGTGGACTTCACTATCCAACGGGAGCTTCCGGGCAACATGCTTGTGGAGGTGGGCTACTCAGGTAGGTTCGGGCGCAAGCTCCCGCAAAGCATGAGCCTGAGCCAATCGCCTATTAATTTCAAGGATTCAGCCTCGGGCCAAACTTTTGCTCAGGCATTCGACGCCGTGGCTACTGCAGTCCGTGGCGGCGCAGCTGTAACCAACCAACCATGGTTCGAGAACCAATTCAAAACAGGTGGCACTGCGGCTCTCGTGGCGGGGAATAACACCGACTTCATTAACGGTAACGTGAGCAGCATCTTCCTCAGCATAGACAGACAGCGAATTCTCGCCGGCTTGAAGCCGTTTAACAACTACATTTCAGGAAGCCTTTTCTTTCGTTCCAGCACCGGCACCTCCAACTACAGTGGCCTTTTCGTTACGCTCCACAAAGGCGTCTCGCACGGGTTAACATTCGATTCGAACTACACGTTCTCGCGTTCGCTCGATCAGGTGGGCGCCATTCAGAACGCCGCAGGCTTTGTGCCCAACAGCTTCGATCTGTTCACTGAATACGGCCCCTCAAGCTTTGACATAAACCATATCGTCAACGGCAGGTGGGTATACGATCTGCCTTTCAGCTCCTCGAACGCAGTGCTGAAGCGCGTTATCGGGGGTTGGTATCTCTCAGGCATCTTTACCGCTCGGACTGCAGCCCCGCTGATCGTTGTGGAAGGCAATCAGGTATGGGGCGCTGCTCCTAACCTATTTAATCTGGGAAACAACACGGGAGCAATACCCACGGTGGACCCCAGCTCGTTCGGAAGCTCTGTCCACTCGGGTGTGGCGGGCTCTGGTGGTGTTGGGAGTGCCGGCGATCCAGCCAAGAAGGGCTCCGGCCTGAACCTCTTTGGAGATCCGGCATCGGTGTTCGCCAAATTCCGGCCGGTCCAGCTTAGCAAGGATGGCCGCTCCGGACGTTCCCGTCCGGTTCGCGGCCTCGCCCACTGGAACCTGGATACCTCACTGGGGAAAAAGACGAAGATCACCGAGAGAACGCAGATCGTCTTCGCAGCCGATTTCTTTAACCTATTCAACAACGCCCAGTTCGCCGATCCGAGCCTGTCTTTGCTTGCTCCGCAGAACTTCGGGGTTCTCACCACCCAGTTCGTTCCGGCAAGCCGCACTAACGGGGCGCGCTGGATCCAACTCAGCCTGAGGATCGAGTTCTAGAGCCGATTCATCTATATGTTAACCATTAGAGGGCCCGCGAAAGTGGGCCCTTTTTTCGCGATGCCAGTCTCACAACTCTCGCAGGGCGGGACTCAATTGAACTCGGCTCGATTCGCCACGTTCCTCCTAAACAAAAAGGTGGCAGGTCCCCCGTAGACGAACGGATGCAGCCTTAGCCGATTCAGACCGAGTTACTTCTCAAACAGCAATTCCCCGGCGCGCTGTGTGGCTTTCACCACCGCTTTGATCAGCGTCACGCGCACCTTGCCATCCTCGAGCTCGAGGATTCCGTCGATCGTGCACCCCGCTGGAGTGGTCACCGCATCCTTCAGCAGCGCCGGGTGATCGCCCGTCTCGAGGACCACACTCGCCGCACCCTTCATGGTCTGCGCGGCAAGCAGCGTGGCGACGTCCCTTGGCAATCCTACCTTCACGCCGGCTTCCGCGAGCGATTCGAGAATAATATAAATGAATGCCGGCCCGCTCGCCGACAATCCCGTGACCCCATCCATATTCTTTTCGTCCACCACAACCGTGCGGCCGACCGTATCAAACATTGCCCGAGCGGTCTCGAGATGCACCGGCTTCGCCTGGCTGCCTTTGCAAATCCCGGTCATCCCGCAGCCGATCGCACACGGTGTATTCGGCATCGCGCGCACCACGGCCGTTTTCCCGCCCACATGCTGCTCGATGTAGCTGGTTGGCACGGAAGCCGCCACCGAAATCAGCAACGCGTCTTCGCTCAACTCTCCGCGAATCTCCTCGAGCACTTCGCGAACCACTTGCGGCTTCACGGCCAGCAACACAATATCAGCCCCGCGCACCGCAGCGCGATTATCCGTCGAGACCTTCACGCCGAGTTCCTTTCCGAGAGCCTGTGCTTTTTCATCGTGGCGCACCGTAGCGGAGACCCGTTTGGCGGCAAACAGTCCTTCCTTCAGAAATCCGCGCAGCAAAATACTGCCGAGCTTCCCCGCTCCTAACACAGCCAGCTTTTTTTCCGATAACTTGTTATTCATGATGCGAACATTGTTGACGACTCGAGCCACGACGTCAATCGCGCATTCGCGAGACAGGTTTCCGTAAGATGCAGCGGGTATGATTTTCGGCAATTGCTGACAATTTGATCGAGGACTAATCGTGGCTAGCGCCGCCGAGCACTTCGACGGCGTGAGGCAGCAGTTCAACAACGGCATTGAGTGATTCGACGGCCCCTTGCGGGTTGCCCGGAAGATTCAAAATCATGGTTCGACCACGCACGCCCGCGACGCCGCGAGAGAGCACCGCGCGCGGTGTATTCTGCATGCCCTTTTGCCGCATCATTTCGCTCAGGCCTGGGATCAATTTCTCGCAAGCTCCAGTGGTAGCCTCCGGGGTCGAATCACGCGGACCGATCCCGGTACCACCCGTAGTAAGCACGAGATCCACTTGCGCGGACTCCGCGAGATCTCTTAGACGCACCTGAATGACGGCGGAATCGTCGCATACCACATGCGTGGACGCTATCTTCCAGCCAAGTTCTGCGCACCGCTTCGCGACTGCTGGACCCGATTGGTCTTCGCGCTTCCCCTGCGATACAGAATCGCTGACCGTGATAATTGCGACGCGTAAGCTCATGGCTAGCTCTCCACGACATCGCGATGGGATTCGTCGAGCAGTCTCATCGCTTCCATCAATAAGCCCGTTGTCGAACGCGTGGTTGTCGTCCGCTCGGAAGCAGCCGCGCCGTTGAAATCAATTTCAAATTCACCTTCGCTCCAGCGCACAGCCTGATAGACGGCATCATCGCCTTCCGTTGTGCCAAGCTTGGCATCGCGGCATTGTCCCGAAGAAAAATAAAGCTGGCAAACATCACTCCCGTGGCGCAGCGTCAACCGGCACGATTTCTGTCCCATTTCGAGAGACTGCATCAAGTCTAGAATGCCCATCTCCTCGAGGTGCCCCTGAATTACGCCGGGACGTGACGCCTGCTTCTGCAATTTCTCGAGGTGCAGGCGATCCACAACCTTCTTCGCCAGGCGCACCAGATCGCGGAGAAAGAATGGCTTCGGGATGAAGTCCTCGACGCCGTCAACGAGCGGCCGCAATCGCTCTTCAATGTCGCTCCGGCTGGCCACAAAAATAAACGGGATTTGCCGCGTCTGCTCCCGGCCGCGCAACTTTTCATAAAGTTGCCGTCCGTTCAGCCCGGGCATTTTGTAATCGCATACGATCAAATCTGGAGGGTTATCAATTACCTTCATCAAGGCATCCGCGCCGTCGCTCGCCTGAATCACTTCGCAATGCGGCTCCATTCCCCGAACCATTAGATCGAGGATCAGCGGATTGTCGTCCGCCACCAGCACTTTGACGCTTTTTCCAGGAGCGCTCATTTTCCTCTCAACCGCAATTTCGACGGCGCCGTCCAAGTCTTTGCCGGAGTTTCCGGCCGCCGGTAGTGCCCGCTCTTCCCGCCAATTTTCTCTTCCAGATAAACATCGGTAATTTCCAATCCTTTGTCGAGTGCTTTGCACATGTCGTAAATCGTGAGGGCTGCCGCGGAGACTCCCACGAGCGCTTCCATCTCAACCCCGGTCTGGGCCGTCGCTGTGACCCGCGAACGTATCTCCACGCCATTCTGGCATACGCGCATAGTCACATCAATGTGCGTCAGTGGCAGTGGATGACAAAGAGGTATCCATTCTGCGGTGCGCTTGGCGGCGCCAATTCCCGCGATTCGCGCCACCTCCAGCGGATTGCCCTTCGGCGTCTCTAAGCTCCGCACTTTGCGCAGCACTTTCGCGGACATGCGCACGAACCCATGGGCCACCGCGGTACGAATCGTCGCCGGCTTCGCGGTGACGTCCACCATCGACACTTCCCCGCTCTTGCCATAATGCGTCAATTTGCCGCCTCGGTGCGCAGCCATCAAAATACTCCGCGTCTCGGGAGCGCTTCCGCGAATTCTCCCGCAGCCATTTCCAACCGATCGGGTCGTACCACCAAATATCCGTTGGCTTGCGCCAATGCCATGATGTCTCCGGATCCTTGCCAGGATGTTTCTTGCACCGTCGCTTCGTCGCATAGCCACTCGATCCGCGCTGGAAGAAAATGTGTGAGTGCGGCTTTTTGCTTCACCGATGCCGTCAGACGCGCGCTTAAAAATGGCAGAGGCCGCACATCCGTGCCGCTCAAAAGATCGATCGCCGGCGCCACAAACAGTTCGAAAGTAACCATTGTTGAAACCGGATTCCCCGGGAGACCGAAAACCAGTGTGCCGCCACATTTCCCGAAGACTGCGGGCTTGCCCGGGCGAATGGCTACTGCATCGAAATAAAATTCGGTGCCGAGTTCGCGCAACACATTTTCCACTAAATCGTATTTCCCCATCGAAACCCCGCCGGAAAGCACCAAAATCGGGGCCGTGAGGCCCTCGGAAATCTTCTCTCGCAAATCGTCCTTTTGATCGCGCGCATTTCCCAAAACGATTGCTTCTCCCCCCGCCAGCGAAACTTGCACGGCTAATGCGGCGCTGTTGCTGTTACGAATCTGGAATGCGCCCGGTATCTCGTCGAAACTCACAACTTCGTCTCCCGTCGAAAGTATCGCCACGCGCGGGCGCACGTTTACCTCTAACGCTTTCTGCCCCACTTGCGCGGCAATGGCCAACTCGGCGTAGCCGAGTCGAGTGCGCGGCGGCAATACCGTTTGACCGGTTTTCGCTTCACTCCCGCGCGCCACAATATTCTGGCCTGGCGTTGCTGCGCGTTCCAACGTCACTTTTGTCTGAACCACCTTTGTGTGCTCGATCATCACGACCGCGTCCGCGCCAGGCGGCACCGCCGCTCCCGTCATAATTTGAATGCATTGCCCGGTCCCCAGCGAACCGGTAAACGTGTCGCCCGCTTTAATCTCGCCGGCAAGTTTAAGGACGCTTCCTGGTTCCTGTGCATCCGCGGAGCGAACAGCAAACCCATCGCGTGTTGCTCGATGAAATGGCGGATAGTCGCGATCGGCACAAACCGGAATAGCCAGAATTCTGTTCGGCGCAGAAAGGAGAACATGGGGACTGAGAGCAATTGTTTCGGTCGCGGGAGAACGGCGTTCCGCCGAGGCCACTTCAATTACCTTATTCCGGGCATCTTCGAAAGACAGCATCAACGGTCGCGCCCAGAGCAAAGGTTACAGCCAGTCGGCGAGCTTTGTGCCGGAAGGCACAATTGTGGCGTCCCGCTCGGGCCCAGTGGAGATCATTCCAATTTCAATCTCCAGGAAGTCGGAAATAAAACGGAGATATTCGCGCGCCGCTTGTGGCAGCTTATCCGCTTCGCGCGCGCCAAATGTCGTCGAGTTCCAGCCTGGCAAAGTGCGGTACTCGGGCGTGACCTCCGCGAATTCCTCGGCCACCGCAGGCATTTCACACAGTGGGCTCCCCTTGTAGCGATAGCCGGTGCAAACCTGGATCTCGCGCTGCGTGTCAAACACATCGAGTTTCGTTACCACGAGAGAATCAATGCCGTTGATAACGTTAGCGTAACGAAGCACCGCCAAGTCCAGCCAGCCGCAGCGTCGCGGCCGTCCCGTCACCGCACCATATTCTTTTCCGCGGTCCCGTACCTCGGTAGCCTCAATATCTGGCATCTCCGTAGGAAACGGTCCACTGCCCACGCGGGTCGTGTAAGCCTTGGTGACCCCAATCACGCCTTGGATGCGCGTAGGAGCAACGCCAAGCCCGGTTGTCGCCCCGCCTGAAGTCGCGCTCGACGAAGTGACGAATGGATATGTACCGTGATCGATGTCCAGCATCGTTCCTTGCGCCCCTTCGAACATTACCGAGCTTCCGTCGTTCATGACTTTATGGAGCAGTTCCGCGGTATCACACACGTAGCCGCGGATCTTTTCCGCCAGTTGCAAGGTTTCCTCGATTAGTCCCGCGGTATCGAGCGATGTGCCGTAAGTCGCCTGGCAAATCGCATTCTTCTCGCGCAGAACCCGGTCCAATTTCTCGCGAAAACTCCGCGGATCCAGCAAATCGCATACGCGCAGCCCCCGGCGCGCCATTTTATCTTCGTAGCAGGGTCCAATGCCCCGCGCGGTTGTACCGATTTTATTTGTGCCCCGCGCTGATTCGGCAGCCTTGTCCATTTGGCGGTGATACGGAAAAATCAAATGGGCGCGATTGCTGAGGTGCAGCCTTCCCGTAACGTCGATCCCGGCTTTCGCGAGCGTTTCTATTTCACAAACGAGCGCGACTGGATCGACCACCACACCCGAGCCAATCACGGCGTGGCGCCCTGGCCGAAGAATGCCGCAAGGAATAAGCTGAAGCACGAAACGGCGGCCATCGAAAATTACCGTGTGGCCGGCGTTGTGCCCGCCCGCGCAACGTGCAATGTAGTCAAAGGAACCGGCCAAATAATCGACCACTTTTCCTTTGCCTTCATCACCCCACTGCGCGCCAACCACAACCACCGATTTCATGCCTGCGATCTCCTCGATGTTTCCGATGTTCGCGCCTTGCGTCAAACCCTATTGGCGGATGGCGTGAATAATAATTGTATTGCCACCGAGAAGTACGGGATCGGAGGCCAATTCTTCAGTCCACCGCTCTCGACGCCTTTCGGGGGATGTAAGTTGCCCGAGCAGGCGGATGAATCCGACGAGCGGCCAGTAAAGCCAGCTATTGCCCTTCTTGCGGTCGCGATAGACCCCTTGAATGGCAAAACCGTTTTTTTCCAGGAGATAACGCAGCTCAGAGTAGGCGATCGGGTTCACGTGCAGCGCGATTTCATCCAGTCCTGCGCAATCATGGTGAACTTTCGCGAGCGATTCGGTCGAGAGCGGTTTGAAATGCGAGGTATAACCGTACAGCAGCCACTTCAGGCGCTCCTCAATGTTTAAAATATTGGGAACGCTCACCACGATGTGGCCGCCAGGCTTGAGCAGCCTGCGAAATTCCCGCACCGCCTGTGGTGGAGATTCGATATGTTCGAGGCCATCGAGCGACGTCAAATAGTCAAACGTTCCCGCCTGATACGGCAGAGTGCCGGAAAGATCGCCTTTGCGGATATCCACGCCATCCAGCCGGAATAATTGCGGATAGAGATCGCAGCAGAATACGTCGAAGCCGAGTGGCAAGAGGCGCGATGCCAGGGCTCCTTCCCCCGCGGGACAATCAAGAATGCGTCCGCATGGCAGGGGTTTCAGGATGCGCAAAACAGTATCGTGCAAGCCGGGCCGCGACATTGCTATCGGCGGCCTTTCGCCGGCGAGCATCGGGGGATGCGTCGAAGGCTTGACCATGCGGCTGGTTTGCGTGGCTGCCATTCTTCCTTTTTCACCGAAAACCGGCGACGGTGCGCGCACCGCCGCCGGAAATGTTTCCAAGTCTTAGTCCGTGTGAAGGTTCCATTCGCCGAGCCTATTAGGCTTTGGCGATATGCCGGTCCAGAACCCTGGTGATATGTTCTTTGGGGACTGCTCCGACAATCTGGTCCGCTACTTCCCCGCCTTTAAAAATAAGCAGTGCGGGAATGCTGCGGATATTGAACTTGCTCGGCGAACTGATGCTCTCATCGATATTCATTTTGAGAACGGTCAGCTTCCCGGAATAATCTTTGGCTATCTCGGCGACTGTCGGCGCTAGCATGTGGCAGGGCCTGCACCAATCGGCCCAAAAATCTACCATTACCGGCTGCGTCTTGCTGGCAGTAATCACTTCCGCGTCGAAGTCTGAGTCGGTTACGTTGCGAATGTTGTCAGCCATAGTCTCCTCATTTGCTTCGGCCGCCATCCAGCAAAGTCTGGTTGGCGGCTCACTTCAATTAGATGTTCCCGTGGCCCGGGGGATTCTGCCCTTCCGGGCCATCTCATAGAGCTTCAGATATTCACCTGCGGATGCTTTCCAGGAAAAATCCTTAGCCATTCCATTCAATTGAATGCGCTGCCAAATCTTATCGTGGCTATACATATCAATCGCCTGACGCAAGCAAGACGCCAGGGCTTCTCCGGTATAAGGGCCGAATTTAAATCCCGTACCTGTACCGTGTCCTACATCGAACTGCTCTATCGTATCATCTAGTCCCCCTGTTGCGCGCACCACCGGCACCGTCCCATAGCGCAAGCTGTAAATCTGATTCAGTCCGCACGGCTCGTAGCGCGAAGGCATCAAAAAGATATCCGCACCCGCTTCAATCTTATGCGCAATGGCGTTGTCATACGCGATTTTTACGGCCACACGCTGCGGATGAGCGGCCGCCAGGTCGCGGAATATTTGCTCATATTTGGCCTCGCCATTTCCGAGTGCCACCAGAGCGATATTTTCTTTCAAGATCTCGCCGGCTTTCTCGGCTATCAGATCGAAGCCCTTTTGGTCGGCGAAGCGCGAAACGATTCCGACCAGTGGACGAGACATATTTTCCCCGGGCAACCTAAATTGTTCGAGAAGATCCTTTTTACAGATTCGCTTTGGCGCAAGGTTTTTCTTGGAATAGTTCGCCGCGATAAAGGTGTCGGTTTCCGGGCTCCACTGCGAATAATCCGCACCGTTCAGAATGCCGCGCAAGTTCGCACCGCGATCGCGCACCACCCCGTCAAGACCGCACCCGTATTCCGTAGTCTGAATCTCCTGCGCGTATTTGCGGCTGACAGTCGTCAAGTAATCTGAGAAAATCAGGCCGCCCTTCAAAAAGCTGACGTCGCCGAAAAACTCCAGCCCTTCCATGTGGAAAAGACTTCCCGGCACTCCAATCTGGGCCAGCACAGCGCGTGGAAACAGGCCTAGGTAACCCATATTGTGAATCGTCAGAATCACCGGTATTCCCCGCAGTAGCGGATCATCGGTGTACTGGCTGCGAATGAGAACCGGCACCAGCGCGGTCTGCCAATCGTGGCAATGGATCACGTCAGGGCGCCAAATGTGCTTTGCGGTCTCTATCGCGCAGCGGCAGAATTCTGCGAAGCGCTCGGCATTATCGGGATAGTCTTGCCCTTTTTCACCATATAGCTGCGGGCGATCGAAATACTCCGGGTCATCTACAAAGAAATAGTGCACGCCTGCGACAAGCGTGCCGTCGGCGATAGCGGGAAACCGCAGTCGCTCGCCCATGGGCACCGTAAGGCTGGGCATAATTACGGTGGAAGACTTAGAGCCGCGGTAGCGTGGCAGAACCACCGCAACCTCGTGGCCCGCGGCCACAAGTGCTTTGGGTAAAGCTTCTACGACATCGGCCAGTCCGCCGGTTTTAGAGAAAGGCAATCCTTCCGATGCCACGAAAAGTATCTTCACTTATTCCTTCGTCACCGCGTAAACGGTAGCGGAAGCATTGGGGTTCGTCAAGCAAGCTCACGTGCGCACTCGGATAGCACCATGACCGCTGCAAAGACAGGGGCTGTTGCTGAGCATCCGAATACCGTAGCGAACCTCGCCCAAAGAGTTTCCATTTTTGCCGTCCTCCACTTATTCTGTACCCGCCAACAAATATCCAACTGCTATAGGGATAGGGATTGGAATTAAACGAATGGGCTGGACACTTCACAAATGGGCCAAAAGTTAGGGCAACACTTTTTAGATGACGCCGGCTGGCAAAATCATATAGCCCGCGCCGTCGGGATAATCGCATCGCCGCAACCATCTCAGGGGAGCTTAGCGGAGCGACTTTGGCTCGAAATCGGCGCGGGGCACGGAGAAATGACCCGGCAACTTGCCGCTACGGGCGCGCGCGTGATTGCGGTTGAATTGGATGCCAGACTTCGACCGCGGCTTCGTGCACTGGCGCAGCAGTTTCCACGAGTCGAGGTTGTATCTAATGACATCCTGGGGCTGGATCTAGCGAAGCTGACGGGCGGGGCGCGTTTCAGTGTCTACGGAAATCTCCCGTATTACATCACGTCTCCTATTCTGCACCATTTGTTCGAGTACGCTAACTCGCTGGATGATGTGTACCTGGTGACCCAGCTTGAGGTAGCTGCCCGAATTGCCGCCCATCCTGGCTCAAGAGAATTCGCGTACCTCTCGGTTCTGACGCAATATTACGCCCAGCCAGAAATCTTGCTGCGTATCCCGAGTGGCGCTTTCCGTCCGCCTCCCAAGGTAATGTCTGCACTGATCCACCTGCGCTTGCCTGGTGAAAGGGTCTCTATCGGTTCTATTCAGGAGGCGCAGTTCTTCGAATTCGTTAAAATGAGCTTCGCGCACAAACGCAAGACGCTGGTGAATAATCTGAGAACACTGGCGTCCCCCATAGTTTTAAGGGGCATGCTCGAGGGACTTGCTCTTGGTGGGGACGTACGCGCCGAGCAGCTTAGCGTCAGGCAATTTGCGGAAATCTACAGGTGTTTGGACACGGGACAAGGTAAACAATGAGCAGAGGGTCGAGTTTGCGTCCCCGGGGAATTGTTACGTGCGTTGAACCGCAAGGAGACGATCTGGATAGTCGGTAATGATTCCGTCCACACCTGCCTCCAGTAAGGCTTGCATGTGCGCGGGATGATTGATTGTCCAGACCACCACTTGGATGTCCCGGCGCCGCGCTTGAGCAAGGAGTTCTGGGGTCACCAAGTTCCCGCAGAGGGCAAGCTGTCTCGCCCCCACGGAAATGGCGCGGTCCACGGCGTTTGGAGCAGGGGCTTCGATCAATAAACCGGTCATCAGATTAGGTTCCAGCTTGCGAACTGCCGCTATCGTGGCACCGTCAAAAGACAAGACAACCACTCTTGCTGCCTCCCCCGCATCCCGCAAGGCCCCGACTAAAGCATGCTCCGCACCCCAAGCCGCGCACGGTTTGAGTTCTAGGTAAAACACCACATCGTGTTCGCGCGCTAGGCTTAGAATCTCTTCTATTGTGGGTAGCTGCTGCCCCGCAAATTCCGGGCTAAACCACGCGCCCGCATCGAGTTCGCGTAGTTGCGCTACCGTAAAATTGTGAACCGAGCCGTGTCCGTTTGTGGTTCGGTCAAGCGTGTCATCGTGGATGGCCACAAAACGAGCATCACGCGAAAACTGCAGGTCGGTCTCGATGAATCTTGCTCCCAACTCGATGGCTTTGCGAAAGGCAGCCAGGGTATTCTCTGGCGCATGACCCGAAGCCCCGCGATGTGCCACGACCCACAAGACACTTCCCTCCTAAAAGGATTGATTCTCGTCTCCATCCTATCCCAATCCCCCTAAAAAACACCTCGTTTCGCGGGAACCGTTCCATTTGCATCCCTAGCCTCTCTTTGGCATCTAACTTGATAGGCCCAGTGTGAGACACGAATAAAGGAGAATTATATGAGACGCGGGTTCAACCCCAATACCGTTCTGCTCGTGCTGGCCGCCGCATTTTTGCTTAGCCCAGTGTCCAGCGTCAGAGCAAGCCAAGATCGCGCAACGAATGCTTCCAAAAAAGAGGTTTCACGGCCGGACAATGACGTCAAGCGAGACAAGGATGACGAACGCAAAAAGAACAAGCATGACCGCGACGATCACAACCGAAGCAGCCAGAATAATCGCAATAACCGCGATGGAGGCAGCTACGATGCCAAGCTCCAGCGTGAGGTTCGCCACGAATTAGTGCTGCTCCCGTATTATTCGGTATTCGACAATTTGACGTACAGCGTCAATGGAGACGTGATTACGTTGGGAGGCCAAGTTACCCGCCCGACCCTGAAGTCCGATTCAGAAAATGTTGTGAAGAGGATTGAAGGCGTCTCTCGGGTTGTAAACAACATCGAAGTACTGCCCCTCTCGTCGAACGATGACCAGATTCGGCGGGCCGTTTACCACACTCTATACTCGAATGATGTGTTATTTCGCTATGGACTTGGCGCGGTACCCCCTATTCACATCATTGTGAAAAACGGACATGTGACACTCGAAGGGGTGGTGGACAACGAAACGGATAAAAACGTTGCCAACATCCAGGCCAATGGCGTTCCGGGCGTATTTTCCGTGATTAATAACCTGCAAGTGGTGAAGTAAGTTCTCCGCCGCGTTATTTAACCGCAAATTAGATTTAAGCTCGGCAGCCCTTACGGCTTCCGGGCTTTTTTTTTCGTTTCGATTATTTATACGATACGACGATTTCGCCGTTCTCGATATGAAGTTCCCGTAAATCCTCCGGCAAGCGTAACTTCTCCCGGTTTTCCGGCGAATCCATCATCTTACGCACCGCGCTTTCCAGTGAGCTTTGCGGAATAGGCAGTGACCCAAGCTGGCCCCTGGTGGGCTCGAATCGCAGATAACCCTCGTCTGAACGCAGACGACCTTCCAACTGGAGCGACATGTCCTTCCCGTGAAAATCAAAAACCACATAAGCGCGGACGCGATCGTCGATAAGATTGATTTTGACGTCGCGAACCGAGGACTGAACTTCCTGCACCGAGGGCTCGCTGCCGGCAGGCGCTGCTATCGACGCAGTTTGTGCGCCGGGTGCCCGAGTATTTTTGGGAGCATCGCCCGGCTTTAGGGTTAGGTGGGAAAGCAGGTAGGCATTTATCTCTGCCTCGTCGACCCGAAGGACCTGCGGCACGCCCGCTGCGGATGACGTCGCTACCTGTTGCAACTTGGCTTCTAATCTGTCTCCCGCGCCGGGGTCCACCCGGACATAGGGAGCCGGCGTCTTATGCAGAAGAAGCAGAATAGTAATCACTCCCGTTATGAGTGTCGTCCACCGGAAAATGCGATAACCCAGCCGCCACCCTGTCAGTGGCTTGTGGGGTTCATTCGATTTGCTGCTATTAAACATGGAACCTCGAAGTAAGGCGGACTGTAAAATTTCGGCCGTCAGCGCATGCCGCGAGCAGCCTATTCGAGGCTATCGAGGTCCGGTAAACTCCGCAATTCCATCGTCCTGCGGACAAACCAAAGCTATACCGGCCGAAAGGACAGGGATGCCCACCACTCAAAAACGACCATCGCTCAGCCTTCCTACATGCCGCACAGGAACCACTTGAACACATCTGCTTGATGGCCGCGCGCTTGCTGGGCATACTGAATTCATGAAAGTCCGAGCGTTCCTCTCAATGCTCCTGCTCTGCGCTAGCACTCTATTCGCCGATGAGATTCATCTAAAAGACGGATCGAAAATCGTCGGCACGGTCATCGGGTTCCAGGACAACACATACCAGGTGCAGACCAGCTTCGGGATCGTCACGTTTCCGAAAAACATGATCGCAACCATTGTCCCCTCATCAACCACATCTGCCCCGGCTCCACCGCCGGGTACTGCGACTTCGTCGATCGAGCCTTCGGCCAAACTGCCGCAGCAGTCTGCAATCTTGCCCGCGGCAACACGTAGTGCCCCCGCAAAGGTGGATGCCAAACCGGCGGCAAAAAAAGAAACGCCGATAGAATTAAAGAGGGCGCCGGAAGAGAAAAAAATCGCGGTTCAGCCCGTAAGAGCTATCAGCAAAACGTCTGCGGAATCGGCGAATCGACCGGCTCGCGACCCGGTCACTCCCGCCG
>JRHI01000255.1_pt1 | contig 60834 bp, 60 predicted proteins | sample 215371 | NCBI WGS metagenome assembly JRHI01 (sample SAMN02929681, study PRJNA255918) | sediment metagenome | biome: cave system; feature: Ice Cave; material: Sediment; isolation source: sediment from deep within a dark volcanic ice cave with no known source of... ...
GGCGAGGGGCATGAACTGCTCGGCCGGCGGCTGCGGGACGTGGGGCTGAAGCGGGGGCGCCTCTACGAGCTGATGCACGGCGGCCGCGGGCTACTGCTCGACCAGACCGGCCGGCTCTCGGTGGCGGGCTGGGCAGATCGGGTCGACCACGTCGTCGACGTCAGCGAGGAATCGGACGTGCCCGCGGCGCTGCTGCGGCCGGACGGCCACGTGGCGTGGGTCGGTGAAGATCAGCAAGATCTGCTCAGCCAGCTGCCCAAGTGGTTCGGCGCTGCCGTACCCGCCAGCTCGAAGCCCCGCGAGTACGCTGACCCCAGCAAGATCAATCTCATCGGGATTTCCTAACCGTAGGTAAGGACGTTCCGAGGTAGCGGGTGCTTCCCGGGATGTTCGAGTACCGGATTATGACATCTGTTCCTGGTGCTTGGGGTGGTGGCGGCCGAGTTCTGGCAGTTCATCGTGAGAACCTTCGGTTCGAACGAACTCTGGGACTTCTTCGGCCCCGGGGATCAATGGAACCGTGGTTGGCGCTGAGATTGATCTTGCTGGCTACTCGTCCTCTGAGCGCTTGAGGAGGACCGCCGGAATACCCGAGAAACCTGCCAAGTGGCCGGGTAGCGCCTGGTCAGGCATCGTTGTCGGCGAGGGCTCGGTAGAGCGAGGCGATTCGGCGTCTGGAGATTCGGTCAGGCCGCGCCGGTCCGAGCCGAAACCTGGATGGTCAGGTCCGCATCCAAGGCGTGTGCGATCCTTGCCAGGACTGGCGATGTCGGAATCGTGCCCGCGGCCTCGAAGCGCGCCACAGCTGACTGTGTCATCCCAGCCGCCGACGCGAGCTCAGCCTGGCTCCACCTGCGTGAGACCCGAAGTTCTCGGACAGCAGCACCAAGCTCGAACGCCAGCCGGGCTGCCTCGTACGCATCGGCCGCACCCGGCTCCGCCAGCCTGCGCTCACGAATCCCAGCCCAAGACTCAGGTTCCGCCATCGTGCCCTCCTCAGCCGTGTGCTTCTCGGCGATACGTCGAGCCAGCGCCCTGCGTGCCCGCTCAATCTCCCGCTCCGCACGCATCCGCAACTTCGTGAACACCGTCAGCAATACGATCCGGCGTCCCGTCGCTATCCAGTAGGTCACCCGCACCGACCGTCGGTCAATGTGGAATCGCAGCTCCCGGAGCTTCCCGTCGAGCTGCCGCGCCGCGACGCAGGTGCCGCGTTGTGGCACCTGCACCCCGACCATGACGTCGCGGCATCAATTTACCGCCGGCTCGGATTCGTCGAGGTCGACGGCCTCGACATCTACGTCACGTGAACGGAGCACCTTCACATAGTTGATCACAGCGAGCCGTCAGCGGACTAACATGACGGCCCTGGCCGGGCGAACGGTATCTACGTCCGATCGGGGGCCGGTGTATCTACGTGGGCACTCCGCGTCTCTACCTGTGAGTGGCACCACGTCGGCCACACAGGTATCGGCTGCACCGCGGTACGGCAGAAGGGAACGGGCCGGTGTCGGCGCAGGAGAGACGAGGCTGGTCATGAGCGCGCATAGCGGGGAATTGACCCCGGCGGCGTGTCACTGGTCAGCATCAGTGCTTTCTCCGGCGCTGCTGCTGCGGTGGACCACAACGCGGGGGTGGTGACGGCGGAGGATGTCGACTGGCTCGTTGCCCACCTGCGGGTGGTGGTCCTGGCTAGCCCCGCTGTCTGGCCGGCCGGGGGATGACGCTGTTACAGCTCACCGCGCTGCATCTCATCAGCGCGCTGGCACCGATCAGCCTCACCGATCTGGCTCAGGCCCTGGGTACTAGACCGTCGGCCACCTCCGCGATGGTGGATCGGCTGACCCACGCCGGGCTGGTGCGCCGAACGCCGGACCCGCACAACCGTCGACGCGTCCAGCTGACCCTCACCGCCGACGCCGAACCGATCATCGGCGACACCGACCCGGACACGGCCAGACGCCTGCAGGCAGCGCTCAGCGACATGAGCCCGAAGACCCGCCGCCACCTGATCGAGATATTGATAGACACCGTACAACGGTCCGCCGAGTAGCCAGGCCGCCCACCACCAGCCGTCCCGCCAATCGGGAGCACTCGTCGGTATGCCGTCACGTATGCCGCGAGAGCGACTGACGTGAGCATGAAACCGCAGACGGCGGCGCGAGTGCGGGAATGCGGGGCACGTATCAGGGGTGGAGCCTCCGCGTACCTCGAGTACCTGGTCCAACAGGACGCGTTGCTGGGCCTCTATCTCACAGCGTCTGCGCCAGCCGATCCGCCAGTAGGCGTATGAACCGTGACGGATCGCTCAATTCACCACCCTCTGCAAGGAGCGCCATTCCGTACAGAAGTTCGGCCGCGTCCGCCAGTCCGGGGTCGTCCTTGCGTTCGCCGTAGGCTTTCTGCAGTCCATTTACCAACGGGTGTGTGGGATTGAGTTCGAGGATGCGCTTGATACGCGGCACGTCCTGCCCCATGGCGCGATACATCTTCTCCAGAGTTGGCGTGACGTCGTGCGTATCTCCGACGATACAGGCCGGGGAGGTGGTGAGGCGCGACGAAAGCCGTACCTCTTTCACGTTCTCCTGCAATGTGGTCGTCATCCAGGACAGCAGGTCGGCAAAGTCCTTCTTCTGTTGGTCGCGTTCGGGTTCGGCCGTTTGTCTCTCTTCGTCGGTGTCGAGATCGACCTGCCCCTTGGCGATCGACTGGAACTGCTTGCCGTCGAACTCGCGGACCGGCTCGACCCACATCTCGTCGACCGGATCGATCAGCAGCAGCACTTCAAAGCCCTTGGCTCGGAAGGCTTCCATGTGTGGTGAGCTCTCGATTATCGACCGCGATTCACCAGTCATGTAGTAGATGCCCTGTTGTCCGTCTTTCATACGATCCACGTATTGACGTAGGGTCGTCAGTTGTTCTGCGTGGTGCGTCGATGCGAACGATGCGATGTCGAGGATCGTATCGCGATTTTCGAAGTCGTTGATAAGCCCTTCCTTGACGGCGCGGCCGAACTCCGTCCAGAACGTCTTGTAGCGGTCGACGTCGCCGGTCATCAAGTCTTTCACCGTCGACAGCACTTTCTTGACCAGGCGTCGACGCATCATCTGGATCTGACGATCCTGCTGGAGAGTCTCCCGTGATACGCTCAGCGACAAATCCTGCGCATCCACCACGCCCTTGATGAAACGCAGGTACTCCGGCATCAGCGCTTCGCAATCGTCCATGATGAACACGCGTTTCACGTACAACTGGACGCCGCGCTTGCGATCCCGCATGAACAAGTCCAGCGGCGCGTGGGATGGTATGAACAGCAGTGCCTGGTACTCGAACGTCCCTTCCGCTCTCATGCGGATGATCTCGAGCGGATCGTTCCAATCGTGACTCACGTGCTTGTAGAAATCCTTGTATTCGTGTTCTTCGACTTCGTTTTTGGAACGTGCCCACAGCGCCTTCATCGAGTTGATCGTCTCGACTTCGCGGGTGCTCTGACCATCTTTGTCCGGGCGGTCGACTTCCATCTTGATCGGCCATGCGATGAAGTCGGAGTACCGTTTGACGATCTCCCTTATTTTCCAGCCGTCTGTGTAGTCAAAAAGTTGGTCGTCCTTGTCCTCTGGTTTGAGATACAGGGTCACCGCAGTGCCTTGCGGCGCGTCGTCGACCGACTCGATGGTGTAGGTTCCGCCACCGCTGGATTCCCAACTGGTGGCGTGGCTTTCTCCGGCGCGCCGAGTCAGCAGCGTGACCTTGTCGGCCACCATGAAGCTGGAGTAGAAGCCGACACCGAACTGCCCGATGAGGTCCTGCGACCCCGCCGCATCGTTCGACTCCTTCATCTTGTGCAGAAATTCGACCGTACCGGATTTCGCGATCGTGCCGATAAGGGCCACGACCTCGTCGCGTGACATGCCGATCCCGTTGTCCCGCACAGTGAGGGTCCGCTGATCTTTATCGACCTCGATGTCGATGTGCAGATCGGAAGTGTCCACCTGCAGGTCCTTGTCGCGGAACGCTTCAAGACGCAGTTTATCCAACGCATCGGAGGAATTAGAGATGAGCTCTCGCAGGAACGTGTCCTTGTTCGAATAAATCGAATGAACCATCAATTGCAAGAGCTGCCGCGCTTCGGCCTCGAACTCGAGCGTTTCGACCTGCGTATCCACCGGATTCCTTTCTGCCAGAAGCGTCTCCACGAAGAGTACGTGCATCGCCGCACCGGGCTCAACGCCGTATCGTCGCACCGAGCCCGGTCCCGTGTGGATCTCGGGCGCAGTTCGAGTACTGGCGTCACACCCATCTGACCATCGGCATGGCGCCCCCGGAGGCGCGCGGTTCCTGATCCGGTCGCGGCTGCTCACCGACGGGAAGCTGGACTCTCTGGACCGGTGGTCGCAAGCGGAGCCAGCGGCGGCGTTGGTGCTACGACGGTCCGATGCCGCTCTTGTCGGGCCCTCCGCCGCGGCCGAATTTGGTGTCCAACCACCACTGGTTGTGGCACAGCGGGCATTGGACGTAGACGAGGTTTGCGTTCGACTTGAGCAGGTACAGGCCGTCTGCGTTCGGGCAGTGCGAACAGCTGCGCCAGACCTTGCGGCCGATGTCGACTGATGGGTCAAGGGCCATCGAGAACCACTCTTCTCTCTTAGCAATCGTCGTCTCGTCTCCTCAGCCAACATACCTGCGAGCCCGCGAGCGTGGGTTACGGCGGCTGCACCGGCCGCCGCAACCCACACTCAACGTCGGGTGGGGCCACACCCGACGCTCCCCCAACACCCAGACCAGCCCACGCGCGCCTCGCCCGGCAGCCATTCGGTGCCGAATGGCTCAGTTGTCTAGGCTGCTGAGCGTCATTCGGCTCCGAATGGCGATGGGCGGTGATCTTGCAAGCGGCGGGAGCCGGATTGATCGAGAAGGTCCTGCCCGACGGGGTGGCCAGCGTGGAGGCGTTCTGCGACCCACCCGACGCGGTGCTGTATCCGGGGGAAGCGGAACTGATCACCCGCGCGGTGGACAAGCGGCGCCGGGAGTTTCGCACGGTTCGCCATTGCGCCCGGCAGGCGCTGCATCAGCTCGGGCTGCCGCCCGCGCCGGTGCTGCGCGGCGAGCGCGGGGAGCCGCTGTGGCCAGTAGGCGTCGTGGGCAGCATGACCCACTGCGCTGGTTATCGAGCCGCCGCCGTCGCCCACAGCTGCGACGTCCGCGCTCTGGGGATCGACGCCGAACCGCACGAGCCCCTGCCAGCGGGGGTGTTGGAGATCATCACCGTGGAGCAGGAGCGGGGCAGCTTATCCGAGCTGGCCACCGCCGACAGTGCGACATGTTGGGACCGAATTTTGTTCTGCGCCAAGGAGACGCTGTATAAGGCGTGGTTCCCGCTGACTCGCCGCTGGCTGGGGTTCGAGGATGCTGCCGTCATGATCAATCCCGGCACGATTGATCCAGCGCAAGGCACTTTTTCCGCCCAGCTGCTGGTGGACGCACCGACTAACACCGGCCAAACGCTGACGCACCTCGACGGTCGCTGGCTCCGCAGCGACGAGCTGGTGATCACGACGATCGTGCTGGGCTACGGCTCGCGATAAGCACTGGTCGTCGGTGGACAACCCCGGTTGGCCTTCGACTTCACCAATGGCTTCCACGACACCGCCAACGCCATGGCGACGTCGATCGCGACCGGGGCGCTGAAGCCGAGGGTCGCCGTCCTCATCTCGGGTGTGCTCAACCTCGTCGGCGCGTTCCTTGGTCGGGGCCATCTTGTGGAACCTGCTGACTTGGCTTGTCGGGCTGCCGTCCAGCTCGTCGATGCGCTGGTGGGCGGGCTGATCGAGGCCACCTGGGTAGCCGCGGGCGGTGACGCGGTGCACTTCGCCACCGGCGGTATCTACGCGCTGTCCCGGCGTCAGCCGGTGGGTCCGAACAACGTCGCCGACGTGCCAGCGAGCCGGCTGCAGCCCGCCGGGGCCGAGGTGCGAGCGTGAATATCGACTGGGGTGCCTTCGGTGAGGTGTTCGTCGTCTCATTCGGGGCCGCCATCGCGGTGATCGTGCTGTTCTCCTTCGGCATCAGAGCGTTCGCCGGACCAGCGGCCGATCCGGCCTCAGCACCAGGGCAGGCCGGGGCGCAGGTGACCCCGCGACCGGCGCTGGCGGTGCTCTGTTTCCTCGCCTGCGCCCTGGTCGTCGGCTACGGCCTGTACCTGATCATCGTCAAGTGAGCGTGCGCTACGATTCCCGGCCTCATGCTGGCTCAACGGATGGTGGTAAGCGCATGTTCGGCGCGCTCGAAGTGCCCGGTCCCGGTGTCGTCGTCGACGATCTCGATGAGCTGCTGAGCCGACCGTGATCGAGCAGAACCAGTTCGCCGTCGAACCATGGGCTGTTCGGGAGAACAGCCTGGACCTGGCCACTATGGGACAGACCGAATCGGTTTTCGCGCTGGCCAACGGACACATCGGGCTGCGCGGAAACCTCGATGAGGGCGATCCGCACGCGCTGCCCGGCAGCTACCTCAACTCCTTCTTCGAGCTGCGGCCGCTGCCCTATCCCGAGGGCGGCTACGGCTACCCCGAGTCCGGTCAGACGATCGTCAACGTCACCAACGGCAAGCTGATCCGGCTGCTGGTCGATGACGAGCCGTTGGACGTGCGATACGGGGAGCTGCGCTCGCACGAACGCGTGCTCGACCTGCGGGCGGGAACGCTGAGCCGCCGGATGGAGTGGGTGTCCCCCGCTGGTAAGGCGGTGCGGGTCGCCTCGCAGCGGATGGTGTCGCTGGTCCAACGAGCTGTCGTCGCGATCCATTACGAGGTCGAGCCGGTCGACCTGCCGGTGCTGCTGGTCTTGCAGTCCGAGCTGTTCGCCAACGAGCAACTGCCCGTCACCGCCGACGACCCAAGGGTGGCTGCGGCGCTGTCCGAACCGCTGGTCGCCGAGCAGCACCGGTGCAACGACAGCGGCGCCACGCTGCTGCACAGCACCCGCCACTCCGGGTTACGGATGGCCGCGGCGATGGACCACGAGGTGATCGGACCGTCGCGGACGGAGTTTCAATCCTCGGCGACCGAGCACGTCGCACGGACCACAGTGATCTGCCGGCTGCAACCCGGTCAGCGGCTTCGGGTGGTGAAGTACCTGGCCTACGGCTGGTCCTCGCAACGGTCGGTTCCAGCGCTCAACGACCAGGTCAGGGCGGCGCTGGCAGCGGCGCGCTACACCGGATGGGCCGGACTGACCACCGAACAGCGCGGGTACCTCGATGACTTCTGGGCCGCGGCCGACGTGGAGGTCGACGGCAACTCACAGCTACAGCAGGCGGTCCGGTTCGGGTTGTTCCACGTGCTGCAGGCCGGGGCGCGGGCCGAGGGGCGAGGCATCGCGGCCAAGGGCCTGACCGGCCCTGGATACGACGGCCATACCTTCTGGGACACCGAGACCTTCGTGTTACCGGTGCTCAGCCATACGGTGCCGGACGCAGCTGCCGACGTGCTCCGCTGGCGCCAGCAGACCCTCCCGCTGGCGATCGAGCGTGCCGGCCAGCTCGGCCTGGCCGGTGCGGCTTTTCCGTGGCGCACCATCCGTGGCCAGGAATGTTCCGGATACTGGCCCGCTGGTACCGCGGCCTTCCACGTCAACGCCGACATCGCCGACGCGGCGATCCGGCATGTGACCGCCACTGGCGACGCCGACTTCGAGCGCGATATCGCCCTGGAGCTGCTGGTGCAGACGGCGCGACTGTGGCGCTCGTTGGGCCATCATGACCTGGCCGGTCGCTTCCGCATCGACGGTGTCACCGGGCCGGACGAGTACAGCGCGGTCGCCGACAACAACGTCTACACCAACCTCATGGCGCAACGGAATCTGCGAGCGGCCGCTAACGCCGTCGGGCGGCATCTGGAGCAGGCAGTTGCGTTGGGGGTCGACGCGGAGGAAGCCGCGTCCTGGCGGGACGCAGCGGCCGAAATGGTGGTGCCTTATGACGACAATCTCGGCGTGCACCCGCAGGCCGAGGGCTTTACCGAGCACGCGGTATGGGACTTCGCCGGCACCTCGCTGGATCAATATCCGCTGCTGTTGCACTTTCCCTACTTCGACCTGTACCGCAAGCAGGTGGTGAAGCAGGCCGATCTGGTGTTGGCCATGCACCTGTGCCCGGAGGCGTTCACCGACGAGCAGAAGGCTCGTAACTTCGCCTACTACGAGCGGATCACCGTCCGGGACTCGTCGTTGTCTGCGGCGACCCAGGCGGTGCTGGCGGTCGAGACCGGGCACCTCGATCTCGCATACGACTACCTCTGCGAGACCGCCCTGATGGATCTGGCTGATCTGGCGCACAACACCAGCAATGGCCTGCACATCGCGTCGCTGGCCGGGGCCTGGTCTGCGCTGGTGGCCGGGTTCGGTGGGCTACGTCATCTCGACGACGGCGGCCTGGCGTTCGCGCCCCGGCTGCCTGAGACGTTGACCAGAATCACGTTCCGGCTGCGCTGGCGCGGTCGGAGGCTGCGGGTGGAGGTCACCCCCGGGCAGGCGGAGTACCAGCTCCTGGAGGGTGCCCGGCTGGAGCTGCGGCATCACGGCCAGCCCATCGCAGTGACGATGGGCGCGCCGGTGGTAAAGACGGTCCCCCCGGCTCCGCCGACGGATCACCTCGTGCAGCCGGTGGGGCGGGAGCCACTCGCTCGCCGGTTTCCTGGTGAGACGGCCGGTTAGGCGGCCATGTGGTTAATTCCGGGAGCCAGCCGTGCACATCTCAGCGATCAGGGTGCGCAACCGTGGATCGCCTAGCCATGCCCGTGGACCGACGTGCTGGACCCGCAGGGCGGCCACCGCGATGCCGAAGCTCACGCTGCGCTCGGGATCGATCACTCCCCGGGCCCGGGCAAAGGCGACCGCGCCATGCAGCACGTCCCCGGCACCCAGGGTGTCCCGCACGGCGACCCGCGGCACCATCAGGGTCCCGCTGTTCTCACACGACCACCATCGCACCGGCGCGGCACCCGCTGTCATCACCACCAGGCGAGCGCCGTCGGCCGTTAGCGCCGCGGCCGCCGCGTCGAATTGATCAGGATCGCCCGCGAAGCCAGCCGAGCACACGACGGCGTCCGCAAGTGGTACCAGCTCGGCGTACACCGGCTTGGGACTGCCGCAATCCAGCACGACCGGGATCCCTACCGTCTGGGCGACGCGTGCGGCGGCCACGGCGAGCTCGGGATGGTGCCCGTCGATCAGCACGACGTCGGTCTCCCCGACCAGCGCTGGCAGGTGGTCAGGCACCACGGCAGTCAGATCCTCGGCGTTGCGGGACACCACCGACCGCTGTCCCGTCTCATCGAGCACGGTGATCGCCGAGATGCTCAGATCCGCTCCAGCTGCCCAGGCGTCGACGATGCGCACGCCGGCGCGGCCCAGCTCGCCCGCCGCCAACTGGGCGACCGGCCCGGGACCCAATGCGGAGAGCAGCACGCTGCGGCCGCCCAGCGCACCGAACGTCACCGCGGCAACCGCGGCCGGCCCCCCGGCGGCGATGTCGCAGCGCTGCGCGACTACCTTCTCGTTCACCCCAGGCCGCCGGCTCACCCGCTGCACCAGATCCAAGGTGCTAAGCCCGACGAACAACCCACGGGGCGGCATCACCCCAGCAAACCTCGGACCGCATTCAGCGGGCCCAGCGGGGTTACCGGGCCCCGGATGGCCACGCTCAGCCCGCTGAATACGCCTTTGGGCGACTAACGTCGCCGGGGTGCAGTTCTTGGACGGGTGTGGACCTGGTTATGAGCTGACCTATAACGATGTTTTCCTGCTGCCGGCGCGCTCAGAGGTGGCGTCCCGGTTCGATGCGGACCTGTCCACGGTGGACCGCTCGGGAACCACCATCCCTCTGGTGGTAGCCAATATGACCGCGGTAGCGGGGCGCCGGATGGCTGAGACGGTGGCCCGTCGTGGCGGGCTGGTGGTGTTGCCCCAGGACGTGGACCCGGCCGTGGTCGCCGAGACGGTGACGTGGGTGAAGTCGCGGCACCTGCTGCTGGACACGGCACTCACGCTGGGCCCGCAGGACGCCGTCGCTGACGCGATCAACCTGCTGCCCAAGCGGGCCCACCGGGCCGTGGTGGTGCTCGATGGCGCCAGCCGCCCGATCGGGCTGGTCACCGAGGCCGAGGTGAGTGGAGTGGACCGGTTCACCCGGCTGGCCGACGTGGCGCAGACCGACCTGGTGGTCGTATCCGCCGACACCGAACCGCGCAAGATCTTCGACCAGCTGCATCACCGCCGCCAGGAACTTGCGCTCGCGGTGGATGCTCAAGGCCGATTGGTCGGGGTGCTGACCCGCATCGGGGCGTTGCGTGCCGAGCTGTACTGCCCTGCGCGCGATGCCGACGGCAGGCTGCGCGTGGCCGCAGCGCTCGGGGTCAACGGCGATGTCACCGCTAAGACCGAGGCGCTGCTGGCGGCGGGTGTCGACGTGCTGGTCGTCGACACAGCGCACGGCCATCAGAGCAAGATGCTCGAGGCGCTGCGCGCGGTTCGGTCCCGCGAGCCGGACGTGCCGGTGGTGGCCGGCAATGTGGTCTCCGCGCAGGGCACCCGCGACCTTCTCGACGCCGGCGCCGACATCGTCAAGGTCGGGGTGGGGCCAGGAGCGATGTGCACCACTCGGATGCTGACCGGGGTCGGTCGGCCGCAGTTCTCCGCGGTGGCCGAATGCGCCGCCGCGGCCCGCGCGGCCGGTGGTCACGTCTGGGCTGATGGCGGGGTGCGCCATCCCCGAGACGTCGCCCTGGCGCTGGCTGCCGGAGCGGCGAATGTGATGATCGGCTCGTGGTTCGCCGGTACCTTCGAGTCGCCGGGTGACCTGCAGCGCGACGAGACCGGCCGGCCGTACAAGGAGTCCTACGGGATGGCATCCAAGCGCGCCGTCGCCGCCCGCATCACCCGCGATGACACCTTCGACCGTGCCCGCAAGGCACTGTTCGAGGAGGGCATCTCCACCGCCCGGATGTATCTGGACCCACACCGGCCAGGGGTCGAGGACCTCATCGACTACATCTGCGCCGGGGTCCGCAGCGCCTGCAGCTACGCCGGCGCCCGGACGCTGCCCGAGCTATCCGAACGGGCGGTGATCGGGGTGCAGTCAACCGCCGGCTTCGCCGAGGGACGCCCGCTGCCCCGAGGCTGGTGAAGTCAGAGGACCGATCAAGGGATGCGTCCGCGACGAAGCAGATCCTGCAACGCTGCGGCCGCCGGTTCGCCGGCCGTAGTCTCGCCCAGCGGGTGCGATACAGCGCCGGGCACGACCGGTTGCGGGCCGTCGGCCCGGTAACAGACCCAGCGTCGACGACCGAGCTCGGTTCCCAACTGCCGAACGGCACCGTCGAATGGCGCAGCGCCTCCAAGAATGCCGATCCGCACACAGACACGTTAGCCCGAATGGTGGTGTGCTGGGGCGCAGTGCGTTCGACACCAGATCGTGCACCCGTAGGATCGGCCGAGTCCAGCCCATGAGGAGTGTGACGAACTCGGTGCCTGCCGCATCGACACCCGGCTGTAGGCGGCCGGGCTGCCGGCACGGCCACCTCGACTCACCATGCGGCCGGACCCCATGATGGACGTCCTGCGTGGCATCTGGGACCTGTTGGGTGGCCTCATCGGGTTGACCGCGCTGACGGCAGGCACCTTCGTCTTCGTCGCGGGCGAGTTCGCTCTGGCCACCCTGGAACGCAGCACTGTCGACGCGCACGTCCAACAGGTCGGCGATCGTCGCGCCCGCCAGGTCCAGCACGCTCGCAGCACCCTGTCCTTCCAGCTCTCCGGCGCTCAGGTCGGCATCACGATCACCACCCTGCTCACCGGGTACGTGGCCCAGCCGGCCATCGCCGGGTTGACGCGCCCCGCCCTGCACGCGGTCGGACTCTCTACAAGCGCAGTGGACGGGGTATCCTTGGGGGTCGGATTGACGTTGGCCACCGCGTTGTCGATGGTGTTCGGCGAGCTCGTGCCGCAAAATCTGGCCATCTCCAGGCCTTTGCAGACGGCGCGGCAGGTCGCTGGAGTGGTCAACACGTTCTCCGTAGGCTTCCGGTGGTTGATCTCCACGTTGAACGGGGCGGCGAACTGGATCGTCCGTAGGCTGGGCATCGAACCGGCCGAGGATCTGCGCTCCGCTCGTTCACCGCAAGAGCTCGGATCATTGGTTCGCAGCAGCGCTGCGCAGGGCACGCTGGACGAGGGGACCGCAACCCTGCTGGATCGTTCGCTGCGCTTCGGTGAGCGCACCGCTGAGGAGTTGATGACCCCGCGGGTCCGGGTGCAGGCGCTCCGGGCGGACGAATCGGTACTCACCCTGGTGGATGCCGCGCGGCGGACCGGATTCTCCCGCTTCCCGGTCTACGGCAGCGACCTCGACGACGTGCGCGGCGTGGTGCATGTCAAGCAGGCCTTCGCCGTGCCAGCCGGCTTGCGTGCGGCGTCCCAAGTCAGCGCGCTGGCGAGCACGGTCCCCACAGTGCCGAGTTCGCTGGACGGCGATGCGCTGCTCGACCGGTTACGGGGCCAGGGTCTCCAGGTCGCGATCGTGGTCGACGAGTACGGCGGTACCGCGGGCATCGTCACCCTCGAGGACCTGGTGGAGGAGATCGTCGGTGACGTCCGCGACGAGCACGATCCGCTGGAGGTCTCCCAGATCCAAGCAGTGGGCGAGCAAAGCTGGATCATCTCCGGGCTGCTCCGAGCCGACGAGGTGGCCGATGCGGTGGGATTCGTGATGCCCGAAGGCGACTACGAGACCGTGGCCGGGCTGGTGCTGGAACGGCTGGGCCGCATTCCTGACGTCGGCGACAAGGTCCAGCTCGACGGGTGGCGGCTGACCGTGCTGCGGATGGACCGCCGGCGCATCGCGGATCTGCGACTCACCCGGACCCTGCTCGCTGAGCAGGCGGCCCCGTGAGCGCCGCCGTGCTGCTCGTCGCGCTGTTACTGCTAGCCAGTAACGCGTTCTTCGTCGGTGCCGAGTTCGCCCTGATCAGCGCCCGGCGAGACCGGTTGGAGACGATGGCCAAGCGCGGGGTGCAGCGGGCCGCCACGGTGATCCGCGCTGGGCAGGAGCTTCCGCTGATGCTGGCCGGGGCGCAACTCGGGATCACCATCAGCTCGCTGGGGCTGGGTTCGCTCGGTGAACCCGCCGTCGCCGACCAGCTGGAGCGGTTGACCGGTCCGCTCAAGTTCCCCGACGCAGTAACACACACCGTCGCCTTCATCATCGCGCTGGGCATCGTCACGGTGGCGCACATCCTGCTCGGGGAGATGGTGCCCAAGAACATCGCCATCGCGGGTCCAGAGCGCACGGCGCTGTGGATGGTGCCGCCGCTGGTCGCCTTCATGCGGCTGACTCGACCCGTCATCGCGCTGTTCAGCCGCGCCGCACGGCTGGTTCTGCACCTCTTCGGCGTGCAGCCTCGCGACGAGCTGGGCAGTGCATACAGCCGTGAGGAACTGGCCAATCTGATCGCTGACTCCAGCCGGGAGGGGCTGCTGGACAGCCAAGAACACCGCAGGTTGACCCAGACGTTGTCAACAACGCAGCGCAGCGTCGCCGACGTGCTCATCCCGATATCCGGGTTGACCACGGTGCCCGCTGAACCCACCCTCGGCGACATCGAGCGCGCTGTGGCGCAGACCGGTTTCTCCCGCTTTCCACTGCGCGCCGATAGGAAGATGGGCGACTCGCAACTGGTGGGCTACCTGCACGTCAAAGACGTGCTGGGCTTGCTCGGCCGAGCCCCGGACACGCCGGTGCCAGCGGGAACCGCTCGCCCCCTACCTGACGTGGCATCCACGGCCAAGCTCGGCGAGGCGCTGGCGCTGCTGAGCCGCTCGGGCAGCCACCTCGCCCGGGTCGTGGGCCCCGATGGGAGCACCGAAGGCGTCGTCGCGCTGGAGGATCTGGTCGAGGAATACGTCGGCACGGTCCGCGACGCCACCCACGTCCCGCGCTGAGGTTACCGGCCTAGCTTCCTGGGTGGTGAGAGCTGCGGGCGAACCGTTCCAGCCGGTGTGGTGTCGTTCCTGATGGGGCGATCGCCAGGCCGTCGGCCCGCACCGTTGGTACCGGTGGCGGCTCACCGCGCTGGGCGGCCTGCACCAGGTGGTGCAGTCGTGCCTGGATGGCCCGGTAGAAGCGCTGCTGGGTCCACCGACCGAACAGCCGGAAGCCCCACCGGATCACCGGGTCGGGGACCGGGGCGCGCCGGGAGTAACCGCTGACTCGAAAAACCACCTGGCCCGAAGCGAGGTTTTTGATCACCTCATAGATGAGCCGGCCTTGTTCCAGATGACCCTGAAGCGTCTGGTAGCTCCAGCCCCAGACTTGTTGTGCCCCGGCTCCGCTGCCCCGGTTTTCGTCGATCACCCTGGTGACCCGCACCCCTAGGTAGAATCGCAGCCCGAAGAACCGTCCTTCCAAAAGCATGTCGCGGCCGAGCAGTTCGTCGTCGCGGCGGTACACGGCGCGCAGGATTTTCGGGTCGGTGAACTCGTAGCGCAGTACCAGCAGGCAGGCGCTCTCCCAGACACCACCTGGCAGCGGCGGTCCGGGCGGCTCGTGGCCGATCGCCGCGTCGCCGGAGTCGACATGCCAGTGCCCGTCCGGCCGACCGTCCAGCGGCGCTCTCGACGGGTCGTAGTTGATCTGGCGGCAGCGCAGGTCGTCCAGCGCGGCTACGGCATCGATCGGACCGAGCAGCCGCTCGCGCACCTAGTCGGGCTTCCGCAGGGAATCGCCGATCAGCCACAATGTGGGTGGCCAGAGTCCGACGAACAGCGCGCGCCGTTCGGCGTTGCCGCGTTCGTCCTGGTCGACGGTCTTGGCGCGAATCCATAGACCGATGCACAGTCCGACCGCACCCATCGACGCCAGGTGCAGGTGTGTGCTGCGCAACCCGAGCCGCCGCAGTGTTGCGTCGAAAGTCACCCGACACCTCCCCGTGGCACCCCCCAACGACGGGCGGTGGCCTCTCTCGCATGGTGTCATAGAGCCATGACTACGGCGAGCCGTTCGGTTCGGCTGGCTACTGTGCTGCGGTGGCCGTTGGGGCTGGCGTTGGTCAGCTGGCAGTACATGTGGCGGACCACGCCGCTGCACCGCAGCGAGGAGCAAGGCAGCATCGCGGACCTGCCGGAACACTGGGACACTGACGACGACCTCGACGGACGACGCCAGGGGCTTGCGGCGGGCGTTGGGCCGTTGCTGCACCGCGTCTACACCGTCCGGATAGGGCACAGCACGATGAGCCCGGCCACGCTGATGGAAGCGGTCGCGGCCAGCCTCAACCGTGTCTCACCCGAGATGGCGGTGTTCCGCAAGACCTGCGGCGCCGACGGTCCGCTGCGCCACGGCGACGAATACCTGGTGCGGATGCCCGGACCGTGGGATGGCCCGGTCCGGGTGGTTGGTCGGGACGCCACCTCGTTCCAACTGGCCACTCTGCGCGGTCATCTGGAGGCAGGGCAGATCAAGTTCCGGGCCGCGCAGGACGGCGACGAGCTGCGATTCGAGATCGAGTCCTGGGCCCGAGCCGGTGACCGGCTCTCCCACCTGCTCTACAACCGGCTACGGCTGGCCAAGGAGATCCAGCTGAACATGTGGACCCACTTCTGCGTCCGCACAGCCGCCCTCGCCGGCGGGCGGCCCCGCGGCGGTGTCACCATTCACACCCGGCGACTCGACTGGCCCCCGCCAGTGGCCTCGCCGGCCAGCGCTGACGTCGATCGGCACGATCCCATTCGCCAGGACGCCAACAGCTTTGATTTCGTTTTCACCCCGGCGATCCGCCCGGTGCTTCGGCTCGTGGGGGTAAGTCCGGTGACCGCCGGGGTCGACCTCACCCCCACCCACGTGCTGATCCGCTTCGGGTGGTGGCGGATCTCACTGCAGCGCTCCAACATCCGCACCGCGACGGTGACCGGGCCGTTCAGGCCGTGGAAAGCACTAGGACCCCGGTTGTCGTTGGCCGATAAAGGCCTCACCTTGGGCACCAACAGCGACCGCGCAGTATGTCTGACGCTGCGGCAGCCGATCGCGGGACTGCTGCCCGGGTGGCTGCTGCGGCATCCCAATCTCACGCTCACCGTGGCGCGCCCCGACGAACTGGCAGCGCTTCTCACCTCCAGTATCGCCGCAGCTGAGCTCGATGCCAGCGGCGTCGCCCGACCGTAGAAGTGCCACCCGGCCAGGGGCCGGCTTCGTCTGCTCAGCGACGGGTCCGGCGAGTACCCGCAGGGTGGTGGCCGGGGCGAGCCCGTGCAGTCGCATGCCCACCTTGGCCGCCGGAGTGAGCACCACCTCTGGCCGCCCCCGAAGGGTGGCATCTACGAGCTTGCGTGCAGCGCGCTCGGCGTTCATGGAGAGCAGCGGCAGTGTGGAGCCCGCTTGTGCGTAGTCGTCGGGCCGCATCGCCGCCGCGGGCCCGACCTGGATCAACCCTGCGTTGCAGACCAGAACGTCCAGCCGGCCGAACCGGGCCAGCGCCGCGTCGACCACCCCCCGGCTTCGGCGGCCACGCCGATGTCCGCGGGCACACCGAGTACCTGGACACCGTGCCGCTCCAGGTCGGCGCGGGCGGCGTCGAGCCCGCCAGCCGATCGGGCGCAGAGCACCAGATCATGCCCACGTTCGGCGAGCTCGCGGGCGAGCAGGAATCCAAAACCACGGCTGGCCCCGGTAACCAGGGCGACCGGGCGGTCCTCAGGCCCGCTGGCGTCGTCGCTCATCTCTCGGGGTTACCCGCTGAGCAGGGATCGCATGCACGGGCCGATCCGCATCATCAGGAGCTGAGGTCCTCCACTGGGGGGCAGCAGCACATGAGGTTGCGGTCTCCGTGGGCCTGGTCGATCCGCCGAACCGGCGGCCACACCTTCGCGGCCGTCCGGCCTGTCGGGTAGGCGGCGAGTTCCCGGCTGTACGGGTGGTCCCACTTGTCGGCCAGGCAACTCGCGGTGTGCGGCGCACAGCGCAGCGGATTGTCGTCGACGGGCCACTCCCCCTCGGCGACCCGGTCGATCTCGTCCCGGATCGCGATCATCGCATCGCAGAACCGATCAATCTCGGCAAGATCCTCGCTCTCGGTGGGTTCGACCATCAGGGTGCCGGCCACCGGGAAGGACATCGTCGGGGCATGCAGGCCGTAGTCGACCAGCCGCTTGGCGACGTCCTCCACGGTGACGCCGGTGGCCTTGGTGATCGCCCGCAGATCCAGGATGCATTCGTGCGCGACCAGCCCAGCGAGACCAGCCTGCGGGCTCGAGTCATCCGCACGGCTGCCGGCGTAGAGCACGGGGAAGTGCGGTTCAAGGCGTCGGGCGACGTAGTTTGCGGCCGCCACCGCGGTGAGCGTGGCGCGGCGCAGGCCATCGGCACCCATCATCCGGATGTAAGCCCAGCAGATCGGCAGGATCGACGCGCTGCCCCACGGTGCTGCGGCTACCGGTCCCACCGTGGCGTCGGGGGCCGTCTCCGGGTGCCCAGGTAAGAACGGTGCCAGGTGAGCCCGCACGCCGATCGGTCCCACACCTGGGCCGCCGCCGCCGTGCGGGATGCAGAACGTCTTGTGCAGGTTGAGGTGACTGACGTCGGCGCCGAAGCGCCCGGGCCTGGCCAGCCCCAGCAGCGCGTTGAGGTTGGCGCCGTCTACATAGACCTGTCCCCCCGCGTCGTGCACGAGTTCGCAGACCTGCGTCACAGCGCGCTCGTACACCCCGTGCGTGGACGGATAGGTGATCATGATGGCGGCCAGCTCAGCACCGTGCTTGGCGATTTTCGCGCGGAGGTCGTCGAGGTCGACGTCGCCGTTGCGGTCACACCCGACGACCACGACCCGCATCCCGGCCATCACCGCCGACGCCGCGTTGGTGCCATGCGCGCTCGACGGGATGAGGCAGACGTCGCGACCGGTTTCACCGCGGCTGCGGTGGTAGGCACGGATCGCCAGCAGACCCGCGAACTCGCCCTGGCTGCCGGCGTTGGGCTGCAGGCTGACCGCGTCGTACCCGGTGAGTGCAGCCAGCCAGCGCTGCAGGTCGCTGACTACGTCGAGCAAGCCCTGCGCATCTTCCCGCGGCGCGAACGGGTGCAGCTCGGCGAACTGTGGCCAGCTGATCGGCTCCATCTCGGCAGTGGCGTTGAGCTTCATCGTGCAGGAGCCCAGCGGGATCATGCTGCGGTCCAGCGCCACGTCCTTGTCGGCCAGCATGCGTAGATAGCGCAGTAGCGCTGTTTCACTGCGGTGAGCGGAGAACACCGGGTGGGTGAGGAACGGTGAGGTTCGCCGTAACGCGTCAGGGATCGCGTCCGGAATCTCGCGATCGAGGACGTCCGGATCGCCGGCCGGTACATCGAAGGCCTTCCATACCTCCCGAAGGTGCTCCCGACTTGTGGTCTCAGCGCAGTTGATCCCGACATGATCGCGGTCGGCCTGCCGCAGGTCCACGCCGGCCGCGCGAGCGGCCCTGACCACCTCGGCGGCCCGGCCTGGCACCCGGGCGAAGACCGTGTCGAAGAACGCGTCGGACACCACGTCGACGCCGCCGTCGCGCAGCCCAGCGGCGAGCACCGCGGCCATCCGGTGCGCGCGCCGCGCGATGTCCCGCAGCCCCTCCGGGCCGTGGTACACCGCATACATAGAGGCGATCACGGCCAGCAGCACCTGCGCGGTGCAGATATTGCTGTTGGCCTTGTCTCGACGAATGTGCTGCTCACGAGTCTGCAACGTCAGGCGCAACGCCGGCGAGCCATCTGCATCGCGGGACACCCCGACCAGCCGGCCGGGCAGCTGACGCTCCAGGCCGGTGCGCACCGCCAGATAGGCGGCGTGCGGCCCACCGAAACCCATCGGCACGCCGAAGCGCTGAGTGGATCCGATCGCCACGTCGGCGCCGATCTCTCCCGGCGGTACCAGCAACGTCAGCGCGAGCGGATCGGCCGCGACGGCTACCGCCGCGCCGCGTTGGTGGGCCTGCTCGATCAGCAGCGCGTGGTCGCGCAACGCACCGGAAGCACCCGGGTAGGACAGCAGCACTCCGAAGAAGTCGCCGTCCGGCAGCCCGCTGCCCACATCTGCGGTCTCCAGCTCGATCCCCAGCGGCTCAGCACGGGTAGCCAGCACAGCCAGCGTCTGCGGCAACGTGTCGGCGTCGACGACGAATCGCGATGACCTGGTCCGGCTCGCCCTATGCAGCAAGGTCATCGCCTCGGCGGCCGCCGTGGCTTCGTCGAGCAAGGATGCATTGGCCAGCGGTAGACCGGTGAGGTCACAGATCATCGTCTGGAAGTTGAGCAGCGCTTCCAGCCGACCTTGGGAGATCTCCGGTTGATAAGGCGTGTAAGCGGTGTACCAGGCCGGGTTCTCCAGCACCGAGCGGCGGATCACCGGCGGTGTCACGGTGCCGTGGTACCCCATCCCGATCATCGGTACCCGCGGGTGGCACCGGGCGGCCCGCTCGCGCAGTTCGGCCAACGCCTGCACGTCTGTAGCCGCCGTGGGAAGGTCCGCGACGGTTTCTGAGCCGACGCCTTGGTCGAGGAGGCCGGTCGGCAGCGCAAGCTGCGCGAGCTGCTCCAACGACTGCACACCGATCACATCGAGCATCCGAGCCACCTCAGCTGGACGCGGTCCGATGTGCCGATCGGCGAACGGAGTGCCGTGTTCCAGCTCGGACAGTGGACGACGGTCGGCTGTACTCATTGCGAAGGGTTTGCTCCTTCGGAGCCAGGGCAACGAGGGCGGGGAACTCTTCGGTACAGGATTGGCGACTACTCACCTACCGTACCCGTGGGGATAGCGACCCTTGCGCTCCCGGCACCCCGCTGTGACCAGCTACACAGCGGGGCGTTCAGCTGATTCGACGGGTCCGTCGGCGCTTGGTCAGCTCGTCCTCTGGAGCTGCCGCGACGTGCCCACCGTCGGCGCGCTCCGGGGGAAACTGTCTGATCGATCCGGCGATCTCCTTCATCGCACCGCTGACGGCGATGCCGAATACGCCCTGCCCACCCTGCAACAGATCCACCACCTCCTCAGGGGAAGTGCACTCATAGACCGTGGTGCCATCGCTGAACAGCGTGATTCGAGCCAAATCACGCACTCCGCGGCGACGCAGGTGCTCGACGGCCACCCGGATGTTCTGCAGCGAGACACCGGTGTCCAGCAGCCGCTTGACCACTTTGAGGACCAGGATGTCCTTGAACGAGTACAGCCGTTGGCTGCCGGATCCGGAGGCGCCGCGAATCGACGGTACAACCAGATTCGTCCGAGCCCAGTAGTCCAGCTGACGGTAGGTGATCCCGGCGATCTGGCAGGCCGCTGGACCTCGGTAGCCGAGCAGCTGGTCGGTCACGCCATGCGGATCAGCTAGAACAGACTCGGGGAACAGGGTGCCCTGCGCGGCCGGCTCGCCCGCTGCGGACTGCGAGACGTCATACGCCGAGGTGCCCGCTCCGCCCTGCGGTCCATCGACCACCCAATGCCTCCCACGCCTTGCGTCGGTCGCCCGTGAGCCACGCGGCCCGCAGCGGATCCTCCGGCGGTTCGGGGCGAATCACACCGGCCCGACTTGCTGTGAGGGTCGACGGTAGGCGTCGGTGAGTGGTCGGTCAATCCGACGCGCGGAGCCTCACCCTCAACGTCAGCTTAAGGATAGCGTCCCTCAAGTATCCGCTCCGCGACAGCGTTCATGTATCCGCTCCGCGGAAGCGTTCATGTATCCGCTCCGCGGAAGTCCTCCGGGGACACCGAGTCGAGGAACTCCCGGAACCGTTCGACCTCGTTCTCCTGCTCATCGGGGATGATCAGGCCAGCCTCGGAGAGCACCGACTCCTCTACGTGGATCGGCACTCCGACCCGCAGCGCAAGGGCGACCGAGTCGCTGGGCCGGGCGGACACCCGCACGTTACCGTCGAAGACCAGCTCGGCGAAGAAGGTGCCCTCTTGCAGTTCGGTGATCCGAACCTGTTTCAACTCCCTACCCAGCGCGCTGATCACATCCTTGAGCAGGTCATGGGTCATGGGTCGGGCCGGTTGCACGCCCTGCTGCTCCAGGGCGATGGCAGTCGCCTCCCCCGAGCCGATCCAGATCGGCAGGTAGCGCTCGCCCTCGGTCTCCCGGAGCAACAGGATCGGCTGGTTCGCAGGCAACTCCACCCGGACCCCGACGACACGCATCTCGCTCATCGCGTTGCGCCTCCCTCCCGGCGCACCCTGCGGTCCGGGTGCCTCGAGGATCGTCGTGCTCGGCGGTGGATTTGGATACCGGCCGAATAGCTGCCAGCCCAGTCGAGTCTCCACCATCGCTACCCTGAGACGCTACACGCGGCACCCTGTCGATGCCGAGTCCCGCAGCGGTCGAAATTTCGCTCAGTTCCCGATGACGCCACGCAGCCCGATCTTCACGAGTAGCGCGTGTAGCCGCAACGACAGCACCGCCAACTCCCGGACCACCTCGTCGGCGCGGGCTCGCGCGTCGGGATCTCGCTGCCGGCTCATCGGTGTGACGATCTGCGCCAGCAAGCCCACCTCCCGGTCAGCCGAGGCGCGGAAGGAGCGGAGGTGCCGCGGTTCGAGACCAAAATCGGTCATCGCCCGAGCGGTCCTTGCCACCAGCACCGCATCGGTATCGTAGAACCCGGCTGGACCTGGCCGAATCAGACCGAACTGCTCGAGATCGGTGAGCGCCGCCCGCCCGATGCCGGCGGCGGCGAGCAGTTCCTCCTGGGTCATCCTCGTGGTATCGACGGTGTCGAGATTCTCCGACCCGCAGGGTGTCGTTGCTGCGTCGGGGCGAGCGCTGCCCAGCGGACGCAGCGACCGCGGCCAGCTCACCTCAGAGCGTCTTTCGGGCAGACCATCCAGCCCGCCCCGGTCCAACGCGTCCAGGTGTTCTTTGATGACCCTCAGCGGGAGATAGTGGTCGCGTTGGGCGGTGAGCACGTAACGCAGCCGAAGCACATCCGTCGGCGAGAACTGTCGGTAGCCCGCAGCGCTTCGTTCCGGCTGGACGAGCCCCTCGGATTCCAAGAACCTGATCTTGGAGATGGTGACGTCGGGGAAGTCCGTGCGCAGCTGGGCGAGCACTGAGCCGATGCTCGCCCCGGAGAGATCTCCGGAGCGACCCGGAGCCGTCACCGGGGCCCCTGGTCAGCCCCTCGGTCCCCGGCGCGCGGCCCGGTCAAGAACACCAGCCGGAACTTGCCGATCTGCACCTCGTCACCATTGGCCAGCAGAGCGGTATCCACCGGCTCGCGGTTGACGTAGGTGCCGTTGAGGCTGCCGACGTCGACCACCACGAACTCGCCGCCCTCGCGGCGGAACTCGGCGTGCCGGCGGGAGACCGTCACGTCGTCGAGGAAGATATCGCTTTCCGGATGCCGGCCAGCGCTCGTGGTAGGCCGGTCGAGCAGGAACCGCGAGCCGGCGTTAGGGCCACGCTTGACCACCAGCAGTGCGGAGCCGGCAGACAATGCATCGATGCCGGCCACAGGGGGCGCCGGTGCCTCGACACCCTCGATCTCCGCGAGGAAGTCCGCCCGGAACGTCGATGTCTGCTCCGGGCCCCGCTCCGGTGGTACACCAGGCCCGTCGTTCGTGCTCACGCTGGGCTCTCCTTCGCGGGGTGGTCGTCGTTGATCGGACCCAACCTATCGTGCCACCCGGGGGCCTAGGGACGGAGGTCAGCCGTCTTCCTCGATGAGCATGCGATAATCCTCGGCACCCATCAATGAGTCCGTTGCTGATCGCTGCGCCAGCTTGACCTCGATCATCCAGCCCCCGCCGTAGGGGTCGGAGTTGACCAACCCTGGGTTGTCCCGCAGAGCATCGTTGCAGGCGATGACCTCACCCGCTACCGGCGCGAAGAGTTCCGACACGCTCTTGGTCGACTCCACCTCACCGACCGGCTCTCCCGACGCCACCGAGCTCCCGAGCGGCGGCAGCTGTACGTATACGACGTCTCCGAGTTGCCTCTGCGCATAGTCGGTGATGCCGACCCGCACAGTGCCCTCACCACCAGCCAGCACCCACTCGTGCTGCAGGGTATAACGCAGCTCCTCGGGGACCACCGCGCGTTCGTCCACATCATCCCCCAATTCATTCAGGCCGCCGCGGCCCTTGCGGCGCGCACCGTCAGCCGAACTTGAAGTAGGTACAGGATTCCCGACCAGAGGTACAGCGACCCGCCCCAGCCGGTGAAGGCCACCGCGAATGCCTGAGCCACCGCGCCCACCCCACCATGCACGTCGTGGGCGAGCAGGAGCACCGGAAAGGCATAGAGCAGGCAGAGAGTCGCTGCCTTGCCCACGTAGTGCACCGGCAGCGGGCCGTAGCCGTAGTGGCGCAGCACGGCCAGGGCCAGCAACAACACCATGTCCCGGCCGAGCAGCACCGCCACCACCCACCACGGTAGGACTTCTCGCACACCAAACGCGAGCAGGGTGCTCAGCGTGTACAGCCGGTCGACAGCGGGGTCTAGCAACGCGCCGAGCCTGCTGGACTGGTTCAGCCACCTGGCGAGCTTGCCGTCCAGCCAGTCGGTGAGACCCGACAGGGCCAGCACGAGCACCGCGAGCAGGTCATCGTGCGGGCCCAGCAGCAGCCACAGAAACAGCGGGACACCAGCCAGCCGGAGAGCGCTGAGCACGTTGGGCACCGTGAGCAGCCGGTCAGACGGATCCGCCGCCTGCGGCCGTGGTCCGCTCGGCCGCCTGGCGCTGGGCTGGCGCTGCATGGTAGCTACTTTTGCATACGCCAGGTACCCGCTCGCCGACGTGCAGGAGCCATCCTGGCGGGACTCGAGGAGTCAGAATCCGGTGTGCGCTAGCCAGTGCTCCATAACGCTGGCGTCGCCGAGCACTTCGATGGGCGCATCGCTGGGTGGGACGCGGCGCATCAGTACCAGCAGCAGGTACACCACTGGACCCCGCACGGCGACATCGCCTTTGGTGTGGCCGTGTTCCCAGACCGGGCCCGACGGCGTCCGGCGCACGATCCACTCCCCCGCCTCGCCAAGCCCCGGATCGGTGGAGTGCAGGTGCAGAATCTGGCCCTCCCCGCGCAGCTCGGCGAGCTCCGGACGATGCTCCACTGCCTGCGGCAAGCTGAGGAAACCTAACCACTCGGAGATCGCATCGGCGGCGAGATCAGCCTCCAGAGTGAACTCGCGACCCAGCGTGAGCTCGGCGTCGCCACGGTGCACCGCGGTCTCATGCGCCATCCGGCGGGCCCAGAAGCCGATGCTGTGGTCACCGGCCCAGCTCCACACGGGCGTCTGCGGGTCGGCTGCTCGGATCGCGTCCACCAGTGCACCAGCTCCGTCGCGCAGCCAGGACGCAAGCCCATCGGCGTCGTGGGGTGCCGCGGTCGCGTTCAGCTCGCTGCGGTCGGGTGGGGTGGTGGCGGGCCGAGTGACGATTGCGGTGGCCCACCGGTGGACCTGTCCGAGATGCTCGACGAGCTGGTATAACGTCCAGTCCGGGCAGGTCGGAACCCGCTGCTGCACATCGGCGCCGGCCAGTGCCTCAGCGAACAGCGCGGACTGCGCTGCCAACGCGTCGAGGTAGCGGTCATCGCGCAGCGGAGCCATCGAACGTCCTCCCGTGGTCGTTCCGGTGTCGTCTGGTGGTTGTCCGTGGCTCCGTCCGGGTAGCCGTCGAGGCTCGCAGACTGAGCGCTTTTTGCCTTGGTGGTGCGGTGCCGCACCGGGTGGTGTGCACTGTGCCCTATGGCCTCGCATTCTGCCTCGCACCCGCAAGACCCCGTCCAGCGCGCACTCGGTGGCGGCTGGGGCACTTTTCTCGCGGCGGCGGCGCGGTCTCCCCGCGATGTCGGCACCCTGCTGCCCTCCGGTCCTGAGCTGGCCCAGCGGCTGGCTGCCGTGGTGGCCGGAGCCGGCCAGGCTGGGCGCCCGGCTGTCGTCGTGGAGGTTGGTGCTGGGGGTGGGGCTGTCACGGCGGCGATCGTCCGGGAGGCAGACCGAGACGCGGTGGTGATCGCGGTCGAGAAGGACCCCGGACTCGCCGAGCGGTTGCGGTCCCGCGAGCTCGGAGTGCGGGTGGTCACCGCGGATGCCGCCACGCTTCCCGCCATCCTCGCCGACCACGGGGTGGATCGCGCGGATGTGATCGTCTCGGTACTGCCGTGGAGTTTGTTCGGTCCGCGGCAACAGCGCGAGTTCTTGACGATCTTCGCCGCCGCGCTGCGCAGCGACGGAGTGTTCACCGCCGCCGCCTACAGCCTGGGCTACTGGACGCCCGCGGCCCGCCGGTTTCGCTGCGAGCTGGAGCGGACGTTCGGCGAGGTGCTGCCCACCCGCACCCTCTGGCGGCACCTTCCACCGGCCATGACCTATGTCTGCCGGCGCCCGGAAGTGACCGACGAGGACATCACCGCGGATCCGAATCGATGACTAGACGGCCATCGAGCCAACTGACCCGCAACGCACGCTTCACGACGCGGACGTTGGCGCCGTTGTTGTAGGTGACGTCGACGGGCACTCGCACCGAACCGTCGGAATTATCAGAGACCCCGGAGGCGTTGCGAGCGCTGACCGAGGCGTACTGGCCCCAATACGACTGGAAGTCCGACTCACTGGCGAAGGTAGCCTGCGCGGTGGGTGACAGGAGGGGCCAGGCCGTCGACACGTCGTTGATTCCATTGTAATAGTTGATCACTAAGTTCCCGGCGTTGCTCCATCCGATTGGCTGGGAGTGGCCCATTCGCTCCAACTGCGGGGGCGAGGGTAGGACGGGGATCGGCGTTGCCGCAGGCGAGGCCGCCTGCCCTACGGGGTGAGCGCCCTTTTGCCCGGATGAGCCTTCGGACAGCAGCGCACCAACTCCGGTGGACACGAGCACCGCGAGGACAGCTCCAGCAAGCACGCCCACCCTGACCCGCCGCTGCCTCCGACTCTTAGGGGAGCTGTCGGCCGACCGGCCGGGTGGCAACGAAGCTGCCTGCGGTGGGGAACCGAACAGCGGAGCTGACGCCACGGTCGGCGTCGGGTCTACGCGCCCGGTCCTGGTCACTCGGGTCGGCCGCCGCGCGGCGGCTGGCGTGGAATCCGGGCGGGTTCGTACTGCTGCCAGCTCCTGGCTCGCGCGGCGCATGTCGGGACGCTGCGCCGGGTCTGTCGCCAGCAGCCTCATCAGCACCGCTGATAGCGCGCCTGCCTGCCATGGGGGTTGCACCTGGCCGCCGGCCACCGCGTGCAACAGCGCAAGCGGGTTGTCGGTGTCGCCGAACGGACCGCGGCCCTCTACTGAGGCGTAGAGCGTGGCGCCGAGGGAGAAGACATCCGACGCCGGCGTCGGGACCTGCCCGCGAGCCACCTCCGGTGCGAGGTAGGCCGGGGTACCGGCCATCATCCCGGTCTGGGTGACCGTGACATCACCCGCGGCGCGCGAGACGCCGAAGTCGGTGATCTTCGCGGTGCCGTCGTCGGTGATCAAGATGTTCCCCGGCTTGACATCGCGGTGCACGATCTGAGCGGCGTGCGCGGCGGCTAGGGCCGAGGCGATCTGCCTGCCGATCGAGGCGACTTCGGGCACCGGAAGATAGCCACATTCGCCCAGGACCGCCGCGAGGCTGCGCGAGGGCAGGTACTCCATCACCAGGCAGGGTTCACCCTCATGCTCGGCCACGTCATAGATGACGATGGCATTCGGGTGATGCAGGCGCGCGGCGATGCGCGCCTCGCGCAGCGCCCGGGCCCGGGCTTCATCGGTCGACCGAGGGCTCAGGTTCGGCTGCACCAGCAGCTGTTTCACGGCCACCAGCCGCTGCAGCCGCTCGTCCATGGCCCGCCAGACCACGCCCATGCCGCCGATACCAACCCGATCGAGCACCCGGTAGTGACCGGCGATCAGCTGACCAGTGTCGATGTGCGGTCACCCCCTCTGCGCTGCGCTTGCGCACGGCACGCGGCCTCCCCGACCGGGAATCAGATTATCGCGCCGGAGCAAGGTCGGCACGCTAACCGAGCTGCCCCCGCTTCGCCCTGGGAGAAACGCCGGGGGCACGATCGTGTCACCATGACGCTCACCGAGACGCTACCCGGCGGTACTGGGCCCGACGAGCTGTTCGACACCTTTGTGGCCTGGGTCTCAGACCAGGGCCTGGCCTTGTATCCCGCCCAGGAGGAGGCGCTGATAGAGATCGTGTCGGGCTCGAACGTGATCCTGGCCACTCCCACTGGGTCCGGCAAGAGTCTGGTCGCCACCGGCGCGCACGCCACCGCGCTGGCGCAGCGCAGGCGCAGCGTCTACACCGCGCCGATCAAGGCGCTGGTGTCGGAGAAGTTCTTTGCGGCATGCGACGTTTTCGGTGCTGATCAGGTCGGGATGCTGACCGGTGACTCCAGCGTCAACGCCGGGGCGCCCATCATCTGCTGCACCGCTGAGGTGCTGGCCAACATGGCGCTGCGCAGCGGGCCCGATACCGACGTGGGCCTGGTCGTGATGGATGAGTTCCACTACTACGCCGACCCTGACCGGGGCTGGGCGTGGCAGGTTCCCCTGCTCGAGCTCCCGCAGGCTCAGTTCCTGTTGATGAGCGCGACGCTGGGCGACGTCAGCCGCTTCGAGCCGGACCTGACCCGGCGCACCGGCCGCCCTACCACCGTGGTCCGCTCCGCGCAGCGACCGGTTCCGCTGCACTTCCGGTACGTGACGACGCCGCTGCACGAGACGCTGGAAGAACTGCTGGCCATCAAGGCAGCTCCGGTCTATGTGGTGCACTTCACCCAGGCCTCGGCCGCCGAGCAGGCCCAAGCGCTGACCAGCATCAACGTCTGCAGTCGGGCAGAAAAGGACGCCATCGCCGAGCTGATCGGTGGATTCCGGTTCACGGCTGGTTTCGGACGGACACTGTCGCGGTTGGTGCGCCATGGGATCGGGGTACACCACGCCGGGATGTTGCCGCGGTATCGGCGGCTCGTCGAGCGGCTCGCTCAGGCCGGCCTGCTGAAGATCATCTGCGGTACCGACACACTCGGTGTGGGGATCAACGTCCCGATCCGCACGGTGCTGCTCACCGCGCTGGGCAAGTACGACGGGACCCGCACCCGCCACCTCACCGCTCGCGAGTTCCACCAGATCACCGGACGGGCCGGACGGGCCGGCTACGACACCGCCGGCGATGTCGTCGTGCAGGCCCCCGAATACGTGGTGGAGAACACCAAGGCGCTGGCCAAGGCCGGAGACGATCCCCGCAAGCGCCGCAGGGTGGTGCACAAGAAACCCCCCGAGGGATCGGTGTCCTGGAGCGATCGCACTTTCGACCGGCTGGTCGCGGCCGAACCGGAACAGCTGACATCCAGCTTCGCGGTAAGCCACGCGATGCTGCTCAACGTCGCCAACCGGCCCGGTGACGCGTTCGCGGCGATGCGCCACCTGCTCACTGATAACCATGAGGAGCGTCCCGCGCAGCGCCGGCACATCCGTCAGGCCATCGCGATCTACCGTGCGTTGCTGGCCGCTGGCGTCGTTGAGCGGTTGGCGGTCCCAGACGCTCAGGGCCGTACCGTGCGGCTCACCGGAGACCTGCAGCTGGACTTCGCGCTGAACCAGGCGCTGTCCCCGTTCGCGCTGGCCGCGATCGAGCTGCTCGACCCGGAGTCGGTCGACTACCCGCTGGACGTGCTGTCGGTGATCGAGGCCACCCTCGACGATCCGCGCCAGGTGCTGAGCGCGCAACTGTCCAAGGCCAAGGGTGAGGCCGTGGCGGCGATGAAAGCCGAAGGCATCGAGTACGAGGAGCGGATGCGTCTGCTGGAGGACGTCAGCTACCCGATGCCGCTGGCTGAGCTGCTCGATGCCGCGTTCGAGACCTACCGGGGAGGCCACCCTTGGGTCGCTGACCACCGGCTGTCCCCCAAGTCAGTGGCGCGGGACCTCGCCGAGCGGGCGATGACCTTCACCGAGTACGTCGGCTTCTACGGCCTGGCTCGCTCCGAGGGGCTGGTGCTGCGCTATCTGGCCAACGCCTACCAGGCGCTGCGGCGCACTGTGCCGGCGGACGCCAAGACCGACGAGCTTCGTGACCTGCAGGCGTGGCTCGGCGAGCTGGTGCGCCAGGTCGACTCCAGCCTGCTCGACGAGTGGGAGAAACTGCGGGACCCGCAGGCTCAGGACGCGGTGCCGGCCTCGATTGATCAGCGACCTCCGCCGGTGACAGCCAACGCGCGGGCCTTCCGGGTGCTGGTTCGTAATGCGCTGTTCCGCCGGGTGGAGCTGGCTGCCCGCCGGCGGTGGGATGAGCTGGGGGAGCTCGACGGTGATACTCGCCATCGGGACGCCCAGTGGGACGCCCAGTGGGACGCGGAATCGTGGCGAGAGGCAGTGGAACCGTACTTCGACGAGCACGCCGAGATCGGCACCGGCGCTGACGCGCGCGGCCCGGACCTGCTGATCATCGACCAGCAGCCCGACCGGTGGGTGGTGCGCCAGATCCTCGACGATCCGGCCGGGCATCACGACTGGGCCATCAGTGCCGAGGTCGACCTGGCCGCCTCGGACGACTCCGGGACCGCCGTACTGTGGGTGACCACGGTCGGCCAGCTCTGACCGGGCCCGGACCAGCGGTCAGGATGGCTCGTTGCCCGGCTTCCATTTGATGCCGCACCCCATGCTGGGTACTTGTGGTTCGGGAACTGGCGCTCCGGTCAGTACCAGGTTCAGCGCAGCCCGCAATGCGTTGCCGGTCACCGGAGCATCGTTGCGTGGGCGGGACTCATCGAATTCGCCCCGGTAGGCAAGCTGCCCCTGCGCGCCATAGACGAAGAAGTCCGGGGTGCACGCGGCCTGGTACGCCAGCGCGATGTGCTGGGTGTCGTCGAGAAGGTATGGGAAGGTGAACCCCGCACGGTGAGCCTGTTCAGTCAGCCCGTTGAGACCATCGTCGGGGTAGTTCTTGGTGTCGTTGCTGCAAATCGCCACCGCAGCCACGCGGGGTGTGTACTCGGCAACCAGCGAGCCCAGTTCTCGCTCGAGGTGCCGGACATAGGGACAGTGATTGGACAGGAACATCACCAGCAGTGGCCGACCGCGCGCAAGGCCATCAGAGGCCACGATCTCGCCGGCCAGAGATGGCAAGGCGAACGGCGGCGCCAGCGTGCCGAGCGGGACCATCATCGAGTTCATAGCCACGGTGACCAGTGTTGCATCACCAGATGAGCTCGTGCACCGGAACGCCAGTTCAGCCGCTGAACAGGCCACCGGCAATGCCGCCGATGCCCTCGCGCGGCGTGCGTCCCGGTACCGCCGCGGCGACCCACTGCTGGAAGGCCTCCGGGTTGCGCGACTGAAGCAGTACGCGACCTGGACCGGAGAAATCGAACACCCAGCCCTCGCCGCTCTTCACGGACTGGACGCTTCTGCCTTCGACTGCGCGGCGCATTCTGAATTGGATGGCGAGGTCGTAGGCGACGACGTGGCCGGTGTCGATCGTCACGAGCTCCTGTGGCTGCAAATCGATGTAGTCGACAGCGCCGTATACGCTCACCAGCGCTTCGCCCTGACCGGTGGCGCGGAACCCGAAGCCACCCTCGCCACCGAACAGGTTGGCCATCCCACCCCACTGCGTGTCGATCTCGACGCCGTGGGAGTTAGCGATCCAGCTACCGCGGCGCAGGAAGATGGGCCGCTCGGGCGTGATGGTGATCGGGACAGTGTCACCGGGCAGCATTCCCGCGACATCGACCCAACCGCCTTGCTGCGGCGCGGTGTAGGTGGTGACGAAGAAGGAACCGCCGCCCAGGACGCTACGGGCCAGGCCTTTCATGACCCCGCCCTGTGCCTTGGATTCGAGCTGCACGCCCTCGCTGTGGGCGATCATCGCGCCGCCCTCGACGCGCAGCGGCTCCCCCGGCGCAAGGCGGCAGCGAGCAACGGTGAATGCCGGGTTGTGGCGCAACTGAACCTGCATGGCAGGCGACCCTAGCCGGACCAGATTGCCCAAGTCTCGGCGACCGAGGTTTCACTACGCGCCATCGCTGGGACAAAGGGCGTGGGCGGTCCGCCAGCTCCGCAGCCAGCCCGTCGAACAGGCCACCACGGTGGACCGGTTCGACGGGCTGACTTCGGACTTTGATCGGGGTGCCTGCGTGGAACTAGCCTCGGCCAGTGGTGTCCTGGACCTTGCGCACCGCGCCGTCGATCTGATTGCTGAACTTGCCCTTGGTGCACTGATCAACGAGGCGGCCGGCCTGGTCCGCAATCTTGCCTACCGCGTCGGGGTTGGTCTTGGCGTACCGGCGAGCGGCCTCCACCGCCCCTGCCAGCACAACGAGCTTCCCCAGTTTCCCCAGCATTCGCGTTTCCTCCTTTGGCTCACCAACCACAATCCCCACTAGGTCACAGCGGAATGGCGAGGATACCGCGCCCGATCAGGGCGTGGGAGGACGGCCGCAGGAAGCGGGTCACAATGACCCGGTCAAAATCCCATCGCCTGGGCCCGGCGCTTCACCTCACGCCCCCGGTTGGTTCGTAGCGCGCCGATCGGGGTGCCGGGCAACGAATCCTCCGCGGTGAACAACCAGCGCAGGATGTCCTCGGCAGCGTAGCCGGCGTCGCGCAACAAGGTGATCGTGCCGGGCAGCCCCTTGACAATCGCATCGCCGCTGAGGAACTCCGCCGGGATCAACACGACGCCGGCGCGCCGTACCCCCACCAGTTGCCCGTCGCGCATCATCTGGTGCACTCGGGTTACCGGCAGTCCCAGCTGTTGCGCGACATCTGGTAGCGGCAGCACAACCACCTCAGGGTCGAGCACGTCCAGGGCGATGGGGAGGTCGCTCACGGTGGTCACCATGCCATACCGGCCAGCCGGCGCCCTTCCGCCGTTCGGAGCGCGCCGGTCCGTACGATCCTCAGACTGTGGAGCGACAAGGACCCGATCACGACGGGAGCTTGGTCGGCACCCTGCTGGAGGGGCGCTACCGAGTTGGTCCGGTGCTGGCGCGCGGCGGAATGTCCACCGTCTACAGGGGCACGGACGCCCGTCTGGAGCGTCCAGTCGCCATCAAGGTGATGGCACCGCGGTTCGCCGCCGACCCGCTGTTCCTGCAGCGCTTCGAGCGGGAAGCCCGCGCGGCCGCGCGCCTGCACCACCCTGGGATCGTCGCGGTTCATGACCAAGGTGTCGACTCCTCCCCCACTGGCGACTCCGTCTTCTTGGTGATGGAACTGGTGGACGGCGGAACCTTACGGGACCTGCTGCGCCAGCGCGGCCCGCTGCCGGTGTCGCTCGCGCTCTCGGTGGCCGACATGGTGCTCTCGGCGCTGGCCGCGGCGCACTGGGAGGGGCTGGTGCATCGCGATATCAAGCCCGAGAATGTCCTCATCGGGCCAGGCGGCGTGGTCAAAGTGGCCGACTTCGGATTGGTCCGCGCAGTGGCCGAGGCCAGCAGCAGCACTGGAGACGTCATCCTCGGAACGGTGGCCTACCTGTCCCCCGAGCAGGTCGCGACGGGTGCGGCCGACGCCCGAAGCGATGTCTACGCCACCGGAGTGATGCTTTTCGAAATGCTCACCGGGGCGCCGCCCTACACCGGCGAGACCGCATTGTCAGTGGCCTATCACCACGTCAACGACGACATGCCAGCGCCGAGCACAGCCGGTGCCGCGGTGCCCGCGCCGCTGGACGACCTCATCGTGCGAGCCACCCGACGGGACCCGGACGCCCGCCCGCCAGACGCAGCGGCGTTCCTGCGGGAGTTGCAATCAGTGCGAACCGACCTGGGAATCGGTCGGGTACCGGTACCGGTACCCGCGGTCCCAGCTGAGTTGACCGGCGCCACGATGGCCCGGGCGCCCGAATCCGGACCGCAGGTAACCCGAACGATGGCCAGGACCGAGATTGCAGCGGGTGCTCCCGTTCCCCAACGCGATCCCTACCTACGCGAGCGAGCTCGCAACCGGCGCGCCTTCATCGCCTGGATGGTGATCGTGTTGATGCTCGCGAGCGCGGTGGGGGTCGGCGCATGGTGGCTGGGCAGCGGCCGGTGGACCGTGGTACCTAATCTCATGGGTCTGCAACGCGAGGCGGTGGCCGGCGCACTGTCCTCCGCTGATCTGAAGGCCGATCTCACGGACGACCACAGCGACACCGTCCCTGGCGACACGGTGGTCCGCAGCGACCCCGCGCCGGGCCAGCGCGCGCTGCGCGGCTCGGACATCACCGTGGTGATCTCGCTGGGTCATCCGGTGGTGCCCGACTTGGCGGTAGGCAGCACCCCTGAGGAGGCCCAGCGGGCGGTCCAGCAGGCGGATCTGAGCCCCCGGCTGGACCCGGACGCCGCGAAGTTCGACGACACCGTCCCGGCAGGCGCCGTGATCGGGCTGCAGCCGCCGTCCGGGACCATGCTCACCGTCGGCGCGCCAGTGACTGTCGTGCTCAGCAAGGGACCCGCCCCGACCACAGTGCCCGACGTGCGAGGGCTACCCCAAGCTGCCGCGGTCTCGGCGCTGGCCCGCGCTGGCCTGATCGCGCAGGTGCAGCGCCAGTTCGACGACCAGATCGCCGGTGGCCACGCGATCGGCACCGACCCCAAGGCCGGTACCGGCGCTGCCCGCGGCACCAACGTCATCCTGCTGGTGAGCACCGCGTCGGTCGTTCCGCCGGTGGTCGGACTCTCGGTCGCACAAGCCCGTCAGGTGCTCGCCGACGCGGGGCTGAACAGCACCGTCAGCCAGTCTCTGGGCGGGTTCGGGTTTCTCGGCGGTTTCTCAGACCGGGTGATCTCCCAGTCACCTGAGGCCGGCCACCCAGTTCGCCCTGGCGCCACCGTGGCGCTCTCTACGCTATGAGCGAAGCATCTCGGCTACCAGGAATGCCAGCTCGAGGGCCTGCTGGGTATTGAGCCGCGGGTCCATCGCGGTGGCGTAGCGACCGGACAGGTCCGCGTCGGAGATGTCCTGAGCGCCGCCGAGGCATTCGGTGACGTCCTCCCCGGTGAGCTCGACGTGGATGCCGCCGGGATGGGTGCCCAGCGCGTGGTGTACTTCGAAGAAGCCCTGCACCTCGTCTACCACCCAGTCGAAGTGCCGGGTCTTGTACCCGGTGGACGACTCGATGGTGTTGCCGTGCATGGGATCGCACTGCCAGATCACCTGGTGCCCAGCGGCGGTGACCTTCGCGACGATCTGCGGAAGTACGTCGCGGACTCGTTGCGCTCCCATCCGGGAGATCAAGGTGAGCCTGCCTGGCACGCCGTGCGGGTCGAGCCGCTCGACGTACTCCACGGCCTGGTCCGGGGTGGTACTGGGACCCAGCTTGAGCCCGATCGGGTTGGCCAGCAGTTCGGCGAAGGCGATGTGCGCCCCATCCAGCGCCCGGGTCCGCTCCCCCACCCACAGGAAATGTGCGGACAGGTCGTAGAGCTTGGGCGTGCCGCTGATGCTGTCCAGGCGGAGCATGGCCCGCTCGTAGTCCAGCACCAGCGCCTCATGACTGGCGTAGATCTCGGTGGACAGCAGCGACGAGTCGTCCACCCCACACGCCGACATGAAGCGCAGGCCCCGGTCGATCTCGCCGGCCAGCGCCTCATAGCGGGCCCCAGCCGGGGATCGCCGGACGAAGTCCTTGTTCCAGTCATGCACCTTGTGCAGGTCCGCCATACCGGCCATGGTCAGCGAACGCACCAGGTTCATCGCCGCGGCGGCGTTGGCGTAGGCCCGGATCAATCGCGACGGGTCGTGCACCCGGGCCTCAGGCGTGGCGCGGAAGGAGTTGATCATGTCACCGCGGTAGGACGTCAGACCGAGCGCGTCGAGCGGCGCGGATCGCGGCTTGGCGTATTGCCCAGCCACCCGCCCCACCTTCACCACCGGCATGCTCGACCCATAGGTGAGCACCACCGCCATCTGCAGCAGCGTTCGGATGGTCGCTCGCAGGTGCGGCTCGGTGTTGTCGGCGAAGGTCTCTGCGCAGTCCCCGCCTTGCAGTAGGAACGCCTCGCCGCGGGCAACGGCCCCGAGCTGCTCGCGCAGCCGATCCACCTCAGGGGGCACGGTGATCGGTGGGACGCTCTCCAGGACGGTGCGGATGCTGCGCACCGCGTCAGGGTCGGGCCAGCTCGGTTGCTGCGCGGCGGGTCGGGCCAGCGCAGCGTCAAGTTTGGTACGGAGATCGGCGGGTAGCGGCGGTAGCTCCGGCAGCGCGTCGACCGGAATATCCACGGTCCAGTTCACGGTGCCTGAGCGTATTCGGTGATTCGCCAGACCACTGCGGCGGGCCGGTCAGCCGAAGAAGACCTCGGCCTCCGCGTGGCGCTCCGGTGGCACCGTCTTGACTGCTGCGGTGGCCTCGGCCAGCTTCACCCTGACGATCTCGGTGCCGCGCAGCGCGACCATCACGCCGCCGTTGCCCTCGTGTACCGCGTCGACCGCATGGATCCCGAACCGGGTAGCCAGCACGCGGTCGTAGGCAGTAGGCGTGCCGCCGCGCTGGGTATGCCCAAGCACCACAGCGCGGGACTCGGCACCGGTGCGGCGGGCAATCTCGTCGGCCAACCAGGTGCCGATGCCACCGAGCCGCTTGTGACCGAAGGCGTCGAGCTCCGCGGTGGCGAGCAACTCCACGCCGCCCTGCGGCACTGCACCTTCGGCGACCACGACGATCGCGGCAGCTTCCCGCCCGAGGCACCGCAGGACCCACTGGCATACCCGTTCGGTGGAGAATGGGCGTTCCGGCATCAGGACGACATTCGCCCCGCCGGCCATCCCGGAGTGCAGCGCGATCCAGCCCGCGCTGCGGCCCATCACCTCGACGACCGCCGCTCGGTGGTGCGATTCCGCGGTGGTGCGCAGCCGGTCGATCGCCTCGGTGGCGATGTGCACCGCGGTGTCGAACCCGAACGTGTAGTCGGTGGCACTGAGGTCGTTGTCGATCGTCTTGGGTACCCCCACCACGACAATCCCGTCCTCGCTCAGCCGGCTGGCCACGCCCAGGGTATCTTCGCCGCCGATCGCGATCAGCGCGTCCACGCCCTGCTCGGCGAGGGTCTGCTTGACCTGCTCGGCGCCGCCGTTGCGATACGGATTCGTGCGCGAAGTCCGCAGGATGGTGCCGCCGAGGGGGAGGATGTGTTCCACGTCCGCCAGACCGAGCGGTTGGACCAACCCCTCCATCGGGCCCCGCCAGCCGTCCCGGAATCCGATGATCTCGTGCCCGTAGACCTCGATGCCCTTGCGGACCACCGCCCGGATCACCGCATTGAGGCCCGGGCAGTCACCGCCCCCCGTGAGCACGCCGATGCGCATGTCGATTCGCCCTTCCCCGTTTGCAATACTGGATTAACGGGCGAGAGCCTGGCATGAGGAGGATCGATGCGGCAAAGCCGCAGGTCAACGGGGACGGCTTCGCTGCGCCAGGCGGTGCTGCTCGATCACCCGCCACCGGGCGAGGTTGTAACGGGCGTCGGCCACCGCGTCGTGGGCGTCCCTGGGCGGCGTGGGCAACGCCGGCTTGCCGGCATCCTCCCAGCGCTGCCGCAGGTCCCGAGTAAACCTAGGTAGCGTCCGGGGCAATGATGGCATCGGGCCCCACAGTTGGGCGAGAGCGACGTGGTCGTAGGCGGCGAACCAGGCCCACAGCTCCACCCGCTCGCCAGACGTGGTGAGAAACTCCAGCAACGTGTCCCGGATTTCCGCCCGCCCGCGCCATGCCCGGTCGGCCGGCGACGGCAGCTTCGGCAAAACGTGTGCTCGCACCCAGTCGCCAGCCCGCTCCGGATCGAACTCGGTGGATACCGCGTAGTACTCCCGACCCTGCTCGTCCACCACCCCGATGGAGATCAGCTCGATGGTGATCCCATCCTCGATGAACTCGCAGTCGTAGAAGAACCGCACGGTCGATCAGCCTACGCAGCGCTGGCGAACCGGGTCGATCAGGACGCCTTAAGGGCCAGCCGCGGAGGCGGCTCACGCTCTTTGAGCGAGGTCGCGTATCTGTCGACGTATTCCTGCCCGGACAGCTCCATCAAGGAGTACATGATCTCGTCAACCATGGATCGCTCGACGAACCGGTCACTGGCCAGGCCCGCGTAGCGAGAGAAGTCCAGCGGCGCGCCGAAGCGTATTTCAACGGGATGCGGGCGCCACATTTTTTTGCCGATGGGGCTGACCTTGTCGGTGCCTACCATCACGACCGGGATCACCGGGACGCCGGCCTCCAACGCCATCCGGGCGACGCCGGTCTTGCCCTTGTACAACCGGCCGTCCGGAGACCGAGTCCCTTCCGGATATATACCGAGCAGCTTGCCATGAGCTAACAACCGCACACCGGTGCCCAGCGCGGCCTGCGCGGCCGATGCGCTGGAGCGGTCGATGGGGACCTGACCGGCTGCCTTGAAAAACTGCCGCTTGAACCATCCCCGCACCCCAGGGGTGGTGAAGTACTCTCGCTTGGCCAAGAACGTCAGCCGGCGACGGATCATCAGGGGCAGGAAGAAGGAGTCGGCGACCGCGAGGTGATTGCTGGCCAGAATGGCGCCCCCGCGATCGGGGATATGCTCGGCGCCCTGGACCTGAGGGTTGCATGTCAACCGCATCAACGGGCCGAGCAGCAAGTGTTTGAGCAGCCAGTAGAACACCGCCAACCGATCCTTCCCTTGCCCTCGCGGGCCGCATGCCAACCAGCGTACGGAGCACGGTATCCGGGGCACAACGGCCGCGCTCCACCCTGGCGTACGCAGCTCGGGAGGGCGCGGGGTTCGATACAGCATTCAGTGGTGCTGCACCCGGTACCGTCAGCGCCGGTAGCGAACCCACCCGAGCACGGAAAGTGGAGTCTGGAGTTGACCTTCACCGAGCCAGAAGAACCACGTTGGCCAGCGAGTGACGCCCATGAGGACCATTTCGAGCCGCCGGAGCCAGCACCGTTGCCGATACCGCGAGCCCGAACGGTAGGCGGCGTGCTTGCGCTCACCGTTGGCGTGCTGTTGCTAGCACTGCCGAATCTGCTGGGTCTGGGTGAGCGGGTGGCAACATCGCTGGGCCTGCTCGCCGGCACCGCCGGGATCGGTTGGCTGGTGATCGGGCTGCGGTCCGACGCGGCCCCGGAAGGATCCGACGACGGGGCGCAGCTCTAGCCCTCAGCACGCCTCTACCCGGCGTTTGAGCTCCCTCAGGACGGTGTCCATGATGACCTTCTCGGCTTTTCGCTTGATCATTCCAATCATGGGAATCGCAAGGTCGACCGTGAGGCTATAGGTCACGTTGGTCGCCACGCCCAGCGGTTCCAGCACATAGGAGCCGTGCTGCGCCTTCTGCAGCTGGCCCTCGACCAGTTCCCAAGCGACTGTCAGCCCGTCCAAAGACCAGACATAATCAAGCACGTACTCGTCCTTGATCAGGCCGGCGTCCAGCGAGAACCGGACCCGCTCCGCGCGATCATCTTCGCCGGAGACCACCACCTCGGCCTTCTTTACCGTCAACGCCCATTGCGGGTAGGCCGAGAAGTCAGCAATCACATCCATGATCGTCTGAGGATCGGCGTTGATGACGAGGGACTGGGTTGACTGGTCGGGCATGGCGCGCAGGTTACCCGGGACATCGCGACCGGGAGTGGTCACCACCGCAACACGTGCGGGGACCCGGTCCGCTGAAAATGCCCTACATTGACGCATTCGGTCCGGCCCACCCGGACCCGCCGGGCCAGCGGCTGATGCACGTGCCCGAACACCGCGATCCGCGGCCGGTCCCGATGGATCACCATCAGCAGCTGCTCGGAGCCGAGCTCGGCCCGTCGGGCCTGCACGTCGTAGAGCAGCTCGGGGACTGCGGGCGGGATGTGGCTACACAGCATGTCCACCCGCCCGAGCGCCGATACCGCCCCTGCGTACTGCTGCGGAGTCCGCAGGTAGGAGCGAAACACCGGGTCGCGCCGCGGGCCGACTCCGTCCGGCAACAGACCTCCGCCCACGAAACCGCATCGCAGACCGCCGATCTCGACGGTCTGCCCGTCGAGCAGGTGCAGTCCCGAGCGCGCGAACCGCGGCCACAGCTCGGGCAGGTCCACATTGCCGGGGGTGACGTACGCCGGGCTCGGCAGGACCGCGAACAGCCGCTCATACTGCTCGATGATGGCCTCACGGACGACATCGCGGGAATCCGGGATCTGGCTCCACAGCTTCCGCACGAACGCGTACGCCTCGCCCGGTGCTCCGCCGGAGCGCAGTTCCGCGAACCGGCTTACCGCAGGAGACCCGAACACCGAACCGAGAATCCCAGCGGAGTGGTCGTGGTAGTTCACGAAGTCGATCAGGTCCCCGAGCACCAGCAGTGCATCGGCGCCTGCGCCCGCCCTGGCCAGCGCGTCCGCGTTACCGTGCACGTCGGACACCACGTGGACCCGCACGATCAGGCAGGCTACCCCGCGCTGGCATGGGCGCGATACGTTGCCAGGCAGTACTGGAGAACGCCGAGCTGCGGAGGTACCCGTGCGGGAGTTCACGGTCCCCGCCACCACTACGGTGGATGACAACGAGAACCTCACCGATGCGGTGTGGGCCAATGCTGAGCGCTTCGCCGGCAGCGCCAGCTTCCGCCGCCGGATCGACGGCGGCTGGATAGACGTCACAGCGAGGGAATTCGCCAGTCAGGTGACCGCTGTGGCCAAAGGTCTCATCGCAGCGGGTATCGAGCACGGGGATCGTATCGCGCTGATGTCCAAAACCCGCTACGAGTGGGCCCTGCTGGACTACGCGATCTGGGCCGCCGGGGGGTCCACGGTGCCGATCTATGAGACATCTTCGGCTGAGCAGGTGGAGTGGATTCTTTCCGATTCGGGCGCCAAGGCGGTCGTGGTCGAAAGCTCCGCTCACCGCGAGATGGTCCAGGGTCTGGTTGATCGGTTGGGCACGCCGGCTCTGGTGTGGCAGATCGACCCGGCGACGGGCACTGGCAAGCCGGCTGCAGCGATCGACCAGCTCACCGCGCTGGGCACTGAGATCAGCGACACCGCTGTGCGCGAACGCGCCACCACGGTGCGCGCCGAAGACCTGGCGACACTGATCTACACCTCAGGGACCACGGGCCGCCCGAAGGGCTGCGAAATTACTCACCGCAACCTGCTCGCCGTGATTCAGTCCGCGGTGGGAGAGTTCCCCGGGCTGATGCAACCGGCGAACTCACTCCTGCTGTTCCTGCCGCTGGCGCACGTGCTCGCCCGGATGATTCAGTGCTGCTGTGTGTACTCCCGGATCACCCTTGGCCACGCCCCAGATGTGAAGAACCTAGTCGCCGAGTTGGCTGATTTCCGACCCACTTTTGTGCTGGCCGTGCCTCGAGTCTTCGAAAAGGTCTACAACTCGGCGAGGCAGAAGGCATATGCCGACAGCAAGGGTCGCATTTTCGACATCGCCGCTGCCACCGCCGTTGAATGGAGCCGTGCCCAGGAAACCGGCGGGGCTGGGCTGGCCTTGCGCGCCAAGCACGCCTTATTCGACCAACTGGTCTACGCCAAGCTCCGGGCGGTGCTCGGCGGCCGGTGCCTCGCAGCCGTCTCTGGTGGCGCTCCCCTGGGCGAGCGGCTCGGACACTTCTTCCGCGGTGTCGGTGTGCCGGTGTTTGAGGGCTACGGGCTGACTGAGACCAGCGCGCCCGCCACGGTGAACACCGAGAAACGCCTCAAGATCGGCACCGTGGGTCAGCCATTGCCCGGCGTCACGATCAGGATCGATGACGACGGTGAAGTGCTGATCAAAGGCCCCGGTGTGCTACGCCGGTATTGGCACAACAATCAGGAGACCCAGGAAGCTCTGATCGACGGCTGGTTCCACACTGGCGATCTTGGGGAGCTCGATGAGGACGGCTTCCTGCGGATCACCGGTCGCAAGAAGGAGATCATCGTCACGGCGACGGGCAAGAACGTCTCCCCGGCAGCGTTGGAGGACCGGATCCGGGCCCATCGCCTAATCAGCCAATGCATGGTCCTGGGCGACAAGCAGCGTTTTATCGCCGCGCTCATTACCCTCGACGCCGAGACCCTCCCGGCCTGGTGCGCTGAGCACAGCAAGCCGCCTGGCCGCTCTGCCGCAGACCTGATCGATGATCCAGACGTGCACTCCGAGGTGCAGCGTGCGGTGGACGATGCGAACAAGGCCGTTTCCAGGGCCGAGGCGATCCGCAAGTTCCGCGTGCTGCCAGATGACTTCACCGAGGCCGGCGGCCAGCTCACCCCGAGTCTGAAGGTGAAGCGTGCGGTGGTGGCCAAGGAGTTCGCCGCCGAGATCGAGGCGCTCTACGCCTAGCGAGTGTCCAGCAGCAGTTCTCCGAGCTGCTGGCGGCGGCACGACCAGTCCCAGTTCTGCAGCATCCAGCGTCGTCCCCGCCGGCCCATCGCCGCAGCGCCCTCTGGATCGGCCAGCAGGGTCGCGACGGCTCGAGTTATCGCCGCCACGTCGCGACCGTTCACCAGCTCGCCGGTATCGCCTGCGCGAACCGTCTCCCCCGCCCCGCCGGCGTCACCAACCACCACAGGCAAGCCGGCGGCAGATGCCTCGAGGAACACCAGACCGAACCCCTCAACGTCTAGCCCGTGACCTCGGGTCCGGCAGGGCATCGCGAAGACGTCGCCAGCGGCGTAGTAGGCGGGCAACTCAGCCCACGACACTGCTCCGGTGTACACCACCGCGTCAGCGACGCCACCCGACTTCGCCAGCCGGTGCAAACGCGGTCGCCGGGGTCCGTCTCCGACGAGTAGGAGCATGGCCCCCGGTACCTGACGCCGGATCGCAGGTAATGCCCGCACCAGCATGTCTTGACCCTTGCGAGCCACCAGCCGGGACACGCACAGCACTACCGGGGCATCACCCAACCGGTGGCGTCGCCGGATCTCGGCGCGCGCGGCTGGATCCGGGCGAAACGCTGCACAGTCCACGCCCGGCGAGAGGATCTCCAGGGCAGCCCGGGGCCCGAACGCTGAGGCAACCCGGCGGCGCGTGTACCGGCTCACGGCCGTGACCACGTCGGCATCCGCACCGATCCGGCGAAGTGCCATCCGACCAGGGGGCAACATCGACCAGCCCACCTCGTGTCCGTGGCTGCTAGCCACGACTCGTCGTACTCCGGCGCGGCGCAATGCCGGACCCAGCAGAGCCAGCGGGGCTGCTGCGCCGAACCACGCGGTGTCGCAGTGCAGCTCCCGCAGCAGCCCGGCGGCTCGCCGAAGTACCTCGGGCGTGGGAATCATGAGGGGTCCGCGATGGCGGATAACCGGAAACGGCAATCCCGCGTCGAAGGCCGCCGCTTCCGGCCAGTCGGGTGCGTAGACGGCGATCGCGCCCGCGGGCAGCGCCAGCGCCAGTTGGTGCAGGTACGCCTGGATCCCACCGGGCCGGGGTGGGAAGTCGTTGCTCACTAGCAGGATCCGTGGCACCCGCCGGAGGGTAGCGGTGGCGTCGTGCGCGGTGTGCAGCTGGTGGGTTCAGCCGATCCGGCTCATCGCGGTGACTTGCCTCCACGGCACGGGGACGACCTTCACCACGTCGCCGCTTTGTGGTGCGTTCACATAGAGGCCGTCACCGACGTAGATGCCGATGTGGCTGATCGGGGAGTACAGCGCGATGAGATCACCCGGCTGCAGCTCGAAACGGCCGACGCTACGACCCATCCGCGCCTGTTCCTCAGCTGAGTGCGGCAGACCCGGCATCCCCGCCTGCTCGAAAGCCCACTTCACCAGTCCCGAGCAGTCGAACGTGATCGGGCCGTCGCCGCCCCAGACGTACGCCGAGCCTTGCTTGGTCAGTGCGATCCGCGCCGCTTGAACCGCAGTACCGGTGCCTACCAGGTTGATCGGAAAGTGGGTATTGCCGCCGAAGAGGTATACGGCGCGCTCTTGACGGGTCAGCTCCGCGAGGCGTTTGGTGACAACCTGAATCTGCTGGTCCATCTCGGCGCGGGAACGGGTTAGATCGCCTTCGAGCCGTGCGGCATCGTGTTCAGCTTGAGCCGCCCGCGCCGCTGCGTCGCTCGTCGAGTGCTCTGCATGCTGGGTTTGCGCGACTGCGCCGGTGAGCCGGTCTAACGCCTGCTTGTTATCCACCGCCAGCATGTCCAGCGCCGACATCTGGTCCAGAAAATCCTGGGGGGAGTCACTGACCAGCAGAGCGGACAGCCGGTTGAGTCGCGCACCCTGGAATGAGGCGTTGGTCAGCCGGTCAACTTGACCGCGGTACTGGCCTTGGACCGCCGTGGCGCGATCTGCGGCAGCTTCAGCCGCGCTGGCATCCGCCCTGGCTCGTTCGAGGTCGGCACGGCGGGAGTTCAACTGGTCGCGGGCGTAGTGCCATCTTTCTGTGAGCACCTCAGCCTGCCGATTCAGCTCGGAAAGCTGCTGCGCGGCATCTCCGGGCACCGCGGGATCGGCGGTCGCCGGACTGGGTATCAGAGTGGCCAGAGCAACCACGGTTGCGGCAGTCATCACTGCTGAGACGCCGCGCTTGACAACACCGCGCTTCCGATGATGCGGCGACACGTCGCGGCTATCTCCTCTTCCTTGAACCGCCTACCGTGCCGCCCAGGTCGGGCGGCACCTACCGCAAAGTCTCGGGAAGATTACGAAAAGTCACCAACGTTGTCACCACCGGCGAGCGAGGTATGTTGCAGAGTGGCCGCTGGGCACGCTGGGCGTCACCGTGACCGGCTCGGTGTTCGGCTCGGCCGATCAGCCGACGTCCCGTCTGGACCGTTCACAGTCAGTTACGGACCGCTGGGCGCCATCGCGCAGGTGGTCCCGGAAACCCGTCGGCGTCGTTTGGTCAAAATCATCCCGATCCACCAGTTGCAGACGGGGCAACATGCCAGCCTCGGCCAGGGTGTCCAGGGCGAGCTGCTCAGTACCATCCAACTCCACACCTCCCGGTAGAGCTCCGAGCAGCACGGTGATAACGCAGTCCTGGCAGGCGACGCCGCGCACCTCACACCGGTCGCAATCCACGATCATGTCGAGCTCCGTCTCTGTCGTGATCTAGTCACTACGGACGGTAGACGGCGACCCTGACAATGTCGGATGGCGCAACGTCTCGACGCTCCGATTCCACCACTCGTTCCGGCCTGGCAGAAGGTGGCATCAACCGATCCGGCGGACTGCCGTGACATCGCGCCATGGGACCCTGGCGACTTTGACCACATCGCCGCTCTGCGGTGCGTTGAGGTAGAGCCCGTTGCCTACGTAGATGCCGATGTGGCTCACTGGCGAGTACAGCGCAATGAGGTCTCCTGGTAGCAGGCCAGAGATCACCGGGGTGCCCACTCTGGACTGGTCGTAGGCCACCCGCGGCAGGCTGACCCCGACCTGGCGGTAGGCCCACATCACCAGACCTGAGCAATCGAAGGTGGTCGGCCCCTCGGCGCCCCAGATATACGGTGCTCCCTGTCGGGTCAGGGCCACCCGAAGGGCCCTGATTCCGATGGTGTCACCGGCTATGTCGATCGGATAGTCGGTGAATCCTTCGGATGCGTAGTGGGAGAATTCCTCAGCGGTGAGCTTGCCGAGGCGTTCCTGCACCAGATTGATCTGGCGACCCATCTCAAGCCGGGCCTGGGCGACGTCACCGGTTATCCGAGCGGCGTCGAGTTCGGCTACGGCTGCTCGCGTCTCGGCGTCGGTGGCAGCAAGCTTGGCCTGCTCGGTGCGGGAAACAGCGGCTGCGAGTTTATCCATCGCTGCCCTGTTGCTCGCCGCCAGCACGTCCAGGGCGGACATCTGGTCCATGAATTGTTGCGGCGAGTCGCTGATCAGCATCGCGGTCAGGCTGCTGACTCGGACCCCCTCGAAGGTGGCGCTGGTCAGCCGATCCACCTGCGCACGGAACGCACTCTGGGCCGCGCGGGCCTGATCGGCGACAGCCGTGGCGCCCGCTGCGTCGCTATGCGCCCGCTCCGCATCGACCCGACGGGCCTCCAGCCGATCGGTGGCCAGCTTCCACTGTTCGGTGATCACTTCGGCCTGGCGACTCAACGCTCGAACCTGAGCGACGGTCCCCGATGGATCGGGGGCAGGGCCGGGGGCTGGTTGGGCCGCTGCGAGTGCTGGTGGCATGCTCAGAAGGGCAGTGAACGCCACAGCAGCCGCCACGCTTCGAAGCACGCGGTTCCGACGATGAGACACCACCCGCAGCCATCTCCTGTTCTCGGATCGTCAAAGTCCGGTGGCGTGACTAGAACGGGAGAGGTCCCCCCGCATGTCACCTAACGGCCCCCCGGCCGTGTGGGCTCGGATCTTCACTCCAACGGCGCCGCTAAGCCGCCCAACCGTGAGGTTCCTGCGATCCCGATTACTTTCCGTCACACTTTCTTCGATTACCGGTACGGTCAGTGACAGCGCATCGGCCCACCGCCCAAAGATTGGTGGCTCTTCAAGTACCGCCAACCCGCTGCTGAGCTGCTCCCAAACTGCAGCCAACCCTGCCGCGGACGTGTGGCGAGGATGGGCAAGTTGGTAGCGGTTCGAGGCGCTCGTCGGCAGGGTTGGTGGTACTTGAAGAGCCCCCGACCGCGTTAGTGAACGGCAGCGGACAGCTCGGTGGTCAGTTTCGTCCAGCGCTTCAACATCGCGGCCGCAGCGCCGGAGTCGATGGCTTCGGCGGCGTGCTGAACCATTTCTCGAACATCGGCGACCAGATCACCGTTCGAACCGCGGTGCGCGACAAGCGCGGCGCCCGCGTTGAGGAGCACGGCGTCTCGCACCGGACCGGGATCGCCGGCCAACAGGCGCCGCACAGCATCGGCGTTGACCGCTGCATCCCCACCGCGCAGTTCCTCGGCACCGGCCACCGGCACGCCCAGCCCAGCCGGGTCCAACTGATCACGCCGCACTGCGCCGCCGTCGACCACCCACACCGAGGTAGTAGTCGTGGTGGTGATCTCGTCGAGCCCATCATCGCCGCGCACCACCAGGGCACTTACCCCGCGATCGGCGAGCACCTGCGCCATTACCGGCGCCATCCGAAGGTCCGCACAGCCCACCAGCGCAGCAGCCGGCTGCGCCGGATTGATCAGTGGACCGAGAAAGTTGAAGGCCGTAGGGATCCCGATCTCCCGACGCACCGCGGCTGCGTGCCGCATCGCAGGGTGATGAAGGGGGGCGAAGCAGAATCCGATGCCCGCCTCGGCGACGCACCGCGCTACCTGCTCCGGGCCGAGATCAATCGCCACCCCGAGTGCCTCGAGCACGTCCGCGGCGCCGCACTGTGACGAGGCCGCGCGATTGCCGTGCTTGATCACTGGTGCGCCGGCAGCGGCAGTCACCAGCGCGGCCATCGTGGAGATGTTGACCGTCTGCGCTTGGTCGCCACCTGTGCCGACCACGTCGACTGCCCGCTGTGCGACGTGCACCCGGCAGGAATGCGAAAGCATTCCATCTGCCAGACCGGCGATCTCCGCCGGAGTCTCACCCTTGATCCGCAGCGCGACCACGAAGGCGGCTAGCTGCGCCGGTGTGGCCAGACCGGACATCACTTCGTCCATCGCCCACGTGGTGTCTTGGGCATCCAGATCCGCGCCGGCGATCAGTTGCCTGAGCAGACCTGGCCAGCTGCGTGAACGGGTCGACGCCACCATTCGTCGCGGCCTCAGCCGTTCGCTACCTGCGGCCGGCGCGTGCGAAGCACCTCGGCCACCGTCTCGGCGGCGGTCAACGGATCCAGCGGATGGACGATCACCGCATCGGCCTGCGACCACACTGCCAACCAGCGGTCGTCCCTGCGCCGCACGGCGATGATCACCGGTGGGCACTGTGCGATCTCGTTCTTGAGCTGGCGGGAAAGGCCCATCCCCCCGGTGGGCTGGGCCTCGCCGTCGAGGATCGCCAGGTGCACGCGACCCGCGTCAACCTCGGCCAGCACCTCGGCGATCGTCCCGGCCTCGACATAGCTCACCCGGCCGACGTCCGCCGCGGGACGCCGTCCAACAGCGTTGATGATGGCCTCGCGCACCTCTGCGCGGTGACTGAAGACCAGCACGGTGGTGGTGTCGCTTGGAGGGATCATATAATGGTCGAGGTCCTCGGTGTCGGGTGTCCCGGACGGCCTGGCAGGTGACCGGGTGCGCCACGCGGGTATCAGCGGGTCCGATGGCAGGCCAATGGTATACGGACAATTCCGCTCGCAACGGCGGGATCACGTGGCGTGACTCTGAGTGTGATTATCTGCCGCTGTATACCGCCGTTCGAGCAGGACCGTGTTGGGCTCGTCACTCTTCGCGGCATCCAATCGCCCCCGGTCCCGTCGAAGTCGGGGGCCTTCGTCATAATGGTCAACGTGACCCCCTCGTCCAGCCTGGCTGCGCCGTCCATCAGCCAACGGGTGCACTCGCTGAACCGGCCGAACATGGTAAGCGTCGGCACGATCGTCTGGCTGTCCAGCGAGCTGATGTTCTTCGCAGGTCTGTTCGCGATGTTCTTCACGGTGAAGGCGCAGCACGACGGCCCGTGGCCGCCGATCCTGGCATCCACTGGGGAGCCGATCCACCTCGATGTGCCCTACGCGCTGGTGATCACGATCGTGCTGGTCGCCTCGTCGTTCACTTGTCAGTGGGGGGTGTTCAAGGCAGAGCAGGGCGATGTCTTCGGGCTACGGCTCTGGTACTCGATCACGTTCGCAATGGGCCTCTTCTTCGTCTTGGGGGCTGCGAACGAGTACCGCACGATGGTCGGTGAGGGCATCACCATCCCCTCAGGGGCCTTCGGGACTGTGTTCTACCTCCTCACCGGGTTTCATGCGTTGCATGTGACCGGCGGCCTGATCGCGTTCATCTTTCTGATCATCCGGACGAAGCTGAGCAAATTCACTCCGGCGCAGGCCACCTCTGCGATCGTTGTATCGTACTACTGGCACTTCGTAGACGTAGTCTGGATCGGCTTGTTCGCCGTCATCTATATCTTGCCCTGATACCGGAGCGAGGGGGCCGCTGAGGGAGGCCCCGATCCGGCTAGAGCACCGAACCGGAACGAGACAGCAGGGGTAGCCGAGACCGATGAGCAGCGACACACCCGACGGCCGATCGGGCCCCACTGGATCGCACCCAACGAGGGCATCGAGCCAAGGAGTGCGCCGGACAGGCCAGCGGGGGGGACGTAGCCGCATTCGTCGTCGGTTGTCGGCGATGCTTGCGCTGGGTGTGGCGCTGCTGTCCGCAGGCGCCTTCTATGCGGTGTTCGCTCCGCAAGCCCAGACCGCGCGCGCCCAGGAGGATCCAGCACTGGTACGCCAAGGCGAGCAGCTTTACAACAACGCCTGCATCAGCTGCCACGGCGCGAACCTGCAGGGTGTGAATGCCCGCGGGCCGAGCCTGATAGGTGTTGGCGAGGCTGCGGTGTACTTCCAGGTCTCCACCGGACGGATGCCAGCCACCCGCCAGGAGGCGCAAATCGGCGAGAAGCCGGTCAGGTACACGCCTCAGGACATCGACGCGCTAGGCGCGTTCGTGCAGGCCAACGGCGGCGGTCCGATGGTGCCCAAGGGCAGCCTCGCCGGCGGCGACCCGGCGCACGGTGGCGATCTCTTCCGGCTCAACTGCGCGTCCTGCCACAACTTCACCGGACGCGGTATCGCCCTGTCCTCCGGCAAATATGCTCCCGCGATCAAGGACGTGAACGCCCAGCAGATCTACAGTGCGATGACCAGCGGGCCGCAGAGTATGCCCCGGTTCTCGGACCGGCAGATCACTCCGCAGGACAAGCGTGACATCATTGCATTCGTGCAGTCGGTCACCGCTGACCGAAATAACCCGGGCGGCTATTCCCTCGGTGGTTTCGGGCCGGTCCCCGAGGGTCTGATCTCCTGGATTGTGGGTATCACCGCCCTAGTCGGCGTGACACTGTGGATCGGATCGAAGGCATGAGCGGCGGCGGGGGCGCTACCGGAGGTTCGACTGGGCAGCAACGGCCCCCGAGCGACGCCGATCTGGCGACGTCGAGCCGCGAAGAGCTGGTCCGGCTGGGCTTGGCGCTGGACGGAGTGACCATCGAGCACCGGGAGGATCCCTTCCCGGTGCCGGGCACCCGTGCGGAGAAGCGCACCGAACGCAAGGTCGCGCGATGGTTCATCATCGCCGCGTTGGCCGGGCTGGGTTTCCTGGTGGCCTACCTGTTCTGGCCCTTCGAGTACGCGCCGCCCGGCAGCCCAGGCAGCCAGCACCTGCTCTACCAGCTCTACACGCCGATCATCGGAGTGCTCTTCGGGCTGACCGTATTCGCCCTCGGCGCCGGGACGATCACTTATGCGAAGGATCTGCTCCCGCACGAGACCGCGGTTCAGGAGCGGCACATCGGTGGCTCCGCAGAGGTCGACCGGCTGACCACCACCGCGATCCTGGCCGACACCGCCGCCAGCAGCCAGATCGGCCGGCGATCCATGATCAAACGAGCGGCCGGGCTCGGTGGCGGAGTTTTCGGTATCGGACTGGGGGTATTCGCGCTGGGCGGCCTGGTGCGCAGCCCCTGGAAGGGTGGGGATCGCGCCGCGCTGTGGGTCACTCCCTGGGCCTCCTACAACGGTGAGCCGGTGTTCCTTCGCTATGACTCCGAGCAGCTCACCCTGGCGCGCCCCGAAGACATCGCTGCCGGCTCCATCGCCACGGTCTTCCCGTACAAGCGATCCTGGTCGGAGCAGCAGGCGCACGAGGCGCTGCGCGCATCCGACAGCCCGGTGATGCTCATCCGGTTACGCCCTGAGCAGGCAATGCAGGTAATCCAACGCAAGGGCCAGGTCAACTTCCACTACGGCGACTTCTATGCGTACTCGAAGATCTGCACCCACCTGGGCTGCCCCGCTTCGTTGTACGAATCTCAGGACGCTCGGTTGCTGTGCCCATGCCACCAGTCGCAGTTCAACATGCTGGAGTACGCGAAGCCGATCTTCGGTCCAGCCACCAGGGCCTTGCCACAACTGCATATCGACGTGAACGATGAGGGTTACTTCTACGCCAAGGGCGACTTCATCGAGCCCATCGGACCAGCGTTCTGGGAGCGGAGGTCATGAGCGCGATGACGACGCCTACCAAGGCTGGCAAGGCCGCCGACGAGCTGGATCAGCGATTTCACTTGGCCGCCGGCATGCGCCGGCAGGTCAACAAGGTCTTCCCGACGCACTGGTCGTTCATGCTCGGCGAGATCGCCCTGAACACGTTCATCGTGTTGCTGCTGTCCGGGACGTACCTCACCCTGTTCTTCGACCCGTCCATGGAGGACGTCACGTACAACGGGGTCTACCAGAACCTCCGCGGGATCGAGATGTCCCGGGCGTTCGAATCGACCCTGCAGCTGTCCTTCGATGTCCGCGGTGGGCTGTTCATTCGCCAGGTACACCACTGGGCGGCGTTGCTCTTCGTCGCCGCCATCGTGGCCCACATGTTCCGCACCTTCTTCACCGGCGCGTTCCGCAAGCCGCGTGAGACGAACTGGGCGATCGGCGTCACCATCGCGATCCTGGCCGGGCTGGAGGGTCTCACCGGCTACTCACTGCCTGACGATCTGCTGTCGGGAACCGGGCTGCGGATCATCTCGGCGATCATCATGTCGCCACCAGTGATCGGCACCTGGATGCAGTGGGCGATCTTCGGCGGCGAGTTCCCCGGAGACCTGATCATTCCCCGGTTCTTCATCGTCCACGTGCTGGTCATCCCGGGCATCCTGCTTGCGCTCATCGCCGTGCACCTCGGGCTGGTCTGGTACCAGAAGCACACGCAGTTCCCCGGGCCGGGACGCACCGAGCGCAATGTGGTCGGCGTCCGGATCCTGCCGGTCTTCGCGACAAAGGCTAGCGGCTTCGCGCTGACGAATATCGGTGTGATCTGCCTCATGGCCGGACTGTTCCAGATCAACCCGATATGGAACTTCGGCCCGTATAACCCTGCTCAGGTGTCGGCGGCCTCGCAGCCTGACTGGTATGTCGGTTGGCTCGACGGTTCCACCCGACTGTGGCCTGCCTGGGAGATCTACCTTGGCAACTACATGATCCCGGCGTCATTCTGGCCCACGATGGTGATCCCCGGCATCATGTTCGCCCTTGCGTTTCAGTACCCCTCCATCGAGCGCAAGCTGACCAAGGACTACGCCTCGCACAACCTGCTGCAGCGGCCGCGGGATGTGCCGGTGCGAACCGGCCTGGGCATGATGGCGGCCTCGTTCATGTTCGTGCTGCTGCTCTCCGGCGGCAACGACGTCATTGCTTACACGTTCGACATCTCGTTGAACGCCACCACCTGGGCAGGCCGCATCGGTTTGCTGTTGCTGCCGCCGATCGCGTACTACTTCACCTACCGGATCTGCCTTGGTCTGCAGCGCGCCGATCGGTCGATCCTGGAACACGGTATTGAGACCGGCATCATCAAGCGCCTGCCACACGGCGAGTTCATCGAACTTCACCAACCCCTCGGCGGTGTCGACGATCACGGCCATCCCCTCCCGCTGGAGTACCAGGGTGCGCGGGTGCCCAAGCGGATGAACCAACTGGGATCGGCTGGTGCTCCGGTACCTGGATCCACGTTCCGGCCAGATCCTGCGGAGCAGACCAGGGCACTGGAAAAGGCGCGTCACGAACTTGCCACGAACGGCAACGGGGTGAGTACCAACGGCAGCCGCAACGGCGTAGGCCGAAAGTTGGCCAGCCGTCCTCACCAGCCCAACGACTAACTAATCTCCGAGATCGACCTCACACCAAATGTCGTGAACGCGACGCCACGGACGTCCCAAGCCGAGCAAAATGTCCGTGGCGTCGAGTTCACGATCTGTCCCGCATCCTGGGTGCACGGATGCGATGCTGGACTTCACCCGCCGCTGGTCGGCCGGCTTGAAGGCCCAGGTCAGGCTTGCGCTGGGCGTCCCTCGACAACACTACGAGCTCCAGTCTCGCGATGACGTACAGGCTGCCCTGGCCGGCCGGTGGGACGGGAGAAAGAGCTACTCACTCTGATCTGGGACTGACGTGGTACTCGAAGACCAGACCGCCGACCGTGCCAAGGATCAGTGCGATGCCGACGGCTACCAACCACCATAGGTCGAACGCCAGCGCGAGCCCGATCACGCTGGCTGACCCGGCCATCCCGATCGGCCAGTAGCTACCGGGCGAGAAGAAACCCAGCTCACCGGCACCGTCAGAAATCTCGGCCTCGATGTTGTCCTCCGGCCGCATCCGAACTCGCCGGGAGACGAATCGGAAGTAGGTACCGACGATGAGCGTCAATCCGCCGGTCAATGCTATCGCTACAGATCCCACCGGCTCCCCATGTGACCACAGACCGTAGATCACCGCGGACAGGAAGAAGAACGCTGTGATGAGCTCGAAGATCCGCGCCTCGACCCTCATGGTGCTGCCTCACTCTCGAACCTGCCGACGGACCGTTCGAAGCTGAAGTTAGTGGCCCTCCCGGGCCTGCCGGACGTCGCGAACGCCACGGTCGGTGTTGAACGGGGACGTGGTCACTGCCTCGGGGGTGCACAATGCGCCACAGTTCAGCTGTGCGAGGGCCTCACCAGCGGTGTAGGACCGGTGGGTCTGCAGGTTGGTCTGAGCTCGCAAGGCCAGATAACGGTCGAACAGGTCCGGCGGCAACGCCCGAAGCTCGAAATTCATCATCGAATGGTAGGTACCACACAGCTCGGCGCAGCGACCGACAAACGCGCCTTGACGCTGCACTGTGGTCTGGAACACGTTGTCGGTATCGTTTTTCTCCGGTCGCGGGAAGACGTCGCGCTTGAAGAGGAAATCTGGGATGTAAAACGAATGCAACACGTCTGTGGACTCGATCCGGTACTCCACGACCCGATTGGTCGGCACTACCAGCAGCGGGATCGTGCTCGACGAGCCGACGGTGGAAAGAGGTTCGCCGGTTTCCGTTCTCCGGACCTGATAATTGCCGCCTTTGCCCGGTTTGTCCTGGAGGTATTGGAACTCCCAGTTCCATTGGAAACCGACCACTTTTACCCGAAGAGCCGGATTATCGACTTTGGCGTTGACGAAGTTCTGTGATGTCACCGTGTAGTAAAACAACACTGCAACGATGACGAAGGGGATGACTGTGTAGATTATCTCCAGAGGCAGGTTGTACTGGGTCTGCCGGGGCATATCATCGGACTTCTTACGGTGGAAGATAACCGTCCACGCAATCAGCCCGGCGACAATCGCCCCGACCACCAGCGCGGCGAAAGTCGCCCAGATCCAGAGGTCACGCATCCGCTCAGCCTGTGGAGTGATCCCCTCCGGCCACCCGAACGAGAACGCCTGATATACCGAACATCCGCTGGACAGGAAGGTAACCATCCCGGCAAGCGCGGCCACCTTGAGTAGCCGAACTGCTCGGGAACGGACCACACCGATCACGCTTCGTTCCTCCTCGTCGCCCGATGCGGCCAGGCAACCCACTGGCTGGAGCCTAAACCAGCGCGGCCGCCAGAGCTCGCCCGGGGCGCATGGTTCGGCGACCCAACGTCATACTGGACCGCCGTCGGCTCGCAGGCCGGGCAACGGGTCGCGGATGAGAGGGCGGAGCGCGTGTGCGGGTTGTTGGGATTATTGACGGCGCAGCAGGACGCGGCGCAGCGGGAGCCGGACGTGACCGCTGCGCTGCGCTGCCAGCGCCATCGCGGACCCGATGAGACGGGAACCTGGCACGACACTGACGTGGTCCTCGGGTTCAACCGCCTGTCCATCATTGATCTCGACCACTCTCACCAGCCGTTGCGCTGGGGTCCGCCGGACGCGCCGCAGCGCTACACGATCCTGTTCAACGGGGAGATCTACAACTACATCGAACTCCGCGCGGAACTGCAAAGCGCGCCCTACCATGCGAAGTTCGTGACCGAGGGTGACACCGAGGTCGTCGTCGCGGCATACCACCACTTCGGGCCAGCTGCCGTGCAGCGGCTCCGGGGAATGTTCGCGTTCGTCATCTGGGACACCGAGCTTCGGGTCGCCTTCGGTGCGCGCGATCCCTTCGGTATCAAACCGCTGTTCAGTTGCGCCGGACCGGGCGGAATGGCGTTTGCGAGCGAGAAGAAGAGCCTGCTTGAGCTCGCGCCGTCGCTGGGCTTAACAACAGGCCTGGACCGTCGAGCCCTGCAGCACTATCTGACCCTGCAGTACGTGCCCGAGCCAGCAACCCTGCACACCGGAATCACGAGGATCGAGTCCGGCACGTCGTTCACCGTCTCCCCCGGTGGCGAGCTGGTCACCGAGCGCTACTTTCATCCCGATTTCCGGCCTCGTCATATCCAGTCGGGAGCCGACGCGCGAGCGCTGTACGACGACATCACCGCGGCGATGCGGGATTCGGTCGCCAAACACATGCGGGCCGATGTCACCGTCGGCGCATTCCTCTCCGGCGGTATCGACTCCACCGCCATCGCCGCGCTGGCCCGCGAACATAATCCAGATCTGATCACCTTCACCACCGGCTTTGAGCGAGCCGGCTACTCCGAGGTGGACGTGGCGGCGGAGTCGGCGGCCGCGATCGGCGTACGGCACGTGGTGCGTACCGTCTCGGCTACGGAACTGGCCGACGCGTTGCCACTGATCGTGTGGTATCTCGACGATCCGGTGGCCGACCCAGCGCTGGTGCCGCTGTGGTTCATCGCCCGGGAGGCGAGGGAACACGTCAAAGTGGTGTTGTCCGGGGAGGGCGCCGACGAGCTCTTCGGCGGCTACACCATCTACCGGGAACCGCTGTCGCTGGCCGCGTTCGAACGGGTACCAGGCGGCCTTCGCCGTACGTTGGGACGGATCTCTACGCGGATCCCGGACGGTGTGCGCGGCAAGGACCTGCTGCGTCGGGGCGCGTTGACGCTGGAACAGCGCTACTACGGCAACGCGCGGATCTTCCGGGACGATCAGCTACGCGAAGTACTCCGGGGCTACGACCCGAGTGTCTCGCACACCGATGTCACCGCGGACGCCTACGCGGCCTCAACCGGCTGGGATCCCGTTGCACGCATGCAACATGTCGACCTGTTCACCTGGCTGCGTGGCGACATCCTGGTCAAGGCCGACAAGGTGACCATGGCCAACTCGCTGGAGCTGCGGGTGCCCTTCCTCGACCCAGAGGTATTCCGGGTGGCTTCCACCATCCCGATGCGAGAGAAGATCACTCGCGAGACGACCAAGCACGCCCTGCGCCAAGCGCTGCGTGACATCGTGCCTGGACACGTGCTGAACCGGCGCAAACTGGGTTTCCCGGTGCCGATCCGGCATTGGCTACGCACCGACCTGCATGACTGGGCCCGCAGCATCGTCGAGGACTCGGGCACCGCAGAATTCCTTGACCTCGCCGCGGTGCACCGGATGCTCGACGAGCACCGCGGGGGTCCGCGAGATCACAGCAGGCGGATCTGGGCTGTACTGATCTTCATGCTCTGGCACGGCATCTTCATCGAGCAGCGGATCAGTCCTGCCGTGCCCGAACCGCGCTACCCCGTGCACGTGTAGCGCGTGCACGGGGCTCGACAGCCGACTTAGTTGAAGGAGTCCCCGCAGGCACAGGAACCACCTGCGTTGGGGTTGTCGATGGTGAAGCCCTGCTTCTCGATCGTGTCCACGAAATCGATCACAGCACCCTGCAGGTACGGGACGCTCATCCGGTCGACAACGACGCCGAGGCCGTTGTAGCTCCGCTTGGCGTCGCCGTCCAGCGCGCGCTCATCGAAGAAAAGCTGGTAGCGAAGCCCGGCGCAACCACCGGGCTGCACCGCGATGCGGAGGTGCATGTCGGTGCGGCCCTCCTGGTCGAGCAGCGCCTTCGCCTTCGCGGCGGCAGCGGTGGTGAGCTCGACACCATGAGTGGGCACCTCGGTGCCGACGATGTTCTCGACGGTCATGACTCTCCCTGGGGATCGGCGCTCGGCATGGACGGGCGTTTCTACACTACGCGAACGCCCGCAACCGACGGGTGATTCCGTGCCCCCAATGGTGGCACAGTCCGCGTTCATCGCCCCCCAGCAGATGGCGGGCTTACTGGGTCCTTGGCCTAGGCTAGCCCCCGTGAGGTTCCTGCGCGGCAAGACCGGCTCCGGAGCCACCGACCCCGAGCCAGAGCCGACGGTGGAGGCAGCGGCCGAGCCGGATGACGTAGGCCAGCGAGCGCGCAACCTAGGCAAGGGCAGGCCCACCCCAAGCCGCCGAGAGGCTGAGGGCCGCAAGCGCGGCCCGGCGCCTCCCCCACCGCGTACTCAGCGGGAAGCGTTACGCCGGATGCGCGGGTCCAAGGAAGAGCGCCGCAACGCGGCGGCGGACCGCCGGGAACGTATGTTGGCGGGGGACGAGAAGTATCTGCTGGCTCGCGACCGTGGACCCGTCAAGGCCTACGTTCGAGATCTGGTGGATTCCCGGCGCCACCTCGCTGGCGCCTTCATGCCGCTGGCCCTGCTGGTGATCGTGGTGATCCTGGTACCAGCGCCGATCGTGCAACAGTATGTGTCGCTGGTGTCGATGGCGATGCTCCTTGCCATCATCGTCGAGGGCGTACTGCTGGGCCGGACCGTCACGCGTCGCGTCCGCGAGCGGTTTCCCGATACGTCGGAGTCTAGGACGGGCCTGGGATTTTACGCCATGACCCGGGCGACCCAGCTGCGCCGGCTGCGCGTGCCCAAGCCCCGGATCGAGCGCGGGGACCCGATCCCGTAACCGGCTCCCCCACCGGTCGGGCGTGTTGCACTCGCTAGGGCCGCAAGCTCATCGGGCCGTAAACGACAGACTCCCCATCGAGCAGGGTGACCGCCTCGACGCCGTCGTCAAGCAGCCCCTGCCATTCGCAGCCGAGCCACTGCTCGGCGTCGGTCTGGTCGTTGAAAGTGATGACCGGGCCGGGTGCCTGGCCGCCGTCCGACCCCTGGTACCGCCACCGCAGGGCCATCGCGTACTCCCGTCTGACGCCGTCGATCCGGAGCGCCTGACGGTAGCGTCACACGGGTGCGGACGCTGGTACTCGGTGGTGCGCGCTCAGGGAAGTCCGCCTACGCCGAGGGACTCCTGAGCGATGTGCAGGTGGACTATCTGGCAACCGCCCGGCATCAGCGCGAGGACGACGACTGGGAAGCGCGGATCTCCGCGCACGTGGCCCGCAGGCCGCCGGGCTGGCGCACCGTTGAGCCGGCCGACCTTCCCGCCGTTCTTCGCGTCGCCGGCAAGGTCCCGGTGTTGGTTGACGACATCGCCACCTGGCTGACCGGAGAGCTGGACGACGCGGGCGCCTGGGACGGCAACGCGCAGACGCTGCGGGTCTGCCGCGCGCGGTGCGCCGAACTGGTGTCCGCGGTGGCGGCTTGCCCGGTCCGGCTGGTGCTGGTCAGCGCGGAGGTCGGACTTGGCGTGGTACCTCCGACCCGCGCGGGTCGGCTGTTCCGCGACGAGCTGGGCGTGCTGAACGCCGAGCTCGCCGCGGTGTGTGACGAGGTCTTGCTCATGGTGGCTGGGCTTGCCGTCAAGCTGCGCTGACAGGTACCGGCACCGCCAGCAACCAGGATGGATGGGCAAGGATGGGCCAGGCGACGGACCCCGAGCACCCAGGAGAACCGAGTGCAGTTCCCCAGGATCACGCCACCCGACCAGCAAGCCCACCGGGAAGCGGTGGCCCGCCATGAACAGCTGACCAAACCGCCGGGCTCGTTGGGCCGCCTGGAGGAGCTCGGGGTGTGGGCGACCGCCTGCCAGGGCGCCTGCCCCCCGCATCCGTTCGTCCGACCCCAGGTCGTGGTGTTCGCCGGGGACCACGGCATCGCCGCGCACGGAGTCTCCGCCTATCCCAGCGAGGTCACCCAGCAGATGGTGGGCAACTTTCTCAGCGGTGGGGCGGCGGTGAACGTGCTCGCGGCGGTCGCCGGGGCGTCGGTGCGGGTGGTCGATGTGGCGGTGGACTGTGACGCTGCCGACCCGGCCACCGTTACCGCACCGCCGCTGGTCACCAGGCACAAGGTTCGCCGCGGCAGCGGCGCGATCCACCTTCAGGATGCGCTGACCGACGCGGAGGTGATCCAGGCATTGGACGCTGGCGTGACGATTGCCGACGAGGAGGTCGACCGTGGCGCTGACCTTCTGGTCGCGGGCGACATGGGGATCGGCAACACCACTCCCGCCTCGGTACTGGTCGCGGCGCTCACCGGGACCGAACCGGTGGCGGTCGTGGGCCGCGGCACCGGGATCGACGACGCCGGCTGGATGCGCAAGGCCGCGGCGATCCGCGACGCACTGCGCCGGGCCCGCCCGCTCATCGCCGATCCTCTCGCGCTGGTGCGCACTGCTGGCGGTGCCGATATCGCGGCAATGGCGGGATTCTTGGCCCAGGCTGCGGTCCGGCGCACTCCGGTGATTCTCGACGGCGTGGTCGTCGGGGCGGCAGCGATGCTCGCTGAGGAGCTTGCGCCGGGAGCGCGGCAGTGGTGGGTGGCCGGGCACCGATCGGTGGAACCCGCGCACACCCTGGCCCTGGCGCATCTGGAGTTGACACCCATCCTCGATCTGGGAATGCGGTTGGGTGAGGGCTCGGGCGCGGTGGTCGCGTTGCCACTGGTGCAGATGGCGGTGCGGATACTCGCTGAGATGGCGACCTTCGCCGACGCCGGTGTCTCCGGACCTGCAGGTGCTCCATTGCCAACCGGGTGAGTGGTGGGCTTCGGCTGGCGGTGTCCTGGTTGACCATCTTGCCGGCCGGTGCCCCCGCCGAGGTGGATCGCGCAGTAGTCCGCCAAGCGCTGTACTGGGCGCCCTTGGTGGGTGGCGCGTTGGGCTTGCTGGCCGTTGGGCTGCTGACCGCGCTGCATGCGGTGGGCACTCCGTCGCTGCTGGCTGGATTGGTCGTGGTGGCGGCGCTGGCCGGGTTGACTCGGGGAATGCATCTGGACGGACTGGCTGACACCGCTGATGGGCTCGGCTGCTACGGCGGGCAGCAGCGAGCCCTGGACGTGATGCGAGACGGGGCCACCGGGCCGTTCGGGGTGGTCGCGCTGGTGCTGGTGTTGACTACGCAGGCGGCCGCACTGGGGGCAGTCGTCCAGAGCGGCCGGCTGATCCCCGTTGTGCTGGCGATGGTGGCAGCGCGGGCCGCCTTCGGCTGGTGCGCTCGGATCGGGGTGCCAGCAGCCCGCGCTGCCGGAATGGGCGCATTGGTGGCCGGCAGCCAACCACCCGCCGTCTCAGTGGCCTGGTCGGTGATCCTGCTGGTCATCGGCGTGGTAGCGGTCCCAGAACGACCCTGGCAGGGCACGCTAGCGGTAGCTGCCGCCGCGCTGGTGGTAGTCGCGACCTCAGCGCACACCCACCGCAGATTCGGTGGCGTCACCGGCGATGTGCTGGGCGCCGCCGCAGAACTGACCACCACCGTGATCCTCGTTATCTGCGCACTGGGCTGAATGCGGGATGTGGCTTCAGGTAAGGGGGACCATCCAGCTATGCGAGTCAGGGGCGGCGCCGCGTTGGATTGCGGTGAGAGACGCGCGCAGCGCAGTGGTGATGGGGCCGGGTGTACCGCTGCCGATGGTGAACTCGCCGCCGGAATGCGCAACCCGCCCGACCGGCGTGATCACGGCGGCAGTACCGCAGGCGAAGACCTCGGAGATGTCCCCGGCCTTGACGCCCTTCTCCCATTCCTCAGTGGAGATCCGTCGCTCCTCGGCGGACAGGCCATGGTCCCGAGCCAGGGTGAGAAGGGAATCGCGGGTGATCCCTGGCAGCAACGCGCCGGTGAGCTCAGGGGTCACCAGCCGGGCCTGGCTGCCCTCTCCGAAGACGAAGTAGAGATTCATCCCGCCCATTTCCTCCACCCAGCGCCGCTCCACCGCGTCCAGCCACACGACCTGGTCGCAGCCCTTGTCAGCGGCTTGCTGCTGGGCCAGCAGCGAGGCGGCGTAGTTGCCGGCGAACTTGGCGGCACCGGTACCTCCGGGTGCGGCCCGGACGTATTCGCTGCACAGCCACACGCTCACCGGCTTGAGCCCACCGCGGAAGTACGGGCCGGCCGGGGAAGCGATCACCAGGTATCGGTAAGACGCCGCGGGGCGCACCCCGAGACTCACCTCGGTGGCGAACAGCATCGGCCGCAGGTACAAGGAGTCCTCCCCGCCAGCAGCCGGCACCCAGCCGGCGTCGGCGCGCACCAGCTCCCGCAGTGAACCGAGGAACAGCTCGTCAGGCAGCTCTGGCATCGCCATCCGCCGGGCCGAGGTGCGGAGCCGGGCGGCGTTGGCCAGCGGCCGGAAGCTGGCCACCGTGCCATCTGGCTGCCGGTAGGCCTTGAGGCCTTCGAAGACCGCCTGCCCGTAGTGCAGCACCATGCTGGCCGGATCCATCACAAGCTGGCGGTAAGGGCCGATCTGCAGGTCGTGCCAGCCGCGGCCGGCAGTCCAGCAGATCTCGACCATATGGTCGGTGAAGTAGCGCCCGAACCCTGGCGCGGCGAGCATCTCCGCTCGCTGTTGCGGCGTCGTCGGAGCCGGGTGCGGCAGCCGGGTGAACAGTGGCGCGGCGCTCATGACCAGCACGGTATCCCGTCGTGCGCAGGAATGGTAGGACGTCCCACTACTGTACTGTGGATGGTCGGAGTCCCGCACTCGAATACCGGCCATACGACCGGCGTCAGGTCCTCTCAGCGCACGTGGGACGGCACGAAGGGCGGTGTGCTGACCTCGCAGGGCAGGGCCCGGCCACGGACGACGACCTCGACGCGGTCCCCGAGTCGCACGCCCGGATCGAGCAGCGCCAGCGCGATACCGGTGCCCAGAGTCGGCGAGAAGGTTCCCGAGGTGGTCTCCCCCACCGGCACACCCGCCGCGGACCGCACTGCCATGTGCGGCCGCGGCACCCCGCGGCCGCACATGGC